>Ga0335084_10001685_pt1 | contig 20894 bp, 22 predicted proteins | sample Lox_Sample_44_FD_206721 | JGI IMG/M metagenome (GOLD analysis project Ga0335084, IMG submission 206721) | Soil microbial communities from Loxahatchee National Wildlife Refuge, Florida, United States - Lox_Sample_4.4 | ecosystem: Environmental > Terrestrial > Soil > Wetlands | place: USA...
CCTTCCGCCCGGGCCCCCCCGGGCCGCGGGGGGGGTTTTCCTGTGTAAAAAACCCCCGTCCCCCTCCTCCTGATCGCCCTTCCCGTCTTCTTTCTGTTCCTGGGCGCGAATGCGATCTGGGACGCCAACGAGGCGTTCTACGTCGAGACCCCGCGGCAGATGGCGCTGACCGGTGACTACATCAACCCGAGCTTCAACGGCCTGCCGCGGTTCAACAAGCCCGTCTTGAGCTACTGGATGGTCGCCGGGCTGTACAAGATGTTCGGCGTCTCGGTGGCCGTGGAGCGCGTCGGGATCGCCTGCGGGGCGCTGGTCATCATGCTCGCCGCGTTCCTCATCGGCCGCGCACTCCGATCGACGCGCACGGGCGTCCTCGCGGCGCTCATCATCGCCACGGCGCCGCGCGTCGTGATGCACTCACGACGCATCTTCATCGACGTCTGGGTCACGGCCTTCATGGCCCTGATCCTGGCGTGCTTCGTGCAGGCGCTCCGGCGGCCAGAGCAGCGCCGCCGCTGGCTGCTGCTCATGTACGTCGCGATCGGCCTCGGCGTGCTGACGAAAGGGCCGATCGCTCTGGCCATGCCGGTCATCGCCGGCGCGGCGTGGCTCCTGGCCGAGCGGCGGCTCGCCGATCTCCGTCGCCTGATGATCGTGCCGGGCGCGGCGATCGTCGCGGCGATCGTCGTGCCGTGGTACGCGGCCGTCTACGCGCAGCACGGCTGGACCTACATCACGCAGTTCATCCTGGGCGAGAATCTCGAGCGCTTCTCGACCGCCATGACGCCCGCTGGCCGCGACGCCTGGTTCTACGGTCCCGTCCTGCTGACCGATCTCTTTCCGTGGGCGCCGCTCGTGCTCATCCCGCTCGCGACGGCCTGGAAGCCGCGCGCGCCGGACGAGCCCGCGCCGCACGCGTCGATCCGGCGCCTGCTCTGGATCTGGATCGTCACGATCGTCGTGTTCTTCTCGCTGTCTCAGACGAAAGAGGATCTGTACATCCTTCCGGTGGCCCCGGCCGTCGCTGCGCTCGTCGCCGATCTGCTGTCCGGCGCCGGGGCCCCGCGACGCGCGACCGCCGGGATCTTCCTCGCCATCTCCGCGGTCTGCGTGGCGCTGGCGTTCGGGATCGGGTCGCTGTTCCGTGGCGGCATCTACGCCGTGCAGGAAGCGGTGCCGGCGGCCGTTGTCCTCGGAGTGACAGGGCTCGCCGCGTTCGCGCTGTGGGCGCTCGGCCGGCGGCCCGCCGCCGTCGCCGCGCTGGCCGCCGGTTTCATCGCGTTCAACTATCTCTTCGTGAGCCGCATCCTGCCCGACGTCGAACGGTTCAAGCCCGTCCCGCCGCTGGTCCGGACGCTGACCGCGCGCGCGGCGCCCGGCGCGCGCGTCGCCTCGCTCAGCATGAGCCTGCCGAGCCTGACGTTCTATTTGAATCGTCCGGTGCCCGAGCTCTCCTCGGTCGAGGAGGCGCTGGCGCTGCTCGACGGCCCGGACGAGTCCTGGATCGTCACGAACGATCCGACCTGGGACGAGCTGCACGCGCGCACGGCCGCGGCCTGCGTCGCGGATCGCCATCCGCTTTTCGTCTTCGACACCGCCAAGGTGACCGATCTCGCGCGCGGGACGCCGCCGCCCGACGCTCTGCTCGTGACGAACAGATGCGGCGTCAGGTGAGGCGCGGCAGCCAGGGGCCGAGGACCAGCCGCAGCAGCATCAGCGCGAGCCACAGGGACGCTGGCAGCGCCGGCACGCGCGCATCGAGCGAATCCACCAGGCGCGTGAGCTTCGGCCACGTCCGGTACGCGACGACGGCGCCCGCCGCGCCGATCATGTACGCGGCGGAGAACGCGTAGCGCTCGGCGAACCGGCTCGACGGACTGAGCAGGAGAATCGCCAGCGCGGCAAACGCCAGCGCAAACGCCAGCCCGCGCCGCGCCGGATCGGCGAGCGCGGCCCAGGCCGCCCGCACGCCCGGCGGGCGCCATAGCGCCGCCACGAGCGCCAGGCTCCACGGCGCCGGAAACCACAGCAGCCGGCTCACGTAAAAGGCCAGGTGGCCGGCGAGCGTGGACGCGTTGTCGAGCGGCGTCGCGATCGTGACCGGACCGAGCTGACGCCGCCAGTACGGTCCCCAGAACGTCTCGCCGGTGACGCGGAGGTACGCCGCGTCGTACCACCACGCGACGCCGACCGTGATCGCGCCGGCGATCACGCACACCGCGACGAGGCGCGCCGTCGTGCCCGCGCTGCGCGTCGGGTTGATCGCCATCCACAGACCGGCCGCGAGGCACACGAGGACCACGAACACGCCTTTGACCAGCAGCCCGATCGTCAGTCCGGCGGCGACGCCCAGCGTCCACCACCACGATCGACGCGCTCGCTCCAGGCTGACGAGCGTCACCAGCAGCGCGACGAGCATCGGATACTCATGGTTGGCGCGGATCCGGAACAGGAACGCGACCGGCATCAGCTGCAGCAGGACGAGCGACGCGCGGGCCTCGGCGGGCGATGCGAGGCAGGCGACCAGCACGCCGATCAGAAGCACCGCCGCCAGCCCGGCGCCCATGCCGACGATGTACGCGGCCTGCTCCCCTGGAATGCCGATCCGGCTGAGCGCCGCGGGCAGCAGAAACACGCCGGCCGGATGCTCGCGGAAGAGCCCGGTCATGTTGGCCTCGGGCCAGAAGCCCCACCACTCGGGCGCGATCCATCGCGACGCGGGTTCCTGGCTCAGCCGCCCGGAGATCGAGGCGTACAGCGACGAGTCGGGATCGGTGCTGGTGAACTTCGTGGCGACGAGCAGCGCCGAGACGAGGACGAAGCAGCCGGCCCAGACGACGCCCTCGCGCGGCGAGAGCAGCCGCGCGCGCATCAGCGGGAGGCGGCCTCCGCCGCCGCCGAGAGCTCGGCGGCCGAGACGGCCGCGGGCCCGAATCGCGCCACGACGAGGCCGGCCGCGAGGTTGGCGAGACGGGCGGCGTCGATGAGCCGCGCGCCGGACGCGACCCCCATGGCGAGCACGCCGATGACCGTGTCGCCCGCGCCGGTGACGTCGGCGACTTCGCGCGCTGCCGCCGGCAGATGTTCCTCCACGGCCGGTGTCCGGCTCGCGTCGAGCAGCCACATCCCGAGCTCGCCCCACGTCACGAGCACGCTCGCGCCGCTCCGCTCGTGGATCATCTCGGCCGCGCGCCGCGCTTCGCCCGGCGTGCGGATGGACGTCTGCGTCATCAGCTCGGCTTCGTGGTGGTTGGGCGTGACGAGCGTGGCGCCGCGATAGCGCTCGGCCTGCGGCACCTTCGGATCGGCGAGCAGCGGAAGGCCGGCGCGCCGCGCGGCATCGACGGCCGCGCCGATCACCGCCGGGTTCACGACGCCCTTCCGGTAGTCCGACAGCACGACGGCCTCGGCGCCCTCGGCCGCGGCGGCGATCTGGCGCCGCAGCGCGTCGAGCACGGCGCCGCCCGCTTCCGCGTCGTGCTCGTAGTCGATCCGCGCGACCTGCTGGTTGCGCGAGGTCACGACGCGAAGCTTGCGCGTCGTGGCCCGGTCGGGGTCGCGCACGAGTCCGCGCCCGTCGATCCCCGCGGCGGCCAGCTCGTTCATCAGGCGCACGCCGGCCTCATCGTCGCCAATCAGGCCGACCAGCGACACGCGGCCGCCGAGCGCGGCGACGTTACGCGCGACGTTCGCGGCGCCGCCCAGCCGGTACTCGTCGCGATCGAACCGCACCACGGGCACCGGCGCCTCGGGGGAGATGCGGTCGACGCGGCCGTACAGGAAATGATCGAGCATCACGTCGCCGATGACGGCGATGCGTCGGCCCACGCACTTCGAGGCGAGCTGGGCGAGCGAGGTCATGCGTGAGTCCGCGACACCGGCACCGGGACGGGCGCCTCGGCGGGCAGGGCGTCCGCCGGGTCGGGCGCGGCCGCGGCGAACGGCAGCGTGAGGATGCCGAGGAACAGGATCAGAAACTCCGAGTCGCCGAAATTGTGCTCGAAGAGTCCGGCGGCCAGGGCGGCGACGACGGCCGCCAGCGCGCCGGCCGCGAGGGCGCGCGCACGACCGCGTCGGAACTCCCGCAGCAGATCGCGCACGGCGACCACGATGAACCACAGCCACGCCGCGAGCGCCGGCAGGCCGCGCTCGGCGGCCAGCTGCACGGGGACGTTGTGCAGGTGCGCGCGCGTGTCGCCGGGCTTGTCGACGGGATCGACCGCGTCGGGCGTCTTGTACTTCTCGATGTAGGCCCTGGGCACCATGTTCGGTCCGACGCCGGTCCACGGATGGTCCGCAATCATGGCTTTGCCCGACTTCAACATCGCGATGCGGTCGCGGTTGGTCGCGTCGTTCAGGTCGAAGGCCGAGAGCGCGCGATGACGAATGCCCGACGGCGCCACGACCGCGAGGATCGCGATGAAGACGGGCACCGCGATCAGCAGCTTCCAGGCCCGGCGCAGCACCAGCAGCACGCCAATCGCCAGCAGCGTGCCGACCCACGCGTTGCGCGAGTAGGTCGTCACGAGCGCGACGAAGAGCGCGGGCACGGCGACCGCGGGCCAGATCCATCCCCGCTCGCGGTAGACGAGCTGCGCCGCCGCGACGCACAACACGAGCATCAGGACCCCGGAGTACGTCATGTAGTGTCCGAGGAGCCCGTGCGGCCGGTGCTGGAGGACGTCGTAGCCGAGCGCGGCGTACTGCACGATGCCGACGAGCGCGCCGGCCGCGCCGAGCGTGATGATCGTGTCGGCCGTCGCCATCGCCCGGCGGCCGCGCGCCAGCCGCATCGCAATCGGCACAATCAGATAGAGCAGCAGCTGCCGATCGCGCTTGAAGCTCTCGAGCGGATCCATCGAGAACGCCGAGCTCACGAGCGTCCAGGCCGCGAGGGCGACGAGCGGCCAGAAAAACGCCGGCACGGCGGGCGGCCGCCGATCGCGAATCGCGATGACGAGCCAGAGCAGTCCGGCGATGTCGAGCAGGATTTCCGCGCCGACGATCGTGAGCTGGATGAGGCCCAGGCATCCGGCGAGCGCGACGAACGCCAGCCGCTCGAGCAGGGAGGCGCTCATCGGGCGGCCTCCAGCAGACGCTCCGCAGCGGTGCGAACGGCCTCGGCCGTCACGGTCGTGAGACACCGGAAGTCGCCGGGCGCGCACACCCGCTGATCGCACGGCCGGCACGGCAGCTCGCCGGCGTCCACCGACGCGGTCGGCAGCGTGCGCGGCCGCCACGGCGCGGATCGCACCGGGAGCGTCGGTCCGTACAGGCCGACGATCGGCACGTCCGACGTGGAGGCCACGTGCAAGGGCCCGCTGTCGCCGCCGATGAACAACGCCGCGCGATCCATCAGCGCGCGCAACTCCCCCAGAGGCATCCCTTCACCATCGACGATGCGCGGTGCCGCCGCCCCGGACGCCGCCCGGGCCGACGCCAGCACCCGCGATGTCGCCTCACGATCCGACGGTCCCCCCGCGAGCACGATCCAACGACGACTGTCGGCCGCGACGAGCCGACCCGCCAGCTCCGCAAACGCCGGTTCCGGCCAGCGCCGGAATGGATTGCCGGCGCTCACGTGAATCGCGATCACGCGCGCGTCGGCTGGCACGCCCCACGAGGCGAGCCGCCCATCGATCGCCCTCCGCCACGCTGGATCGACCGCCATCTCGACCCGGTCGCGGGCGGGATCGGCCGGCCGCGCGAGCGCCGGATGAACGACCGCCAGCAGGTCCCACTGGTTCTCGACCGAATGTCGCGGCCGCAACTCGCGGGGCCGGTGCACCACGTCGGTGTACATCCACGTGCGGCCCTGCACATCGTAGCCCACCCGCTTGGGTGCGCGGCTGGCCCACGTGAGCCAGGCACTGCGCGGGCCGCCATGGAAATCGATGGCCAGGTCGACGCCCAACGCCCGCAGTCGCCGCGCGAGCTTCGCATCGTCCCGCAGCCGCCGCCAGCCCCGGACGTGCGGCACGCTCACGGCCTCGGCGAGGTAGGGGCTGTGGGCGACGACCGGGAAGGCGCCGTCCTCAACGACGTAGATGATCCGGGCGCCCGAAAACTGCTGCGCGAGCGCTCGGATGGCCGGCGTCGTGAAGACCACGTCGCCGATGAGGCGCAGCCGCACGAGAAGGATGGTCACGCGTCGATCGGCTAGTCCTCGACCTTGGCCTCGTCGAGCAGCATCACAGGAATGTCATCCCTGATTGGATACACGCGCCGGCACTTGTCGCACTTGAGCGCGGTGCCGTCTTTGACGAGGCGGACGGGGGCCTTGCACTCGGGACACACCAGGATTTCGAGCAGCGCGGGGTCCACGGCCATGAGGGGACTATAATCGATCCGTCTGCTTATGACGCCGGCCGTGCTCGTCTTCGCATGGGGTTTGTCCGCCCAAGCGGCACCCGCTACACAGGCGGCGCCCGCACCGAGCGACTCGCTCGGGCAGGCCTATTTCCTGTTTCTCCAGGGGCGGTCGCTCGAGGAAGCCGGCAAGGTCGACGACGCGATCGCCACGTATCGCCAGGCGCTGACGCTCGAGCCGAAGGCTGCGGAAATCCACGCCGAGCTGGCCGGTCTCTACGCGCGCCAGAACAAAGCCAACGAGTCGATCAGCGAAGCGCAAGCCGCGCTCGCGATCGATCCGTCCGACCGTGAGGCCCATCGAATCCTCGGGCTCGTTCAGGCGGCGCTTGCCGATCAGGCGTCGACGCAATCCGGAGCGGCGCTGCTCCGAACGCAGGCCATCGCGCACCTCGAGCGCGTCGTGTCGCCGAACATGCGGGACCCGTTGTCCGAGCTGACGCTCGGACGTCTGTACGTGGAAACCGAGGATTACGCCAAGGGCATCACGACGCTGCAGCTGTTCCTGCTCAGCCAGCCCGGCTATCCGGAGGCGGTGATGCTGCTGGCGCAGGCGTACGACGACAGCAGCCGTCCAGCCGAGGCTGTGAGCCTGCTCGAGGATCTCGTCGGCGATCCGACGAGTCAGGTGCCGGCGCAGACCCGCGCGTGGCTCGGCGAGCTCTACGAGAAAGTCGGTCGCTGGAAGGACGCCGCCGTGACGTGGGGTGACCTGGCGGCCGGCAATCCGCGCAACGGCACCTATCGGCTGCGGCAGGCGACGGCGCTCGTCAACGCCGGCGATGTTGAAGGCGGTCGCGCGCGGCTCGTGGAGTTGACGAGGCAGGCGCCGCGCGACATCTCGCTGTGGTACCTGCTGTCGCAGGTGGAACGGCGCCTGGGGGATGCCGCCGGCGCCGAGGACGCCGCCAGGCACATCGCCGACCTCGATCCGAACGATCTGCGCGGACCGCTGGCGTTGGCCGAGTCGTATGCCGCCCGCGGCGACTACGCGCAGGTCGTGGCGACGCTGCGGCCTCGCGTCGCCTCGGCGACCGACGAAGACGTCACCAACGGCATGTACGGGCGCGTCGTCGCCGATCTGGCGGCCGCGCTTCAGCAAACCGGCGATCGCGCCGGCGCGGTGTCGGTGCTCGAAACCGCACGCCGCCGCGTGCCCGACGACGCGGACGTCCAATTCGAGCTCGGCGCCGCCTACGATCGCGCCGGCCAGCTCGATCAGGCCGAGGCGATTTTCCGCGGCGTGATTGGGAAGGATCCGGCCAACGCGTCGGCGCTGAACTACCTGGGCTACATGCTCGCCGACCACGGGCGCAAGCTGCCCGAGGCGCTCAACCTGATCCAGCGCGCGCTCGCGATCGACGCCGCCAACCCGTCGTATCTCGACAGCCTCGGCTGGGCGTACTTCAGGCTCGACAAGCTCGACGCGGCGCGCGACCCGCTCGAGCGCGCAGCCGCCGCGCTCCCGCGCGTCTCGGTGATTCAGGATCATCTGGGCGAGCTCTACTTTCAGCTCAAGCAGTACCGCGACGCGGCTGCGGCATTCGACAAGGCCCTGGCGGGCGACCGCGAGGACATCGACGTCGCCGCCGTGACGAAGAAGCGCGACCGCGCGCGGGAGCTGGCAGGACGGTTCTGACCCGCCGTACGCTCCTGACGCTCGTCCTGGTGTCGGTGCTGGCGTGGGGTGCGTGCGCGCCGCACGTGTTCGTTCCTCCAAGCGGACCGGGCGAGCCGTTTCCCGACGCGGCCGAGGCGTGGGCCGAGGCCGCGCGCGCCTGCCGCGGCGCCTCGACGTACGCCGCCACGATCCGTGTGCATGGCCGGGCCGGACCCGATCGACTGAACGCCACGATGATCGGTCTCGTCACGGCCGGGGATCAGATCTCGCTGACGGTCCCGATGATGTTTGGCCCGCCGGTGTTCATCCTTGGCGGCACCGCGTCGAGCGCGACGCTGTGGCTGCCGCGCGACCGCCGCGTGCTGACGGCGCGCGCCGACGAGATCGTGGAGGCCGTGACCGGGCTCCGGCTGACGCCGCGGGCGCTGCTGGCGATCCTGTCGGGATGCGTCGGGCAGTCGCGCTCGATGAGCGGAAGCCTGCGGTACGGCAAGCTCGGGGAGATCACCGCCGACGACGCGCGCGTGTTCGTCGAGCGGCAGGCCGATCGCTGGCGCATCACCCGCGGCCTGGTCGGCGGGCTCATCGTGGACTATCAGGACCTCCAGGGCGACTGGCCCCGGGTGCTCCGCGTGACGACGGAGGCGGGGCGGTCGCCGGCCGTCGATCTCACGATGTCGATCGAGCAGATCGAGGTCAACGTCACGCATCCGGCGCGCGACTTCGTCGTGAGCGCCGCCGCGGATGCGGCGCCGATGAGCCTCGAGGAATTGCGCGCGGCCGGGCCGCTGCGCGAGAAGAAGTGACGCGCCGGTCATGTCACGAACGCTCGTCCTCCATCCGTCCGCCAAGATCAACCTCACGCTGCACGTGGGGCCCGCCCGCAGCGACGGCTTCCACGAGGTGCGGACGCTCCTGCAGTCGATCGCGCTGGCCGACACGCTCACGGTGACCGCGAGGCGCGGGCCGTTCGTCCTCGTCGGCGGCGGCCCGGGGGTGCCCGCCGACGAAACGAATCTGGTGTGGCGCGCGGCGGCCTCGTTGTGGCGGGCGATCGGCCGCGACGGCGGTCCGCGCGACGCGCACGTGAAGCTCGTCAAGCAGATTCCGGCGGCCGCGGGACTGGGCGGCGGCAGCGCCGACGCCGCCGCCGCGCTCGTCGGCCTCAACACGATCTGGGAGGGCCGGCGATCGCGCCGGGATCTGGCGCGGCTCGGTGCGGAGCTCGGCGCCGATGTGCCGTTCTTCCTGCAGGGCGGCACCGCGCTCGGCACCGGCCGCGGCGACGAGGTGTACCCGGTCGACGACGCGGCGCGGCTGAGCGCGGTGATCGTGAAGCCGTCGTTCGGCGTCGCGACGGCGGACGCCTACCGCTGGCTCGACGAAGACCGCGCGGCGGGCTTCAGCGAGGACGCATCGCGCGCTCGCGACGTGGACCTGGGGTGGGCGGCCGGCCCGGTCGCCCTCCTGAACGATCTGCAGGCGCCGGTCGCGCGTCGCCACGCGGCGATCACGGAAATCGCGGACGCGCTCACCCGCCAGGGCGCGCTCGGCGCGTCGATGACGGGCAGCGGGTCGGCGGTTTTCGGCCTGTTTACCGAGACCCAGGCCGCGCGCGCCGCGAGGCGCCTGCGCCGGCCCGATTGGCTCGTGGTCGTGACCCGGACGCTCTCCCGGCGCGAAGCGGCCCGGCGCCACGGCCTGTGATAAACTTCCGGGTTTGCAGACGGGCCCGGACGTCGTGCCGTGCGGGTCGGGCGCGGGTCGGGCTTCGCTCGTGCTGGGGCGTGGCCAAGCGGTAAGGCGCGGGACTTTGGATCCCGTATTCGAAGGTTCGAATCCTTCCGCCCCAACCAGCTTCAGAATCTCCATGAGTCATGGGCAGCTGAAGATCTTCTCGGGGAGCGCGCATCCGTCGCTGGCGCGGGAGATTGCCGAGCACCTCGGGCTGCCGCTCGGGGCCGCGCGGCTGCACCGCTTTCCCGACACGGAAGTGTCGTTTCAGATCGACGAGAACATCCGGGGCACCGATGTCTTCGTCGTCCAGCCGACCTCCGCGCCGGTCGACGCGCACCTGATCGAGATGTGCGTGATGATCGATGCGTTCCGCCGGTCGTCGGCGTCGCGCATCACCGCGGTGCTGCCGTACTATGGCTACGCGCGGCAGGATCGCAAGGACAAGCCGCGCGTGCCGATTTCGGCCAAGCTCGTCGCGAACCTGCTGAGCGCGGCCGGCACGAACCGCGTGCTCACGATGGACCTGCACAAGGCGCAGATCCAGGGCTTCTTCGACATCCCGGTCGACCACCTGTTCGCCGCGCCGGTCATCATTGATTACCTGGCGCGGCAGAACTTCGGACCGGTGACGATCGTGTCGCCCGACGCCGGCGGCGCCGAGCGCGCGCGCGCCTACGCCAAGCGCCTCGACGCCGAGCTCGCGATCATCGACAAGCGCCGCAGCGAGGACGGCTCGGCCGAGGTCATGAACGTCATCGGCGACGTGCAGGGCCGCGTGTGCGTCATTGCCGACGACATCATCGACACGGCGGGGACGATTCAGAAGGCCGCGCAGGCGCTCCAGGAGAACGGCGCGACGCGCGTCCTCGCGAGCGCCGTGCACGGCGTGCTCTCGGGGCCCGCGATCGCGCGCATCGAGGCGGCGCCCATCGACCGGCTGGTCGTGACGAACACGATCCCGACCAACGGCGAGAAAGCGGCCTCGAAGAAGATCGTGGTGCTCTCGGTCGCGCGCCTCCTGGCGCAGGCGATCAAGAGCATCCATGAAGAGACGTCGGTATCGAAGCTGTTTGTTTGAGGGGTACGCCTAGTGCCTGGTGCCTAGTGCCTAGTGCCTAGTGCCTAGTGCCTAGTGCCTGATAAGGAATGGAGCCATGGAAGCAGTTCTCGAAGCTGTGAAGCGCGATCAGTTCGGCCGCAACGAAGCCGGCCGGCTCCGGCGGGCCGGCCGCATCCCCGCCGTGCTCTACGGCGGCGAGGCCGGCAAGGCCGAGCCGCTCGCGGTCGATCCCAAGGCGCTGTCGGGCATCCTCCATTCGGATGCCGGCGTGAACACGCTCATCGCCCTCAAGTTCGAGGGGTCGGGCGACACGCGCGTCCTCGTGAAGGAGTATCAGATCGATCCGGTCAGCCACGCGCTGCTCCACGCCGACTTCTATCGCGTCGCGATGGACAAGGTGCTCCGCGTGACCGTGCCCGTGCACCTCACCGGCGAGCCCAAGGGCGTGAAGGACGAGGGCGGCATCGTCGATTTCGTGCACCGCGAGATCCTGGTCGAATGCCTGCCGGCGAACATCCCCGAGCACGTCACGGTGGACATCAGCGGTCTGATGCTCCACGATGGCGTGCGCGTGCGCGATTTGGCCGTCAGCGACACGTGGAAGGCCGTGAGCGACGCCGACATGCTGATCGTCCACGTCGTGGCGCCGAAGGCGGAAGCCGAGCCGGCGCCGGCTGAAGGCGCGGCCGCGGCCGCCGCCGCGCCGGCCGTCCCGGCCGAACCCGAGGTGATCAAGAAGGGCAAGGTCGAGAAGGCCGAGGAAGAGGAAGAGAAGTAGGGCAGAAGGCCTGAGCCCCTTCGGTGCGTTCGACGCTGACGGCGATGCGAGGGGATCGGTCAACGTGAAGCTCGTCGTCGGCCTCGGCAACCCCGGCCAAGACTACGTCGGGACGCGGCATAACGTCGGCTTCGAGGTGGTGGACCTCGTCGCCAGGCGCCACCGTCTCGATTGGCCGGTCAGGCTCCGCGGCGCGGCGGCCGAGACGAGATGGCGGCGGGCCGACGGCGACGTGCTCCTGGCCAAGCCGCTGACGTTCATGAACCTGAGCGGCTCGGCGGTGGGCGAGCTGATGCGGTTCTTCAAGATCGACCTCGCGGACGTGCTGATCGTCTGCGACGATGTGAACCTGCCGTTGGGCCGGCTGCGCGCGCGGGCGACGGGCTCGGAGGGCGGGCACAACGGGTTACGATCGATTGCCGACGCGCTCGGCACGATCGACTATGCGCGGCTCCGCGTGGGCGTGGGCCGCGGTGACATGCGGCGCGATCTGGCGGATCATGTTCTGGCCAGGTTCGAGCCTGACGAAGCGCCCGGGATGGCCGACGCGATTGCCCGGGCGGCCGACGCCGTCGAGCTGTGGGTCACTGACGGCCTGGCGCGTGTGATGAACACGTTCAATCGCGCGGAAGACAACACGTAACGACGCTCCTTGCCGCCTTCCCTGGAAGGCGGCCTGATGTCCAGAAGGAGGCACATGAGCACCGTCCGGCAGTACGAACTCGTCTACATCACGCCCCCCGAAATCACCGAGGAGGCGCTCGCCGATCTGCACCAGCAGGTCGTCGCCGTCGTCGATCGGTTCGGGGGCACCATCGAGAAGACCGAGAACTGGGGCCGCCGCAGGCTGGCCTACGAGATCAATCATCAGCGCGAGGGCGTGTACGTCCTCGAAGTCATCAACGGGCCCGGCACGATGCTGGCCGAGCTCGATCGCCGCCTGCGCGTGGTCGACCAGGTCGTCCGGCACATGCTCGTCCGGGTGGACGAGGACCTGGCGATGGCCGAGCGCGCGCGCACCCGGCGCAAGACCGCGATGGCGGCCCGGCGCGTGCGCCGCGGGCTGCCGCCCGAGCCGACGGAGACGGAGCTCCATCGCCGGCGGGAAGAGGATGACGATTTGGACGCCGGCGACATGTTCCGCGGGGGAGAGCGAGGAGAGCGATGAGCGACTTCGATCGAGAGGGCCGCGGCGGACGCGGCGGGGGCGGCAGCAAGGGCGCGGCCGGCGAGAAGGCCGGCGGGCGCCGCACGTTCTTCCGGCGCCGGCGCGTGTGCAAGTTCTGCGTCGAGAAGATCGACTACATCAGCTACAAGGACGTCAAGCTGCTGGCGCCCTTCATTCCGGAGCGCGGCAAGATCCAGCCGCGGCGGATCTCGGGCGTCTGCGCGACGCACCAGCGCGCGCTGCAGACGGCCATCAAGCGCGCGCGGCAGATCGCGCTGGTCCCGTACGTCACAGACTGAGCATCCTTATGTCGATTGAAGTGATTCTCAAGGAGCACGTCGAGCACCTCGGGCGGCGCGGCGAGATCGTCAAGGTCGCCGACGGGTACGCGCGGAACTTCCTGTTTCCGCGCAAGCTGGCGCTGGCCGTCACCGCGGAGAACAAGCGGCAGATCGAGCGCGAACGCGCGAAAGCCGAGGCGCGCGAGGCGCTCGAGGTGACCGAGGCGCAGGCGCTGGCCGCGCGCATCGCCACCGCCGAGGTGTCGATCGCCCGCCGGGTGGGCGAGAACGACACGCTGTACGGATCGGTGACGTCGGCCGACATCGCCGACGCGCTGGCCGCGCAGAACATCGCGGTGGACCGGCGCAAGATCCAGCTGGCCGAGCCGCTCAAGATGCTCGGCGAGCACGAGGTGCCGGTGAAGCTGCACCGCGAAGTCACGGTGCCGGTGAAGGTGAAGGTGGTCGCGGGGGCCTGACGCCATGGATCGCACCCTTCCGCACAATCTGGAAGCCGAGAAGTGCGTGCTGGGGGCGATCCTCATCAACAACCACGCGTTCAACCAGGCCGCCGAGGTCGTCGACTCGACGGATTTCTTCCGCGACGCGCACCGGCGCATCTTCGACAAGATGGTCGCGCTGACCGACCGGCGCGAGCCGGTCGATCTCGTCACGCTCAAGGACGAGCTGGCGCGATCGAACGAGCTCGAGGAGGTCGGCGGCCCGGCCTACATCGCCTCGCTCACCGACGGCGTCCCGCGCTCGGCCAACGTCGAGTACTACGCGAAGATCGTCAAGGAACGCTCGACGCTGCGGCGGCTCATCCAGTCGGCGAACGACGTGCTGACGCGCGCGTACGACGCCGAGGAGGACGCCGACGACCTGCTCGACGAGGCCGAGCGATCGATCTTCCAGATCGCCGAGCACCGGCTGCGCGCGGGCTTCGTGCCCGTCGGCGAGCTCGTCGCGTCGGGCTACCAGCTCATCGAGCAGCTCCAGCAGCACCGCGGCCTCGTCACGGGCGTGCCGAGCGGCTTCGTCGATCTCGACGCGCTCACGTCGGGCTTCCAGAAATCGGACCTCGTGATCGTCGCGGCGCGGCCGTCGATGGGCAAGACGAGCTTCGTGCTCAATGTCGCGCTCCATTGCGGGACCGAGGCGGCGAAGACCGTCGGCATCTTCAGCCTGGAGATGGCGAAAGAGCAGCTGTTCATGCGCATGCTCACGTCGGAGGCGCGCGTGGACGCGCACCGCTTCCGCGGCGGCTATCTGGGCGAGCAGGACTACGCAAGGCTCGTCGACGCCTTCGGCCGGCTGCACGAGGCCAAGGTCTTCATCGACGACTCGCCGGCGCTCGGCATCCTCGAGATGCGCGCCAAGGCGCGCCGCCTCAAGCTGGAGCACGGCCTCGACCTGCTGGTCGTGGACTACCTCCAGCTCATGCAGGGCCGCGGGCGGTTCGAGAACCGGCAGCAGGAGCTCGCGTCGATCTCGCGCGCCCTCAAGATTCTCGCCAAAGAGCTCGAGGTGCCGATCCTCGCGCTGAGCCAGCTCAGCCGCGCGCCGGAAGCGCGCGGCGACCATCGCCCGCAGCTGTCGGACCTGCGCGAGTCGGGCGCCCTCGAGCAGGACGCCGACGTCGTCCTCTTCATCTTCCGCGAGGAGATGTACGCGTCGGATGCCGAGCCGCGGCCCGAGGCCGAGGGCATCGCCGAGATCATCATCGGCAAGCAGCGCAACGGCCCGACGGGCACGGTGCGGCTGGCGTTTCTCAAGCAGTTCACGCGGTTCGAAAACCTCGCGCGGGGCGCGCGCTTCGAGAGCGAGGGGTCGGATCTGTGATTCGGCCGACGGTGGCCACCGTCAGCCTCGACGCCATTCAGGCCAACTGTCGCGCGATTCACCGCCTCCTGCAGCGCGACGCCGAACCCCCCGGCCCCCCGGGGGACCCTCGTCGGCACGCCTCCGGCACGCCGAAGATCATCGCGGTCGTGAAGGCGAACGCGTACGGCCACGGCGCCGCGCGCGTCGGCGTGGCGCTCGAAGGCGCGGGCGCAGCGATGCTCGCCTGCGCCGACATCGAAGAGGGCATTCTCCTGCGCGAGGCCGGCGTGACGATCCCGATCCTCGTGTTTGGCGCCCTCAGCGTCAGCGATCTGGCCGGGGTCTTCGCGCACCGGCTCACGCCGACGGTCTCGACGCCCGGCGCCGCGCGCGCGCTCGAGGCCGCGGCGGCGCGCCACGGCACGCGCCTCGCGTGCCATCTCAAGGTCGACACGGGTATGAACCGGCTCGGTTTCCGCCACGACAACCTGCGGCGCACGATGGCGGACGTGCTGGCGAGCCCGCACCTCGAGTTCGACGCGGTCTACACGCACTTCGCCACCGCCGATCAACCCGAGTCGGCGTTTCTCGACGAGCAGCGCGCGCGTTTCGACCGCGCGGCCGCGGCGCTCGCCGCCCAGGGCCTGCGCGGCGTCAAGCGCCACGCCGCCAACTCGGCGGCGCTCCTCCGCGATCGCCGGACGTGGTACGACTGGGTGCGCCCGGGCCTGCTTCTCTACGGCATCGTGCCGCCGCCGCTCGCCGCCGCCGATCTCGCCCTGGGACCTGCCCTGTCACTCACGAGCCGTATCGTGGCGGTGAAGGGCATCCGCACGGGCGAGGCGATCGGCTACGGTCTGCGCTGGACAGCCGACAGCCCTCGGACGATCGCGATCGTGCCGGCCGGCTACGCGGATGGGCTCGACACCCGCCTCGGCGGGCGCGGCTCGGTCCTCGTCCGCGAGCACCGCGTGCCGATCGTGGGCGCCGTGTCGATGGACATGATCTCGATCGACGTCACCGGCCTCGACGTCTCGCCGGGCGATGAGGTCGTGCTCATCGGCCGCCAGGGTGATCAGGAGATCTCCGCGAGGGAAGTGGCAGGGACAATCGGAACGATTCCGTGGGAGGTCGTGTGCCGGCTGGGAGCGAGGATTGAGAGGAGATACGGATCAACTTAGAACTTAGAACTTAGAACTTGGAACTCAGAACTTGGAACTTGGAGCCTGGAACGTCGAACTACGATTGAGGACCGGGCGATGCCGCCAGGCAATGATGCCGCGCGACACGGCATGCTGCCGGGAACGGGTTTGCACTACCCGGACGAAGGCTGATTGGGGCACCGGGTTCCCGCCCCTCACCCAGTCCGGAGGCGTTTCACCGACGAGGTCAGGATGGCGACGAGCTCGTTGGGTTCGGTGAGGGGCGCGGCGACTTCGTGCTCCGGGGTGAGGGAAGTCGCGGCGAGCAGTCTGAGCCAATAAGCGGTCTCCCGTGCTTCGCGCAGCGCGATCGTGAATTTCGCCGCGAGATCCTTGCGGCTGTGGGCAGATTTCGCTTCTTCGAGGTTGGCGCCGATTGACGTTCCAGCGCGAAGGACTTGTCTCGCGATCGATCCGGGCACGTGATGTTCGATCGCGCGATACAACCGCACGATCTCGCAAGCGAACGCAAACGACCGTGACGCGTAGTCTTGAACTGGAGCTGGCATGATGCTGGCAGGACTGCAATCAGAGTGCCATGCTGTTGTCATGTTCTCCGAGTTCCGAGTTCCGAGTTCCGAGTTCCGAGTTCGGAGTTCGGAGTTCTAGGTTCGAAGTTTTGAGTTTCAAGTTCTAAGTTCTAAGTTCCAAGTTTTGAGTTAAGTGATGAAGCCTCCCAAACCCATCTACTCCTGCCAGCAGTGCGGCGCGCAGTCGCCCAAGTGGCTCGGCCGATGTCCCGAGTGCGGCGCGTGGAACTCGTTCGTCGAAGAAGCTGCGCCGAGGGTCGCGCCCGACGCGCGCGGAGCGGCGCCGGTGCTCGGCGGCGGGCAGGCGCACCGCTATGCCGATGTCGATACGGTCATCGCGGAGCGGCTCGGCACGGGCGTGAGCGAGTTCGATCGCGTGCTCGGCGGCGGACTCGTCCCGGGGTCGCTGGTCCTGCTTGGCGGCGAGCCGGGCATTGGCAAGTCGACGCTCCTGCTTCAGGCGGCCGCGCACTTCGCCTCGAGCGTCGGGCCCGTGCTCTATTGCTCGGGCGAGGAGTCCGAGCACCAGATCAAACTGCGCGGTGAGCGGCTCGGCGTCGGACGCGTGCCGCTGTACCTGCTCGCCGAGACCTGCGTCGAGCGGCTGCAGGACGAAGTCGCGCGGCTGAAGCCCGCGCTCCTGATCGTCGATTCCATCCAGACGGTCTTCTCGCTGAAGCTGCCGTCGGCGCCCGGCAGCGTCGGCCAGGTCCGGCAGGCCGCGACCGATCTGCTGTTTGGCGCGAAAGGCCGGAATCTGCCCACGATTCTCGTCGGCCACGTGACGAAGGACGGCAGCCTGGCCGGCCCCAAGGTGCTCGAGCACGTCGTGGATACGGTGCTGTACTTCGAGGGCGGACAGCAGCATGCGCACCGCGTCGTGCGCGCGGTGAAGAACCGGTTCGGCGCGGCCAACGAGCTGGGCGTGTTCGAGATGACGGGCGCGGGCCTGCGGCCGGTGGCCAACCCCTCGGCGCTGTTCCTGGCCGAGCGGCCCAAGAACGTCCCGGGGTCATCGGTGCTGTGTACGGTCGAGGGCTCGCGGCCGATTCTCGTCGAGGTGCAGGCGCTCGTCGGCACGGCGACGTTCGGGAACGCGCGCCGCACCGCCAGCGGGCTCGATCACAACCGGCTGGCGCTCCTCCTGGCCGTCCTCGACAAGCGCGCCGGCCTCAACCTCTCGACGGACGATGTGTACGTGAACGTCGCGGGCGGCGTGACGATCGACGAACCCGCGGCCGACCTCGCCGTCGTGGCCGCGGTCGCCTCGAGTCTGCGCAACCGCGCGATCGCGTCCGACGTCGTCGTGTTCGGCGAGGTCGGGCTCGCGGGTGAAGTGCGGGCGACGGCGCAGGCGCCGTTGCGCGTCCGCGAGGCGGCGCAGCTCGGATTCACGCGCTGCGTCCTGCCCGATGGCAATGTGCCGCCCGCCGAAGCGCCGCCGGGCGTTCAGCTCGTGGGCGTGCGGACCGTGGGCGAGGCGCTCGATGCCCTGATGTGAACCGATCCGCCGGCCCACGATACAATGACGCCATGCACGGCTACGTGCTCCTCAGGGTCGTGTTCGTCGCGGCCTTCGTCTATATCGCGACGCTCATCCGGCCCATCGACGGCCACATCGCGTTCAACGTGGCGCTCGGTCTGTCGCTGGGGCTCCTGATCGTCCTGATCGAAGCCCGGCTGCGCGACGCGGCCGTGACCAACGTGCTCGGCGGACTCATCGGCGGCGCGATCGGCCTGTGGATCGCCAACAGCATCCATTTCGGCCTGTCGTGGACGGACACGACGAATACCAAGGTGAAGTTCGTCCACATGCTGATTCTCGTCGTGCTGCCGTACCTGGGCGTCGTGCTCGGGGCGCGGAAGGGCGAGTGGCTCGAGCCGGCCAAGTTCGTCTCGCTCTTCAAGGACGCGGGACCGCAGAAGCGCTACAAGGTGCTCGACACGAGCGTGATCATCGACGGTCGCGTGGCCGACATCGTCGAGACCGGCTTCATCGACGGCACGCTCGTCGTGCCGCAGTTCGTGCTGAAGGAGCTGCAGTTCGTCGCCGACTCGTCCGACCCGCTCAAGCGCAACCGCGGGCGGCGCGGGCTGGACATCCTGCACCGCATCCAGAAGATGGCGGGCGTCGAGGTCGTCATCTCCGACGTCGATTTCCCGCACGTCAAGGAAGTGGACCTGAAGCTCATCGAGCTGGCGCGGACGCTCACGGCCCGGATCGTGACCAACGACTTCAACCTCAACAAGGTCGCGCAGCTGCGCGGCGTCGAGGTGCTCAACATCAACGAGCTGGCCAACGCGCTGAAGCCCGTCGTGCTCCCGGGCGAGCAGATGAGCGTGTTCATCACGAAAGAAGGCAAGGAGTACAACCAGGGCGTCGCCTACCTCGACGACGGCACGATGGTGGTCGTGGACAACGCCCGCAGCAAGATCGGCCGCAACCTCGACATCGTCGTCACGAGCGTGCTCCAGACGACGGCGGGTCGGATGATCTTCGGCCGCCACTCCGAATCCACCGCGCCCGGCGACGATCCCGGCCGGCGGCCGCCGCGCTCGGCGGCGCAACCCTCGCAGGCGTGAGGCCGCCGCCCTTCCACTGGTGGCGGACCGTTTTCTTTCTGATTCCGGTGATCGCGATCTACACGATCGCGTGCGGCATCGTGTCGCTCCTCTCGACGCTCGTGGATCGCCGCGGCCACGCCGCGCACTGGTGCGCGCGCCTCTGGGCCCGGCTCATCGTCAGGACGTCCGGCGTGCGGATCGTCCGCACCGGCGCCGAGTTGCCGCCGGACGACCGGAGCGCGGTGTTCGTCGCCAACCACTCGAGCATCTACGACATCCCGATCGTGTTCACGGCCGTGCCGCGGCAGCTTCGAATCATGGCGAAGGCCGCGCTCGGCTACGTGCCGTTCATCGGCTGGCATCTGCGGCTGGCCGGCCACGTGCTCGTCAACCGATCGAATCCCGGCGCCGGAATCTTCAAGCGGATGGAGCGGATGACGCGGCAGGCCGCCTCGCTGATCGTGTTCCCCGAGGGCTCGCGCAGCCGCGACGGCCGGGTGGGGCCCTTCAAACCGGGGATCTTTCTGCTCGCCATCGAGCACGGGCTGCCGATCGTGCCCGTGAGCGTGGTGGGCAGCCGCATCGTGATGCCGAAAGGCCGGCTGATGGTGTGTCCGGCCACGGTTGAAGTGAAGATCCACGGGGCGATTCCGACGCGCGGCCTCTCGCGCAAGGACGCGCGCGATCTGGCCGAGCGCGTGCGCGGCATCGTCGCCGCGGGCGTGCCGGGAGGCACAACGGCATGACACTCGAGGCCATCACCGTCGCAGCGGAAGTTGCCGCCGTCGTCCGGCCCGCCTTCGCGGCCGTGCAGGGCGTGCGCGTCGTGGACCGCGAATCGCGTCTCGATGAGCCCCTGAAGGCGGCCGCGGCGGCCATGCGCCAGGCGCCGGAGGCCGCCGACGTCACGGCGGCCGTGCGGACGATGTACAAGCGCGTGGGAATCGACCCGACCAAGACGCGGCCGTCGTCCGAGGCGCTGCTGCGCCGCGTGCGCAAGGGCGACGAGCTGCCGCGCATCAACAGCCTCGTCGACGTCATCAATTGGTGCTCGCTCGAATCCCAGCTTCCGTTCGGTCTCTACGACGCCGATCGCATCGAGGGCGCGGTGACCCTGCGCCTCGGTCAGCCGGGCGAGGCCTATCCCGGCATCCGCAAGGACGAGGTCCACGTGGCCGGGCGGCTGACGCTCTCCGACGCGCGCGGGCCGTTCGGCAATCCGACCTCCGATTCCGCGCGGACCATGGTGACGACGGCGACGACGCACGCGCTCATCGTGATCTTCGCACCGGGCTCCGTCGCGGCAGCGGTCGCGGACCGCGCGCTCGAGATGACGAAGGCGCGCGTCGACGAGTACTGTCGGTAGGCTGGGTCGGGTGCGTCGTACGTCGGGTACGTCAGGTACGTCGGGTCCGAGGAACCTGCATTCAGATCGGCTTCTTTTCCAAAGATCTTCGAGAGACGAGAAAAGTTGGCGAGCGCCAGTTTGTTCCTGGCACCTGACGTAGCTGATCTTCGCCGGGGTACGCCGGGGTACGCCGGGGTACGCCGGGTACGTCGGGTACGTCGGGTCCGAGGAACCTGCCTTCAGATCGGCTTCTTTTCGAAGATCTTCGAGAGACGAGAAACGTTGATGCGCGGCAGTTCGTTCCTGGCACCCGACGTAGCTGATCTTCGCCGGGGTACGCCGGGTACGTCGGGTACGTCGGGTACGTCAGGTCCGAGGAACCTGCTTTCAGATCGGCTTCTTTTCCAAAGA
>Ga0335084_10001686_pt1 | contig 20889 bp, 13 predicted proteins | sample Lox_Sample_44_FD_206721 | JGI IMG/M metagenome (GOLD analysis project Ga0335084, IMG submission 206721) | Soil microbial communities from Loxahatchee National Wildlife Refuge, Florida, United States - Lox_Sample_4.4 | ecosystem: Environmental > Terrestrial > Soil > Wetlands | place: USA...
ACATGCCCGAGTTCTGCAAGGTCGAGCGCGACGGCCACCTGCTCGTCGTGACCTTGAACCGACCCGACGTGATGAACGCGCTGCACCCGCCCGCGAACTTCGAGCTCGAGAAGGTCTTCGACGACTTCGTCACCGACCCGGATCTGTGGGTCGCGATCCTGACCGGCGCCGGCGACCGCGCCTTCAGTGCCGGCAACGACCTCAAGTTCACCGCGCAGGCCGGCGGCAAGCTCGACATCAATCCGAAGGGCTTCGCCGGCATCACGGCGCGCTTCGACAACCCGAAGCCGCTGATCGCAGCCGTGAACGGCGTCGCGATGGGCGGCGGCTTCGAGATCGCGCTCGCCTGCGATCTGATCGTCGCGTCGGAGAACGCGGTCTTTGCGCTCCCCGAGCCGCGCGTCGGGCTGGCGGCGCTCGCCGGTGGCATGCACCGGCTGCCGCGCGCGATCCCGCTGAAACACGCGATGGGCATGCTGCTGACGGGGCGACGCGTCTCCGCGCGCGAAGGCGAGAGGCTCGGCTTCGTGAACGAGGTCGTGCCGCAGCCCGAGCTGATGGCCGCAGCGAAGCGCTGGGCCGCGCAGATCCTCGAGTGCGCGCCGCTCTCGGTGCGGGCATCGAAGCAGTGCGCCTACGACGGACTCGACCGCCCGCTCGAGGAGGCGCTGCGCGCGCGCTACGAGCAGGTCGTTCAGATGGTGAAGAGCGAGGATTTCCTCGAGGGTCCGCGCGCCTTCGCGGAGAAGCGTCCGCCCAGATGGAAGGGTCGTTAGCTAGCCCGGCGCCTTGCGCCGGGCGCGCAGCGAGCCGCAGGCGAGCGAAGTTCAGAGGATGAGACCCGGCTCGCGACGCACACATCGCGGTCGAGCTTCGCGGTGACGCGCGCCTGGACGACGCTCGATCGGGTCGCCACGCCGCGCGGCGATCTCGAGCTGCGCCGCCGCGGCGACGGCGACTTCCTGATCGCGCTCGCGGGTCGCGTGATCATGACGAGCGCCTCGCATCGCTCCGAGACGCTGCTGGCCGAGCTCGCCTGCGACGCGCTCGGCCCGCGCCGGCGCCCGCGCGTGCTCGTCTCGGGACTCGGCATGGGGATCACGCTGCGCGCCGCGCTCGACCGCCTGCCGCGGGGCGCGCGCGTGGACGTGGCCGAGCTCGAGCCCGCCGTCGTCGCCTGGTGTCGCGGTCCGCTCGCGAAGCTGACGCACGACGCGCAGGGCGACGCGCGCGTGCGCGTCCGAAACGAGGACGTCGGCGAGACGATCGCGCGCGCGGCCTCCGCGCGCGCGCCGCACTACGACGCGATCCTGCTCGATCTCTTCGAGGGCCCCGGCGGCGAGGGCGATCCGATCTTCGGAAGCGAGGGACTCGCGCGGCTTCGCGCAGCGCTCGCAGACGACGGCTTGCTCGCCGTGTGGTCCGAGCGCCCGGACGCGCGCTTCGAGAAGCGCCTCCGCGCCGCGGGCTTCCGCGCCACGAGCGCGCGCTCGCGCGGCGCGCTCCGCCACTCGGTCACGCTCGCGAGGACGTGCTAGACACCCCGCCCGGTGAGTGAGCCCCTGCCGGCCACGGCGGCGCCCCCCGCTCCTCCGAGCGCCGGCGACCGCTGGCTCGCGGGCGCGCTCTTCTTCGTATCGGGCGCGCTCGGCCTCGGCTACCAGCTCGTCTGGGTGCGCAAGGCGGCGCTCGTCGTCGGTGCCTCGCAGATTGCGCTCGCGACGGTGCTGACGAGCTTCTTCCTCGGCATGGCGCTCGGCAGCGCCGCGGCCGGACGCTGGCTACGGAGCCGCCGCCACTCGCCGCTCGCCGTCTACGGGATGGTCGAGCTCGGCATCGGGCTCTTCGCCCTCTCGTTTCCGCTCGGCTTCGCCGGGCTCGAGCAGGTCTACGGCGCGCTCTACGCGTTGGCCTCCGCGCATGCGGCGGCGCTCTTCGCCCTGCGCTTCGCCTTGCTCTTCCTGCTCTTCCTCCCGCCCACCTTCCTGATGGGCGCGACCTTGCCGCTGCTCCTCGACGGGCTCGTCGCGCGCGACCGCGAGGTCGGATCGTTCACGTCGCTCCTCTACGGGATCAACGTGCTCGGCGCCGTCGCCGGCGTGCTCGTCACCAGCTACCTCGCGATCCCGACCCTCGGCATGAACGGCACGAGCCGGCTGGCGGGACTGCTGAACCTCGCCGTCGGCGCGCTCGCGCTCGCCGCCTTCTGGCGGCGCGCGCCACTCCCGAGCGACCCGGCCGACGCGCGTCCGGCCACGCCGCTCTTCTACCCGGTCGCGAGCTTCCTCTCGGGGCTCGCCGCGATCGGCTACCAGGTCGCGTGGGCGCGCTGGTTCGCGCTCTTTGCGACGGGCAACGTGCACGTGACCGCTCTGCTGCTCGCGACCTACCTCGCGGCGCTCGCCGCAGGCAGCCTGCTGCTCTCGGCGCTCTTGCGACGCGGGGTTTCCGCGCTGCGCATCGTGGGCGTCGCGCAGCTCGCCGTGCCCCTGCTCGTCTTCGCCTGTCTCGGCAACTGGCGCTTTGCCGCGCTTCGACACGATCTCGTGACACCCACCGGCACGCTGGAAAGCGTCGCGAGCTGGCAGCTCGTCAGCGAGTCGGTGGACGACGTCTTCACGGCGCCGTTCCTCCAGGTGGCGAGCGTGCTCTTCGCGCCGGTGCTCGCGATCGGGGTGGGGCTGCCCGCGCTGGTGTCGGCCGCGACGGCGCGCGCCGCCGCGCTGCGCGCGGTCTCCGCGCGTCTGCTCTTCTGGAACACGCTCGGCGCGAGCGCGGGCGGCTTCGCCGTGGGCTACGCGCTGATCCCGGCCGGGGGCCTCGCCGGCGCGCTGCGCGCGCTGGCCGCGCTCTCGCTCGGGCTCGGCGTCGCGGCGCTGTTGCGCGCCGCAAGCGAAGCGCGCAGCGAGCCGAAGGCGAGCGAAGCTCAGAAGAGCGACCCGGTGGGCGAGGGCGCCGCGCTCGCTGGCCTGCTCGCCGGCCTCGCGGTCGCGCTCGCGAGCGCCGCCGCCTGCGCCTGGCTCGCACGCGGCGACCCGGTGCGCCAGATCCTCTCCCAGATGGCGGGGCAGGGCGGCGAGATCGTGGAGATCGTCGAGGGGCCCGTCGTCACGGCGAGCGTCTTCCGCAACGGCGGCCAGCTGAGCCTCGCGTCGGGCAGCGTGCGACACGCCGTCGCGACGCGCGGCGAGGTGTCGCCCCAGGCGGTGCAGGGCCACCTGCCGGCGCTCTTCTATCCGCGCGCGGGCGCGCCGCGCCGCGTCCTCGGCATCGCCCTCGGCTCCGGGCAGGCCTTCGGCGCGCTGCTCCAGCACCCCGTCGAGGAGATGGACGTGGTGGACATCTCGCCCGAGATCGTGCAGCTCGCCTTCCGCCACTTCGGCGAGTTCAACTACGAGATCGGCCGCGATCCGCGCGTGCGCCTGTACCAGGACGACGGCCGGCACTTCGTCGACCGCGCCCCCGACGAGAGCTACGACGCCGTGCTGCTCGAGCCGTCTCCGCCCTCGCACGAGGGCATGCACACCTTCTACACGCTCGAGTTCACCCGGAGCGTGCGGCGCGTGCTGCGCGAGAACGGCGTCTTCATGCAGTGGCTGCCGCTCCACTTCGTCACGCCGAACGAGCTGCGGAGCATCGTCGCGACCTTCGTGACGGTCTTCCCGAACTGCATGGCGATCCGCTCGGGCGGCACCGACGTGATGCTGCTCGGCTGGAAGACCGAGCGCATGCCGCGCTTCTCGGAGGAGCGCCTCGAGGAGCGCCTCTCGGTGCTCGCGCAGGAGCCGCGCTTCCGACACCGGCGCTGGTCGCCGAAGGCGCAGGAGGAGTCGATCTCGATTCCGGGCCTGCTGTCGCTGGTGCTCGCCGGACCGGATGCGCTGCGCTCCGTGCAGGCGCCGCTCTACCGCGACGACGTGCCTCGGCTCTCCTACGGGAGCGGCGATCGCTGGATGCTGCGCCGCTACGAAGGGCCGACGCTCGCGCGCCAGACCTTTGCCGCGCTGCCGCTCTCGCCCTACGCGAGGCTCTCGCGCTACTTCGGCGTCGAGCTCGCGCCGGCGCAGCTCGAGGACGAGCGCGCGCGCGTGCTCGAGAACTTCCGCGTCGCGTCGCCGGTCGAGATCGCCGTGGCGGAGGAGCGCTTCCGGCGCGCGCGCCCCGGCGAGCGCAAGGCGCGCGCGGCCCTGCGCCTCGCGGGGCTCCACGATCGCGGCGGCGGCAAGGCCGCGTCGCTCGCGTGGATCCACGTGATGCTGCGCGAGGACCCGGGGCTCGACTCGCCGCCCGTCGATCAGTCGGTGCGAAACCTGGCCCGCTACCGCATCGAGCTCGAGAGCGAGCGGCTGCGCGCCTGGCTGGCCGGGCTCGATCCCGCCCTGCGCGAGACCCCGATCGCGCGCGCGATGGGGGACGAGCTCGCGCAGCACGACGCGCGCGTGCGGGCGCGGCGCGCCCGCTACTGGTTCGAGTAGGATGGCGCGCGGAGGAGTTCCATGTCCGAGGATCATCCGGCGCGCGTCGCGGGCGAGCGCTCGCGCGCGGCGGTCGCCCGCGGCGACCGCGAGGCCTGGCTCGCGCTCTTCGCCGACGACGCGATCGTCGAGGACCCGATCGGCGTCTCGCCGCTCGATCCGACCGGCAAGGGACACCGCGGCAAGGCCGCGATCGCGGCCTTCTGGGACGGCGTGATCATGCGCGTGCCCGGGACGCGCATCGAGTTCGACTACCACACGCAGTACGCGGTCGGCGACGAGTGCGCCTGCGTCGGCAGCCTCACCAACCACTTCCCGAACGGCGCGAGCTACCGGGTCGAGGGCGTCTTCGTCTATCGCGTGAACGCCGAGGGCAGGCTGGTGTCGTTGCGCACCTACTGGGAGCACCAGAAGGGCGTGTTGCGCCCGCCGTCCGCCCGCAAAGGCTGAGGCTCTGCGCCGCCCGACGTGCTGCGCCTCTTCCTCCAGTTCCTGCCCCTCGCGCTCGCGTGCCTCGCGCTGAAGGCGGTGCGCACGGCGGCGCTGGCCGGCGCGTCGCCGCTCACCCTGCTCGACTCGCTCGGCCCCGACGCGGGTCTCCTCGCCTCGATGCTCGGCGCGGCCGGCCTCGCGTGCGCGGTCTGGCGCGGACGCGGAGCGCGCGCCGCGATCGCGGTGTGCCTCTCGCTCGCCGCGCTCGCGATGTTCCTGCTCGAGCTCGTCTCGGTCAGCTTCGCGCTCGAGACGGGCGGCGCGCTCGACCATCACCTCTTCGGCTTCGCCCTGCACCAGCTCGTGGCGATCTGGCCGCTGATCGAGGCGGCGGTCTCGGTCGGCCAGCTCGCCTCGCTCGCGCTCCTCGCCGTCGCGCTCGTGGCGTGGCGCGGCTGGCAGATCGCGCGGCGCCCGGTCGGGACGCTGCGCCCCGGCGCGGCTGCGGCCTGGCTGGTCGCGGGCCTGGTGCTCGTGCTCGTCCTGCCGCTGCGCGTGCCGGACGCCGTCGCCGTGCCGATGCCGATCGAGCTGGCATTCGGGCCGTGGCGCGCGCCCGTCGAGATCGCGGACCCGGCGTCGCAGGGCCTCCCGCTCTACACGCGAACGGGACACCTGGTGCCGCTGCCCGGGAAGCCCGCCTTCGAGAACGCCGTGATCGTGGCGCTCGAGTCGACGAGCTGGTTCGCGACCAGCCTCGCCGACGGCGGACCCGACACCACGCCGTTCCTCGCCTCGCTCGCGACTCGCGGCACGCTCTTCACGCGCGCCTACGCGGTCGTGCCGCACAGCTCGAAGGCCTTCGTCGCCCTGAATTGCGGCATCGTGCCGTATCTCCTGATGGAGGTGCGCGAGAGCGATCCGGACGGCGTGCCGGTGCGCTGTCTGCCCGATCTGCTGCGCGAGCAGGGCTTCCAGACGCTCTATCTCGCCTCGCACGTCGGCGGCTTCGAGCACTGGCGGAGGCTCTCTCGCAATCTCGGCTTCGGCGTGACCTTGACCGCCGAGCAGCTCGACACCCACGGCTTCCAGCCGGTCAACTACTTCTCCTACGAGGACGAGGTGCTGCTCGCGCCGACGCGCGAGTGGCTGGCGCGCGTCGCGCGCTCGGGCCGGCGGCTCTACGCCTTCTATCTGACCAGCGCCGCGCACCACGACTACCGGCTCCCGGCGCGCGACTACACGCAGCGCTTCTCGGACGACGAGCGCCACGACCGCTACCTCAACGCCGTGCGCTACCAGGACCGCTTCCTCGAGCAGCTGCTCGCGCTCTACCGCGAGGCCGGTCTCTATGACCGCACCCTCTTCGTGGTGGTGGGCGACCACGGCGAGGCCTTCGGCGAGCACGGGCGGCGGCTCCACGACCACGTGATCTACGAGGAGGGGATCCGCGTGCCGCTGCTCTTCGCCGGCGCGGGCTTGCCCGTGGAGCGGCGCGACGACCCGGTCTCGCATCTCGACGTGATGCCATCGGTGCTGCGCCTGCTCGGCTTCCGGCTCGAGGGCGGCGGGCAGGACGGCGCCGACGCCTTCACGCGCGGCCCCGACTCCGTCGTGCGTTCGTCCTGCTGGTACAGCGAGCGCTGCCTCGCCGAGGTCGGCAAGCGGCGCAAGCGCATCTCGCACTTCGCGCACCGCGCACCGGAGGCCTTCGATCTCGAGGCCGATCCGCGCGAGCGTCACGACGTCTTCGGCGAAGACCCGGGCGACGCGGAGGCGGTGCGCGCGCTGCGTGCCTGGAAGGCGGCGGAGCTCGGGCGCTGGCAGGCGTCGCGCCCGCCCGACACAGGAAAAAATCAGTGAGGAGCGCCCGGACGGGTTTCGCCGGGACGCGGCTCCGGCGGGCCCGCGCCGACCGGTGGCAGGCTCGGCCACGGGATGCGCTCGCGCAGCCAGTCGCCGAAGGAGCGGATGCCCGAGGCGCCCGCGTCGAGCCACTCGAAGGGCTGGCAGCCCTCCGTCGGCCCCGTGCCGGGGAGGAAGAGCTCGGGCTCGCCGCCACAGCGGATGCCGGCCGGATGTCCGGGCGACGTCACCACCCGGATCTCCTCGAGCCCCTGCGGCGGCGGAAAGTCGCGGCCGCCCCTCGCGCCGAGTGCGCCGACCGCGAACTCCGCGAAGAGCGGCAGCGCTGCGCGCGACGCCGACTGGTGGAGGCTCGCGCCATCGTCGAAGCCCATCCAGACGCCGGCCACCAAGGTCGGCGTGTAGCCGACGAACCAGGCGTCGCGATAGTCGTCGGTCGTGCCGGTCTTGCCGGCGATCGGACCCGTGAAGCGCGAGCGCAGCGACGCGCCGGTGCCGCGATCGACCACGCCGCGCAGCGCGGAGGTGAGGAGATCCGCGAGCGCAGGGTCGATCGCGTTCGAGCCCGCCGGCTGGAGCTCGAGCGCGATCGTCCCGTCGGCGTCGCGCGCGCCGACGAGCGTGCGGAGGTCCGCGCGCCAGCCGCGCGCGGCTAGCACCGCGTAGGCGCGCGTCATCTCGAGCAGCGTGGTCTCCGAGGTGCCGAGCACGAGGCTCGGGACCGCGTGCAGCGGGCTCTCGATGCCGAGGTTCCGCGCCGCGCGCACGATGGGATCCGGACCGATTGCCTGGCCGAGCCGCACCATCGGCACGTTCAGAGAGTGCTCGATCGCCTCGCGCAAGGTGACCGGTCCGCGGAACGTCCCGTCGTAGTCGGTCGGCTGCCAGAGACCCTCCGGCGTGTCGAGCGCGAAGGGCGCGTCGTCGAGCAGGGTCGCGAGCGTGAAGCGCGGTGGGGCGGCGCCGTCGGGCGAGAGCGCGGCGAGCGCGGCGACGGGCTTGAAGAGGCTGCCCGGCTGCCGCCACGCTTCGCGCGCGCGGTCGAACTGGCTGGTGCCGTACTCGCGGCCACCGACGTGCGCGTAGAGCTCTCCGCTGCGCGGGTCCATCGCGACGAGCGCCGCCTGGAGCGGCGAGTCGTCGCGCCGCAGCTTCGGCGAGCGGTCCTCCGCGCGTGCGACGCCCTCGGTGACGGCGCGCTCGGCGATGCGCTGCAGGCGCAGGTCGAGCGTCGTGTCGAAGCTCCAGCCGTCGCGCGTGAGGTCGACGCGCGGGAAGCGCTGCGTGATCTCGCTCCGCACGGCGTCCACGAACCAGCGCGAGGAGGCCGGGGGCGACCACGCCTCCAGGACCCCGAGCGGCGAGGCTTCCGCCGCGGCGTAGGCGGCGTCGTCGATGCGCCCCTGCTCGTGCATGCGCGAGAGCACCTCGTCGCGCCGCTCGCGTGCGAGCGCCGGATCGCGGCGCGGCTCGTAGAGCATCGGGCCGCGCAGCATGCCGGCGAGGAGCGCGGACTGCGCGAGTGTCAGCTCCTCGGGGCGGACCCCGAAGTAGTGTCGCGCCGCCGCGGCGATGCCGTGGATCGCGATGCCCCCGACCTGCCCGAGGTAGACCTCGTTGCAGTACGCCTCGAGGATCTCGCGCTTGTCGAGTCGCCACTCGAGCAGCAGCGCGAGCGGCAGCTCCTGGAGCTTGCGCCAGAGCGTGCGCTCGCGGCCGAGGTAGAGGTTCTTCGCGAGCTGCTGCGTCAAGGTGCTGCCGCCCTCGACGACGCGGCCGGCGCGCAGGTTCGAGATCATCGCGCCGACGGTGCGGCGCAGGTCGAGGCCCGCGTGCTGGAAGAAGCGCTGGTCCTCGATCGCGAGCACCGCGTCGACGAGGTGCGCCGGCAGCGCGTCGAGGCGGACCGGCTCGCGGTCGCGCCCGCTCTCCGGATAGAAGGCGCCGATCGCGGCGCCTTCGAGGCGGCGCTCCGCGAGCGGCTCGCCGGCCGCGTCGACGAGCGACTCGACGCGCCCGTCGCTGCCGATCCGCACGTGCGTCACCCCGCCGCGCTCCTCGCCCGCCGCGTCGACGAAGGGCCGAAGGTCGATCGCGAAGCGCCGTCCCGCGCGCGTGTACTCGCCGGGACGGTCGGGAGCGCGCGCGGGCCGATAGCCCGCGCCGCGCAGCTGGTCCTCGAGCGAGGCGGCGTCGAGCGGCTCACCGACGCGCAGCGCGAGCGGCCGCGAGTAGATGCGGGACGGACCGCGCGAGCCGTGGTCGAGCCGGCGGCTCGGCAACTCGAGCGCGAGCAGGTGCGCGAGCGCGGAGCCGAGCACGGCGGCCGCGAGGAAGGCGGCCGCGACCGACGCGACGACGAGCCAGCGTTTCATGCTCTTGCCCTGGCTCCATGTTAACGAGCCGGTGGATGTCCTCGTCCGACGCGGGCGATGCGCGAGCCGGCGATCCCCGCAGGCAGGCTCTGATAGACTGGCCCCTCGTCTCCGACGAGTCTCCGACGAGGAGGGCGTGCGTGGCGTTCGAAGATTTCGTGGTCTGCGACAGCGATATGCACATCTTCGAGCCACCGGACCTCTGGCAGCGCTACCTCGCGGAGGAGTTCCGGCACGCGGCGCCCGTGGGCCTGACGGATCTGCGCCGCGACATCCGCGTGCGGCTCAAGTCGCAGGTGCTGCTGAAAGGCGGGCCCGTGAAGCCGTTGCGCGAGCGCGGTCGCAGCGGCATCGGCTGGCGACCCGACCAGGACGAGGCCTATGCCTCCGCCGAGGCGCGCGGCTGGGACGTCGCGAGCCAGCTCGAGGCGATGGAGCGCGAGGGTCTCGACCTCGCCGTGCTCTTCCCGACGCGCGGCCTCTTCGTGCTCGCGCTCGACTCGACGGAGACGATCGGCTGCGACGGGCTCGAGCCCGAGTTCGCGGCCGCGATCGCGCGGGCCTACAACGACTGGCTCCACGACTTCGCGAGCGAGGCCCCGCAGCGCCTCTTCGGCGCGGGCATGGTGGCGCCGCACGACGTGCCCTCGGCCGTCGCCGAAGTGCGTCGCTGCGTCCACGAGCTCGGTTTCAAAGCGATCTTCCTGGCGCCGGGCTGCGTGAACCGCCGCCCCTGGCACCATCCCGCCTACGATCCGCTGTGGGCGGAGATCGAGCGCGCCTGCGTGCCGATCGGCTTCCATGGCGGCGGGCGCACCTCGCTGCTGCCCGACTTCTCGCTCGGCGACGTCTTCGGCGACAAGCTGATGCTCTGGCACACCTTCAACCAGCCGCTCGGCGTGATGGCCGCGGCGGTGTCGCTCTGCGGCGGCGGCGTGCTCGAGCGCTTCCCGCGGCTCAAGGTCGCGCTGCTCGAGGGCAACTGCTCGTGGGCGCCGTGGCTGATGCACCGACTCGACGAGCACTACGAGTGGACCGGCTGGTACGAGGCGCGCGAGCTCTCGAAGAAGCCCTCGGAGTACTTCCGCAGCAACTGCTGGGTGTCGGTCGAAGCCGACGAGGAGACCGTCGTCCACTACCTCGACTGGTTCGGCGACGACAACCTCGTCTTCTCCACCGACTTCCCGCACGGCGACTCGCAGTACCCGCACGCCGTCGAGAGCTTCCGCAAGCTGCCGCTCTCGGAGGGGACGCAGCGGAAGATCGTCGGCGACAACTGGAGCCGGCTCTACGGCATCCCGCTCGCGAGACACGCCGCGCGGTAGTCTGCGGGCCCGCCGACCTCAGGCGGCCCGCAATACCGCCGGCCCGTCCCGATGCGGCACCAGGGTCCAGCGGCGCGTGTGGTACCGCTCCACCGCCGGCCGGTGCGCGATCGAGACGACGCTCGCCTTCGGCAGTCGCTCGGCCAGGATCGCGTAGAGGCGCGCCTCGGTCTCCTCGTCGAGCGCGCCCGTGGCGTCGTCGAGGAAGATCCAGTCGGGCTCGTGGAGCAGCACGCGCGCGAAGGCGAGCCGCTGCTGCTCACCGTTCGAGAGGCGCTTCTCCCAGTGATCCGTCTCGTCGAGCCGCGCGATCAGCTCGTCGAGCTCGAAGGTCTGCAGCGCCTCGCGGATGCGCGTGTCCGGGAACGTGCCCTCCGGAGCCGGATACGAGACCGCCGCGCGAAGCGTCGCGATCGGCAGGTAGGGCTGCTGCGAGAGGAACATCGAGCGCGCGCCGCGCGGGACCTCGATGCGTCCGTGGCCGAACGGCCAGTGCCCGGCGATCGCGCGGAGCAGCGTCGTCTGCCCGGCGCCCGACGGACCCACCACGACGACGTGCTCGCCCGGCGCGACGGCGGCGTCGTCGCCTTCGAGGAGCGCGCGGCCGCTCGGCAGATCGAGGTGCAGGTCGTGCAGGCGCAGCGCCCCGCCGTCCCCGGACTCGACCCGCACCCCGCCCGGCCGCTCGACGCGCTCTCGCGTCGATTCGATCGCGTCCATGAAGGTCACGAGCCGCTCGATGCTGGCCCGCCACTGCGCGATCTCCTGGTAGGCGTTCACGACCCAGACCAGCGCGCCCGACACCTGCCCGTACGCGATGCCGGTCTGTGCGACACGTCCGAGCGTCAGCTGACCGAGGAAGTAGCCCGGGGCGGCCACCAGCAGCGGCACCGCGCTGTTCAGCTGTCCGATGCCGGTCGTGAAGAGCGTCAGGTTCCGCTGTGCACGGATCAGGTCCCACCAGTTCGAGATCACGCGCGTGAAGCGCTCGCGCGCTCCGAGCCGCTCGCGCTCCTCGCCATCGGCGAGCCCGACCGCCTCGGCGTTCTCGCGGAAGCGCACCAGCCCGAAGCGGAAGTCGGCCTCGAAGCGCAGGCGGTCGAAGTTGATGGGGACGAGGCGGCGACCGATGCGGTGGGTGATCCAGCTCGCGATCAGCGCATAGACGATCGCCACCCACATCATGAAGCCCGGAACGTGGAAGACCGTGCTCCCGAGGCGCAGCGGCCAGTCGCCCGAGAGGGTCCAGAGCAGACCCGCGAAGGACACGAGCGTCGCGCCGGCCGCGAGCAGCGAGAGCGAGAGGCCGAGTGCGCTGGCCACGTAGTTGCGGGCGTCCTCGGCGATGCGCTGATCGGGGTTGTCGGCTTCCCCGTGCAACAGCTCCATCTGGCAGCAGGCATGCGGGCTGATCCACTGCTCCACCAGATGGCCGGTGAGCCAGGTCCGCCAGCGCATCTCGAGCGCCTGGCGCACGTAGATGCGATAGGTGGAGACGAGCACGAAGAGCAGCACGATGCCGGCGAAGAGGCCGACACCGGCGAAGAAGTCGGAGGCGACGCGGTCCTGGAGCGCGTCGTAGATGCGGCGCTGCGCGTCGGCGAGCTCGAAGGTTCCGTAGACGGTGCCGAGCTCGAGCGCGACGGCAAGCGCGAGCAGCAGGCCGCCCTTCACGGCGTCGGGCGAGCGCCAGTACAGGCGCGTGAGGCGCCACAGGCGGCGCGCGAAGTTCAGGCCGAAGAGCGGCCGCGTGAATCGCTGCAAGGATGATTCCTCCGCTTCCCGGTGGCCGTCCGCGCGCCGACTCGGGCCTGTGGCAGGGCTCACGGTACCCGCCGGTCTGCGAGCCGCGCGAGCCGGTCAAGAGCGACCCTCGTCCGGCCGATCCGGGCCGTTGGGGCCGGAGCGCATGCAGACTCTGATCCGGATGTATGCGTCGATCGGCGTCTTCGCCGGTCTGTCTCAGATCGCCTACCTCGCGGTGGCCTTCGGTGTCGGCGGCGTGCTCTTCGCGCGCGGTCGCCGCTCCGGCGAGTGGACGCAGTGGCTGCTCGGCCTGCATCTCCTGCTTTCGATGGGCGTCGGCTACCTGCTGACCTGCGCCGGCACCGTCGCGGCGGAGTTCGGCATGGCGATCTCGCCCGCTGCGCTCGCCGTGGTGCTGACCGTCGGTTACGCCTCGTCCTCCGCCGGCCTCAGCACGACGCTGCACTTCACGCGCCGCGTGTTCCGGCCGGGGCGCGGCGTCGCCTTCGTATTCGCCTTCGCGAGCGGCCTCGCGATCTGGGCGGGCTGGCTCGGCTACGTCGTATCCGGCGGCGTCGCGCGCGGGCGCTTCGAAGGCGCGTGGTACTGGCTCATGACCGGCGGCATGTTCGCGTGCAACGGCTGGGTGGCCTTCGAGCCGCTGCGCTACTACGCGCAGCTCCGGCGCCGCGTGCGGCTGGGTCTGTGCGAGCCGATCGTGGCCGAACGCATGCTGCTCTGGGGTCTCGGCTCGGTGGCGCGCGCCTCGATGGTGGGGATGGGCCCGATCACGGCTCGTCACCTCGAGACGCTCGGCGACTCGCAGGCCGCGCGCCTCTCGGCCGGCGCGTCGGTGCTGGTGCTGACGTCGCTGCTCGGGCTGCTGACCGCCGGCTCGTACTGGCTGGCATTCGAGCCGCCCGCCGCGTACGTTCGCTGGGTCGAGCAGCGGGGCGTACGCATCCGGGCGTCTGCGACGAACTGACGCATCGCGTCCGCGACGCGCTGATGCACTGCGGCGTTCCGGCTCCCTCCGTCGGAGGGGTGTGCGCTCGCCGTGCGACGTGTGCTACGCGAACAGCATGTCGATCGCGCTCTCCCGAGAGCCCGGCCGACCGCGGGCCTCGACACCGATTGCACACTTCGCGCTGAGGCGGCTCCTCGACGCCATCGGCAAACCGCCGATCACCTTCGTGCTGTGGGACGGCGCGGAGATCGGCGCGGAGCAGGGCGCGGTCGCGCGCGTGCACGTGCGCGATCCCCGCGCGCTCTGGAGCCTGCTGCGCAACCCGAGCCTCGGCTTCGGAGAGGCGTACGCCGCCGGAGGCCTCGTCGTCGAGGGCGACCTCGCGCACACCATCGAGGTCGTGTTCCGCTCCTCGGAGCACGCGCCCGGCATCGCGCGCTACCTGATCGACGCGCTCGGCGCGCGTCGGCGCCGCAACACGCGCACGCGCTCACGAGCGAACGTCCACCACCACTACGACCTCGGCAACGAGTTCTACGCGCGCTGGCTCGACGCGGATCTCGTCTACACCTGCGCGTACTTCGAGGACCCGCGGCTCTCGCTCGAGCAGGCGCAGCGGGCGAAGCTCGACCACGTCTGTCGCAAGCTGCGGCTGCGGTCGGGCGAGCGCGTGCTCGAGGCGGGCTGCGGCTGGGGCGCGCTCGCGCTCCACATGGCCGAGAACTACGGCGTCACGGTGCAGGCCTTCAACGTGTCGTCCGAGCAGATCCGCTTCGCGCGCGCCGCGGCGCTGCGCCGTGGCCTGCGCCGCCAGGTCGAGTTCATCGAGGACGACTATCGCAGCGCGCAGGGCCGCTTCGACGCCTTCGTCTCGGTCGGCATGCTCGAGCACGTCGGCCGGAGCCACTACGCCTCGCTCGGCGCGCTGATCGAGCAGCGGCTCGAGCCGGACGGACGTGGCCTGCTGCACTTCATCGGCCACGCGCGCCCCTGGCGCATGAATCCGTGGATCGAGCGCAACATCTTCCCGGGCGCCTACATCCCCGCGCTCTCCGAGGTGCTGCCGCTCCTCGAGCAGCACGGCCTCGCCGTGGCCGACGTCGAGAACCTGAGGCGCCACTATGCGCTCACCTTGAAGCACTGGCTCGAGCGCTTCGAGCAGCAGAGCGACTGGGTCGAGTCGCGCTACGACTCCCGCTTCGTGCGGACGTGGCGCCTGTACCTCGCGTCCTCCATCGCGGCGTTCCGCAGCGGCTCGTGCCAGCTCTTCCAGGTGCTGTTCGAGCGAGCCGCCGGCAGCGCGCTGCCGTGGACGCGGGCGGATCTCTACGCGGAGCGCTGAGCGGTGGAGCGCTTCGCGGTGCTCGTCGTGGGCGGTGGACCGGCCGGCTCGAGCTGCGCATGGGCTCTCCGCCGCGCCGGCGTGTCGGTCGCCGTGCTCGACAAGGCGCGCTTCCCGCGCGACAAGGTGTGCGCGGGCTGGATTACGCCGCCCGTGCTGCGCGCACTCGAGATCGAGCCGGAGGACTACGCGAAGAGCGGTCGCGTGATCCAGCCGATCCGCGGCTTCGCGGTCGCGCGCCGCGGCGACGCCGGCACGGACGCCGACTGCGGCGAGGTCGTGAGCTACGGCATCCGCCGTTGCGAGTTCGACCAGTTTCTCCTCGAGCGCAGCGGCGCGGAGCCGAGGCTCGGCCGGCCGCTCGAATCGCTGCGACGCGAGAACGGCGAGTGGATCGCCAACGAGTCGATCCGCGCCGGCTGGATCGTCGGCGCGGGGGGGCATTTCTGCCCGGTCGCGCGCGAGCTCGGCGCACGCCCCGGCGCGGGGGAGCCGTCGACCATCGTGGCCCGCGAGGTCGAGTTCGAGATGACACCCGAGCAGCAGGCGCGCTGCCCCGTGCGCGCCGATGTTCCAGCGCTCTACTTCGAGCCGGATCTCCGCGGCTATGGCTGGGTCGTACGCAAGGGCGACTGGCTCAACGTCGGGCTCGGACGCCAGGACGCGCACGCCTTCCCGGCGCGCGCGGCCGCCTTCGCGGACTGGCTGCGCGCGCGCGACCTCGTGCCTCCGGATGTGCCCGCGCGCTGGCGGGGCCACGCGTATCTCCTGCACGGAGAGGCGCCCCGGCCACTCGCCGCCCCGGGTGCGCTGCTGTGCGGCGACGCCGCGGGCCTCGCCTACCCGCGCAGCGGCGAGGGCATCCGACCCGCGGTGGAGTCGGGGCTGCTCGCCGCGCGCGCTCTCTCGCGCATGCTCCACCTGTGTGGGGACGACGTCGAGCGGACCTACGCGCGCGCGCTGGTCGAGCGCTTCGGACCGCGGCGCCCGGGCGCCTCGTTCAGCGGCTGGCTGCCAGCGCCGGCTCGGGCTCGGGTCGCGGGGCGTTGCCTCGCGTCGCCGTGGTTCGCGAAGCGCGTCGTCGTGGAGCGCTGGTTCCTGCACCGGGAAGTGCCGGCACTCTCGGCCGACTGACGACCGGCGCCGCGGGCGCGCTCGGCGCAGGTGGATGCGCCTGCGCCTGCGTCGCCTGCCGCTCTTCGCCGCCCGGCACCAGCTCGAAGGCCGCGCCGAGCCGGCGGATCGCCTGGCGCTCGCGCAGCCGCGCGAGCGCGCGGTGCTCGAGCTGGCGCACGCGCTCGCGCGAGAGGCCCATCTGCTGGCCGATCTCCTCGAGCGTCGGCGGCTCGCCGCCCTCCATGCCGAAGCGCGCCTCCAGGATCGCCCGCTCGCGCGGCGACAGCGTCTCGAGCTCGCGCTCGAGGGCGCTTCGCAGGAAGCGAGCGTCGTGCGTCTCGGCCGGATCCTCGACCTCGGGGTCCGCGAGGGCGTCCTCGAGGCGCAGGTCGTCCGTGCCCGGCAGCGGCGTCTCGAGCGAGCCGACCGGCACCGAGCTGCTGCGCGCGAGCTCGACCATCTCCTCCGGCACCTCGAGCGCGGCCGCGAGCTCCGGCGAGCCCGGCGCGCGGCCGAGGCGCTGGCGCAGTCGCGACTCCACGCGCCGCATGCGGAGCTGGAGCTCGTAGATGTGCGAAGGCACGCGCACCGTGCGCGACGTGCTCTGGATCGCGCGCACGAGCGCCTGCTCGATCCACCACACGGCGTAGGTCGAGAACTTGAAGCCCCGCTGGTGCTCGAACTTCTCCACCGCGCGCATCAGGCCGAGGTTGCCCTCCTGGATCAGGTCCACGTACGGCACGCCCATGTTGCGGTAGCGCTTGGCCTGCGTGACCACGAGCCGCAGGTTGTGACGCATGAACGTGTTCTTCAGCTCGTCGCGGCGCACCAGGGCGCTCTCCGCCTGCGCGAGGGTCGCCCGCGCGCCAGCCGACGACAGCCCGAGCCGGCGCCGCTTGCCGCGGCTCTCCGGATCCTGCGCGTCGCGCAGTCCGCACAGCTCGCGGTAGACCTCGATCAGCACCGGCAGGGCGACGTCGGCCTTCGCGAGCGTCTCGCCGATCTCCTTGTCGAAGCGGGCCACGCGCGCGCGAGCGCGCTCGCTCTTGCGGGCCGCCGCCTCGGCGCGGCTCGCGAGCAGGCCCTCCACCTCGGAGAGCCGCGCGTCGAGCGCGCGTCCTGCCGTGGCGGTGCCGTCGTCGCGGTAGCGGGCGGACAGCGCCGCCGTCACGCGGCCGGCGCGCCGGCGCTCGTGCCAGCGGGCAACCACACCCTCGGCCACGGCCGGCAGCGAGCCGACCGCCGCCCGGAAGGCCGCCTCCTCGGCCTCGAGGCCGCGCGCGAGCTCGTAGGTCTCCTCGCGCGAGAGGACGCGGATGTGGCGGATCGAGCGGATGTAATGGTCGAGGCTGCTCGTCGCGAGCGAGCGCTCGTTCTCGTCGTCCGGGGACGCCGGCACGTGGACGGCGGAAGGCGTCTTGCGCGCGGTCCGCGTCCGGGTCAGCGATCCCGCTGCGCGCGACTTGCGCGTCCGGCTCGCCTCGGCGGGGGCCGAGATCGGCTGCTCGACGACGTTTTCGGTGGAGCTCTGGCGATCGAGATCGGTCATGGTGGAAAGGACTTGTGCCTCACGGTTGCGGCCCCCCGGGGTTCCCCGGAAAGTCCGGTGACTTGCCTTATGACTCCCAATCCGGAAATCGGGTTCCCTTAGTCGCGGCACCCCGTCTTGTAAAGGCCATGCGCCAGATCACATTCGCGCCCGATGCCCTGTGGGTGCGTCTCGAGCGCTCCCTGTCCCGAGAACGCGTCTCGGCACTGTTGACGCTATGTCAAGCGGTGGCGGTGGAAGGAGGACGCGCGCTCCTCACCGGAGGATGTGTCCGCGACGCGGCTCTCGGGTACCCGCCTCGCGATCTGGATCTCGAGGTGCTGGGGCTCGAAGCCTCGCGCCTCCACTCTCTGGTGGTGGCTCGCTACCGCGCCGACGTGGTGGGCCGCCACTTTCCGGTGCTGCGTCTGAACGCGCTGGGACTCGACGTTTCGATGCCGCGGCGCGCGGGAAGTGACGGAGCCGGGTTCGCCGCGGGCGGCGACCCCGGGGCGAGCCCGGCGGAGGCCGCGGCGCGCCGCGACTTCACGATCGACGCGATCGGGCTCGACCCCCTGCGGCGCGAGGTCCTCGATCCCTGCGGCGGGCTCCCGGACCTCGCGGCGGGCGTCCTGCGGCATGCCTCGGAGCGCTTCGACGAGGACCCGGTGCGCGTGCTCCGCGCCATGCAGCTGCTCGCGCGCTTCGAGCTCGAGGCCGCGCCCGAGACGGTCGTTCGCTGCCGCACGCTCACGCCCGAGCGGCTGCCGCACGAGCGCGTCTTCGCCGAGTGGCGGCGCCTCCTGCTGGAAGGCGTGCGGCCCTCGCGCGGGCTGGCCTTTCTGCGCGAGGCGGGCTGGCTGCGCCATTTCCCGGAGGTCGACTCGCTGGTCGGCTGCCCGCAGGACCCCGTCTGGCATCCCGAAGGCGACGTCTGGACGCATACGCTGCTCGCGCTCGACGCCTTCGCGGGCGCGCGCACCGGCGACCCGCGCGACGACCTCGTCGTCGGGCTGGCGGTGCTCTGCCACGACTTCGGCAAGCCGGCGACCACGCGCGAGAGCCGGGGGCGCATCACCTCGCACGGACACGAGGCGCTCGGCGCCGAGCTCGCGCAGCGCTTCCTCGCGCGCATGACGGACGAGCGCGACCTCGCGGCGGAGGTCGCGCCGCTGGTGGCCGCGCACCTCGCCCCGGCGCAGCTACACCGCCACGCGGCGGGCGACGCCGCGATCCGGCGGCTCGCGCGCCGAGTCGGCCGGATCGACCGACTCGTGCGCGTGGCGGCGGCGGACCACGCCGCGCGCCCGCCGCGCACCGACCCGTTCGCGGCGGGCGACTGGCTGCTCGCGCGCGCCCACGCCCTCGAGGTCGTGCGCGCGGCGCCGCGACCCCTGGTGCAAGGCCGTCATCTCGTCGCGCTCGGCCGCGCCCCGGGCCCCGAGTTCGCGCCGATCCTGCGCGACTGCTACGAGGCGCAGCTCTCGGGGGAATTCGAGGACGAGGCGGGCGGCGTCGCGTACCTGCGCCGGCTGCTCTCGCGGCGCGGCGATCCGGGCGCCTCTACTCCCGCGACGCCGGCGTGATGGTGAGCCGCACCCTCTCGCCGCCTCGCAGCACCGTGATCGGAACGGGCTTGCCGACCGCCAGCATCTCGAGCGCGTAGGTGTAGTCGTAGACGTTCTCGATCGCGTGCCCGGCGACCTCGACGACCCGATCTCCCGCGCGGACTCCCGCCTTCTCGGCGGGGCCCCCGGGCGCGACACCAGACAGCAGCAGCCCTTCACCCGCGGCCTCGCCGTAGCTCGGAATCGTGCCGAGGTAGATGCGCAGGCCCGCGCGCGGCGGGAGCGGAGTCTGGGACGGAGCCGTGTACTCCGGCAGCGCCGTGCCCTCGGCGAGCGCCTCGGTGATGCCGGCGAAGAGATCGGCGGTCGCGGCGAGCCCCGCGTAGTTCAGCTTGTCGGGCGTGTCGCGGGGCGTGTGGTAGTCGTCGTGCACCCCGGTGAAGGCCGAGAGCACGGGGATGCCCTTCAGGAAGAAGCTCGTCGCGTCGGTCGGCAGGTAGCTCTCGTTCTCCAGCACGACGGGCAGCGCGCGCGACGCGTTCGCCGACTCGATCAGCGAGGGCCAGGCAGGACTCGAGCCGACCCCTTGCAGGATCAGGTGCTCGCGGAAGCGCCCGACCATGTCGAGGTTCAGCACCGCGGCGATCCGGCGCGGGGCACCGTGCGGGGCCGCCGGCGGACCCTCCAGCCCGTTCGCGAACGCGGTCGAGCCGATCAGGCCGACCTCCTCGCCCGACCACGCGGCGAAGAGCACGTCGCGCGCGAAGGCTTCGGGGCGCGCGCGCGCCTGCGCGGCGACCTCCCGCGCGATCTCGATCACGGCCGCGACGCCCGAGGCGTTGTCGTCGGCGCCGGGGTGGACGAGGCCGCGCTCGTCTTCGCGCGCGAGCGAGGCGCCCTCGAGGCCTCGGCCGAGGTGGTCGACGTGCGCGCCGACGAGCACGGGCGCGGCGTCCTCGCCGCGCGCGGTCCGCAGGCGGCCGATCACGTTGCGCCCGCCGCGCCGCTCCTGAACGAGGTCGACCCGGGCCGCGACGCGCAGCGCGGGGATCTCGAAGCCGGCCGTCGCTTCGCCGCGGTCGAGCGCGGCCTGGAGCGCGTCGAGCGAGCGGCCCGCTTCCGCGAGCCACGCCTGCGCCGGCGCATCCGCCATCGAGAGCGCGAAGACGCTCGCCGAGCCACCCGCCGCGAGGTCGGGTGTGAGCGGCACGAGCTCGTTGCGGACCCCCGAGCGCGGCCCGCTCGCGATCAGCACGCCGAGCGCGCCGCGGTCGCGCGCCAGCATCAGCTTGTGACGCAGCGATGCGTAGCGGCTCCAGTGCTGTCGCCACTCCGGCGCGACGTCCTGCGGCGCGTGCCGCAGCAACAGCACCCAGCGACCTCGAACGTCGAGGCCCGCGTAGGAGTCGTAGGCCGGCGCGGCGCCGTTCGCGGGCGCGACGATGCCGTAGCCCGCGAAGACGACCGCCGCCGCGGGCGCGTCGCCCGTCTTCGAGAAGGCGAGGGGACGCCAGTCGGCGTCGACCGCGTATTCGTGCGCTGCGCCGCGTCGCGAGCTTTGCAGCGCGTTGCCCGCTCCGAGCGAGACGCCGGCGGTGAATTCGAAGGGCTGGAAGAAGCTCTCGTCGCGGCCGCCGGGCGCGAGGCCGATCGCTTCGAACGCGCGCGCGACGTACTCGGTCGCGCGCTGCTCGCCTTCGGTGCCGGTGAGTCGTCCTTCCATCGCGGGATCGCAGAGCGCCGCCACGTCCTCTTCGACGCGCGAGGCCGGGCTCGCAGGCTCCGGCGCGGGCGACGGCGTGTGCGACGCGCTCGCGCATCCGAGCGCGATCCACAGGACGACGGCGGACGCGCGCGCGAGGGTCGCCATGCGAAGGGCGCGAAGTATGCTGCCGGCCGGAGGGAGAGGCCATGCGGAGGATCGCGGCGCGCACCGCGCCGATCGCGTTGGCGCATATCGCGCCGATCGCGCTGGCGGGCGCGCTGCTCGCGCTCGTCGCCTCGGGTGCGCCGGGATGCGCGAGCGGGACGGCGGTCGAGCCCGCCGGCGAGACCTTCGAGCGCGTCGCGATGTCGGAGCCCGAGCACGTGTTCGTCTTCGAGTTCGCCCGTAGCTCCGGCGAGACGCCCGTCGAGGCGGGCCAGCTCG
>Ga0335084_10001687_pt1 | contig 20885 bp, 18 predicted proteins | sample Lox_Sample_44_FD_206721 | JGI IMG/M metagenome (GOLD analysis project Ga0335084, IMG submission 206721) | Soil microbial communities from Loxahatchee National Wildlife Refuge, Florida, United States - Lox_Sample_4.4 | ecosystem: Environmental > Terrestrial > Soil > Wetlands | place: USA...
CAGCACGTCTACAGCCCGATTCCGTTCGCGATCTCCGAGAAGACCTGGCAGAAGCTCTCGCCCGCAGACCGCGACGCGGTCACCAAGGCCGCCCGCGAGACCGCCGACTGGATCCGCAAGGAGATCCGCGCGAACGACGAGCGCCAGCTCGCCGACATGACCGCGAAAGGCGCGAAGGTCGCGCGGCCGCCGCTCGAGCCGTTCCGCAAGTCGGTGCAGCCCGCGTACGCGAAGGCGAAGGAGAAGTACGGCGCCGACGTCGACACGGTCCTCGCCGAGGCGGCTTCGATCCGCAAGGCCCTCCCGGCGAAGTGACCGTGCGACGCGCGGTCATCCCGGCGCACGCCGGGATCCAGCCGGGCGTCGACTGGACCCCGGCTTTCGCCGGGGTGACGACGGGATGAGCGCGGCGCTCGAAGCGGAGCCAGAGCTGCCGCGCCCCGCGCGCCGGCCCCTCCTGCCGCCCGGACCAGCCGCGCCGCTGCCGATCCGCGTCCTCGGCGTCGCGGTCGACTGGGCGGTGGTCGCGCTCGGCGCGGCAATGGTCGCGCTCGTCTTCGCCAACGTCGTGTCCCACGTCTTCGGCGGCGACGTCGCCTGGACCACCGAGCTCGCCGAGCTCATGATGGTCTGGGTGACGTTCCTCGGCGGCGCGGCCGCGACCCGCCGCGGCGCGCACATGCGGATCACCGAGTTCCTCGACAAGCTCGACGGGATGCCGCGCCGTTGGGCGGACGCGGCGATCCAGCTCCTCGCACTCGCGGTGCTCGGGCTCCTCGTCTGGTTCGGCGCCGGCATCGTGGCGGCGAGCCGGAACAACATCCTCACCGTGCTCGACTGGTCGATGGCGTGGCAGTACCTCTCGTTGCCGGTCGGATCTGCCCTGACGTTCGTCTTCGTCGCCTGGGACCTCGTGCAGATCGCGCGGGGCAGGCCGGCCGCCGAGCGATACGGCGCGTAGCCGATGTTCGCGGTCCACGTCTTCCTCGCGTTCTTCGTGATCGCGCTCGCCGGCGTGCCGCTCGTTTACGCGCTCCTCGCGACCACGATCGGCATCATCTGGGCGAAGGGCCTCTCGCACCCGCTCGAGACGATCTTCCTCAGCTACATCGGCGGCGTCGAGCCGTTCATCCTGATCGCGGTGCCGCTCTTCGTCTTCGCCGGCGAGCTGCTGTCGCAGGGCGGCGTCGGCAAGCGCATCGTCGAGCTCGCGCGCGTGCTGTTCGGCTTCCTCCCCGGCGGCCTCGGCGTGGTCACCGTCGTCTCGTGCCTGATGTTCGGCGGCGTGTCGGGGTCGGCGATCGCCGACACTGCGGCGATCGGCTCGCTCGTCATCCCGACGATGATCCAGCGCGGCTACTCGCGCGCGTTCGCCGCGGCGCTGCTCTCGGTCGCCGGCACGCTCGCGCTGCTGATGCCGCTCTCGATCCCGTTCCTCGTCTACGCCTTCATCTCCGGCGTATCGATGCGGACACTGTCGATGTCGGGCGTCATCCCGGCGTTCATCTCCGCGCTGGCGCTCGTCGGCGTCTGCGTCTGGTATGGCAGGAAGACCGGCTGCGACTCGGGTTCCGAGCGCGCCTCGCGCGCCGAGATCCTCCGCGCATTCAAGGCCGCGGGACCGGCGCTGGTCATGCCGGTGATCATCGTCGGCGGAATCTGGTCCGGCTATTTCACGCCCACCGAGTCCGCGTCGGTCGCGGTCGTCTACGGCCTCGCGGTCTCGCTCTTCCTATACGGGGACATCACGTGGCGCGACCTGCCACGGCTGGTGCTCAACGCCTTCCAGACGAGCGCGGTGGTGATGCTGGTGCTCGGCGCGACGGCGGCGATGGCGTGGCTGCTGACCGCCGAACAGGTAGCGATGCAGCTTGCCGAGTGGGTCAAGGCGGTCGCGCATCAACAGTGGGTGTTCCTGCTGCTCGTGAACCTGTCGCTGCTCTTGCTCGGCATCTTCATCGAGCCACTGCCGGCGCTGCTCCTGACCGCGCCGCTCTTTCTGCCGCTCGCCAAGGCATTCAACGTCGACCTGGTCCACCTCGGGGTGGTGATGACCGCGAACCTCGCGATCGCCCTTTACACGCCGCCGGTGGGCGGGACGCTCTTCGTCGCCGCCAAGCTCGCCAACGCGGGCATCGGCGCGATCACCCGCGCGCTGATTCCGCTGATGACGGCGACGGTGCTGGTGCTCGTGCTGATTACCTACGTACCGGCGCTGTCCACGACGCTGGTGCGGCTGATCCTCAACTAGCCGGGCCGAGATCCTCGCCGAGGAGGGGAAACGCGCTGAGCGCCGACGGCTCGCAGACCGGCGGCGCGGCGACAAGATGCGCGGGCGTGAGCTCGGCGAGCGACGTCACGCCGAGGAGCATCAGGCAGATCCGGATCTCCTCCTCCAGCAGCTCGAGCGCGCGCACGAGCCCGGGCACGCCGCCCGCCGCAAGACCGAGGCAGGCGAGCCGTCCCAGGCCGACGCAACGCGCGCCGAGCGCGATCGCCTTCACCACGTCCGAGCCGCGCATGAAGCCGCCGTCTACCCAGACCTCTGCGCGCCCGCCCACGGCGGCGACGATCTCCGGCAGCACTGCCGCGCTGCCGAGCCCGTGGTCGAGCTGGCGCCCGCCGTGATTGGAGACGTAGATCACCTGCACGCCGTGGCGCACCGCGAGCGCCGCATCCTCCACGGTGGCGATGCCCTTCAGGATGATCGGCAGGTCGTGGCGGTCCTGGAAGCGCTTCACCTGGTCCCACGAGAGCGCGGCCTGGTACTTCGCGCCCGTCGCAGCGGCCGCCCGCCAGGGCTTGACGAAGCGTCCGACGAGATCGCGTTCGCGCCGGCTGTAGCTCGCGCTGTCGACCGTGAAGCAGAACGCGCTGAAGCCGTGCTCACGCGCGCGCCGGCCCCAGTCATCCACCCACGCGTCGTCGCCGCGGACGTAGAGCTGGAACACGCGCAGCGTATCGGCCGCCGCCGCGGTGGCCTCCAGGCCGGGCTGGCAGACCGAGGACAGCATCTGCGGCACGCCGAACTGCGCCGCGGCGCGCGCGGCCGCGCCCTCCGGAGCGAAGGACTCCATTCCGCCGACCGGCGCGAGCATCACCGGCAGCCGGACCTTGCGGCCGAGGAACGTCGCGGTCGTGTCCGCCGCGCTGACGTCGCGCAGCACGCGCGGCCGGAACGCGATGGAGTCGAGCGCGAGGCGGTTGCGCCGCATCGTCGTCTCGGTCTCGGCGCCGCCGATCAGGTAGCCCCAGGGACCGGGGGCGAGGTTCGCCCGCGCCGCGGCGACGATTTCCTGCAGGGTGAGGAATTGTTCGGTTGTCGTATCGTTCATGGATCGCGCCCTACCCGAATGGCCGGCAAGACTAGCATTGCCGGCGCCCGGGAGGGCATGTCCGGAGGAGCCCTGTCCGGCCGAGGCCGGTCCGGGATCCCCCGGGGTCTGTCCCACGTGGTCTATCGACTGCGCGCCTCAATCGTCGCAGGCCCGCTGCCGGAAACCGCCACGGCCTTCGGAACCAGGTACAGCGCGACCGGCCGTTGCCCGACGGAACCGGCCCAGACCGGCGACCGCAGGGCATCGAGGGCCTTGACCATCTCCCGCGCGTCCTCGAACGCGACCGCGAGCTCGCCGCCATGCAGGTGGATAAGCAGCGCGTCGGGGGTATTGGCGAGATCCGGCAGTGCTCCGGCGCCGGGTTTGGGCGAGGCGAGAACGAAGTCGAAAGCTGCGCGGGGAACTTCGACGAGCTGCAGGACAGCCTCCTGCTTCTGGGCGTGGACCGGACCGGCTCCCAGGGCGACGAGCGCGGCGAAGACTGACAGGGACTTGAGCATGGCACCCTCCGTTGGTTGTCGATCGCGACCGCCGCGATCGATGCGAGCAAAGGATGCCGGCAACCTGCCCGAAAGACCTTGCAGCGGTCGTGAATTGCGCTTGAAGTTCGCTTGAAGATTCGTCCAGAGGCCCGCTCGGGGCGGGCCCGGACGAGGTTCAGCGAACGGTCCGATGCTCGCGGGCAATCCGCTTGGTTAGAATGCCCCCGGCGAACGGCGACGATGGGGGACGGGGGGCGGGCGGCGTGCGATTCCTGTTCGAAGGCTATGCGCTCGACCTCGACCGGCGTGAGCTCCGCCGCGGGTCGGAGTGGATCCAGACCGGACCGCAGGTCTTCGACCTGCTCGTCTACCTCGTCCGCAATCGCGAGCGGGTCGTCAGCAAGGACGACGTGCTAGAAGCGGTCTGGAGCGGGCGGATCGTCTCCGAATCGACGCTCACCAGCCACATCAACGCCGCCCGCAAGGCGCTCGGCGACAGCGGCGAAGAGCAGAAGCTGATCCGTACCGTCGCGCGCAAGGGCTTCCGCTTCGTCGGCGCGGTGACCGAGGAGGCGCCCGCCGGGGCCAGCGGCCCGGCGATTGCGGCCATCCCGTCGACACCCGACCGGCCTGCACCCGCGCTCGCCCTCCCCGACAAGCCCTCCCTCGCGGTGCTGCCGTTCCAGAACCTGAGCGGGGATCCCGAGCAGGAGTACTTCGCCGACGGGATGGTGGAGGACATCATCACCGCACTCTCGCGCATGCGTTGGCTGTTCGTGATCGCGCGCAACTCCAGCTTCACCTACAAGGGTCGGGCGGTCGACGTGAAGCAGGTAGGTCGCGAGCTCGGGGTGCGCTACGTGGTCGAAGGCGGGGTGCGCAAGGCGGCGAACCGGGTGCGGATCACCGCGCAGCTCATCGATGCCACGACCGGCGTGCACATCTGGGCCGACCGGTTCGACGGCGGGATCGAGGACGTCTTCGATCTGCAGGACCGGATGGCCGAGAGCATCGTGGGGGCGATCGCCCCTACGCTGGAGCAGGCCGAGATCGAGCGTGCCAAGCGCAAGCCGACCGAGAACCTCGACGCCTATGACTTTTTCCTGCGCGGCATGGCGAAGGCTCATCAAGAAGGCAAGGAGGCAATCAGCGAAGCGCTGCGGCTGTTCTACAAGGCGATCGAGCTCGACGGCGAGTTTGCTTCCGCCTATGGCTTGGCGGCGCTTTGCTTTACCTTGCGCAAGGTCTATTTGTGGATGACCGACCCCGCACAGGAGCTTGCCGAGACGGCGCGACTTGCTCGCCGGGCGTCAGAGTCGGGCTGGGACGACGCGGTCGCCCTCGCTCGCGGAGGGCACGCGCTTGCAACCGCTGTCGGCGATCTTGACCGCGCCACCGCGATGATCGATCGCGCGCTCGCGCTCAACCCGAATTTGGCGGCGGCTTGGCACGCCAGTGCCTGGCTCAGGAATATGCTCGGGGAACCCGATGCAGCGATCCAGCATGTGGCGCATGCCATGCGCTTGAATCCGCTCGATCCGGAGATGAGCTGGATGCAGGCGGCGTTGGCCTTCGCGCTCTTCCTCTCTGGTCGCTATGACGAAGCATTGTCGGTGGCGCAAAAGGCGTCGCAGGGGCGGCCGGGCTACCCGACTCCGCTACGCGTGGCGGCGGCAAGTGCCGCCCTTGCGGGGAAGACGGACGCGGCGCGGGAGGCGATCGCGCGCCTGCGCGAGATCAATCCGGCGTTCCGCGTTTCGAACTTCAAGGATCTGCTCCCGCTTCGCCGGCCGGATGATCTCGCCCGGTTCGAGGAAGGGTTGCGCAAGGCGGGGTTGCCGGAGTGAGGCCGATCCGCTCGACGATGCAGCGCGTGCCGCTGTCGCTCAACAACCTGCTCGAGCGCGCCGGCCGCCTCTATCCCGACTCCGAGATCGTCACCCGCCTGCCGGACAAGTCCCTCGTCCGCCATCGTTTTGCCGATTTCTACCGCCGTTCGCGTGCGCTCGCCTCGGCTCTCCTCGCGGCCGGGCTGAAGAAGGGCGATCGCGTCGCGACGCTGTGCTGGAACCACTACGCGCACCTCGAGTGCTACTTCGGGATCCCAGCGGCCGGCGGCGTGATGCACACGCTGAACCTCCGCCTCGCGCCCGGCGAGATCGCCTGGATCGCAAACCACGCGCAGGACCGGTTCCTGATCGTCGACGACGTGCTGCTGCCGCTCTACGAACAGTTCAAGGCGGAGGTGCCGTTCGAGCGAGTGATCGTGGTGCCGCTCACCGGCGCGGCGGTCGCAGCACCGTTCGTGGACTACGAAGCTTTCCTCGCCGCCGCACCGCCGGGTTTCGAGTACGCGGCGCACGAGGAAGACGACCCGGTTTCAATGTGCTACACGTCCGGCACCACCGGCCGGCCGAAGGGCGTCGTCTATTCGCACCGCTCCACGGTGATTCACACGCTGATGGCGAACCAGCCCGACCACTGGTGCCTGTCGGCGAAGGACGCCGTGCTCCCGGCGACGCCGATGTTCCACGCCAACTGCTGGGGCGTGCCGTACGTCTGCACGATGATGGGCATCAAGATGGTGCTCCCCGGCCCGCACCTCGCGCCGGCGGACCTGCTCGACCTCTTCATGGCGGAGCGCCCGACCTACTCCCTCGGGGTGCCGACGATCTGGCTCGGCATGCTCCAGCTCCTCGACGCCGACCCCGGCCGCTACAAACTACCGCCGGGCATCCGCATGCTGGTCGGCGGCGCGCCGGTACCCGAGTCGCTGATCCGCGCGTACGCCCGCCACGGGGCGTCGATCTGCCATGGCTGGGGCATGACCGAGATGAGCCCGCTCGGCACGATCTCGTTCATCAAGCCCGAGCTGCAGGGGCTCGACCAGGACGCCCGGTTCGCGCGGTACGCGATGGCCGGCGTGCCGGTCCCGGTCATGGACCTCCGCATCGTCGGCGTCGACGGCAGCGATTTGCCGTGGGATGGGAAGGCGGTCGGCGAGATCCAGGTGCGCGCGCCGTTCATCGCCGGCGGCTATCACGAGGCGCCGTCCGACCCGGAGCGCTTCACCGCCGACGGCTATCTCCGCACCGGCGACGTCGCATCGATCGACCCGCACGGCTACGTGCGCATCGCCGATCGCATGAAGGACCTCGTCAAGTCGGGCGGCGAATGGATCAGCTCGGTCGACATGGAGAACCTGCTGATGGCACATCCGTCGGTGCAGGAAGCCGCGGTCATCGCCATCCCGGACGCGAAATGGGGCGAGCGCCCGCTCGCTTGCGTCGTCCTCAAGCAGGGCGGCCGCGCGACACCCGAAGAGCTGCGCGCGCATCTCGGTTCGAAGTTCGCGAAATGGCAGCTCCCCGACCGGTTCGAGTTCCTCGACGCGATCCCGCGCACCTCGACCGGCAAGTTCTGGAAGGTGAAGCTCCGCGAGCGCTATCGCTGAGCGAGGGCGCGCGCGTCGGTGGAGGCGATCCAGATCCCGGCGGCGATCGCGACCAGACCGACCAGCAGGTTGAGCCCGATCGGTTCGCCGACGAGGACGGCGGCGAGGAGGGATGCGGCGACCGGGTTCACGGTCATCGTGTTCGCCACCCGGGTCGGCGTCGTGCGCTGGAGCGCGAACACCCACAGATAGAACGCTGCCGCGCCGCCGAACACGCCGAGGACGGTCACCGCGATCCATTGCGCGGGGCCGAACGCGATCGCCACCGCGTGGAAACCGCCGTTCGACCAGGCGAGAAGCGTGCTGCACCCGCCGCCGAAACCCATTCCGGCCGCCAGGAATCCGAGCAGGCTCGAGCGCGCCATGAACGGCCGCGACCACACATTGTAGAAGGCCATGCAGAGCGTGCCGCCGGCCATGGCGAGGTCGCCGCGCCATGCGCCGGCCGGCGCGCCCGCGAGGCCGGTGGCGAGCGCGACCGCCACGCCGCCGACCGCGATGACCACCCCGAGCGTCTTGCGGGCGGTGAGCGCTTCGCGGCCGAGGAGCGCCGCCACGACCATCGTCACCAGCGGCAGCGTGCAGAGCGCAAGCGAGCCGCGCGCCGCGGTGGTGAAGCTCATCGCGACGTTGTAGATCACGAAGAAGAGCGAGAAAAAGAAGACGCCGAGGAGCGCGACGCCGATCCAGTCCTTCCCCCGCGGCCAGCGGCTGCGCAACGCGAGCGCGATCGGCAGGATCAGGACGAAGCCGATGCCGAAGCGGAACGCAGCCAGCGTGACCGGATCGGTCGCGCCGATGACGTAACGCGTGATCGCCGCCGCGGTGCCGCCGAGGGCGCTCGACACGAGCGCCGCAATGACGCCCGCCCGCTCGCCCGTCGTCGCCATCCCGTATGGTCCGCCATCGCGTCCGCCGCGGCAATTACCTCGCAGGTAATCGCCACCGTGGTCCGTCTGCGTATACTGCCGCGCGATGAAAGCACGGCCGCAAACGTCGGTGGGACCGCTGCTCAAGCAGTGGCGCGAGCGGCGGAAGATGAGCCAGCTCGGGCTCGCCACCGAGGCCGATCTCTCGGCGCGCCACCTCAGCTTCGTCGAGACCGGACGCGCGCAGCCGAGCCGCGACCTCGTGCTGCACCTGTCCCGTGTGCTCGAGGTCCCGCTCCGCGCGCGGAACGAGTTGCTGACCGCGGCGGGCTTCGCGCCGATCTACCGCGAAACGGCGCTCGATGCACCCGAGCTCGCCCAGGTGCGCCGCGCGGTGGACTTCATTCTTCGCCAGCAGGAGCCGTATCCGGCGCTCGTGCTCGATCGGCACTGGAACATCCTCATGGCGAACGCGGCGATGGGCCGCGTGATCGGCCTCTTCCTCAGCCCCGAGGATGCCACCGCCGCGGGCGCGCCCAACGTCATGCGGCTCACGTATCACCCGCAGGGATTGCGCTCGTGGATCGTCAACTGGGAGGAGACGGCCTCGGCGTACATCCAGTGGCTGCACCGCGACCTGCTGCGGACCGGCGACGAGAAGACACGGGCGCTCCTCGACGAGCTCCTCGCCTACCCCGGCATTCCGCGCGCGTGGCTCGCGATCGATCTCGACGCGTCGACCGAGCCGTTCCTCGCGATGGAGTTCCGGAAAGGCGACGTTGCGCTGAGCTTCTTCACCACCATCGCCAGCCTCGGGACACCGTACGACGTCACCCTGCACGAGCTGCGGGTCGAGAGCTTCTTCCCGGCCGACGACGCGACCGAGCGCGCGCTGCGCCGCCTCGCCGCGGCGTAGCCGGCGCTACGAACCCTCCCCGGGCGGCCCGCTCTCGAGCACCTTCACCGCGTTCGACCGGAACTCGAGCACGTAGAGGATACCGACGACGATGACCGTCGCGACGATGAAGATGGTCGGGTTCACGAACCAGCCGATCGCGGCGAACGCGAAGTAGTAGGCTCGCAGTCCCTGGTTGAAGTCCTCCGCCGCGAGCACCGCCATCGCGCCCGCGCGCTGCCAGACGTCGTCCTCGGGCGCGGCTTCGCGCGGCGGCGCGGCACCGATCAGGATCCCGACGAAATTGAACTGTCGCAGCGACCAGGTGAACTTGAAGAACGCGTAGACGAAGATCGAGACGAGGAGCAGCAGCTTCAGCTCCCACACCTGTTCGCTGGTCGGCACCGCGCCGGGCAGCTTGCCGAGCGCGGTCTGCATCGTCTCCGAGGTGCCGACCAGCGCCAGCAGACCGCCGAGGATCAGGACCGTCGTCGATGAGAAGAAGACCGAGCTCTGGGTGAGCGTGTTGATGAGCGCGGTGTCGACCATGCGCAGGTCGCGCGCGAGCATCTGGCGCATCCACTCGTAGCGGTAGCGGTTGGTGAGCTGCACCAGCCCCGGGCTGTGGCGCTCGCGCCGCTCCGCATACCACGGATAGCCCCACCAGCAGACCGCGAACACGACGAGCCCGACGAGGTCGAGCAGCGAGAGGAATTTCACGCGGCGGCGCTCCGTCGGCGCGCCGGCGTCGCCGCCTGGCGGAGCGAGGTCTCGACCATGGCGTCGAGCATCCAGCGGGAGAGCGTCTCGACCTCGCGGCCGCTCGCGCCCCAGATGTCCTTCAGCACGACGTAGGGTTCGATGCCGTAGATGAGCGACAGTGCCTTGAGCAGGCGCTCGTAGCTCTTCGCGCCGAGCTTCGCCTTGAGCGGCGCGGCCGCGCGGTGCAGGAGGTCGCGGCGATGGCCACGGCGGAATGGTTCCTCCTCGAGGAGCCCCGAGCGCTCGAGCGACTCGTGCTCGAGCGCGAGCTGGAGCGCGGCGCGCATGTGCGGTTCGTACTCGGTGAACCGTGGATAGGTCTTCTCAAACAGCTCCCGCAACCGGGCGAGCCCGTCGGCCGATTGCGGGACGTAGGTCCGCACCGGCCGGAGCGCCTCCTCGAGTACCGCGGTGACGAGCTTGCTGCGGCTGCGGAAGTAGCGGTACGCGGTCGCCCGCGACACGCCCGCGTTGAGCGCCACCTCGGCGACCGCGGGAATGCGGCCGCGGCGGACGAGCGCCATCGCCTCGGACATCAGCAGGCGATAGGTGCGGGCGCGGGCCCCCCGTTCCGTCTGCCATGACCACGTCGTCGGTGTGGGTCGCCTGGCCATGCCTCCCGCTTCTCTTCTTGACAGGACCCGAAGCCGGCCCGTAGTCTCGCACCAAACCGAACGAGACGCGCGTCTCATTTTTGGTCGCGTGTCTTATCCGGCAGTTTCATCGCAGCGCAACAACGAGAACACTCGGGCGCGGCGGTGGGCGGTGAGGCCGCCCGCGCGGACACCTGGAGGAGAACCGGTTGCGGATCGCCACCTACTGGTGGGGAGGCCGGCGTCACGTCGGCCGGCTGAGCGGCGACGGGAAAGCGGTCGTGCCGCTCGCGCTCGGCGACCGGGCGCACGCCGTGGGCGCGCTCGCGCTCGTCGAAGCGATGGCTATCGGCGCGCGCGAACCGAAGCCGGCCGGCGCGTCCCTCCCCCTGAACGCGATCCGCCTCGATGCGCCGATACCCGTACCGCGGCGCAACATCTTCTGCTCGGGGGTCAACTACCGGGCGCACGCCGCTGAGTGGGCGGCGAGCGGCCTGGATGCCGCGCCGCGTACGGCCGGGCAGGAGGTGCCGGAGCACCCGGTAATCTTTTCCAAGGTGCCCGAGTGCGTCGTGGCACCGGGCGCTCCGATCCGCATTCCCGACCGCGCCTCCACCGCCATCGACTACGAGGCGGAGCTCGCGGTGATCATCGGGAAGCAGGGCCGCGACATCCCCGCGTCGCGGGCGATGGATCACGTCTGGGGCTACACCGCCTTCAACGACGTGACCGCGCGCGACCTGCAGCGCCGCCACCGCCAGTGGCTGATCGGCAAGTCGCTCGACACCTTCGGCCCGATGGGCCCCTGCCTGGTCTCCGCCGACGAGGTGGACGGGGCCGACACACGCGTGCGATGCTGGGTGAACGCGGAGCTCCGGCAGGACGCGCGCACGCGCGACCTGATCTTCGGCATCCCGGCGCTCGTGGCGGCAATTTCCGCCGGCCTCACGCTCTACCCCGGCGACATCATCGCCACCGGCACGCCCTCGGGGGTCGGGATAGGGTTCGAGCCGCCGCGCTATCTCAGGCGCGGCGACGTGGTGCGGATCGAGATCGACGGCATCGGCGTGCTCGAGAATCCGGTGCAGTAGCGAGAGGACGGATGCCAACCCGTTTCGTGGACCGGATGGCGGTGGAGATCGACGGCGACGGCGACGCCGCGCTGATGATCCACGGCCTCGGCGGCTCGTCGAACGTGTGGACGCCGCTCATGCCGACGTTCGCACGCTGCAAGACGGTGCGCCCCGACCTGCCGGGGTCGGCGCGCTCCGCGCGCGTCGAGGGCCCGCTCTCGATCGATCGGTTCGTGCAGGCGATGCTGCGCGCAGCGGGCGCCGCCGGCGTCGAGCGCGCGCACGTCGTCGCGCACTCGCTCGGCACCATCGTCGCGTTCCATCTTGCGGCCGCCGCGCCGCACCTGGTTCGCAGCCTCGCGCTCTTCGGCCCGCTGCTCGCACCTGCGGACGCGATCCGCCCCGGCATTCGCGCGCGCGGCGAGAAGGCGCGCGCCGAGGGCGAAGCCGGCATGCAGGAGATCGCGAACGCGCTCGTGCAGGCGGCGACGTCATCGGAGACGAAAGCGAAGCGCCCGATCACGGTTTCGCTCGTGCGTGAGTTCCTGATGCGCCAGCCGCCGGACGGCTACGCGCGCACCTGTGACGCGCTCGCCGACGCTCGAGCCGCGGACACGTCGAAGATCACCTGCCCGACCCTCCTCGTCACTGGCGACGAGGACGCGATCGCGCCCGCCCAGGCCGTGCGTCAGATCGCCGAGCGCATGCCCGGCTGCCGGCTCGAGATCCTGCGCGGGTGCGGGCACTGGACCCCGATCGAGAAACCCGACGAATGCAACGACCTGCTGCGGCGGTTCTACGCGAGCCTGCCGCGGACGACGTAGGCGACCCTAGGAGACAGCCATGGCCAACGTGCTCTTCACCAACGTGCGCATCATCGACGGTTCCGGCGCCCAGCCGTACGCGGGCGAGGTGCTGGTCCAGGGCAACCGCATCCTGCGCATCGGGCGCGGCGCGCGCGCGCTGCCGGTGTCCGGCGTCACCGTGATCGACGGCGCCGGGGCCACGCTCATGCCGGGCATGTGCGAGGCGCACACGCACTTCGGCTGGACCAACTCGAAGACGCTGGACGCGATCCAGAAGCTGCCGCACGAGGAGCACACGCTGTGGGCTGCGAGCGTCGCGAAGCAGTATCTCGATCACGGCTGGACCATGTGCGTCGGCGCGGCGACGCCCAAGCCGCGGCTCGACTGCGTCATCAAGGAGGCGATCAACTCGGGCCAGATCCCGGGGCCCCGCTACCTCGCCGCCAGCCAGGAGATCACCGTCACCGGATCGCTCGGCGACGACATGCTCCCGCACCTGCCGTTCCCGGAGATGTCGTTCGGCCTGGTCGTGGACGGCCCGGAGGAGATGCGGAAACAGGTGCGCATGTTCCTCAAGTACGGCGTGGACACGATCAAGCTGAATCTCTCCGGCGACAACCTCGTCCCCGGCGCCGACGCCACGACCAACTGGATGAGCGACGAGGAAGTCGCGATCGCGGTCAAGGAGGCCAAGGTGCGCGGTAAGCGCATTTCCTGCCATGCGCGCTCGACGGGATCGATCAAGCAGGCGATGCGCCATGGCCTCGACATCGTGTACCACGCGAGCTTCGCTGACGAGGAGGCGCTCGACATGCTCGAGGCGGCGAAGGACCGCGTCTTCGTCGCACCCGGCATCTCGGTGCAGATCCGGCTCCTCAACGAAGGCGAGGTCGTCGGCATCGACCACGCGCAGGCGCAGCGCATGGGCTACGAGCGCGAGCTCGAGGCCACCGTCAAGAGCATGAAGGCGATGCTCAAGCGCGGCATCCGCGTGCTCCCGGGCGGCGACTACGGCTTCGCCTGGGCGCCGCACGGCGAGAATGCCAAGGACCTCGAGTACTTCGTGAAGTACCTCGGCATGACGCCGATGGAGACGATCGTCTCCGCCACCAAGTGGGGCGGGCAGATGATGATGCAGGGGAACGAGCTCGGCGAGATCAAGGAGGGCTACCTCGCCGACCTGCTGCTGGTCGACGGCGATCCGCTCAGCAACATCGCGATCCTGCAGGACCGCACGAAGCTCCTCGCGATCATGAAAGACGGCGTGTTCCACAAGGAGCCGGAGATCCGCTCGGCGCGGACGCGCTGGAGCCAGACCGCGGCGTAGCGGAGAAGCGCGCGGGCGGAGGAGCCGGGGCGTGAGCCGATTCTGGAGATGGTTCTGGGGCATCGTGATCGGGGGCCCGATCGCGGTGTTCGTCGTCTGGGCGCTCGCCGACAACACCCGGCTCTTCTCCGTCACGCTCCTCAACGGGCTCACCCTCGCGTCGCTCTACTTCATCGTCGCCGCCGGCTTCACCCTGGTGTTCGGGCTGATGCGCAACGTCAACCTTGCGCACGGCTCGCTGTATCTGCTTGGCGGGTACCTGGGCTACGTCGTGGCGGAGCACACCGGCTGGTGGGTGGTCGCGCTTGCGGTGGGCTTCCTCGCCGCGGCGATCGTCGGACTCGCGATGCAGGTCTCGATCTTCCGCTTCATGCAGGGGCAGGATCTGCGGCAGACGATGGTCACGATCGGGCTGTCGATCGTGATCGCCGACCTCCTGCTGTGGACCTTCGGCGGGCAGGTGCACCAGCTCTCGCCCCCTGGCTGGCTCGACGGCCCGCTGCGCGGCATTCCGGTGATCAACGCCTACTCGAAGTACCGCCTCGCGCTCCTGCCGCTGGGGATAGCGATCGGCGTGCTCCTGTGGCTCTTCCTCAACCGCACACGCGTCGGCATGCTCATCCGGGCCGGCGTGGACGACCGCGGCATGCTGGCGGCGTCCGGCGTGAACGTGAACCTCGTGTTCGCGATCACGTTCGCGATCGGCGCCGGGCTCGCCGGCTTCGGCGGCGTCGTGGGCGCGGTCGAGCTGTCGATGGTGCCGGGCGAAGACGTCCGGCTGCTGCTTGCCTCGCTCGTGGTGGTGATCGTCGGCGGCATGGGCAGCGTCGTCGGCGCGGCGATCGGCGCCGCGATCCTCGGCGTGGCCGAGACGTTCGGTCTCGCGTACGCGCCGACCTATAGCGTCGTGTTCACATTCGTGATCCTCGTGCTGGTGCTCGCGTTCCGGCCACGGGGCATTCTCGGTCGGCCGGCATGAGCGCAGACGCGATGGTGGAGACGTGGACGTGAGCGCGGCTCAGTGGCGCAAGGCGATGAACTCGGGCGCGGCGGCGCAGGCCTGGCCGCGCCAGCGGCGGGCCGCAACCGAGCCAGCCGTCCCGGCCGAGGCGCCGGCGGGCTACGCGGACCAGAACGCGCCAGCCTGGCGCAAATGGATCTGGCAGCGCGTATCGGCGCGGCACGTCCTCGTCCTCGCGTTCCTGATCGTCTACCCGCTCGTCGCCACGCCGTTCTTCACCTTCCAGATCGGCGCGCAGTCGCTCGCGCTCGGCCTGATCGCGCTCTCGCTGATGTTTCTGGGCGGCTACGGCGGCATGGTCTCGCTCGCGCAGATGACGGTGGCCGGCATCGCCGGGTACATGGTCGCGATCTTCGGCGTAAGCGGGACCGCGGAGATCAGCCTCGGCTGGCCGTGGTGGGTCGTGGTGCCGCTCGCGCTCGCGATCGCGACCGTGTGCGGGACGCTCATCGGCTGGCTATCGGTACGCACCGAGGGGATCTACACGATCATGATCACCCTCGCGATCGGCGTCGCGTTCCACTACCTCGCGCTGCAGAACTACAGCGTGTTCAATGGCTTCCAGGGGCTGCAGAAGGTCTACCCGCCGGAGGTCTTCGGGCTCAACTGGCGCGACCCGCTGCCGTTCTACTTCCTCGTGCTTGCCTGCTCGCTCGCGGGCTACTTCCTGGTGAAGTATCTCGCCCGCTCGCCGTTCGGCATCGTGCTCCAGGGCATCCGCGACAACCCGCGGCGGATGAACGCGCTCGGGTTCAACGTTACCGCGCACCGCGTCGCGGCGTACGCAGTCGCAGGGTTGATTGCCGCGGTCGGCGGCGTCCTGCTCGTCTGGTACAACGGCCTGATCACGCCGGGATCGGTCGGGACGAGCTGGCTGATCAACATCCTGATCATCGCAGTGCTCGGCGGCGTGCGGCACCCGATCGGACCGTTCCTTGGCGCGATCGTGTTCGTGCTGCTGCAGAACTTCGCGATCGACGTCTTCGACCGCGAGCGCTTCAACCTGGTGATCGGCGGGATGTTCCTCGCGATCGTGCTCTTCTCTCCGGACGGGCTCCTCGGCCTCTGGGCGCGCCTCGCCGCGCGCTTCGGGGACGCGAACGCCCGGTCCCGGATTTCAACCCAGCGGCCTGCGAGCCGCGTATCGCCAACAGGAGGACTTTAGACCATGAGGCAAGGCAAGAGAACGTTCGTGCGTACGCTCGTCGCGACCGCCGTCTTCGCGGCCATCGGGGCAACTGCGGCCGCGCCCGCGTCCGCGCAGCAGGTCGTCAAGATCGGCCTGCTCGCGACGCTCGAAGGCCCGTTCGCCGCCGGCGGCCAGGACGGCATGCGCGGCGCCGAGCTCGCGGTGAAGCAGCGCAACGGCATGGTCGCGGGCAAGAAGATCGAGATCATCAAGGCCTCCTCCGACGCGAAGCCCGACGTCGCCGTCAACGCGACGCGGAAGCTCGTCGAGCAGGACAAGGTCGACATCATGGTCGGCCCGCTCTCCGGCTCCGAGGGCATCGCGGTCAAGGACTACTCCAAGACCCAGCCGAACATCACCTTCATCAACGGCTCCTCGGGCGCTCAGGCGACGACGCTCGTCAGCCCGTCCCCGAACTTCTTCCGCTTCAACACCGAGGGCGCACAGTGGATGGTCGGACTCGGCAAGGCGGCGCTCGACAAGGGCTACAAGCGGGTGATGGTGATCGCCGAGGACTACGCCTTCCCGTACTCGCAGGTGCAGGGCTTCATGACCGAGTACTGCAGGCTCGGCGGCAAGGTGCCGGTGAAGGCGTGGGTACCGCTCGGCGGAAAGGACTACGCCTCGGTGATCGCGCGGATCCCCAAGGACGTCGATGCGCTGGTGGTGGTCCTGGGCGGCGCCGACGCGGTCAACTTCCTCAACCAGTACGAGCAGGCGGGCGGCGACAAGCCGATGATCGGCGGGTCGATCACCGTGGATCAGACGGTGCTCAACTACAAGGGCAAGCGCCGCGAGTCGCTGGTTGGCACGCTGTCTGCCGGACCTGTCGCAGACGCCTACGACGCTGCGGAATGGAAGGCCTTTGTCGCGGACTACAAGAAAAACTACCCGGACGGCTTCCCCAGCCCGAGCTTGTTCGCCTATGTGTACTACCTGAACATGAAGGCAGCGCTCGACGGCCTCGACGCGGTCAAGGGCGATCTCTCGGACGGCCAGAAGAAATATCGCGCGGCGCTGTCCAAACTGGTGCTGAAAACGCCGACCGGCGACGTGCGGCTGGATGAAAACCGCCAGGCGATCGGCTCGACGTTCATCACCGAGGTGGTCAAGGACCCGCAGGGCAACCTCTACAACAAGGTGCTCCGCAAGGTCGACGGCATCGACCAGATGCTGGGAATCAAGAAGGAGGACTTCAAGATCGGATCGCGCGACGTCCCCGACTGCCCATAAGTGGCCACTGTCTCCACCCTGCGCGCACCGCCCCCGGCGGTGCCGCTCGCCTCCGGTGACGCCCTCGTCCTCAAGGGCGTCACCCGGCGGTTCGGCGCGCTGACGGCGATCGACGACGTGTCGTTGTCGGTCGCCGCCGGCGAGCGTCGCGCCGTCATCGGCGCGAACGGCGCGGGCAAGACGACGCTCTTCAACGCGATCACCGGCGACTTCCCGCCGGATTCGGGCCGGGTGCTGTTCTTCAACGACGACGTCACCCGCTTCCCGCCCTACGAGCGCATCCGGATGGGGATGCGCCGGACCTACCAGTCGTCGCTCCTGTTCCGCGACCTCACGGTGCGGGACAACCTTTTCCTCGCCGTGCGCGGCGTCGCGCGCGGCCGCTTCAGCATGCTGCGCCCGCGCCGGTCGAGCACGACGCGCGCAGCCGCGAACGATCTCCTCGAGCGCGTGCGCCTCTCGCACGTCGCCGATCAGCCGGTGTCGGCCCTCGCGCACGGTCAGCAGCGCCAGCTCGAGATCGGCATGGCGCTCGCCGGCGCGCCGCGCCTCATCCTCTTCGACGAGCCGGCGGCGGGACTCTCGCCCGCCGAGCGGCGCGAGCTGGTCGCGCTCCTGAGGGCGCTGCCGCCTCACATGGGTTTCATCCTGATCGAGCACGACCTCGAGATCGCGCTCCGCGTGGTCGAGCGCGTGACCGTCCTCCACAACGGCCGCGTGCTGAAGGAAGGCACGCCGGCGGAGATCGAGAACGACGCCGAGGTGCAGGCGATCTACATGGGGGTCACGCACTAATGGCGTGGTTCAACCGCGATCGCCGGGAGCGCGCTTCGGGGCCGACCCTCGAGATCGAGCGGCTCGACGTGTACTACGGCCGCGCGCACGCGCTGCAGGAGGTCTCGCTCACCCTCGACCATGGCGTGCTCGCCGTCGTGGGTCGCAACGGGATGGGCAAGACGACGCTCTGCAACACCGTGACCGGGCTCATCCATGGCGTCGGCACCGCGAGCGGCAGCGTGCGCCTCGGCGGCGAGGAGATCCTCGGTCTTGCGCCCCACGCCATCACCGCGCGCGGCGTCGGCTACGTCCCGCAGGGGCGGCGGGTCTGGCCGTCGCTCTCCGTGGACGAGCACCTGCGGCTGGCGGCCAAAGTGAATCGCGGCGCGTGGACGGTCGAACGCGTGTACCAGACCTTCCCGCGGCTCGCCGAGCGCAAACGCAACGGCGGTGCCGAGCTCTCGGGCGGGGAGCAGCAGATGCTCGCGATCGCGCGTGCCCTGCTCTTCAATCCGCGGCTGCTCGTGATGGACGAGCCGACCGAAGGTCTCGCCCCGGTGATCGTCCGGCAGGTCGCCAACATGCTGAAGCGGCTCGCCGCGGACGGCGAGATCTCGGTGCTGCTGATCGAGCAGAACCTCGGCGTGGCGGTCGAGGCCGCCGACACCGTGGACGTGATGATGAATGGCCGCATCACGCGATCGATGCCGGCGGCCGAGCTCGCGGCCGACCGCGATCTGCAGCAGCGGCTGCTCGGAGTGCGCACCGCCGGCGAGGAGGAGAACGGCGAGGCGGCGGCTCCGGAGCCCGCCGCCGCCCTGCCCGAGCCCGATGCCGGCGAAGTACGGGTGCTTACGGTCAAACGCTCGGGCGACCTCCCGGGCCTGGCGCCGCCGAGCGCGCCCGGCGAAGCGCGTGCGGTCCGCGGCTTCACGCGCTGGAACGCGGCCGACCCCCAGGAGCGCCCGCGCGAGCGCCTCGTGGAGGCGCGCGCCGAGCCGACCGTCGAGCCGCCTTCGCTCACCGAAGCCGCCGCGGCGATCGCCGACAGCGGCCGCGACGCGCGCGTCCTCGAGTTCCCGGTCGGCGCGACGGTCGCGCGGGCGGCGTACATCGCCGGCACGTTCGACACCAAGGGCCGCGAGCTCTTCTACCTGCGCAACTGCCTCGAGAAGCTGGGGCTGCGCACGGTTACCGTCGACCTCGCGACCTCGGGCAAGCCGTCGCCGGCGATGATCCATCCGCGCGAGGTCGCGCGCCACCATCCGCGCGGCGAGCGCGCCGTCTTCACCGGCGACCGCGGCACCGCGGTGACCGAGATGGCGGTCGCATTCGAGCACTTCGTCGCGCGCCGGCGCGATCTCGGCGGGCTCGTCTCCGCCGGCGGCTCGGGCGGGACCGCGCTCGCGACGCAGGCGATGCGGCGGCTGCCGATCGGCGTACCGAAGGTGATGGTCTCGACCGTCGCCTCGGGCGACGTGCGGCCGTACGTCGGGCCGTCCGACATCTGCATGATGTACTCGGTGACCGACATCTCGGGCATCAACCGGATTTCCGAGCGCGTCCTCGCCAATGCGGCGCACGCGCTCGCCGGCATGATCGCCTACGCGCGCGGCGACGCCACGCAGTCGGAATCGAAGCCAGCGCTCGGGTTGACGATGTTCGGGCTCACCACCACCTGCGTGCAGGCGGTGACCAGGCAACTCGAGGAGCGCTACGACTGTCTCGTGTTCCACGCCACCGGCACCGGCGGCCAGTCGATGGAGAAGCTCGTCGACTCGGGCCTCCTCGCCGGCGTGATCGACGTCACGACGACCGAGATCACCGACGAGATCGTGGGCGGCGTGCTCTCGGCGGGACCGGCGCGCCTCGACGCCATGATCCGCGCGCACATTCCCTACGTCGGCTCGTGCGGCGCGCTCGACATGGTCAACTTCTGGGCGATGGACACGGTCCCCGAGCGCTTCCGCGGCCGCAAGCTCCATCGGCACAACCAGAACGTCACGCTGATGCGCACCACGCCCGAGGAGGCGGCGCGGATCGGGACTTTCATCGTCGAGAAGCTGAACCGCATGGATGGTCCGGTCCGGTTCCTCATCCCCGAAGGCGGCGTGTCCGGGGTGGACGCGCCGGACCGGCCGTTCTGGGATCCGGCCGCCGACAAGGCGCTGTTCGACGCGATCGCAGGGGGCTTCCGCACCGGCGCGAACCGCCGCCTGATGCGGCTGCCGCATCACATCAACGATCCGGCCTTCGCCGATGCGCTGGTCGCGGCGTTCAACGAAATCGCCCGGGCACCCGCGAGCGCGCGGGCGGTGCGGGTCTGACGACCATGCCGAGAATCGCGCGCAAGGAGATCCTCGCGAAGTTCCGCGACATGATCGCGCAGCGCGTGCCGATCATCGGCGGCGGCGCGGGCACCGGCCTCTCGGCGAAGTGCGAGGAGGCGGGCGGCATCGATCTGATCGTGATCTACAACTCCGGGCGCTACCGCATGGCGGGCCGCGGCTCGCTCGCCGGCCTGATGGCCTACGGCAACGCGAACGAGATCGTCGTCGACATGGCGCGCGAGGTGCTGCCGGTGGTGAAGCGGACGCCGGTGCTCGCCGGCGTGAACGGCACCGATCCCTTCATGATCGCCGATCACTTCCTGCGCCACCTCGCCGACCTCGGCTTCTCGGGCATCCAGAACTTCCCGACGGTGGGCCTGTTCGACGGCGTGATCCGGTCGCAGCTCGAGGAGACCGGAATGGGCTACGGCCTCGAGGTCGACGTGATCCGCGCGGCGCACGCGCTCGATCTGCTGACGACGCCGTACGTTTTCTCGGAGCACAACGCGGCCGACATGGCGCGGGCCGGCGCCGACATCGTGGTCTGCCACCTGGGATTGACCACCGGTGGCGCGATCGGCGCCGAGACGGCAGTGACACTGGAGAGCTCGGTGGACTCGATCAACCGGTGGGCGGCGGCAGCCCTCAAGGTCAACAAGGACGTGATCGTCCTCTGCCACGGCGGGCCGATCGCGCGCCCCGAGGACGCCGCGTACGTACTGCAGCACTGCCCGGA
>Ga0335084_10001688_pt1 | contig 20881 bp, 12 predicted proteins | sample Lox_Sample_44_FD_206721 | JGI IMG/M metagenome (GOLD analysis project Ga0335084, IMG submission 206721) | Soil microbial communities from Loxahatchee National Wildlife Refuge, Florida, United States - Lox_Sample_4.4 | ecosystem: Environmental > Terrestrial > Soil > Wetlands | place: USA...
TGGCCGCGCAACCGCCGGGCGCGCACGGCGCCCTGTCGCCGTTTCAGGCGTTCATGACGGCGCTCGGCGCGTCAATCGGCACCGGCAACATCGCGGGCGTCGCGACCGCCATCATCTCGGGCGGTCCGGGCGCCCTCTTCTGGATCTGGGTGTACGGCTTCGTCGCGACGTCGATCAAGTTCTCCGAGGCCGTGCTCGGCGTGAAATTCAGGCAGGCGCAGGGCGACACGATCCAGTCCGGTCCGATGTACTACCTCCGCGACGGGCTGAAATCGCCGGCGCTCGCCTGGACGTACGCGCTCGTGGCCGGCGTCGCGGCGCTCACGACGACGCCCTTCACGCAGCCGAATTCGATTGCCGTCGCGCTCAACAGCGTCTTCGGCGTCCGGACGTGGGTCGCCGGCCTCGTCATCGCGGTCCTCACCTGGGCCGTCATCATCGGCGGCATCAAGTCGATCGGCCGCGCGGCCGAGAAGCTGGCGCCGCTCAAGGTCGGTCTGTATTTGATCGGCGGCGCCGTGGTCATCGTGACGTTCGCGAACCGGGTGCCGCACGTGCTGTCCATGGTCGTCGGCGAGGCGCTGACCACGCGGTCCGTCATGGGCTTCGGCATGTTCATCGCGATGCGCTACGGCATCGCGCGGGGCATCTACGCGAACGAGGCCGGGTACGGCACGGCGGCGGTCGCGTACGGCACCGCTCGGACGACGCAGCCGACGCTGCAGGGCCTGCAGGCGGTGATGGAAGTGTTCATCGTCTCGTTCGTCACGGCGACGATCAGCGCGATGACGATCCTCGTGAGCGGCGTGGCGGAGCAGTCGATTGCCGCCAAGCAGGCGGGCGCGGCATTCCTGACCAGCACGGCCGCCGTGGCCGGCGCGTTCAACGCCGCGGTGCCGACGGTGGGCGGCTGGGTGGTGGCGTTCTGCGCGTTCATCTTCGGCTACACGACGCTCATCGGCTGGGCGTACTACGGCGAGCAGTTCCTCGAGTACATCTTCGGCCGCCGCGTGACGCTGCCGTACCGCTGGATCTACTGCTTGCTGATCCCGTTGGGCGCCATGAGCAAGCCCGACCTCGTCTGGGCCTGGGGCGATCTGATGAACGCCCTGCAGGTGTTTCCGAATCTCGTGGGTCTCGTTGGCCTGAGCGGGATCGCCGCGATGTACGCACGTGCCCGCATCGAGCGCCCGGCGCCGTAGCCCGCGGCCGGCAGGTCGCTGCTGATGAACTCGCTCCTTCGCTTCGCCTGGCTTTCCATCGCCGCCGCCGTCGTGACGATGGCGCTCAAGGCCGCGGCCTATCTGCTGACCGGCTCGGTCGGTTTGCTCTCGGACGCGATGGAGTCGCTCGTGAACCTGATGGGCGCCGTCATCGCGCTCACCATGCTCGCGGTCGCGGCGAGGCCGGCCGACGAGGAACACCGCTACGGCCACGGCAAGGCGGAGTATTTCTCGAGTTTCTTCGAGGGCGTGCTGATTCTCGGCGCCGCCGGCGGGATCGGCGCCGCCGCGGTGCACCGCCTCCTCGTGCCGCGCGCGCTCGAGCAAATCAGCGTCGGCCTGATCGTCTCGGTGGCCGCATCGGTCGTGAACCTCGTCGTGGCGCTGGTCATCCTCCGCGCCGGCCGGCGCCATCATTCGATCACGCTCGAAGCGAACGCCCGGCACCTGCTGACCGACGTCTGGACCTCCGCGGGCGTGGTCGTCGGCGTCGGCGCGGTCGCGCTGACGGGCTGGCAGCCGCTCGATCCCATCGTCGCGCTCGTCGTGACCGCCAACATCGTGGTGACTGCCGTGCGGATTGTCCAGCGATCCGTGTCTGGTCTCATGGACACGGCGCTGCCGGTCGAGGAGGAGCGCGATCTGCGCGCCGTGCTCGAGCGCCATGCCACGGGCGGCGTTCAATACCACGCGCTGCGCACGCGCCAGTCCGGAGCCAGACGGTTCGTCTCGGTGCACGTGCTCGTGCCGGGCAAGTGGACCGTGCAGCGCGGCCACCGTCTGCTCGAGCTGATCGAAGCCGACGTCCGGCGGGCGCTGCCCAACGTCACGATGTTCACGCACCTCGAGTCGCTGGACGATCCGGCCTCGTGGGATGATGTGAGCCTCGACCGCCACGAGCCATGACCGCGCGACACCTCCCGGCGGCGGCGCTCCTTGCAACGATGACCGCGTGCGGCGGGGGGACGTCCGCCCCCAGCGCGCCCGCGCCGGCCGTGAAGTACGTGCTGTCGGGCATCGTCTACAACCAGATTCAAGGCACGCAGGCGGCCATCGTGGGTGCACGCGTCGACGTGACGTCCGGCGCCAACGCCGGGCGCACGACGACGAGCGACGCGACCGGGCGCTACCGGCTGGACTCGCTCGATGGCGGCGGCATGACGCTGCGGATTTCGGCCGCCGGGTTCACGACCGCGACACATACGCTCACGCTTGGACTCGATCAATCGCTCGACCTCGGCTTGCTGCCCGACGGCGCCGCGCTCACCAACGGGCGCGTCGTCGACGCGGTCAGCCAGGCGGGCCTCGGCGGTGTGACGATCAGCGGCGCGTCGATGTCGAGCGCCGTGTCCGACTCCGCCGGCGCCTTCACGGTGGCGTCGACGGTCGGCACGGGCGATCCGCTGGCGGCGGTGTTTGCCGGATCCGGCGTCGTCGAGCGGCACACGGGGCTGCGCGTGCCCGGGCGCGACGCGACGGTCTCGCTCATCTCCGGCGGCTTCGACCTGCGGGCCTTTGACGAGATGTTTCGCGTCAGCATGCTCCTGCGCTGGACGACGGCGCCGCCGCTCCTCGTCGAGACGCGGACGGCGCAGTTCACGACCGTGGGCGCGCCGATCGTGACGACGGTCGCCGACGAGATGTCGGACAGCGAGTTCAGCGCGCTCGTTGACGACCTCACGTGGGCCCTGCCGCAGATGACGGGCAACACGTTCAGCCAGTTCTCGAGCGTGACGCGCCGGTCATCGAGCCCGGGCGCGAGCGTCAGCGTCCTCAACTCCGGCGTCATCACGGTCGTGCGCGAAGTCGGCCTGACGGCCGGGTCGGGCTATTGGGGCTACAGCCGCTGGCAATTTCAGAGCGACGGGACGATTACCGGCGGCATGGTCTCGCTCGATCGCGACTTCGAGCGATCCGGCAGTCCGTACCGGCGGTCGCTCCGATCGCACGAGCTTGGGCACGCGCTGGGCTACAACCACGTCACGGTCCGGCCGTCCGTCATGAACGCGTCGGCCGTGCTCGAGCCGACGCCGTGGGATCGCGACGCGAGCAGCATCGCGTTTCAGCGCGCGCCTGGCAACCGTTCGCCCGACACCGATCCGATGGGATACTCGCCGAATCGTCTGGGGCTGCCCGCGATGTGGAGTCCGCCCATTCGATGACGGGACGCGTGCTCGCGTCGATCGCGATGGCCGCCACGTTCGCGGCGTGCGGGCGAGGCGGCAGCTCGTCCGCGCCCGCCGCGCCGACGGGGCCGGCCGCCGCCGCTCGTCGTGGAGACGCGCACCGCCCGGTTCGTCTCGGCGGACGAGGAATCCGCGGTGACGGTCGACGACCAGATGTCGGAATCGGAGTACACGTCGATCGTGGATGACCTGACGTGGGCGCTGCCGGCCTTCGACCGCGACGCTTCGCGGATTGCATTCCAGCGGCCGCCCGGCAACCGCACGCCGGATCTCGATCCGGACGGGTACTCGCCGAATCGCTTCACTTCGGCTGGCCGGTGGAGTCCGCCGATTCGATAGCGGGATCCGGCTTTCGCCTCTTGATCGCCCTCGGACGCGGCGGTACTATTCGGACTCCAACGCCGATGTCCACACTGCCTGCGCTGCCCGCTGACAAGGACCAGTCCCTCACGGTCGCCCTGTCGCCGCTCCTGGCCGAGTACGAGGCCTCGGACCCGCATGTGACGGCGGTGCGGCGCCTGGAGGCCGTGGCGGCCGATTACGCGCCGTTTCCGGAGGCGCTCGACGCGCGGCTGGCGCGGGCGCTGCGCGCCCGGGGCATCGAGCAGCTCTACACGCATCAGGCGGACGCCATCGCGCACGCGCTCGCCGGGCGCCACGTCGTGATCGTCACGCCCACGGCGTCGGGAAAGACGCTGTGCTACAACGCGCCGGTGCTGCAGAGCGTGCTCGCCGATTCGTCGGCGCGCGCGCTGTACCTGTTTCCGACCAAGGCGCTTGCACAGGATCAGCTCGCCGAGCTGCACCAGATGGCGGAGCTCGTCGGCGCCGAGGGCGGCGGGCAGATCGGCGTGTTCACGTACGACGGCGACACGCCGCAGGACGCGCGGCGCGCGGTGCGCGGCCGCGCGCACGTCGTGTTGAGCAATCCGGACATGGTGCACTCGGGCATCCTCCCGCACCATCCGCGCTGGGCGAAGCTCTTCGAGAACCTGAAGTTCGTCGTCATCGACGAGCTGCACGCGTATCGCGGCGTCTTCGGCAGCCATCTGGGCAACGTCATCCGCCGCCTGCAGCGCATCTGCCGGCACTACGGCTCGAATCCGACGTTCATCTGCTCGTCGGCGACCATCGCCAACCCGCGCGAGCTCGCCGAGCGTCTCGTCGGGGCTCCCTTCGAAGAAGTGCTGCGGAGCGGCGCGCCGCGCGGCGAGAAGTTCTTCCTGTTCGTCAACCCGCCGGTCGTGAACGCCCAGCTGGGGATTCGACGGTCGTATCTGGCGGAGACGCGGCGGGTCGCGATCGAGTTCCTGAAACGCGGCCTGCAGGCGATCGTCTTTGCCCAGAGCCGGCTGTCGACGGAAATCCTCACGACGTATCTGAAGGACGCCTTCGCGGGCCCGCCGGGCGCGGCCGACGTCATCCGCGGCTATCGCGGCGGCTACCTGCCGCTGCGGCGGCGCGAGATCGAACGCGGACTGCGGAACGGCGACGTGCGCTGCGTGGTCTCCACGAACGCGCTCGAGCTCGGCATCGACATCGGCGCCCTGGATGTCGCCGTGATGGCCGGCTATCCAGGCACGATCGCCGGCACGTGGCAGCGCGCGGGCCGCGCGGGCCGGCGCTCCGGGCGATCGGCGGCCGTGCTCGTCGCCTCGAGCGCACCCGTCGATCAGTTCGTCGTCCGTCATCCGGAGTACTTCTTCGGCGCGTCGCCCGAGCACGCGCTCGTGAATCCCGACAACCTCCACATCCTGCTCGACCACGTGAAGTGCGCCGCCTTCGAGCTGCCGTTCACGACGACGGAAGCGTTCGGCACAATGAACGTGCAGGAGATGCTGTCGATTCTGGCCGAAGAGGGCTTCGTGCATCTCGTGGACGGCACGTGGCAGTGGACGCAGGACTCGTATCCCGCGAACGCCGTCAGCCTCCGGTCGGTGACGTCCGACAACTTCGTCGTCGTGGACATCACCGGCGAAGAGCGGGTCATCGGCGAGACGGACTTCACGAGCGGGCCGTCCACGCTCCACGAGAAGGCGATCTACATCGTGGAGGGCCAGCTGTTCCAGGTGGAGCGCCTGGATTTCGACGGACGCAAGGCGTTCGTGCGCGCGGTGGAGTGCGACTACTATACCGACGCGATCACACACACGAAGGTCACGATCCTGGAAACGTTCAGTGATCAGGCATCTGGCACTGGGCGTCGGGCGCAGGGAGATCAGGCATCAGGCCATAGGCCTCAGGCACTCGCAGGTGAGACCCGTGATCCAGCGAGTGCCTATGGCCCGGTGCCTGGTGCCGGCTGCTCGCACGGCGAAGTCCACGTCGTCTCCCGCGTCGTCGGCTTCAAGAAGATCAAGTTCTACACGAACGAGAACGTGGGCTCGGGGGAGCTGGAGCTGCCCGAGCAGCAGATGCACACGACGTCCTACTGGCTGACGATTCCGCGCGAGATGCTGGCGGCGCTGCCGTACGGCGCGGCGGACCGGCGCGACGGCGTCGTCGGGCTGGCGCACGCGATGCACCACATCGCGCCGATTCTCCTGATGTGCGACCGGCACGACCTGGGACTGTCGGTCGACGGCGTCAGTCTCGAAGGCGGCGCGCGCCTGGGCGGCCAGGCCCGCGGCGCGAAACCCGAAGAGCTGTCAGCCGAGCCGATCATCTTCCTCTTCGACAACTATCCGGGTGGCATCGGCCTGAGCGAGCCGTTGTTTTCGCTCCACGCCGAGCTCGTCGCGCGCACGCGCGAGCTGATTGACGGGTGTCCGTGCCAGTCGGGGTGTCCGTCGTGCGTCGGGCCCGAAGGCGCGACTGGACCGCTCGCGAAGATCGTGGCGTCGCGGTTGCTGCAGGCCCTCGTCGCCGCCCGCGCGGCCGCGTGATCGGGACGATGCGCGACCTCGCCTCCCGGCTTCGCCGCATCGTCCGGCAGGATGCCGAGCGCGAGCGCGCCGCGGCGCCGACTCGCGAGCTGACCTACGTCGCCGACCTCGAGGGCGGTCACGACACCGGGCGCACGGCCGCGGCGCTCGGCGGTGCCGTGCACGGCTCGCCCGGCAGCGCGTGCGTCGTCGTCGATCGATCGTGGTCGGCCGGCGACCGGCACGGCCATCGCGAGGTCGGCGGCTGGACGATCGACGCCGAGGCGCCGATCGCGCTGTTCGATCCGCGTCTGAAATCGCTGTCCTCCTGGGCCGATCGCGTCGTCTTCTTCGACGTCGAGACGACGGGGCTGAGCGGCGGCGCGGGGACGCTCGCGTTTCTCGCGGGCTGCGGCTGGTTCGAGGGCGACGGCTTCCGCGTGCGGCAGTTCTTCCTCAGCGGGCCGGCGGGCGAGCACGCGATGCTCGACGCGCTTGGCGCGATTTTCGACGAGGCATCGTTGCTCGTGACGTTCAACGGCCGGTCGTTCGACGTGCCGGTCATGGAGATGCGCTGGGCGTTTCACCGGCGCGCCACGCCGACCGATGATCTTCCGCATCTCGACATGCTGCCGCCCGCGCGGCGGCTGTGGGGCATCGACGCGGAGCACAGCTGCAGCCTGACCTCGCTCGAGCAGCTCCTGCTCGGCGTCCACCGGCACGGCGACGTGCCCGGCTTCGAGATTCCCGCGCGGTACTTTCAGTTCCTGCGGACGGGCGACCCGGCGACGGTCGAGGGCGTGCTCGAGCACAACCGGCTGGACGTGATCTCGCTGGCGGCCGTGACGGCGCACGCGCTCCGCCTCGCGCGCGGCGGACCGGAAGCGTGCCGGCTGCCGGGCGAGCAGCTTGCGCTGGGGCGCCTGTACGAGCGGGCTGGCGACGCCGATCGCGCGTTGCGGTCGTACGAGCTGGCCGGCGCGGCGAGCGGCCATCGCGGCGTCCGGCGGCAGGCGCTGGCGAGACTGGCGGAGCTCAAGCGGCGCGCGCGGCAGTACGACGAAGCCGCGGCCGCGTGGCAGGACGTGCTGGAACTGTCAGAGGCCCGGGAGGAGGGAACGCCGCTCGAGCGCCGTGCGACGGAGGCGCTGGCGATTCATCACGAGCATCGCGTGCGGGACCTCGACGCCGCGCGTCGCTACGCCGAGGCGCTCACGACGTCGACGGCCGCCGGCGCCGCCACGCGCGCACACCACCGGCTGCGGCGCCTCGATCGCAAGATCAAGCTCGGCGCCGAGGCCTTGAAGATTTTCGATTGACGATTCGATCGACGATTGACGATTCGATCGACGATTGGCGATTTCGATCGACGATCGGCGATGGACCTGCGATCGCCCGATTGTCGATCATCGATTGCCGATGCTTAGACCGACGCCTGCTTCTTCGTCGCCTTGGACGCCTTCGCGGCCTTGGCCGTCTTCGTCGCCTGCTTGCGCGCCTCGGCCGTCTGCGTGCCAAACCGCTTGGTGAACCGCTCGACGCGGCCCTCGGTGTCGATCAGCTTCTGGCGGCCCGTGAAGAACGGGTGGCAGTTGTTGCAGATTTCGAGGTGCAACTCGGGCTTGGTCGAGCGGGTCTTGAAGGTGTTCCCGCACGCGCACCGAACCTCGACCTCGAAGTACTTTGGGTGGATTCCAGGCTTCACGGTCAGCTCCTCACGCACACCGGCAAAAGATCAGTATAGCAGGGCGCATCCAACGGCAGACAAGTGCTTTCTACACAACAACATGCGTCCGTACCCATCGGTGGCGTCTGATGCGGGCGAGGACGTCCGGCGCGAGCGCCCTGCCGTCTGAGATGCTCAGGTTCGCCTCCACGTGTCGCGGCCGCCGCATCCCGGGAATCACCGTCGTCACGTCGGGATTCGCCAGGATGAACCGCAGCGCGAGCTCCGGCAGCGCCATGCCCGGCGGGACGTCGGCCTTGAGCGCGTCGACGCGCCTGAGCGTCTCGGCCAGGGCGTCGCGCGTGAAGTAGAGGTTGCGCCAGTCCCCGTCGGGCCAGCGGCTGTCGCGCGACAGTGTGCCCGTGAGGCTGCCCTCGTCGAGCGGCACGCGCGCGATCACCGACACCTCGAGCTCGCGGCAGGCGGGGAAGAGCTCGTCCTCGGGATTCTGATCGAACACGTTGTAGACGACCTGGACGCTGTCGACGAGCCCGGTGCGGAGGGCGCGGATGACGTTCGTCGGCTGCCACCGGTTGATGCTGATGCCGAACGCGCGAATCAGGCCTTCGCGCTTGAGGTCGGCGACGGCGCGCTGCCAGCGCCGGTCGTCGGCCCAGGCATCCGTCCACACGTGAAACTGCTGCACGTCGACGGCTGACAGGCCAAGGTTGCGCAAGCTCGCCTCCGTCGATCGCCGGATGTGGTCGGCCGGAAACACGTCGTCGAGGGCGTATTCCGGCAGCGCGGGCCACCGGAGATTGCCGGGCGGGATCTTGGTCGCGACGACGAGCCGTTTGTCGCGATGGCGCGCGAGCACGCGGCCGAGCAGCTGCTCGCTCTTGCCCTGGCCGTACGCGAGCGCGGTGTCGAAGAACGTGCAGCCGAGCTCGACGGCGCGCTCGAGCGCCGCGATCGACTCGTCGTCGTTCGAGCCGGTCCAGCCGCCCATGCCCCAGAGGCCGTAGCCGATCTCCGAGACGGGGCCAAGGGCGCGAAAATTGCGGAAATGCATGTCGAGATTAGAAGTCGAGACGCGCGCGAAGTCCAGACAGCCAGGATACTACGCCGCTCTACGGCGCCATCGCACGGCTCGAAGCGCGGAAGTGGATCGAGCCGCTGCCCGCCGACGATCGCCGTCGTCCCTACCGGCTCACCAGGGCGGGGCAGCGCGTGCTGCGCGCGAGGCTCGCGAGCCTGCGCGCGGTCACGCGCGTGGGCCAATCCAGGCTGGCGGTGAGCTGACGCCATGTCCCAGGCAGCCGTCAACCGCGACTTGCTCGTTGCCTGGTGCGTCTCTATCCACGCGTGTGGCGCGAGCGGTACGAAGCGGAATTCCTGGCGTTGCTGGAGGTAGCTCAGGCTCGACTCAGGACCGAGGAGCCAGGTCCACGACCATTACGACTTGAGTGCCGTGAGCGGATCGAGCTTCGCCGCGCGCCGCGCCGGCAGGTAGCACGCGAGCGCGGCGACGACGAGCAGCACCGCTGCGACGGCGGCGAAGCTGATCGGATCGGCCGGCGTGACGCCGAACAGGAATCCGGAAATCACCCGTCCGAGCGCGAGTGCCGCGGCGAAGCCGAGCAGCAGCCCGACCATCGTCACGCCCAGTCCCTGCCGCAGAATCAGCCGCGCGACGTCGCCGGGCCGGGCGCCGAGCGCGGTCCGTACGCCGATCTCACGGCGCCGCCGGGCCACGCTCTGCGAGAGCACGCCGAAGAGCCCGACGCCGGCGATCAGCAGCGCGAAGCCGCCGAAGCTCTCGAGCAGCACGGCGTACAGCCTCGGGCGCGCCAGACTCAATCGCAGCCGGTCGTCCATCGTCATCACCGAATCGAGCGCGACCGACGGCGCCAGCTCCCGGATGAGGCGCTGCAGCGTCGCGATGTAGCTCGCGGGATCCCCGGTCGTGCGGAGGACCAGACTGGGCGCGCTCGTGGCGAGGCCGCCGCGGAGTTGGCACAGGCACTCGTACATTTCGGGCGCGGGGGCGTCGGTGGCGGACTGCTCGCGGATGTCGTCCACGACGCCCGCGACGAGCCAGTGCTCCTGCCCCTCGTGCAGGTTGATCGCCAGGTCGCGACCGGTCCCCGGCGCCGGCAGATACGCGCGCGCGAACGCGCGATTGACGACGAGGACCGGCTGGGAGTCGGGCGTGTCGTTGGCGGCAAAGCCGCGGCCTTCGAGCACGCGCACGCCGGCCGCCGCAAAATAGTCCGCGCTCACGACGCGCGAGGAGGTGTGGACCTGCACGGACGGCTCTCCCGGGCGCGGCGACGGCAGCGGGAAGCTGCGAAGGCCCTGGCCGGAGGTGAGCGGCAAGCCGGTGGTGATCGCGGCGTGCCTGACGCCCGGCAGCCCGGCCGCGCGCTCGACGACCCTCTGCACGAGCGCGGCGCGCGTCTGCGGTGTGAACGAGACGTCGCCCATCGGCAGCCGCGCGGTCAGCAGGTGCTCGGGCTCGTAGCCGCGATCGACGTGCAGCATCGCCGACACGCTGCGCGAGAGCAGGACCGCGCCGACGAGCAGCACGGCCGCGACCGCGACCTGCGCGGCCATGACGATCGCGCGCGTGCGGGCGACGCGCGTGCGAAGTCCGCCGCCCACCGGGGCGGTGCCATCCTCCGCGAGGGCCGCGGTCACGCTGACGCGCCGCGCGAGCAGGAACGGGAGCCAGCCGAACGCGACGCCGGCGGCGACCGTGAGGCCGAGGGTCATCGCCACCACCGGCCAGTCGATCGCAATCGTGTCGGCCCGCGGGAAGTCCGCCGGCAGCAGCGCCGGCAGCAGCCGATGGAGCCAGATCGCGAGCGCGAGGCCGCACGTCCCGCCGATCACGCCGACCATGAGGTTCTCGATGAAGAGCTGGCGGCCGATCCGTGCGCCGCTCGCCCCGAGCGTCGTCCGAATCGCGATCTCGCGGATGCGCGCCGACGTCCGGGCGAGCTGCAGGCTCGCGACGTTGGCCACCGCTGTCACGAACAGGAGCCCGATCGCGGCGAGCAGCAGCAGCAACGCCGGCCGGACGTCGCTGGTGATGGCGTCGGCCAACGAGACGACGATGACCGTGGCCGGACCGCTCGAGCCGTACATCGCGACGCCGACCGCACCCAGGTCGGGCGCCGTGCGGCTGCGCGCCGTCCCTTCCACCGAGGCCTGCGCCGTGGTCACGCCCGGACGCAGGCGCGCGATCGCCTGGAAGATCGACAGGCGGCGGCTCACGCGCTGCGGGTCTTCATCAGGAGCCACAACGGGCGGCACGCTGGTCGGCGTCCAGAGCACCGTCTGGGCGTCGGGGAACGCGAAGGTCGCCGGCATCACGCCGACGATTTGCGCGGGGCTGCCGTTGAGCAGCACCGTGCGGCCGACGACGTCGGCGCGGCCGCCGAACTGACGCTGCCAGAGACCAAAGGACAGCACGGCGACGTCGCCGGTGGCGCCGCGCTCGTCCTCCGCCGTGAAGAGCCGGCCGACGGCCGGCGCCGCCTCGAGGACGTCGAACAGGCTCGCGGTCACACGGCCGATGCGCGCGCGCTCCGGCGCGCCGTCCGGCGGGCGGATCGTCAGCTCGCTCGTCGTCCACGCGCCCAGGGCATCGATCGTCTCGGCGTGTTCGCGCCAGGCCAGGTACGAGGCGTTCGTCAGCCGGCCGGGCCACGGCTGCGTCGCGCCTTCGCGGGTCTCGCTCACTTGAACCAGCCGCGAGGCGTCGGGCCACGGCAGCGGCTGCAGGAGCACGTGGTACACGACGCTCGCAAGCGTCGCGGCCGCGCCGATCCCCAGCGCGATCGTGAGGATGGCCATGCCGACCGGACCGCGCTGGCGGCGCAGCATCCGCGCGCCGAAGCGGAGATCGAGCGCGAGTCCGGACAGGCCGCTCGACGCCGTGGTCGGCGGCGCTGGTGCGGGCTCGCGCTTCGGCCGGCGGCGCCGGACCCTGTCGTCCGCCACCCAGCGATCGATCAACGCGGCGACGTGACGCTCGGCGTCGGCCGGCGGCATGCCATCGGCGCGGGCGGTGGCGAACGCCGCGGCCGCATGCTGCGCCAGCTCCTCGATGACGTCGGCGTCGGGCGACGCACCCGTGCTCGCGAACTCGCGGCGGAGACGGGCGGACCAGTTGGTGTCGGTCATGTCGCCTCCGGTCAGACGCGCGAGACGCCGGCGACGCGATTGAGCGCCTGGAACAGCTGCGCCCATCTGGATCGCTCGCTGGCGAGGTGGCGGCGGCCCGCCGGCGTCAGCCGATAGTAGCGGCGCCGGCGCTGTCCGGCCTTCTCGACCCAGCGCCCCTCGATGAGACCGAGGTCCTCGAGCTGGTAGAGCGTCGGATAGAGCGAGGCCGTGTGGTAGTCGAGCGCGCCCTCGGATCGCTTCGCGATGAGCCGGCTGATCTCGTACCCGTGGCGGGCGCGGTCCTCGACGAGGGCGAGGATCAGGAGCTGCGCGCTGCCCTTGCGCAGCTCTTTCGGCAGGTGAGATGCCATATGTGGGTTACCACTATACTACGATGCTGGGTGCGGGGTGCTCGGTGCGGCGTGCGGTGGCCGCGCGTCAGGTGGCCGGGCTCAGCGCGGCGACCCGCTCGACCGCCAGGTCGCGCAGGCGCCGCAGGTCGACCTTGCCGGTGCCAAGCGTCGGGATCGCGTCAATCGGCAGCAGGCAGTCGCGCCTGGGCAGCCAGAGCCTGGGCAGCTCCGTCTGACAGAGCCGATCCCAGAGCACGTCCGGCTGCACGTCGGCGCGCGTGTAGAACGCGACCAGCCGCTCGCCGCGTGCGGGGTCCGGCACCGCGGTGACGGCCGACAGCGAGTCGCCGAGGATGGCGTTGATGGCCTCCTCGACCTTGAGGTGCGGCACCATCTCGCCTCCGATCTTGCTGAAGCGTGACAGCCGGTCCGTGATGAACACAAAGCCGTCCTCGTCGATCATCGCGATGTCGCCGGTGACGTACCAGCCATCCCTGATGACCTCCGCCGTGCGCTCCGGCTGGTGGAGGTAGCCGGCCATCAGGTTCGGCCCCTTCACGAGCAGCAGGCCTTCCTGGCCGGACGGCGCGTCCTCGCCCGTCGTCTGGTCGACAATCCTCGCGGACACGCCGGGAATGGGATGGCCCACGGAGCCGGGTTTCATCCCGATCTGGGGCTCGCGAGGGTCGCGGACGTTCGGACGATTGACCGCGACGACGGGCGCCATCTCGGTGCAGCCGTAGCCCTCGAGCAGGTCGATGCCGAACTGCTCGCGAAACGCGGTCGCGAGCGGCTGGCGCAGCTTCTCGGCGCCGACGATCGCGTACTTGAGCGACGCGAACTGCTCCTTCGTGCACCGCCGCAAGTACGCGTTGCAGAACGTCGGCGTGCTGATCAGCATGCTGCCGCGGTACGTGCCGGCCAGCTCGCCGACGGTCTTGGCGTCCATCGGATTGGGATGGTAGGCCACGCCGCAGCCCTGCAGGAGCGGGAACCAGAGCGTGCCCGTCAGCCCGAACGAGTGAAAGAACGGCAGCACGCCGATGAAGCAGTCGTCGGCGGTCATCGGAAAGATCTGCGCGAGCGCGTCGACGTTGGCGAGCAGGTTGGCGTGCGTGAGCATCACGCCCTTCGGTTCGCCCGTGCTGCCGCTCGAGAAGACGATCGTCGCGAGCGTCGAGGCCCCGCCGCGCGCGCCGAGCCAGCGCGCCGGCACGAACATCGCCCGCACGAGCCCGGCCAGCTTGTCGCCGAGACCGATCGTCTCCCGGAGGTCCTCGAGGAACACCATCCCCGGGCGCGGCTCGATTGACGCCTTACGAATGAACTGCTTCGACGTGACGATCGTGCGAATCCCCGCCTGGCCGATGGCCGCGTCGAGCGCGTCGGCGCCGATCGTGAAGTTCAGGTTGACCGGCACGCGTCCGGCCATGAACGTCGCGATGTTGGCCAGCGCGCCGCCGACCGAGGCCGGCAGCAGCAGCCCGACGTGTTGGTCGCCGCGCGTCCGGCGGGCCAGCACGCGCCCGATCACGAGCGCCGCCATGAGCGCGCGGCCGTACGTCAGCGTCTGGCCCGTGCTGTCGGCCATCGCGAAACGCCAGAAGCGCCGGCGTGCGGTGCGCGCGAACGCCTGGTGCAGCGCGTCCGAGGGCGCCCGCCGGTGCGCCATGGCCTCGCTGCCGAGTTCCATGATCGCGAGGCGCGCCTCGGCGGCCGTGACCGTGGACGGGAGCGGGTCCCCGAACGCCACGGTGACAGGGTAGGGCAAGCGCTCCGGCCGCTTCCAGAAGAACTTCTCCCGCTTGAAGCTGAAGATGCTGCCCCAGACGCGATCGAGATAGACGGGGATCACGGGCACGTCGAGGCCCTGCACGATCCGCTCGAATCCGCGCTTGAACGGCAGCAGGTTGCCGGTCCGGCTGACGGCGCCCTCCGCGAAGATGCACACGACGTGGCCCGCGGCCAGCTCGGCGCGGGCCTGCTCGATGGCCGCCAGGATTTCGCGCTTGCCGCCCGCCGTCACCGGAATCGCGTGCATGCGGCGGAGCAGCGCGTGCACGAACGGCAGCCGGTAGTACGGGCCATAGACGATGAACCGCACGAAGCGCTGGATGCAGGCGCCGATGAGCGCGCCGTCGATCATCGACACATGGTTGGCGATGATCAGCGCGGGACCGCGCTGCGGGATATTCGGGCGCCCGACGATCTTGATGCGGTAGATCGTGTGCGTCAGCATCCAGAGCGTGAAGCGCACGAAGAAGTCGGGCAGCTTCGCCAGCACGTAGAGGTTCGACAGGAGCGTGAACACACCGGCGATCACGAGGATCCGCGTCACCGGCATCGCCAGCGTGTCGCCGAGGAGCGTGAGCGTCGCCGACGCCAGGATGATGCCGATCGTGTTCAGCACGTTGTTGGCCGCGAGCACGCGGCCTTTCTCGCTCGCGTTCGGCTTCTGCTGCAGCAGCGCGTTCAACGGCACGACGAACCAGCCGCCGAAGAAACCGAGCAGCACCAGCGCGATGGCCGCCTGCACGAACGACGGGGGCGACGCGGCCAGCCAGAGGCTGAACACCCCCATCCCGATCGAGCCGATCGGCACGAGCCCGAGCTCGACTTTGTCGCCCGACAACCGTCCGGCCGCAAGGCTGCCGGCGCCGATGCCGACCGCGAGCGCCGTCAGGAGCCACGAGATCTCCGCCTCGGCGACGTGCAGCGCCTGCTGCCCGAACAGCGCGAGCGCCATCTGCAGCAGCGCGCCCAGGAACCAGAAATAGGAAATCCCGACCGTCGTCATCCACAGTGTGCGATCGGGATACAGCCGCCGCACCGCGCGCCACGTCTCGCCGAACGGATTGAGCGAGATGCGCCCGTCCGGCCGCGCCGGCGGCACGTCGGGGATCCGCAGGCACGCGAGCGTGCCCGCGATCGCGACGATCGTCAGGCCGACGCCGATCCACGCCGCCTGGCCGCGCCAGAGCACGACGAGCGGGCCGCCCACCGCCGTGCCGATCACGATCGCGAGGAACGTGCTCATCTCGAGCAGCCCGTTCGCGCGCGAGAGATCGTCGTTCGCGACGATCTCCGGGACGATGCCGTACTTGGCCGGGCTGAAGAAGGTGGCCTGCGTGCCCATCAGGAACAGCACGCCCAGCTCGAGCCCGAAGCGGCCGCTGGCCAGCGCGGGAATCGCCAGCGCCATCGCGGCGATTTCGAAGACCTTCATCGCGACGAGCACGCGCCGCTTGTTGAAGCGATCGGCCAGATCGCCGGCATAGCCGGAGAAGAGCAGGAACGGCGCGATGAACATCGCGCCGGCGAGCGCGACGTCCCGCGCGGCGTCCCGGCCCGGCGCGGTCGCCGCCAGCAGGATGACGACGATCTTGAAGACGTTGTCGTTGAACGCGCCGAGAAACTGCGTCCACAAGAACGGCCAGACGCCGCGTCTTCCGAGCGTGCTCCCGTAGGTGCCACCGGCCATGAGGTCAGCTCCTTCGACGTCCTGAAGATATGTCGGCGGCAGGCGCCAGGTCCTGACGCCTCCCTGAAGAAGCATGAGAAGCGATGAAACGGGGGAAAAAGCCGATTTTCGGCCTATTTCGCGCGATCCGCCAGCCGGTCGATCACGGTCGCGAACCCCGGCAGCCCGTGCAGGGGGCGGAAGAACGGCTCGATGGGGATGGTCCAGCCGAGATAGCTCGGCGGCGACGACCCCAGCAGCTGGTCGAGGCGCGCGAGGGTGTTCGAGTAGTTGCCCTCGGCCGCCGCGGCGCACGCCGCGGCATACAGCGCGTCGTGGATGCGGCCGGTGCGCTCGAACCGTTCGACGCCGGCGCGGGCGCGCCGCCGCGCCTGGTCGGCGCCCGTGGCGTCGCCGTGTCCGGCGAGCGCGACGGCCTCGCCCAGCCACGCGCGCGGGTACTCCTCGACGTGGAGTCGCGCCGCCTGAAACGACGCGATGGCGGCCTGCGCGTGCTCGACGGCCAGCTCGGCATGCCCTCGCGCGACCAGCGCGACGGCGCCGTACTCGGGCCCGTACAACCGGTGGCGATCGACCTGCGCCAGCTCCTGATTGAACTCCGCGATCGCGTGCGAGTGCCGGCCGCGCGCCGACTCGAGCGCGCCGAGCAGCCAGTGGAAGCCGATCGACGGAAAGCGGTCGCCGGCGCCCGCCTGACGGTCCTGCTCGACGACGCCAAGGCGCACCAGGTCCTCGGCTTTGCTCAGGTGGCCGCGCGCCACGTGCACCATGGCCATCTCGAAGGTCGCGTACGCGAACTGCGGATAGATCGCGCGCGCGCGCTCGAACGCACGCAGCCGCGCGTCGCCCCACAGCGCGTGGCCCAGCCGGTACTGATTCCGCCAGCTCTCCGGATCGATCGCCACCGCCGTCTGGGCCGCCGTCCGCGCCTCGTCGAACTGGCCGGCGCTGATCAGCAGGAACGAGAGCGTCGCGTGCGCCTCGGCCAGCCGCCCGTCGAGTTGCACCGCATGCCGCGCGTGATCGATGCCGGAGGCGAGCGCCTGGCGGTTGGGCTCGGGGGCGAACCGGGTCATCTCGTAGGCGACGACCTCCGCGCTCGCAAGGCCTGCGTAGGCGATCGCGTACCGCGGGTCGAGCGCAATCGCACGCTCGAAGCTCGCGATCGCCTGGCCGATCACGTCCGTGTCGAGGCTCTCGACCCTCAGCCAGCCCTCGGTGTACGCGCGATACGCCTCGAGATTGGACGTCTCGCGCACGCCCACCCGCGTCAAGCTCGACGCCGCAGGCACGCCGAGCTCGCGCGCGAAGGCGTTGACGATCCCGTCCTGCAGCGTGAAGACGTCCTCGATCGGACCGTCCACCTTGGCGTCGGCGATCGCCTCGCCCTTCGCGGGATCCACGACCCGCGCCGTGATGCGAAGGAGCGTCCCGGTCCGCTGGTAGCTGCCGGCGACCACGAGCGCGGCCCCGAGTGCGGCCGCCATCTCGTGCAGCGAGCCGTCGGTGCGCCGCGCGGCCTGCACGACCCGCCAGCGATCGATGACGCGAAAGTGATCGAGCTGGCCGAGATCGCTCGTGACGGTCTCCGCGATGCCCGCGCCCAGCCACGCGATGTCCGGATCCTCGGTGACGTTGGCGAAGTCGAGCACGGCGATGGTTGGCGGCCCCCCGGCGGCGGCCGGCGCCGGGCGCTCCAGACGCGCGGGCACCGGAGCGCGGGGCGGCGTCGCGTCCGCGGACTCGACCGGCGCCACGAACCGGTAGCCGCGGCGGGCGATCGTCCGGATGTACGTCGGCGTGGCGGGTGAGTCCCCCAGCGCGTCCCGCAGATCCGACACCGCCTGCGCGAGCGCGTTGTCCGTGACGTTGGCGCCCGGCCACACGCCGTCGAGCAGCTCTTCCTTGGTGACCAGCGCCGCCGGATGGTCGAGCAGGTAGAACAGCAGGTCGAGGAGCTTCGGCGTCAGCTCGACCGGCGTCTGCCCCCGCGAGACACGATACGCGGTCCGATCGGCCACGAAGGGCCCGAACCGGTACGTCATGCGGGCATTCTAAGAGAACTCGCAAGGGCGGGCAGGAGGAAGTCGGGCAGTCGGGCAGTCAGGAAGTCGGGAAGTCAGAAAGTCAGAAAGTCGGGCAATCGGGAAGTCGGGAGGCCGGGACGTCGGAAAAGTGAGGCAAGATACGCGGCATGCGATCCACGCCCATCGTTGCACTCTCGGCGCTCTCGCTGGCGGGGCTGGCGCTCGTCGCGAGCTCCGCCGCGCCGCCCATTCAGGAGTGGCCCGTGTACGCCGCCGACGCCGCGGCGACGCACTACTCGCCGCTCACCGACATCGATCGGACGAGCGTCGCGCGGCTCGAGGTCGCCTGGGAGTGGAAGACGGGCGACGACCAGGTGACGGCGCCGGCCGGCGCGCGGCCCGGGTCGTTCGAGAACACGCCGCTCATGATCGACAACGTGCTGTACGTGAGCACGCCCTACAACCGCGTGGTCGCGCTCGACGCCGAGACCGGGAAGCCGCTCTGGGAGTACGACCCCAAGGCGTACGAGGAAGGGCAGCCGCCCAACGGCACCGGCTTCGTTCATCGGGGCCTCGCGGCGTGGCGCGACGGGGCCAACCTCCGCGTCTTCATCAACAGCCGCGCGAAGCTGGTCTGCCTCGACGCGAAGACCGGCGAGCCGATCAACGCATTCGGCGACCACGGCGTCGTCGATCTGACGAAAGGCCTGCGCTGGCCGGTCGATCCGAAGCGCTACACGAACACGTCGCCGCCCGTCGTCTACAGGAACCTGATCATTCTCGGCAACGGCGTCGGCGATCGAATGACGTACCGGCAGGATCCGCCCGGTGACGTGCGCGCGTTCGACGTCCGGACCGGGAGGCAGGTGTGGAGCTTTCACACCGTGCCCGGTCAGGGCGAGCCCGGCGTCGAGACGTGGGGCGACGAGTCGTGGAAGACCACGGGCCACACGAACGTCTGGGCGCCGATGAGCCTCGATGAATCGCGCGGGCTGCTGTACCTGCCGGTCAGCACGCCGAGCAATGATTTCTACGGCGGGCGCCGGCCCGGGCAGAACCTCTACGGCGACTCGATCGTCTGTCTCGACGCGGCAACGGGCAAGCTCAAGTGGTACTTCCAGGTTGCGCATCACGGCCTGTGGGACTACGACCCGGCGTCTGCGCCGGCGATCGTGTCGATGACCGTCAACGGCCGGAAGATCGACGGCGTCGTGCAGCTGACCAAACAGGGGTTCGTGTTCGTGTTCGATCGCGTCACGGGCCAGCCCGTGTGGCCGATCGAAGAGCGGCCCGCGCCCGCGAGCGACGTCAACGGCGAGCATGCGTGGCCGACGCAGCCGTTTCCGACGCGACCCGCGGCCATCTCGCCGCAGGGCATGACCCTCGACGATGCGTTCGACCTGACGCCGGCGCTCAAGGCGGCCGCCCAGGAGGAGCTGAAGAAGTACCGGCTCGGGCCGGTCTACACGCCGCCGTCCGTGCAGGGCACGTTCCAGCGGCCCGGGGTGATCGGCGGCGCGAACTGGGGCGGGTCAGCGTTCGACGCCGCGACCGGATTCCTGTACGTGAAGACCAGTCATCTGCCGGCGGTCGTCCGCATCGTGCCCGGCGCGCAGGCGAACAATCGTCCGGGCGAGTCCGACGCCGACTTCGCGGGCGCGCAGGGCAGTGCGACATTCGCGCCGCCCGCGGCGCCGGGAGCCGCCGACGTGAACGCGGGCGCCGGCGGGACGCGCGGCGGGCGGGGTGGCGCCGGCCGGCTGCCGCTGGTCAAGCCGCCGTACGGCGAAGTCGTCGCGATCAACCTCAACACCGGCGACATCGCGTGGCGCGTCCCGTTTGGGGACATGCCGTCGCTCCGCAACCATCCCGCGCTGAAGGACGTGCCGCTGCCGGCGGCGCTGGGCTCGGCCGGCGCGCCCGGCGTCATTGTCACGAAAGGCGGACTCGTCATTGGCGGGACGAGCGACGACAGCGCTCTGCACGCGCTCGACGCGGCGACAGGCAAGGAGCTGTGGCACCTGGCGCTCTCGCACGCGCCGTCGGCGACGCCGATGACCTACCGCTCGCGGTCGGGCCGCCAGTTCGTCGTCGTCGCGACCGGATCGGGTGTGAACGCGGGGCTCGTGGCGCTGGCGGTGAAATAAAGCCGGGTATATTTTCTCGTTCCCCCTCGCCGATTCTGCCTGGCAAGAGATTTGAAGGACCACCGGCCGTGCCAAGACGTGGTCTGTTCGAGAGCGGCGGCGTCGTGTTTCACGTCCTGAATCGGGGCGTGCGTCGGATGGCCCTGTTCGAAGACGCTGCTGCCTATCGCGCATTCCTGCGCGTCCTTTGCGAAGGCCAAGACCGTACTTCGATCCGCTTGCTCGCCTACTGCGTCATGCCGAACCATTTTCACCTAGTCTTGTGGCCTGACCGGGACGGCCAATTGGTGGAGTTCATGCAATGGTTCCAGATGGTTCACGCGAGACGCTGGCATCGCTATCGCGTGGTCGACGGCACCGGCGCGCTCTACCAAGGGCGCTACAAGGCCTTTCCAATTCAAGAGGACGGGCATTTTGTGACAGTCTGCCGGTATGTCGAGCGGAACCCCCTGCGTGCGCGCCTCGTGGCCCGCGCCGAGGATTGGCCGTGGTCGAGCCTGGGCCAGCGTTGCAGAAACTGCGAGGGTCCCCGGCTGGAGCCGTGGCCAATTCCTCAACCTCCCGCGTGGCTGGAGCTCGTCAACGGCGGCGAGGCCCCAGTCGATCTCGAGGCTGTCCGGTCGGCGGTCGCGCATAGCGTGCCCTATGGCGCGCCCGAGTGGACTGAGCAGGCGATCAGCCGTGGGCTGGGCCGGCGCCCGATGCGCGGTCGGCCGCCGCAGGCGCCGTCGACCGAGGACAGCGGGTCGAAAAATATACCC
>Ga0335084_10001689_pt1 | contig 20873 bp, 17 predicted proteins | sample Lox_Sample_44_FD_206721 | JGI IMG/M metagenome (GOLD analysis project Ga0335084, IMG submission 206721) | Soil microbial communities from Loxahatchee National Wildlife Refuge, Florida, United States - Lox_Sample_4.4 | ecosystem: Environmental > Terrestrial > Soil > Wetlands | place: USA...
GCCCCGCACGAACTCGCCCACCTCGGTCAACGTTCCATGGACCCGGCCCACCGACGGCTCCGAGCGCGTGATCTCCGGTGCGCTCTCCGAGACGAACTCGGACGCGCTGCTCTCGCGGCTCTCCCGGCTCTCGCGCCGGCCACCTTCGTCCCGCCGCTCGCCCCGTCGCCCTTCGTCCCGGCGACCCTCGCGGCGCCCTTCGCGACGACCTTCGCGGCGGCCGCGCTCTCCGGACCCGCCCTCCGACGAGCGCCGCACCGGCACGCGGTTCCTCGGCACCGCCACGACCACCGTCCGACCCGCGAGGCCGTACACCGTCGACCCGTCGAGCGCGCGTACCACCAGCCCGTCTTCCTCGATTCCGAAGAAGGCGACCGCCTTGCGCACCGCCTCCGCGCGATCCTCGCCGATGAACTCGTGTGACTCGTTGCTCGCGTCGTACATCACTTCCTCCAATTCCCCTGGCGATGCGGTTGCTCGAGATCCCTACGCCGCAGCCTGCACGGCCCGACCGGGCGGCCCCATGCGACGCCCGATCCAGAGCTGGTTCAGGATCGCCAGCACGTTGCTCAGCATCCAGTAGAGCACCAGGCCCGACGGAAACTGATAGAAGAGCACCGTCATCATGACGGGCATCACGACCATCATCATGCGCGCCTGCGTCGGATCGGGGGTCTGCATCGGTGTGAACTTCTGCTGGACGAACATCGTCACGCCCATCACGATCGGCAGCACGTGGACCGGAAGATTCAGGCCCGGCAGCGTGAAGAGAAGATCCGGCGCCGAGAGGTCGTTGATCCATCCGACGAAAGGCGCGTGCCTCAGCTCGAGACTGCTGCGCAGCGCGTAGAACAGACCGATGAACACCGGAAGCTGGAGCAGCATCGGGAAGCAGCCGCCGAGCGGATTCACCTTCTCCTGCTTGTAGAGCTTCATCAGCTCCTCCGACTGCTTCTGCCGGTCCTCGGCGTACTTCTCCTGGATCTCCTTCATGCGCGGCTGGACGCGGCGCAGTCGCTCCATCGACCGCATCTGTCGCACCGTGAGCGGCGCGGTGACGACCCGCACCAGCAGGGTCAACAGGATGATCGCGACGCCGTAGTTCGGAATCACGGTGTAGAGCGCGTGGAGGAGCCACGCGAAGAGCCGCGTCAGCGGCGATACCCATGTGTAGCCGCGGTCGATCGCGCGCTCCGCGCCGCCGCCCATCGCGGTGAGGCGGTCGACCTCCTTCGGGCCGAGGTACCCGCGAAAATCGCGTTCGATCGTCTGTCCGGGAGTCAGCTCCACCGGATCGAAGAAGAGCTGCGCGGCGCCGGCCATCGCAGGCATCAACACCACGAAGCGAGCTCGCGCCTGATTCGGATTGTCCGGGAAGAGCGCCGCCAGGAAGTAGGTCGTCTGGAAGCCGACCCAGTCCACGTCTCCGGCCATCGGGACCTCGCGAACCGGCTGGCGGCCGAAGAGCGTTCCGATGAGTCCCGGGCTGCCGAACCCCGCGAGCGGCTGGAGCGTGATGCTTCCTCCGTGCAGCGCAGCCAGTGACTGGTCGCGGAAGTCCTGCTCGCGCGGGCGCACTTCGGCGGGCCAGTCGACCAGAAATCTCGGGGAGATGGAAGCCTTGGACTGATTTGCGACCTCGATCGCAAGTCGGAAGTCGTAGCTCTCCGGAGCGAACGAATACGTCTTCCGGATCGTCACGCCGTCGCGTGCGAACCGGAACACGACCTGCTTCGTATCGGACCGCTCGATCTCCCAGCTCGCGCGAGAGAGATCTCCGAGGCCGAGCTCGCGGAATGGCGTGACCGCGATCGACGTCGCCGGACCGTCGGGGGGAACCATCGCGACACGGGCTCCGCCGTGGTCGGTGTAGTCGGCGAGATCCCAGCTCTCGATCACACCGCCGGCCGTGCTCATGCGAGCCCGATAGAGCGGCAGGGTGAGATCGACATGCCGGGCATGCACCTGGGTCGCCTCGGCTTCGGCAGCCGGCTCACCCGGCAGCTCCGGAGCGGGCGCCGCAGGAGTCGGTGCGGCGGGAAGTTCTGGATAGGTCGAAGGCTCGCCGCTCGGAGCCCTTGCCTCCGGCGACGCTCCCTGCGCAATCGGGGGTTGCCCCTCGGGGTGAGGTGCTGGTTTTCGCTCTCCCATCCAGAGACTCCAGAGAGACAGGACCAGGAAGGAGAGCAGGAAGGCCAGGATCAGGTTCCGGTCCATCCCTACTCCCCTCCGGGAACGGGATCGAAGCCCGACCCGCCGAGCGGGTGGCAGCGAAGCACCCGGCGCAGCGCGAGCCAGCTACCTCTCGCCGCGCCATGGCGCTCGACGGCCTCGGCCGCGTAGCGCGAACAGCTCGGCTCGAAGCGACACGCGGGTCCCAGGGCCGGAGCTAGCGCGATCTGATAGACGCGAATCACGAGGCCGATCCCTCGCTGGAGCCAGTTCGAGTCGGAGTCGGACTTCCTCACGAAGCTTCCATGGCACGTCTCAGGAGACCCGAAAGCTGCCTGCTCAGCTCGTCGAAAGCGAGTAGGGTCGCGGGCTGGCGCGCGATCACGACTACGTCCTGGCACCCCCAGTCCGAACGGGCTCCTCGGAACCACTCTCGAACCCGACGCTTGACCCGGTTTCGCGCGACGGCATTGCCGACACGCCGGCTGGCGGTGATCCCGAGGCGCGACGGGCCAGCGGCACCGCGCGCGAGCGCCACGACGATGAACGCGCCAGATCCCGCGCGCCGGCCCTGCTGCGCTACGTACTCGTACTCGCTCGACCGGAGCAGTCGCTCCGAACGCCGGAAGCGACCCGTGGCGCGGGCCACCGCTACTTCGAGGGGATCGAGACGGCGATCCGCTTGCGGCCCTTGGCACGACGCCGCTTGAGGACGTTCCGTCCCCCGGGCGTGCTCATCCGCTTCCGGAAGCCGTGCACTCGCTTCCGACGGATCCGGCTCGGCTGGTACGTCCGCTTCATGCGCAATCCAAGTAGCGACGCACCATCGGCGCGCGCCTGGGCAGGGCGAGCGACAGTAGCTACGCGGCCGAGCGGGTGTCAACGCCGCAATGGCGGATCCGATCGCATTGCGCGCGCGATCTCCACCTCGATACGAACCGCTTCTCGCACACCGTGCGTGATAAGATCGCCTTCGTCTCCGTCGGCCGCGTGCTCGCCGACCGGCCGACAAAATCGGGGGGTTCGGACGCACTCGTGGCGTTCTCGCGATATTTGCAGCGACGCGCACTTCAGTGCGTTTGGTCGCGTCGATACCTCTCTCACCACGATTACGACGAACTCATGAACAATCAGCAACCCTGAAGAGGGACACCAGAAGGGCGCGATGAAGTTCAGCATTGCGAAGCCGGAGTTCCTGCGTGGTCTCGCTCGCATCCAGACCATCGTCGAGAAGCGGACCACCATGCCCATTCTCTCCAACGTGCTGCTCGAGGCGAAGAGCTCGCGCGGAGCCAGCCAGCTGGATCTCGCCGCTACCGATCTCGAGGTTGGCATTCGCAGCACCCATCCCTGCGAAGTCGCGAAAGCAGGTGGTGTCACCGTCGGCGCGAAGAAGCTCTTCGAGATCGTGCGAGAGCTCCCCGAGGAGCCGATCCGGGTGGAGGTCTCCGACAACGCGTACATGACCCTGCGCTGCGCGCGGGCGGAGTTTTCGCTCGCCGGCACGACCGCCGAGGAGTACCCGACACTTCCCGCGATCGCGCCCGAGCGCACGGTGACGGTCCAGGCCGCCGTGCTCGGCGACATGATCGAGCGCACGATGTACGCGGCCTCGTCCGACGAGACGCGTTACAACCTGAACGGTGTGTTCTTCGAGCGCCTGCCCGACTCGGGCAAGCTGCGCATGGTGGCGACCGACGGACATCGCCTCGCACGCGTGGACCGTACGCTTGGCACGCAGCTCGAGGGCCTCGAGCGCGGTGTCATCATCCCGCGCAAGGGGCTCGCGGAGCTGAAGCGACTCGTCGACGAGGAGGAGGCCGACGAGGTGGAGCTCGGCTTCGAGGGCAGCAGTGGTCTCGCTCGCCGCGGCGGTGTCACCTTGGTGATGCGCCTGATCGACGGGGAATTCCCGAACTATCGCCAGGTCATTCCAGCGGACACGCAGCACCATCTGGTGTTGCCGGCGGAGCCGCTCCAGCACGCGCTGCGGCGCGTCGCACTGATGTCCGCCGAGCGAAGCCGGGCGATCAAGTTCGAGCTCGCGGAAGGGCGCCTCAGCCTCAGTTCGAACAGCCCGGACGTCGGGGAGGCGCGCGAGGAGCTCGATGTCGACTATGCCGGCACGCCGCTCGCGATCGCGTTCAACGCCCGCTACCTGCTCGACGCCGTGGGCGCGAGCGGGGGCAAGGAGGTGCGGATCTCGCTGCGCGATGCGCTCTCGCCGGCGCTGCTCGCGCCGACCGACGACGACGACGCGCTCGCAGTCGTCATGCCGATGAGGCTCTAGCAAGCGGCCGAAGGCCGCTCGCAGCGAGCCGAAGGCGAGCGAAGTTCAGAACAAGAAACCCGGCGCGGTGAAGCCGCCGAAGGCGGGTCGGCGCCACGCGGATCATTCGAGAGAACACGGAAGCTTTACGCACACTTAGCCTTCCGTTACTCTCCGCGCCGCGGTGGCCAGGTCCCCGCACCCACGGTCCCCCCTCCTGGACCCCTGGACCCCAGATCGCACCCTCAGAGATCGGACGAGTGAGCTACGACGCCAGCGCCATCGAGGTGCTCGAGGGCCTCGAACCGGTCCGCAAGCGGCCCGCGATGTACATCGGGACCACGGGCCTCGAGGGCCTCCACCACCTGGTCTACGAGGTGGTCGACAACTCCGTCGACGAAGCCGTCGCCGGCTACTGCAAGGAGATCGACGTCGTCATCCACCAGGACGGCAGCGTCACCGTCACCGACGACGGACGCGGCATCCCGGTCGACGAGCACCCGACCGAGCACCGCCCGGCGGCCGAGGTCGTGATGACCACCCTCCACGCGGGCGGGAAGTTCGACGACCGCGCCTACAAGGTGTCGGGCGGACTCCACGGCGTCGGCGTGTCGGTCGTGAACGCGCTCTCCGAGAAGCTCGAGCTCGAGATCCGGCGCGAGGGCAAGGTGTGGCGCCAGACATATCGGCGCGGCGAGCCGGCGAGCGCCTTCGAGGCGATCGGCACGACCGAGAAGACCGGTACGCGTGTCACCTTCCAGCCGGACTCTCAGATCTTCGCGTCGACCGTCTTCGAGTTCGACGTGCTCTCGCAGCGCCTGCGCGAGCTCTCCTTCCTGAACGCGGGCCTGCGCATCCGCATCTCCGACGAGCGCAGCAGCAAGAGCCACGACTTCCAGTACGAGGGCGGCATCGTCTCGTTCGTCGAGCACCTGAACCGCACGCGCGCGCCGCTGCACCGGCCGCCGGTCTATCTCTCCGGCGAGCGATCGTTCACGTCGGGAAGCAAGGACGTGAAGGTCGGGATCGAGATCGCGCTCCAGTACAACGAGGCGTACAACGAGAGCGTCTACGCGTTCGCCAACAACATCAACACGGTCGAGGGCGGCAGCCATCTCATCGGCTTCCGCACCGCGCTCACGCGCACCCTCAACCGCTACGCCTCGCAGCAGGCGAAGAACGGCAAGGACAAGGACGCGTCCGAGGCGATCTCCGGCGAGGACACGCGCGAAGGCCTCACCGCCGTCATCTCCGTGAAGCTCCCGCAGCCGGAGTTCGAGGGTCAGACGAAGACCAAGCTCGGCACGAGCGAGGTGCGCGGGCTCGTCGAGGGGCTGCTCTACGAGCAGCTCTCGAATTACCTCGAGGAGAATCCGTCCGTCGCGAAGACGATCCTCGCGAAGGTGCAGGAGGCCGCACGCGCGCGGCAGGCGGCGCGCAAGGCGCGCGAGCTGGTGCGTCGAAAGGGCGCGCTCTCCGACCACAGCCTGCCGGGCAAGCTCGCCGACTGTCAGGAAATGGATCCCTCGAAGGCCGAGCTCTTCATCGTCGAGGGCGACTCGGCCGGCGGCACGGCGAAGCAGGGACGCAGCCGCGAGACGCAGGCGATCCTGCCGATCCGCGGGAAGATCCTGAACGTCGAGCGCGCGCGCCTCGACAAGATGCTCTCGAGCCAGGAGATCCAGGCGCTGATCACCGCGATCGGTTGCGGCATCGGCGACGACTTCGACGCCACCAAGACCCGCTACCACAAGATCATCATCATGACCGACGCGGACGTGGACGGGTCCCACATCCGCACCTTGCTGCTGACCTTCTTCTACCGCTGGATGCGCGAGCTGATCCAGCACGGCTACCTCTACATCGCGCAGCCGCCGCTCTACAAGGTCAAGAAGGGGCGCAGCGAGCAGTACATCAAGGACGAGCGCGCGCTCGAGGACTATCTGCTCGACCTGGCGCTCGCCGGCGCGCAGGTGCGCGCCGCGGGGAGCAGCGCCGCGCTCGCAGAGGCCGAGCTGCGGAGCCTGCTGCGACACGCGAGCCAGTACCGCCGCGTGCTCGACCGCCTGGCGCTGCGCCGCCTCGATACGCGCGTGATCGACGCGGCGATCGCCGAGGGCATTCCCGTCGAGGCCGACCTGCACGACGAGGCGCGGCTCCGCGACGAGATCGCCGAGCGGCTCCGCGCGCGCATCACCGCGGTCGCCGAGCCGATGAGCACCGGCGAGAGCATCGAGTGGACGACCGAGCCCGATCCCGAGCACGGCGGCCATCGCCTGCTCGCCGAGACGCGCCGCGCGGGCGTCGTCTACGAGACGCCGCTCGACGCCGAGTTCATCCGCTCGCCCGACTTCGCGCGCCTGCGCGAGCTGACGGTCGAGATGCGCCGCGTCGGCGCCGCGCCCTTCCGCGTCGAGCGCGACGGCGAGACCGAGGAGATCGCGACGCCCGTGCTGCTGCTCGCGCGCCTGCTCGCGCACGGCGAGAAGGGCGTCTCGATCCAGCGCTACAAGGGCCTCGGCGAGATGAACCCCGAGCAGCTCGCCGACACCACCATGAACCCCGCGAGCCGCACGCTCCTGCAGGTGCGCGCGCCCGACGACGTCGAGGCCGACCTCGCCTTCTCGACCTTGATGGGTGACGACGTCGAGCCGCGCCGCCTGTTCATCGAGCGCAACGCGCTCGACGTGCAGAACCTCGACGTCTAGGGCGACGCGTGGCCGAAGCCGATCTCCCGACCCAGCCCGGCGCACCCGGGGGCCCGCCGCCCGGACCGACCGCCCCCCCGGTCAACATCGAGGACGAGGTCCGGCGCTCGTTCCTCGACTACTCGATGTCGGTCATCATCAGCCGCGCGCTGCCCGACGTGCGCGACGGCCTGAAGCCGGTGCACCGCCGCATCCTCTACGCGATGCAGCAGGAGGGCTTGCTCTCCACGCGCGGCTACTCGAAGAGCGCCGGCGTCGTCGGCGAGGTGCTGAAGCACTACCACCCGCACGGCGACAGCGCGGTCTACGACTCGATGGTGCGGATGGCCCAGGACTTCTCGCTCCGCTACCCGCTCGTGGATGGCCAGGGGAACTTCGGCTCGATCGACGGCGACTCGGCGGCCGCCTACCGCTACACCGAGGCGCGCCTCACCGCACTGGCGGAAGAGATGCTCCGGGACATCGACCGCGAGACGGTCGACTTCGGCCCGAACTTCGACGGCGGCATGCTCGAGCCGTTGGTGCTGCCGACGCGCTTCCCGAACCTGCTGGCCAACGGCTCGTCGGGCATCGCGGTCGGCATGGCGACGAACGTGCCGCCGCACAACCTGCGCGAGCTCGTCGCGGCACTCGTCCTCGTGGTGCGCCAGCCCGATTGCACGCTCGACGACCTGCTCGAGAAGATGCCCGGCCCCGACTTCCCGACCGGTGCGATGATCTGCGGCACGGACGGCATCCGCGCGGCCTACGCGACCGGACGCGGCCTCCTCACCGTGCGCGCGCGCGCGGAGTTCGAGGACACGCGCCGCGGCCCCGCGATCGTCGTCACCGAGATTCCCTTCATGGTCAACAAGGCGACCCTGCAGGAGCGGATCGACGAGCTCGTGCGCGACGGCAAGATCGACGGCGTCGCCGACCTGCGCGACGAGAGCAACCGCGAGGGCATGCGCATCGTCATCATGCTGAAGCGCGACGCGCCGGGCGAGGTCGTGCTGAACCAGCTCTACAAGCAGACGCCGCTCCAGACGACCTTTGGCGTGAATCTGCTCGCGCTGGTCAACGGGCGCCCGCAGACGCTTCCGTTGAAGGAGGCGCTCCAGCACTTCCTCGACTTTCGCCGCGAGGTGGTGGTGCGCCGCGCCACCTACGACCTCGCGCAAGCGCAGATCCGCGCGCATCTGCTCGAGGGCTTCGCGATCGCGCTCGAGCGGCTCGACGAGGTGATCGCGATCATCCGCGGCGCCGACGACACGGCGGCCGCGCGCGCCACCCTGATCGAACGCCTCGCGCTCTCCGAGCGGCAGGCCAACGCGATCCTCGAGATGCGCCTGCGCTCGCTGACGGCGCTCGAGCGCCAGCGCGTGCTGGACGAGCTCCAGGAGATCCGCGCGCGCATCGAGGACCTGCGAGACCTCCTGCAGCGCGACGAGCGCATCCGCAACGTCGTCGTCGGCGAGCTCGAGGAGATCGCCGAGAAGTACGGCGACGCGCGCCGCACCGAGCTCGCGCCGCCGGTCGAGGGCCTCACCACCGAGGACCTGATCGTCGAGGAGGACATGGTCGTGACCGTGTCGCACCTCGGCTACATCAAGCGCAATCCGCTGACGCAGTACCGCGCGCAGCGACGCGGTGGCAAAGGCGTGAAGGGCATGGAGGCGCGCGACGAGGACTTCGTCGAGCGCCTGTTCGTCGCGTCGACGCACGCCTTCATCCTCTTCTTCACGACGCGCGGGCGCGCGCACTGGGTGAAGGTGCACGAGCTGCCGCAGCTCGGGCGCGCCGCGCGCGGCAAGTCGCTCGCGAACCTCCTGATGCTGGCCGAGGGCGAGCGCGTGCGCGCGACGCTGCCGGTGCGCTCGTTCGAGGAGGGCGGCGACGACAACGTGCTGTTGTGCACGCGCAAGGGCGTGGTCAAGAAGACGCGCCTCGACGCCTACTCGAATCCGCGTCGCGGCGGCATCATCGCGATCAACCTCGACGAGGACGACGAGCTGATCTCGGCCTGCCGCACGAGCGGCGCGCAGCAAGTGCTGATCGCGAGCTCGGAGGGCAAGTCGATCCGCTTCCCCGAGGAGCAGGTGCGCCCGATGGGCCGCGCCGCCGGCGGCGTCCGGGGCATGAGCCTGCGCGAAGGAGACGCCGTCGTCGGCATGGAGATCCTCGAGCCGGGCGCGACCATCCTGACCGCGACGCAGCTCGGCTACGGCAAGCGCACGCCGCTCGACGACTATCGGCTGCAGGGCCGCGGCGGCCAGGGCGTCATCACGATCCGCACCAGCGCGCGCAACGGCAAGGTGGTCGCCGTGCTCCAGGTGCTCGACGACGACGAGGTCATGTTCATCACCGACGGCGGCAAGGTGCTGCGGGCGCGCGTCTCCGGCATCTCGACCATGGGCCGCGCGACGCAGGGCGTGCGCCTCATGAACCTCGAGCCGGGCGAGAAGCTGGTCGCGATGGCGAAGCTGGCGGAGGCGGAGGAGTCCGAGACCGGCGAAGGGGAGTAGCTGCGAGCCGGGCGGTATCCTCGGCCTCGTGAAGACGACCCGCTCGCGCAAGCTCTTCGAGCGCGCCCGCAAGCTGATCCCGGGCGGCGTCAACAGCCCCGTGCGGGCGTTCGGGTCGGTCGGCGAGACGCCCCGCTTCATCGAGCGCGGAAAGGGCTCGCGCCTCTTCGACGTCGACGGCAACGAGTACGTCGACTACGTGCTCTCGTGGGGACCGCTGATCCTCGGTCACGCCGACGCCGGGGTGTTGCGCGCGGTGCGCGACGCGATGAAGCACGGCACGTCGTTCGGCGCGCCGACGGAGCTCGAGAGCCTGCTCGCGCAGGAGATCCGCGCCGCGCTGCCGTCGGTCGAGCGCGTGCGCATGGTGAGCTCGGGCACCGAGGCCAGCATGAGCGCGCTGCGGCTCGCGCGCGCGGCGACCGGGCGCCCGCGCATCCTCAAGTTCGAGGGCTGCTACCACGGCCACGCCGACGCGCTGCTCGTCGGCGCGGGCAGCGGGGTCGCGACGCTCGGCATCCCCGGCTCGCCGGGCGTGCCGCCGGCCTTCGCGGATCTGACGATCCAGGCGCCCTACAACGACCTCGCCGCCGTGCACGACGCGTTCGCCACCTGGGGCTCCGAGATCGCCTGCGTCATCGTCGAGCCGGTCGCGGGCAACATGGGCCTCGTGCTGCCCGAGCCCGGCTTCCTCGAGGGGCTGCGCGAGCTGTGCGACCGCGCGGGGGCGCTGCTGATCCTCGACGAGGTGATGACCGGCTTCCGCGTCGCGTGGCGCGGTGCGCAGGGCCTCTACAGCGTCGAGCCCGACCTCACGTGCCTCGGCAAGGTGATCGGCGGCGGGTTGCCTGCGGCGGCGTACGGCGGGCCCGCCGAGCTGATGGATCGCCTCGCGCCGCAGGGCCCCGTCTATCAGGCCGGCACGCTCTCCGGCAATCCGCTCGCCATGGCGGCCGGCCTCGAGACCTTGCGGCGCCTCAATACCGACGGCAGCTACGAACGCCTCTCACGGCTCGCGTCGGACCTTGCCGAAGGCCTCCACGAGGCCGCGACCGACGCGGGCGTCGAGCTCCACAGCCAGTCAGTTGGCGGGATGTTCGGCTTCTTCTTCCACCCGGGTCCGGTCCGGAACTTCGCGGAGGCGAAGAAGGCCGACGCCGAGAGCTTCCGCCGCTTCTTCGGCGCGATGCTCGAGCGCGGCGTGTACCTCCCGCCCTCCCCCTTCGAGGCCTGCTTCGTGTCGCTGGCGCACCGCCCCGCCGATGTCGAGGTCACACTCGGGGCGGCTCGCGAGGCGATGCGCGTGGTCGCGCGCGCGCGTTGAGGCGCATGGGGCACTCGGCTAGCATGCGCCGCGTTTCCGGCCCGCGGTGCGGGCCCTCCCTTCAACCCCAATCCTGGATCCAGCAGCGTTGACCGGTCCGGCCGGCGGCGATGCGAAGCGGCGGCGAGCGGCGCGGCGACAGGGCATCGCGTACCAGGGTGCCTTCGAAGCCTTCGTCGCGATCTTGGTCGCGATGGGCATCGGTTACTGGGTCGACCAGCGCTTCGGAACCTCCCCCCTCTACCTCCTGATCGGAACCGGCGTCGGCTTCGCGTCCTTCGTGCTCCGGCTGGTGCGGCTCGGCCGCCAGCTCCACGAATTCCCGGATGCGTCGGACGACGATGGCCCGTCGGCTGAGGACCCGCAGTGAGCATCGACCCGATCGAGCGCACGAACCTGACGCTGTCCGCCGGCGCGGTGGCGGCGTCGTTCGCGCTCGCGTCGCCTGGCTTCGCGGCGAGCCTCGCGGTTGGTGCGCTGCTCGAGGCGTGGAACTTCCGGGGACTTCGCCGCTCGGCGCAGTTCCTCTTCTGGGGTGAGATCCGCGGGAGCGGCGGCTGGCTCGGTGTCTATTCGCTGCGGATGGGCCTGCTCGTGATCGGGATCGGCGCGGCGCTCTACTTCGGCGCGAACCCGGTCGGCCTGCTGATCGGCCTCTCGCTGATCATGCCGGCGACCTTGATCGAGGCCTGGCGCGCGCGCCCCGCGGTGGATCCGACCGCGCCCGCGCTTGCGCAGGACGACCCGAGCTGGGAGCGCTGGAATCCGTGGCTCGCGCGCGAGGGAGCGGCCGACGAGGAGCGCGAGGACGCATGATCTTCCATCAGCTCGAGCACGTGATCGGCGTCTCGTGGGTGATCCAGGCGGCGATCTTCGCGGCCCTCCTGCTCTTCGCGGGCGGCCTGCTGGTTCGCGCGCGCGTCGCCGGACCGCGCGGCGGGCTCCTTCCCGACGAGGGGGTCAGCGTCCGCAACGTGCTCGAGGTGCTGGTCGCGTGGCTCGCGGGCATGGCGCGCGACCGCATGGGGCCAAACTGGCGCCGCTACTTCCCGGTCGTCGGCACGGTCTTCTTCTTCGTGCTCTTCGCGAACCTGATCGGGCTGGTCCCGGGCTTCGAGGGCGCGACCGGCGACATCAACACGACCGCCGCGCTCGCGATCATCGTCTGGGTCTTCTACACGGCCATCGGCATCATCGAGCACGGCTGGAAGTACCTGATCAAGTTCATGGGCCCGAGCTTCTTCGAGGCCCACATCTTCGGCCACCACATCCACGTCCGGCCGCTGATGCCGCTCTTCCTGATCCTCGAGATCCCGCTGGATCTCTCGCGCATCATGACCCTCGCGGTGCGGCTTCTCGCGAACATGTTCGCGGATCACACCGTGGTGGCGGTCTGGATGACTCTCATCCCGATCGGCGTGCCCGCCATCTTCATGGGGCTCGGCCTGATCGTCGCGTTCCTGCAGGCCTTCGTGTTCGCGCTCCTCACGATGATCTACATCGGCCTCGCGCTCGAGGAGCCCCACTGACGGAGCCGCAGGCGCGGCTTCCTTCTCAAGGAGACCCTGGACCCATGCGCAATCTGCGATCGATTCTCATCTTCACCGCGTGCTTCGTGCTGCTGCCCCTCGCGGCGTTCGCCGAGGATGGAACCGGCGGCAGCAGCTGGGGCGCCGCGCTCGGAGCCGGCCTCGCGATCGGGCTCGCCGGGCTCGGCTGCGGCATCGGCCAGGGCCTCACGGCGGGCAACACCACCGCCGGCATCGCGCGCAACCCGCAGGCCGCCGGCGCGATGTTCACGAACTTCATCCTCGGCATGGTGCTGATCGAGTCGATCTCGATCTACGGGCTGGTGATCGCCTTCCTGCTCCAGGGCAAGGTCCACTGATCGCGCCTCGCAGGTCGAAGAGACGCCGGGCGGGAGCTCGGCGCGGAACTCACCCCGTTGTTCTTCCGCGCCGAAACCGTGCCCCCGCCCGGCGCCCTGGTTCCCGCCGACCCCCGGTCCCGTTGAAGGGGTTTGGCGGGTGTGCCGCCAGGCACGCGGATCCGCCTTCGCAATGCGCGTGCCACGCGCGCGCGCGCGGCGTGGCCGCGCGAAGGCGTGGACGTACGCACACTTGCGTGGGTGGCGCCGCCGCGATGGCGCACCGGCGTGACCGACGGGGCACGCGCGCCGCGTGAACCGCGGGCGTCTCCTCGCGCTCGAAGGCCTCGACGGCAGCGGGAAGAGCACGCAGGTGCCCGCGCTCGTCGCGGCGCTGCGCGAGCGCGGCCTCGACGTAGTCGCGACGCGCGAGCCGACCGACAGCGAGTTCGGGCGGCGCATCCGCGCGATGGCGCGCTCGGGAGAGCTCGTCGCTCCGGAGGAGGAGCTGCGCTGGTTCGTCGAGGACCGCCGCGACCACGTCGCGCGCGTGATCGCGCCGGCGCTCGCCGCACGGCGCTGCGTGCTGACCGACCGCTACTTCCTCTCGACCGTCGCCTATCAGGGCGCGCGCGGACTCGACTGGCGGGCGATCCTCGCCGCGAGCGAGGCCGAGTTCCCGATCCCCGACCTCGCGCTCGTGTTCGAGATCGCGCCGGAGCAGGGGCTCGAACGAGTGCGCGCGCGTTTCGGCACGGCGGCCGAGCCGGCCTTCGAGCGCGCCGACTACCTCGCGCGCGTCGGCGAGATCTTCGCCGCGATCGAGCGCGACTACGTGGTCCGCATCGACGCGAGCGGGGCCGAGGACGTAGTGCGGGCGAAGGCGATCGCCGCGCTAGGCCGCGTGCGCTGACGGCCTAGGAGCGCGGACGGCGCGGCCACAGCGCCGGCGTGCGCGCCGCGTAGTCGGCGAAGCCCGGCCGCCGCTCCGCGCTCCGCGTGTCCATCATCGGGATGCTCGCGCCGAGGAACATCGCGACCATCGCGAGCGGCCCGATCGCGGTCCACCACCAGGCGATGGGCCAGGCGGCGACCGAGAAGAGCCAGAGCGACACCCAGAAGAGGATCTCGCCGAGGTAGTTCGGATGGCGCGACCAGCTCCAGAGGCCGATGTCCATCAGCGCGCCAGGCTTCGCCTTCGAGAACGCGCGCCGTTGCTCGTCGGCGGCGAGCTCGAGCCCGGTCGCCAGGAGTCCGACCGCGACCGCGAGCCAGCCGATCGCGCCGAGCGAGCCGTCGCCGCGCGTCAGCGCCGGCCACATTGCGATGCAGCCGAGGAAGATCACGAGCGTCGGGAAGAGCTCGACCGCGAGGAGCTGCACCAGCGGGCGCGGCAGCGGCGCGCGCTCGTAGAGCATGAGGTAGCGCCAGTCCTCGTGGTCCAGGCCCGGCCAGCCGACCGCCCAGTTCAAGGTGAGCCGCACGGCCCACGCGGAGACCACGATCAGCAGCGCCGTGCACAGAGGCGTCCCGAATGACGCGCCGAGGTGCGCGAAGTAGAGCGCGACGAAGGGTGGGATCACGCTCCAGTACGGGTCGAAGACCGAGCCGTTGTTCCAGATCCGCGTCGCGACGAACGTGACCCCCATCGCCGCGAGCATGCCCGCCGCGACGTTCACGAGAGGATGCGCGCCGAGCCGATGGAAGAACCACTCGGCCACGCCGATCGCCAGCACGTAGACGAGCGTGATCCAGGCCAGCGACGCGGCGCGGCCATGACGCACGGGTACGGAGCGCCCATTGCGCGCGGGTGCGGTCGACACGGCGCACAGGCTACCGCGGCGGCGGCCCGGTCGGCTCAGGCTTCCGTCCCGTGAAGTCGATATCGGCGCAGGAGGAGAGCGCGTGGACGCCGAGGCCCGGATCCGCGCCTATCACGCCGACACGAGCTGGCGCTCGCAGGTCGCCGACTACGCCGGGATCCCCGTGTCTCGCGTCGCAGGCGAGGCGCCGGCCGATCCCGTCGAGGCGCCGCTTCCGCGTGACGCGCACGAGCTCGCGCGCATGGAGCGCATGGCGCGCGCCGACTACAAGCTCGCGCTCCACCGCGAATGGCTGATCGCCCTCGCGGCCTCGCTCGAGCCAGGACGGACCTTCTGCGTGCTCGACTACGGCTGCGGGGCGTCGAGCTTCGCCGCACTCGCGCTCGAGTTTCCGGACGTGCGCTGCACGCTCGCGGAGGCGCGGCCGAACGTGCTCGCCTATCTACGCTGGTGCGCTGGGCGGCGGGCCGATGGCCGGATCGGCGTGCTCGCGCTGTCCGTGCGGAGCGCGCGCCACGGCGGACCCGCGCGCCTGCGCGTCGACGTCGCGGCCGTCGCAGAGCGCTTCGACGCCGTCGTGCTCGCCGACGTGCTCGAGCACACGCTCGATCCGCTGCGCGTGCTCGCCCATCTGCTCGGCCGGCTGCGCGCCGGGGGCATCGCCTTCGTCAGCTACCCGCTCGAGATCGATGGCGACTGGCACACGCCCGAGGCGTACTTCCAGCGCCGGGCCTGCTTCTGGCTGCTGCGCGTGTGCACGCGTCGGGTGGCGGGGCGCGCGCGCCGAAAGCGCTGCGGCCCGCTCCCCGCGCTCGCGCTGGCGTTCGCGCGCATCGTCGAGCCGTCGCTGCGGCTGGCGTCGCGTCGCTTCGCGCGGCGCGTCTTCCGCGAGCGCGGCGCCGAGCTCGTCGCGCGCGTGCGCGATCAGGCCGGTCGCGCGGTCAGCGTGGGCGAGCTGCTGGCGGACGTCTGAGAGACGCCAGCGACTTCGGGATGCGCGAGCTCCCCACCGCTCATCGCCAGAGATGCCAGGCCCACTGCGAATCCATGGCCCAGAAGCGATTCGACGCAGCCTGGGTCGGCGGCGCGAGCGCCTGGAGCAGCACCAGCCAGGGCGCCCACTCGCGGAAGCGGAACGCGCCGCTCCGAAAGAGCTCTTCGAGCGCGAGGATCATCGCGGGGAACGCCAGAGCGAAGAGCCGCGTCGAGTCGACTGCCACCCACAGCTGCGCCCACACCGAGACCAGCAGCAGCGCGAGCCCGAGCGGCCGTGCCCGGTCGCCGCGCTGCCGCATCGCGACGACGCCGGCGACGGCGATGGCCCAGGCCGGCCCGAACACGCTGTAGAAGCCGGCCCACTGATAGCGCGCCGACTGTCGGAAGAAGTGCAGCGGATCGTCGGCCAGCGGCCCGAGGTAGTAGTCGAGGTCGTACTCCACCGGAGCTTGCTGCGCCGACCACGCGCGGAATGCCGCGTAGAGCGCCAGAGCGACGCCATAACCCGCGATCTCGGTTGCGAACGTGCGCGCGCGCCGCGGCGACTCCGCGAGCTCGAGAAACGCGAACCACGGCACCAGGAAGAGCAGCGACTCGCGGTTGAAGAGCCCGATCGCAAAGAGCGCGTAGAAGAGGACGGGGCGCTTGCGCGTGCACCACATGCCGAAGGCGACGAGCAGGGTGAGGGCGTCGCAGTAGAAGGGAGAGAAGACGACGCCGAGCGTGACGCCGGAGAAGCAGAGCACCGCGCTCGCCAGCAGCGCGTCGCCAGGGCGCGGCGCCTGGCGGCGAAACCACTCGTAGACACATGCCAGCAGCACGCCGGCGAAGAAGAGATTGGTGTAGCGGAGCGCGGCGCCGCGCAGCCCGAACACCCAGCTGATCCACGGCGTGAGCGGTCGGAACGCGACCGGATTCCGCGTGGCGTTCCCGAAGGGATTCATCGAGAGCCAGGTGTAGTAGTTCCCGATGCCCTGCGGCTCGCTCGCGGGATGCACCCACAGGCAGGCGAGCGCGAGGCCCGCCGCGCCGACGGCGAAGGGCGCGAGCCGCCCGAGCCGTTGCTCGAGGCCCGCGACGAACGCGTCGAGACGTGCGTAGAGCGCCATGCGGCGAGTGAGCCTCGAGTGGCGCACACGATAGGCGGTCGCCACGCCCCACGCCTTGACGCGCGCGCGGTTGCTCGGAGAAGATCGAGGCTGTGCCCGCCCCGAGGTGCCCATGTCGCCCGCGTCACGACCCATCGACCCCGACCGCCTGAAGGCATTCGCGAAGCACGTCTTCGGGAAGCTCGAAGGCGCGATGACCTCGGCGATGATCCACCTCGGCGACCGGCTCGGTCTCTACCAGGCGCTCGCCGGCGGCGAGGCGCTGACCCCCTCGGAGCTCGCCGATCGCACGGGCCTCCACGAGCGCTGGGTGCGCGAGTGGCTCCACGCGCAGGGTGCCGCCGGCATCCTCGTCCACGAGGGCGGCCGCTTCTCGCTCGGGCCCGAGGCCGAGGCCGTGCTCGCCAACGAGAGCCACCCAGCCTTCGGCTGCGGGATGTTCTCGTCCTTGCCGCAGACGATCGCGGTCGTCGACGCGCTGCCCGACGCCTTCCGCACCGGCGTCGGCCTCGACTACGACGCCTTCGGGCCCGAAGGCGCGCGCGGCGTCGAGCGCGGGTTTGCGCCGTGGTACCGCGCGCTGCTCGTGCCCTTCGCCCTGCCGCGCGTCGAGGGCGTCGTGGCGGCGCTCGAGCGCGGCGTGCGCGTCGCGGACGTCGGCTGCGGCGGCGGCGTCGCGCTGCTCGAGATGGCGAAGGCCTTCCCGCGCTCCGAGTTCCACGGCTACGACATCTCGCAGCACGCGCTCCTGCGCGCGGAGGAGAACCGCGTCGCGGCCGGCGTCTCGAACGTCGCCTTCCACGACCCGCGCAAGCAGCCGCTGCCGGACGACGAGAGCTTCGCCTTCGTCACCACCTTCGACTGCCTGCACGACATGACCGACCCGTCGAGCGTGATGCACGCGATCCGCGCCGCGCTCGACCCGGAAGGCACGTGGCTGATCGCCGACATCAAGAGCCGCGGCAGCTACGAGGCGAACGTCGCGAAGAACCCGATGGCCGCGCTGATGTACGGCACGTCGGTCATGAGCTGCATGTCGTCGGCGCTCTCGGAGCCCGGTGGGCTCGGGCTCGGCACGCTCGGCTTCCCCGAAGATCTCGCTCGCCGCATGACGCGCGACGCCGGCTTCACGCGCTTCGAGCCGCTCGACCTCGGCCACCCGATCAACGCGTTCTACGTGGTGCGGCGTTGAGGGAGCGCTAGCACTTCTCCCGCCGCCGGCGCGCGAGCGCGGCGAGCAGCGCCGCGCCGCTCGCGAGCGAGAGCAGGGCGCCCGGCTCGGGGACCACGCGGATGTCCGCCTCCACCGACTGCGCCTGGTCGTGCCGCCAGGGGCTGTGCTCCGGCTTCGCCGGGATCGGCCCCGTCGCCGGCGCGTGCAGCACGCGCGCGCGCCAGCGGTAGAGCGTGTTGTTCGTGAGACCGGAGACCGTCTCCGAGAGCAGCACCTCCGGCGTCGTGCCGTTCACCGTGACCCAGGTCGGCGAGAGTCGCGTCGTGCAGCTCGCGTTCCCGAACGACACGGCGGGCGGGCAAATCTGGAACTCGGCCTTGACGCGCCCGCGGCCCGCCGGATGGCTGGCGCGCAGCTCGGCGCCGAAGCCGGTGCCCGAGAGCGACCCGCCCCACGGCAGCACCGCGACACCGCTGCCGTCGCCGCGCCGCTGGCGAGCAAGAACCGGGCGGCCCTTCCCGTTGCCGAGGAACACGAACGCCGCCCCCTCGTCGTACTCGCCCGCGGCGTAAAATTTGGCGCCAACGATCACGTCTGCATAGCCGTCGCCGTTCACGTCGCCCGCGGCCCCCACGCTTGCGCCGAACCATGCAGCCCGTTGGTTCGACAGGAGCTGCGCCGCCGCTGTCGCCGGATTGCCCGACGCAATCCCGGACCCGCTGCCCAGGAACAGGAACGCCGCCCCCTCCTGCGTCTGGCCGTTGTCGTAGGGCAAGGCCCCCACGACCACGTCCGCATAGCCGTCGCCGTTCACGTCGCCGGCCCCCGCCACGCTGATGCCGAGCCCTGCCTGAGACTGGTTCGACTCGAGCACCGCCGCCGCCGTCGCGGGATTGCCCGACGCGATCCCCGATGCACTCCCCAGGAATACGAACGCGGCCCCCTCGTCGGTCTGGCCGTTGTCGTAGTTCACGGCCCCCACGATCACGTCGGCATAGCCGTCGCCGTTCACGTCGCCGGCTCCGGCCACGCTGAAGCCGAGCGACGCGTTCGCCTGGTTCGACTCGAGCTGCGTATCCGCGGTCTCCGTGAGCAGCGGATCGATCACGAGCGGGTAACGCGCGCCCGCATCATCGACGATGATCCGCAGCCGCCGCGCATCGGGCAGCTCGAAGTGCGCCGCGAGCGCGCGGCCCGCCGCGTCGGCCGCGGCGAGCTTCGCGTATGCGAGCTTGCGCTGCTCCGGTCTCGAACACGACCGCGTCGCCGCGCCGGCTGCGCACCGGCCACCGCGAGCTCGAGCACCAGCGCTCCGTCGGCCGCCGGCCGCTCGTCGAGCGTGAAGCCCTGCTCGAGGCCCTCGGGCGAGTTCACGTACCACTCGAGCAGGCCCGCATGAGCGATCTCTACGCGATTGTCGTGCGCGACCACGTCCGCGCCGGCTTCCGCCGGAACGACCCGGTCGCCGCGTCCGACACCGGAAAGAGACAACCGCAGCAGCTCCGGGCTCCCGCCTGCCGTGCGGTCGTGCACGCGGATCCCCGTCGTCTCGAAGTAGGTGCGCAGGTTGTGGGCGCGGTTGGGCGCCTGGAGCCCTTCGCCGTTCTCGCTCGCGTGGTACTCGCGCTCGGCGATCTGCTGCTGCGCCTTCGCGAGCCAGCCCGCATCGGGCGCCTCGCGCTTCGCGACGCCGGCGGGTCCGAGGCCGGAGCACAGCAGCAGCACCAGCGAACCGACGAGCAGACCCTTGCGCGTCATCGACGATCTCCTCGGCAGCCAAGCCTGCTCGCGCTGCCCGACGCCGAGGACGGGCCACGCTGAACTGCAACCGATGTGCGACGGGGAGACGCCCGGCGACCTCACTCTACACCCGGGCGGAACGGGTTGGGGCCAGAATCCACAGACCCGCGGGCGAGCCGCACACCCGGGCCCGCGGCAGCCTTCCTCGATTCCGGGTTGCCTCGCGCTGCCCACGTCTACCAGAATTCGCGAATGCGTCGCACGCGCCCGCACGCGTCCCGACCGGGCGAGCGCGCTGCTCCGCTCGAGCAGGCCGCCGTGCTTCCGGCGGTCGTCCTGCTCCTCCTGGGAGGCGCGATCGCGTTCGCGGCGCAGCTCAACTACGCATGGCCCTTCACCGCGGATGACGCATTCATCACGTTCCGCTATGCGGCCAACTGGGCTGCCGGCCATGGCCCAAACTTCAATCCGGACGGCCCGCGCAGCGAGGGCGTGACGAGCTTCGGATTCCTGCTGATCGCGACGCTCGCCGCGTGGCTCGGATTCGATCCCGTGCCGTTCGCGAAGGGGTTCGGCGTCGCCTGCGCGCTCGCGACCGCAGGGCTGCTGGCGCTGCTCTCGCTCGATCTCGACCGCGCCGTGGCTGCGGGTGGCGCCGAACCGGCCGAGGCCGCCGCGACACACTCCGCGCGCGCGCGGCTGGCCGCGGCGTTCGCGTGCTTCCTGTGGCTCGGATGCTATGCGACCGCGGTGCACGCCGCCTCCGGAATGGAGACGCTATTCGGCTGCGCGCTGCTGACCGCGCTCGTGCGCGTGACCTTGCGCGCGCAGCTGGATCGGCAACCGCCCGGGCTCGCGTTCGGTCTCCTCGCGCTGGCGCTCGGCCTCGTGCGGCCCGAGCAGAACGCCGTCGCCGCCGCCGCGCTGCTCGCCGCGCTCGCGGGTGCCCCGCCCGGAACGCGGCGTGCATGGCTGCGCTCCGCGGCGCTCGGCTGGTGGCTACCGGGCGCGCTCTACTTCGCAGCGCGCGCTTCGTACTACGGGCACCTGTTCCCGATCCCGTTCTACGCGAAGATCGCGCGCAGCGCGGCGCTGCCGGGAGCGGCGAACGCACTCGCGCTCGCGAAGCTGCTGCTCGGCGGGATCGGCTTCGCCGCCGCGCTGCCGCTGCTCTCGGCGCCGCGCGC
>Ga0335084_10001691_pt1 | contig 20860 bp, 16 predicted proteins | sample Lox_Sample_44_FD_206721 | JGI IMG/M metagenome (GOLD analysis project Ga0335084, IMG submission 206721) | Soil microbial communities from Loxahatchee National Wildlife Refuge, Florida, United States - Lox_Sample_4.4 | ecosystem: Environmental > Terrestrial > Soil > Wetlands | place: USA...
CGACAACCTCGCAGCCGGCCTTGGCCATGTCGGCGGCGCATGCCATGCCGGCGGGCCCCGCGCCAACGATGCCGACCCTGAATCCGGACGGCTCGATGTAGGGCACGTTTTCCCAGCCTTCGGCGATAGCCATGTCGCCGACGTAGCGCTCGAGCCGCCCGATCGCGACCGGCTCCAGCTTGTTTTCGGGTTTGCCGACGGTGCACACGCCTTCGCACTGGTGTTCCTGCGGGCAGACGCGGCCGCAGATCGAGGGCAGCAGGTTGGTGTCGGTAATGACGTCGTAGGCGCCGCGGAAGTGCTTCTCGGTCATCTTCTGGATGAATGCCGGGATATCGATGCCGACCGGGCAGCCGCGCACGCAGGGCTCGTCAGGACACTGCAGGCAGCGCTCGGCCTCGCGCAGCGCGTCCTCGAGGCGGTAGCCGCAGGCAACTTCCTCGAAATTGCGCGCCCGGACCTTGGGGTCCTGCTCGGGCATCGGCGTCCGCTCCTGCGGAATGGTGCGGATCGTCTTCTTCTTGGCGGTGGCCATCGGGGGTCTCCCTTCAGCCGTCGGTGCTCGGCTGGACGTCGATCGGCTCGGAGTCTCCGAGCACCGCCGACCTCAGGTCGACGACCGTGTCGGCGCGGATGCGGCACGCCTCGGTCCAGCGCTCCATCGCGTCGTGCTCCGCGCGCTTGTAGCGCACCAGCCGTGACATCAGGTCGTCGAAGTCGACCTGATGGCCGTCGAAGTCGGGACCGTCGACGCACGCGAATTTCACCTGGTCGCCGACCTTGACGCGGCAACCACCGCACATTCCGGTGCCGTCCACCATGACCGGGTTCAGGCTGACGATGGTCTTGATGCCCAGTGCGCGTGTCGCGTTTGCGCAGCCCTTCATCATGATCGGCGGTCCGATGGCGACGACCTCATCGATGTCGCTGTGCTTTGCGGCTGCCTGCTTGATGCCCTCGGTGACGAGGCCCTTGAGTCCCTCGGAGCCGTCGTCGGTGCAGATGATCAGTTCGTCGCACACCGCCGCGAACTTGTCGCGCCAGAACATCAGGCCCTTGTTGCGGAAGCCGATCACGCCGATGACGTAGGCACCGCTTTCCTTGTAGGCGCGGGCCTGTGGGTACACCGGGGCCACGCCGAGCCCGCCGCCGACGCACACCACCTTCTTCGCGCCGTTGATATGGCTCGGGATGCCCATCGGCCCGACCATCGCGTAAAGCGCGTCGCCGATCTTCAGGTTGGCCTGCATTTCCTTCGTGGTCTTGCCGACCGCCTGGATCACCAGCGTGATCGTGCCGCGCTCGCGGTTGAAGTCGGCAATCGTGAGCGGGATGCGTTCACCGTGCTCATGCTCCATCACGATGACGAACTGTCCCGGTTTCGCGGCCTTCGCCATGACCGGGTGCGACACCTCGAGCATGTAGGTGACGTCGGAATAGTCCTCGCGCGCGACGATCCGGAAACCGGATGCCTGGTTCGCCTGCGCCATGGTGTGTCTCCCTGTGCGCCGTTCGGTCCGTGGGCTCGTCTAATGCGAGTCGTCATCGGAAGGTGGGCCCGGCGGCCTCACGTAGTCAGCAGCATTCGCTTACTGCGACCCAGGCGCCTTGATCTGGGGCAACCGACCCGAAGTCGGGACGCGCCACCATGCGCGGCACGGTGCTCAGGGGCCGCGCCGCGGCGACGTGGAGCCCGCGCGTTGCGCGCGGATCAGCTGAGTTCGGAATTGACGGCCGCGAGCGCAGCCGCGCCCGGGCACAGATCGCTTTCGGCGAGGCGGTTGAGCGGCACAAGAGCCGTATTGAGGCTGCCGTGCAGGTCGTCGCTGTCAGGGTCGACGTACAGCAGGCCGGTCACGATCTCGCCGCGATCGTGGTGCGCGTGGATGTGGCTGATCGCCGCGAGGCGGTCGCCCGGGTCGTAACCGTCGTGCAGCTTGCGCAGGCGCAGCTGGCTGCCGTCGTGCTGCGTGATCTCGATCACCTCGCCGGGCTCGTATGCGGCGGTCAGCGTGCCGCGCTTCGGCATGAAGTCGAGCCGGTTGACCGCATCGTTGTGCTCGCGCACGTAGTCGTAACTCTTCGTGCTGCCGGCGTGGTTATTGAAAGCGACACAGGGGCTCAACACGTCGATCAGCGCGGTACCGCGGTGATGCAGTGCGCCCTTGATCAACGGCACGAGCTGCTCTTTGTCGCCGGAGAAGCTGCGCGCGACGTAGGTGATGCCCAGCTGGATCGCGAGCGACACCAGGTCGATCGGCGCGTCACGGTTGACGACGCCGCGCTTGGACTTCGAGCCGCGGTCGGCGGTGGCGGAGAACTGGCCCTTGGTCAGGCCGTAGACACCGTTGTTCTCGACGATGTAGGTCATATTGACCCCGCGCCGGACCATGTGCGCGAACTGGCCCAGGCCGATCGATGCGGAATCGCCGTCTCCCGAGACGCCGAGGTAGATCAGGTCACGGTTGGCGAGGTTCGCTCCTGTCAGCACCGACGGCATGCGTCCGTGGACGGAATTGAACCCATGCGAGTTGCCGAGGAAATAATCCGGAGTCTTCGACGAGCAGCCGATCCCGGAGAGCTTGGCGACGCGATGAGGCTCGATTTCGAGTTCCCAGCACGCCTGGATCACCGCCGCCGAAATGGAGTCGTGGCCGCAGCCGGCGCACAGCGTCGAGATCTTTCCTTCGTAGTCGCGGCGCGTATAGCCGAGCCGGTTGGTCGGCAGCGTCGGGTGGTGCAGCTTGGGCTTGGCGAGGTAGGTCATCGCTGTCCTGATGCTAGGCGGCCTTGCCGCGCGCCACCTGACGCACGCTCGGCTTTACCTGCTCGGCAATCGCCTGCACGATGAAGCGCGCGGTGACCGGAGTGCCGTCGTAGTGCAGGATCGGCACGAGCCGGGCCGGGGCGACCTCGAGCTCGTTGACCAGCAGCGTGCGCAACTGCGCATCGCGGTTCTGTTCGACGACGAACACCTTCTCGTACTCGGCGATGAAGTCCGAGACCGTTTCGGCGAACGGAAACGCACGCACGCGCAGGCTGGCGAGATGAATGCCCTGGCGCTGCAGGAGGCCGAGCGCCTCGTCCATCGCCGGGGAGGTTGAACCGTAGTAGATGACGGCGCCGGCGGCCTTCTTCGCCGGACGCCGCACGATCGGCTGCGGCACCAGTGCGCGCGCGCTGTCGAACTTCCGCAGCAGGCGCTCCATGTTGTAGATGTAGTCCGGTCCGGCCTCCGAGTAACGCGCATAGGCGTCGCGCGTGCTGCCGCGCGTGAAGTACGCACCGCGCGTCGGATGCACCGCCGGCAGCGTGCGGTAGGGAATGCCGTCGCCATCGACGTCGAGATAGCGGCCGAAATCGCGGCCGGCCTCGAGTTCCTCGGCACTCAACACCTTGCCGCGGTCATAGCGCCGGCCGTCATCCCAGCGGAACGGCGCGCACAGCCGATGGTTCATGCCGATGTCGAGATCCGACATCAGGAAGATCGGTGTCTGGAGGCGATCGGCCAGATCGAGCGCCGCCGCGGCGAACTCGAAGCATTCGTGCGGGTCTTCCGGAAACAACAGGATGTGCTTGGTGTCGCCATGCGAAGCATAGGCGCACGCAAGCAGGTCGGACTGCTGGGTGCGTGTCGGCATGCCGGTCGACGGTCCGCCGCGCTGCACGTCGACGATCACCGCGGGGACCTCGGCGAAGTAGGCGAGGCCAATGAACTCGGTCATCAGCGACACGCCGGGCCCGGAGGTTGCGGTAAAGGCGCGCGCACCGTTCCAGGCGGCGCCGAGCACCATGCCGATCGACGCCAGTTCGTCCTCGGCCTGCACGATCGCGAACTTGTTGCGACCGGTAGCACGGTCGACCCGATAGCGCTGGCAGTACTTCTGGAACGCCTCGGCCACCGAGGTCGACGGCGTGATCGGATACCACGCGCACACCGTCGCGCCGCCGTAGACGCAGCCGAGCGCAGTCGCGGCGTTGCCCTCGACGAAGATCCGGTCGCCGACGCGGTCGGAGGCCCGGATGCGCAGTCCGATCGCATCCTCGAGGTGTTCGCGGCCGTAATGCAGGCCTGTCATGAACGCGTCGAGGTTCGGCTTGATCAGCCGGTCCTTGCCCTTGTACTGCTCGCCGAGCAGCGTCGCGATGACTTCAGGATCGATGCCGAGCATCGCGGAGAGCACGCCGACGTACATGATGTTCTTCAGCAGCTGCCGTTCCTTTGGGTCGGAAAACTTTGCGGATGCGATGCGGGTCAACGGCACGCCAATGACATGGACGTCGTCGCGGAACCGGTCTGCGGCCATCGGCCGCGTCGAGTCGTACATCAGGTAGCCGCCGGGCTCGATCTCCTGCACGTCGCGGTCCCACGTCTGCGGGTTCATCGCGACCATCAGGTCGACTCCGCCACGGCGTCCGAGGTGGCCTTCCTCGGTGACGCGCACCTCGTACCAGGTCGGCAGTCCCTGGATGTTCGACGGAAAGATGTTGCGCGGCGAGACGGGCACGCCCATCCGCAGGATGCTGCGCGCGAACAGTTCGTTGGCGCTGGCGGATCCGGAGCCGTTGATGTTCGCGAACTTGACGACGAAGTCGTTGATCGCGTCGACGCGGCGTGCTGCCTCAGTCTTGTTGCTGCGCGTGCGGACGTCCATCAGGCGGCTTCCTTCTGCCGCGTGCGGCACCCGCGCCCGGCGTGCGTCACGTTCAGCAGGAACTTCTGCATGTCCCAGGCGCCCGTCGGACAACGCTCGGCACACAGCCCGCAGTGCAGGCACACGTCCTCGTCCTTCGCCATGATCCTGCCGGTCTTCAGTCCGGCCGCGACGTACAGGGGCTGCCCGATGTTCACGGCCGGCCGCCGCAGGCGCTGGCGCAGTTCGGCTTCCTCGCCGTCGGCGGTGAACGTGATGCAGTCGGTCGGGCAGACGTCGACGCACGCATCGCACTCGATGCACTGCTGCGCGGTGAACACCGTCTGCACGTCGCAGTTCAGACAGCGCTGTGCCTCCTTCCACGCGGTCTTCGCGTCGAAGCCGAGTTCGACCTCGACCCTGATGTTGCGCAGCGCCTGGTTGACGTCACGCCACGGCACCTTGAAGCGCGCGTCCGGAGCAACCTCGTTGTCGTAGCTCCATTCGTGGATGCCCATCTTCTGCGACACGAGCGACACGCCCGGCGCAGGGCGGTCGAGCACGTCCTCGCCGTTGAGCAGCTTGTCGATCGAGACGGCGGCGTCGTGCCCCTGGGCCACAGCCCAGATGATGTTCTTCGGTCCGAGCGCCGCGTCGCCGCCGAAGAAAACGTTGGGCAGGCTCGACTGCAGCGTGGCCTTGTCCAGGACCGGCATTCCCGCCTCGTCGAACTCGATGCCGCAGTCGCGCTCGATCCAGGGGAAGGCGTTTTCCTGCCCGACGGCAACCAGCACCTCGTCGCAGTCGAACTGCGGGTCGGGTTCGCCGGTCGGCACCAGCGAGCGCCGGCCGCGCGCGTCGTAGACCGCGCGGACCTTCTCGAAGGTCATGCCGGCGAGCCGGCCCTGCTGGTGCACAAAAGCCTTCGGCACGAGGTAGTTGAGGATGGGAATGCCTTCGTGCATCGCGTCCTCCTTTTCCCACGGCGAGGCTTTCATCTCGTCGAAGCCGGAGCGCACGATCACCTTGACGTCTTCGCCACCGAGGCGGCGTGCGGTGCGGCAACAATCCATCGCCGTATTGCCGCCACCGAGCACGATCACGCGCCGGCCGGCGCGGGTGACGTGGCCGAAGGACACTGACGACAGCCAGTCGATGCCGATGTGGATATGCGCGGCGGCTTCCTGCCGACCGGGGATGTCCAGGTCGCGGCCGCGCGGGGCGCCCGAGCCGACGAACACCGCGTCATAACCTTCGGCGAGCAGGTGCCGCATCGACCCGATGCGTGTGCCGGCGCGCAGTTCGACACCGAGGCCCAGCACATAGCCGGTTTCCTCGTCGATGATCTCCTCGGGCAGGCGGAAGCGCGGGATCTGCGTGCGGATCATCCCGCCGGCCTTGGGGTCCTGGTCGAACAGGATGACCTCATAGCCGAGAGGGGCAAGGTCCCGCGCCACGGTCAGCGATGCGGGGCCGGCGCCGACACAGGCGATGCGCCGCCCGTTCATGGGAACTCGGCGGCGCGGCATGCGCCCGCGGACGTCCTCCTTGAAGTCGGCCGCGACGCGCTTCAGCCGGCAGATCGCTACCGGCTCGGGTCGTGCCGTCTGGTTCTCCTCGACGCGCCCGCGGCGGCAGGCCGGCTCACACGGGCGGTCGCACGTGCGTCCGAGGATTCCCGGAAAGACGTTCGAATGCCAATTGACCATGTAGGCATCCGAGTAACGCCCGGCGGCGATCAGTCGGATGTATTCGGGCACCGGAGTGTGGGCGGGGCACGCCCACTGGCAGTCCACGACGCGATGAAAGTAGTCGGGACGACGGATGTCCGTCGCTTGCACGTGTCTCCTCCTCGTCCGTCTTGGCGGCGAGTCGCTATGGCTCCAGTGTATTCCGCGGCATCGGCGACCGGCGCGTCGAGAAGACGATGCGGCGCATCCGAGACAATCGGTCGACATTCGCGCTGCGGGTGGTAGCATCCCGCGCTTGTCGCCGGGGGGACCCTCGGGCCGACAGACTCGACGGCGGTGCCGGAATCCGGCCAACCCGTCGCCGGGCCACGCCCCCGCACGGCGATGCCCGGGCATCTTCAACGAGAAACTCGTTCTGAAAGGTGATGCACCGATGATGCGACAGTTCCAGGTCAATTCGTACCTGTTCGGCGGCAATGCGCCGTACGTCGAGGAACTCTACGAGCGTTACCTCGACAACCCGGGCTCGGTCCCCGAAAAGTGGCGCGCGTACTTTGACCAGATGCAGCTGGTCCCGGCGGCTGACGGTTCGGCGAGCTCGCGCGACGTTGCACACGCGCCGATCGTCGAATCCTTCGCGCAGCGCGCCAAGGCCGGCGCGTTCCAGCCGAAGGTTGCGCCGACCGACCTGTCGGTCGCGCGCAAGCAGGTCCATGTCCAGTCGATCATCGCGGCGTACCGCTACCTGGGCAATCGCTGGGCCAATCTCGATCCGCTGCAGCGGCAGGAGCGGCCGGTCATCCCCGAACTCGAGCCGGGGTTCTACGACCTGACCGAAGCCGACATGGACACGACGTTCTCGGCGTCCAACACGTACTTCGGCCAGGAGCACATGACGCTGCGCGAGATCATCACCGCGCTGCGCCAGACCTACTGCGGCAGCATCGGTGCCGAGTACATGTACATCTCCGATCCGGCGCAGAAGCGCTGGATCCAGCAGCGACTCGAGTCGGTGCGCTCGACGCCGTCTTTCTCGACGCAGGAGAAGCTGCACATCCTCGAGCGGGTGACCGCGGCCGAGGGCCTGGAGCGCTTCCTGCACACCAAGTATGTGGGCCAGAAGCGCTTCTCGCTCGAAGGCGGGGAGACCTTCATCGCGTCGATGGACGAGCTGATCCAGCGCGCCGGCGCCACGGGCGTCGAGGAGATCGTCATCGGCATGGCGCACCGAGGGCGGTTGAATGTCCTCGTCAACACCCTCGGCAAGATGCCGAAGGAACTGTTCGCCGAGTTCGAGGGTAAGCCGGCTTCGGATCTGCCCGCGGGCGACGTCAAGTACCACATGGGATTCTCTAGCGATATCTCGACGCCGGGCGGCCCGGTTCATCTTTCCCTGGCGTTCAATCCGTCGCACCTCGAGATCGTCAACCCGGTGGTCGAGGGCTCGGTGCGCGCGCGCCAGGAGCGGCGCGGCGACGAGCAGGGCGACAAGGTGCTCCCGGTGCTCGTGCACGGCGATGCGGCCTTCGCCGGGCAGGGCGTCGTGATGGAGACGCTCAATCTCGCGCAGACCCGCGGCTATGGCACCGGCGGCACGGTGCACATCGTCATCAACAACCAGATCGGGTTCACTACCTCGGACCCGCGCGACACGCGCTCGACGCTGTACTGCACCGACGTGGTCAAGATGATCGAGGCGCCGGTATTCCACGTGAACGGCGACGATCCCGAGGCGGTCGTGTTCCTGACGCGTCTGGCGATGGACTACCGCCAGGAGTTCAATCAGGACATCGTGCTCGACATCGTCTGCTTTCGGCGGCTCGGTCACAACGAGCAGGACACTCCGGCCGTGACACAGCCGCTGATGTACAAGAAGATCGGTGTGCATCCGGGCACGCGCAAGGTCTACGCGGACAAACTCGTCACGCAGGGCACCGTCGCGGCCGAAGTCCCCGACCAGATGGTCAAGGCCTACCGCGCGGCGATGGAGGAGGGCCGGACCACGTCCGACCCGGTCCTGACCAACTACAAGAGCAAGTACGCAGTCGACTGGAGCCCGTTCTTGAACCGCAAGTGGACCGACCACGCGGACACTGCAGTGCCGCTGGCGGAACTGAAGCGCCTCGGCGAACGCATCACGACGGTGCCGTCGAAGTTCAAGGTGCACCCGCTGGTCGAGAAGGTGATCTCGGATCGGCGCGCAATGGCCGAAGGCAAGGCGCCGCTCGACTGGGGCATGGCCGAGCACCTCGCGTTCGCTTCGCTCGTGGCAAGCGGCTATTCGGTACGCATCACCGGTCAGGACTCCGGCCGCGGCACGTTCACGCACCGGCACTCGGTGCTGCATGACCAGGCGCGCGAGAAGTGGGACGAGGGGACCTTCATCCCGCTGCAGCACGTCTCGGAGACGCAGGCGCCATTTACCGTCATCGACTCGGTCCTCTCCGAGGAGGCCGTGCTCGCGTTCGAGTACGGCTACGCCAGCGCCGAGCCGAACGCGCTCGTCGTCTGGGAGGCGCAGTTCGGCGACTTCGTCAATGGTGCGCAGGTGGTGATCGACCAGTTCCTGTCGTCGGGCGAAGTGAAGTGGGGCCGCCAATCGGGGCTGACGCTGATGCTGCCGCACGGATTCGAGGGCCAGGGCCCCGAGCACTCCTCGGCACGGCTGGAGCGCTTCCTGCAGCTGGCGGCCGACAACAACATGCAGATCGCACAGCCGACCACGGCCGCGCAGATCTTCCACCTGCTGCGGCGACAGATGATCCGGTTGTTCCGCAAGCCGCTGGTCATCATGACGCCGAAGTCGCTGCTGCGGAACAAGGACGCAGCCTCCGAGCTCGGCGCGCTCGCGCGCGGCGAGTTCCAGACCGTGATCGCCGAAGTCGACGGCTCGATCGATGCGAAGAAGGTCAAGCGCGTCGTGCTCTGCTCAGGCAAGGTCTACTACGACCTCGCGCATGCACGGGCCGAGCGCAAGGAAGACGACGTCGCGCTGCTGCGTGTCGAGCAGCTCTATCCGTTCCCCCACAAGACGCTCGCGGCCGAGCTGCGCAAGTATCCGTCGGCCAACGAGGTCGTCTGGTGTCAGGACGAGCCGGCGAACCAGGGTCCGTGGTTCTACGCACAGCATCACGTGCTCGAGAACATGACCGATGGCCAGAAGCTCGGCTATGCCGGACGGCCGGCGTCGGCCTCGCCCGCGGTCGGCTACTACGCCAAGCACGTCGAGCAGCAGAAGGCGCTGATCGACACGGCTTTTGGCAAGCTCAAGGGTCTCGTCCTGAACAAATGACCGCGGTCCGGAACGGCGCCGGGCCGCGGGTCGCGCATTGACGCTTCGGGCGTCGAGCCGAGCACCGTGACGGGCCGCAGTCGGACACGTCCAACAAACCCACGAACGCGCAAAACATCATGGCCATCGTTGAAGTCAAGGTTCCGCAGCTGTCGGAATCCGTCGCCGAGGCGACGCTGTTGCAGTGGAAGAAGAAGCCCGGCGATGCGGTCGTTGTCGACGAGATCCTGATCGAGATCGAGACTGACAAGGTGGTGCTGGAAGTCCCGGCGCCGGCGGGCGGCGTGCTCGGCGCGATCGTCAAGGGCGACGGCAGCACGGTCGTCTCCGGCGATGTGATCGCCTCGGTCGATACCGAAGGCAAGGGTGCTCCGGCTGCAGCCGTCGCTCCGGCGCCGGCGCCGACGCTCGCCGCGCCTCAGCCTGCGCCGGCCGCTGCGCCGGCGGTAGGCGGCAAGGCGGCTGGAGTCGCGATGCCTGCCGCCGCCAAGCTGATGGCCGACGCAGGGCTTGCGCCGGGCCAGGTGTCCGGTACCGGCCGCGACGGCCGGGTCACTAAGGGCGATGTGCTCGGCACGATGGCGGCCGGCGCGGCGCAGCCGCCGCCGGCACCTGCAGCGCCCGCGGCAGCGGCGCGTCCGGCGCTGCCTGAAGTCAAGGCGCCGATCGACCTCTCGGTGCTCGCGAACCGGCCCGAGCAGCGGGTGCCGATGTCGCGCCTGCGTCAGCGCGTCGCCGAGCGCCTGGTGCAGTCGCAGTCGACGGCGGCCATCCTGACCACGTTCAACGAAGTCAACATGGCGCCGCTGATGGAACTGCGCAACAAGTACAAGGACCGCTTCGAGAAGGAGCACGGGGTGAAGCTCGGCTTCATGTCGTTCTTCGTCAAGGCGGCGGTGGCGGCACTGAAGAAGTACCCGGTCGTCAATGCGTCGGTCGACGGCAACGACATCGTCTACCACGGGTATTTCGACATCGGTATCGCGGTCGGCTCGCCGCGCGGCCTGGTCGTGCCGATCCTGCGCGACGCCGACCAGATGACATTTGCCGACATCGAGAAGAAGATCGCCGACTTCGGCAAACGCGCCGGCGAGGGCAAGCTCGGGCTGGAGGAGCTGACCGGTGGCACGTTCTCGATCAGCAACGGCGGCGTGTTCGGCTCGATGCTGTCGACGCCGATCATCAATCCGCCGCAGTCAGCGATCCTCGGCGTGCATGCGACCAAGGACCGCGCCGTCGTCGAGAACGGCCAGATCGTCGTGCGGCCGATGAACTATCTGGCGATGTCGTACGACCACCGGATCATCGATGGTCGCGAGGCCGTGCTGTCGCTGGTGGCGATGAAGGAAGCGCTTGAGGATCCCGCGCGGCTGCTGCTGGAGGTTTGATGAGCACCGCTGACGAACTCGCGAAGCTGCACGACCTGCTGGCGCGTGGCGCGTTGACGCAGGCCGAGTACGAAGGCGCGAAGGCGCGGCTGCTGAACGAACCGGTCGACCACGACTGGTCGATCAACCGGCTGCGTCTCTCCAATGAAGACAAGTGGATCGCCGGCGTCTGCGGCGGCATTGCCGAAGCAACCGGGGTCGACTCGTGGATCTGGCGACTGATCATGGTGGCCGGCCTCTTTGCCGGCGGAGCTACGCTGATCGTCTATCTGCTGCTCTGGATCTTCGTGCCACGGGGCCCCATTTCACTTTGAGCCGCGGGTCGCGCGGCGCATCGGGAACCAGAGAATGAGCAAGAACTTCGACGTGGTGGTCATCGGCGGCGGTCCGGGCGGCTACATCGCCGCGATCCGCGCCGCGCAGCTCGGCTTCGCGACGGCGTGCATCGACGATTGGAAGAACCGCGACGGCGGACCGGCCCCCGGCGGCACCTGCACGAACGTCGGCTGCATCCCGTCCAAGGCGCTACTGCAGTCGTCGGAGAACTACGAGCACGCCGGGCATCAGTTCGCAGCGCATGGCATCGAGGTGAAAGGCCTGAGCCTCGATCTGGCGAAGATGCTGGGGCGCAAGGACACAGTCGTCAAGCAGAACAACGACGGCATTTTGTTTCTCTTCAAGAAGAACAAGATCGTCTTCTTCCACGGGCGCGCATCGTTCGTCGGGCGCGGCGAGGCGGGCATCGAGATCATGATCAGTGGAGCGGCGGAAGAAACGCTCGCGGCCAGGCACGTCATCGTCGCGACCGGATCGAACGCCCGGGCGCTGCCGGGCGTCGAATTCGACGAGAAGCGGATCCTGTCCAACGACGGCGCGCTATCGATCGCCGAAGTGCCGAAGCGCCTCGGCGTGATCGGCGCCGGCGTGATCGGGCTCGAGATGGGTTCGGTGTGGCGCCGGCTCGGGTCGGAGGTCACGCTGCTCGAGGCGCTGCCGGCGTTCCTCGGCGCGGTCGACGATCAGGTGGCGAAGGAAGCCGCGAAGCTCTTCGGCCGGCAGGGGCTGAAGATCGAACTCGGCGTGAAGATCGACAGGGTGGCCGTCGAAAAGAAGGGCCGGGCCGAGGAGGTCCGCGTCGAATACACGGACGCCAAGGGTGGCGCGCAGCAGCTTGCGGTCGACCGCCTGATCGTGTCGATCGGGCGCGTGCCGAACACGACGGGCCTGAATCCGCAGGCGGTCGGACTGGCGCTGGACGAGCGCGGGTTCGTCGCGGTCGACGAACAGTGCCGCACCAACGTGCCGAACGTCTGGGCGATCGGCGATGTCGTGCGCGGCCCGATGCTGGCGCACAAGGCCGAGGAAGAGGGCGTGGCCGTCGCCGAGCGCATCGCCGGCCAGCACGGGCACGTGAACTTCAACACGATCCCGTGGGTGATCTATACCTCGCCCGAGATCGCCTGGGTCGGCCAGACTGAACAGCAGCTGAAGGCGGCGGGCCGCGCGTACAAGGCCGGCACGTTTCCGTTCGCAGCCAACGGCCGCGCGCGTGCGCTGGGTGATACCAGTGGCATGGTCAAGTTCCTGGCGGACGCTGCCACCGACGAGATTCTCGGCGTGCACATCATCGGACCGTTGGCTTCCGAACTGATCTCGGAGGCGGTGGTGGCGATGGAGTTCCACGCGTCGGCCGAGGACATCGCGCGCATCTGTCACGCGCACCCTTCGCTGGCCGAGGCCACCAAGGAAGCCGCGCTGGCCGTGGACAAGCGGACGCTGAACCTCTGATCGTCCGCTGCCCGCAGAGCAAGCGACCGCAGCGTGCCCTTCAAGACCCACCTCGGTGAGGCGCTGGCGTTGCGCGGTTACGCGCTCGACGCCTCGCAGCAGCACGCCGCCGACCGTTTGCAGCAGCTGTACGACGACTGGGTGGCCTACAAAGCGCAGCGCTCCAACGCGCTGAAGAAGCTGCTGGCGCGGCCGCCGGTGCCGCGCGGCGTCTATCTCTGGGGTGACGTCGGTCGCGGCAAGAGCTTCCTCATGGATGCCTTCTTCGCCACCGTGCCGGTGATCCGCAAGACACGCGTTCATTTTCACGAGTTCATGCGCGGCGTGCACGCGGAGATGCACGAACTCAGGGGCACGCCCGATCCGCTCGATGAAGTCGCCCTTCGCGTGGCGCGCAGGCATCGTCTGATCTGCTTCGACGAATTCCACGTTTCAGACATCGCCGACGCGATGATCCTGTACCGCCTGCTCGATCGCCTCTTCGCACTCAATACCGGCTTCGTGTTGACGTCGAACTACACGCCGGACGCGCTCTATCCCGACGGCCTGCATCGCGACCGGCTGCTGCCGGCGATCGCGCTGCTCAAAGATCGGCTGGATATCGTGCAGGTCGACGGCGGGGTCGATTACCGGCGGCGCGCGATGGAGCGGATTGAAGCCTATGTGACCCCGTGGGGCGAAGCCGCCGAGCGAAGTCTCGCGGAGGCCTTCGAGCGCGTGGCCGAGGCGGAGGACGACGAGCCCATACTCCACATCGAGTCGCGCACGATCCGCGCCCGGCGGCGCGCCGGCGGCGTGGTCTGGTTCGACTTCGCGGTGCTGTGTGGCGGACCGCGCTCGCAAAACGACTATCTGGAGCTGGCAGCGCAGTTCCACACGGTAGTGCTGTCCAATGTCCCGCGCATGTCCGCCGGACAGGCCTCGGAGGCGCGGCGCTTTACCTGGCTGGTCGACGTCCTGTACGACCACCGAGTCAAGCTGCTGCTATCGGCGGAGGCAGCGCCGCTGGAGCTTTATCCGGCCGGCGCCCTGGCGAACGAATTCGCCCGTACGGTGTCCCGACTGGAGGAAATGCAGTCGCGCGCCTATCTGGAGGCCACGCGCCGTGCCGTCGTGAGCGTGTAGACCGACGCCGCACGCCGCACGTTAAGCCCTGATGCGCATCATTTTTCCATTCGCTCTCGTCGCCCTCGTCGCGGCCTCAACCGCGCACGCCCAGGATTTCCTCTCCCGCTACCCCTCGGGCAGCATCACTACTCGACAGCAGGCCGACCAGGCGATCGCCGCGGCTCAAAAGGAGCAGGCGCGCCTGAAGCAGGTCTACGACGAGCGCGACAAGGACTGCTACCGCCAGATTCTCGTCAACGACTGCCGCGAGAAAGTGCGCCGCGAGCGCGAGTCAGCGCGGAACGACGTTCACCGCGTCGAGCTCGAGGCCAAGGACCTGAAGCGGAAGCTGGACTACGAGGACCTGCAGCGCAAGCGCGCCGAACAGCAGGAGGGCCAGCCGGCCGCGGACGAGGCGCGTAAGGCGCGCGAGGCCGCCGCGCGCGCCGACACACAGCAGCGGCAGGACAAGGCGGCCGCAGCCAAGCCGGGCCTCACGTCGGAAGAGATCGAGCGCAACAAGGCCGACCTCGAGCGTAAGCAGCAGGAACATGCGCAACGACTGGCCAAGGAGCAGCAACACGCTGCCGAAGCGCCGAAGAAAGTCACGGAGTACGAGCAGAAGCAGGCTGATGCCGCCAAGCGCGCTGAAGCCAACGCGGTCGAGCGCAAGAAGCGCGAAGAGCGTCGCGCGCAGCGCAAGCAGGACCTCGCAAAGAAGGAGGCCGAGCGCGAGGCGCTGCGCAAGAAGGCCGAGGAGGCGGGGGTGACTCAGTAAGGCCCGCACTGCCGGTCGGAGTTGCCTGATCTGTCAGCGGCGCACGGCGCCGACGATGGGCACGTATTGGCGACGGTGTTGCAAGCTCGCCCGCATTCATCTCCCGGGCGTCACAAGGGTACCGGCCCGAAACGTCCCAGCGGCTGTTGAATCAGTGGCGCAACGCGCCAGATCGGCCAGCTTCTCGCCCGTCATCCGCTCGCCGGGTGCTTCGAAAGCAGAGCGCGGCGATGAAACTCCGGCGGCGCGACGCTACGAGCGCGACGTCGGCGCCTTTGGCTGTGGATCGAGCCGGATGATCGCGAGCGAGAGGTTGTCGCCGCGGCCTTCGGCCCGTTCGCGCGCGAGCGAAACCAGGCGCTCCGAGGCTTCGCGCGGTGGCAACTGGTGCAGGATCTCGACAAGTTCGTCGTCGTCGAAGTAGGCCCACAGGCCGTCGCTCGTCAGCAGGAAGATGTCGCCCTCGCGCAGCGCCGCGTCCTCGGCGATCACCACCTTGGGCTTTTTGTTGATGCCAAGCGCACTGACGAGGATGTTCTTGTAGCGGGCGGCGGCGAGTTCGGCGTCTTCGTGCCGGCCTTCGAGCCGCAACTGCTCGGCGTAGGTGTGATCCTCGGTGCGATGGATCAGGCGTCCGCCGCGGAAGAAGTACAGGCGACTGTCGCCGGCGTGGGCCCAGATCGCGTAGTTCTTCTTGATGATCAACGCGCACAGCGTGCTGTGCGGCTCCTTCTCCGCGGCGATTGCCGTCAGCCGGATCACCGTGTGCGCCTCGGCCGCGAGATGCAGCAGCATGTCGCGGTACGTCGAATCGCGATCCGTCATGTCCTTGAAGAGGTTTTCGGCGGTTGAGACGACCTGGTCGGCGGCGAGCCGACCGCCCGTCCGCCCACCCATGCCGTCTGCGACGATCGCGAGCATGGCTCCGGGATTGCGTGGGCTGGTGATGATCGCCACGCGGTCCTGCTGCTCCTGCCGGTCCCCGATGTGCTGGGCCACGCAGACGTTGACTTTGAAGCTGGACACGCCGGTCACTGAGGCTTTCGAAGGAGTCTATCATCGGCGGCCCGACGATCCGCAGAGCGTCGGGTACTACGGCCTTTCGGGCCCACTTTGACGATTTGCTGGCTCGATGGAACAGGACGAGATCAAGCGTCGCATCATTGAACTCCAGATCGAGCATCGCGACCTCGACGAGGCGATCGAGCGCCTGGCGCACCAACCCGGCGTCGACGAGCTCGCGCTGAGGCGGATGAAGAAGCGCAAGCTGCAGATCAAGGATTCGGTGCGACTGCTCGAGATGCGGCTGGTGCCCGACATACCGGCGTGAGCGAAGCGGGCACGCACGCGGCCGACGCGGTCGCGCAGCGGATCGAGCATGCGTTTGCGTCAGACGGCGCGCTCGCTGCCTCAGTCGGGGGCTTCGTGCCGCGCACATCACAGGCCGAAATGGCACTCGCGGTGCATCGCGCGATCGCGGCCGGCGACACGCTCGTCGCCGAGGCTGGCACCGGCACGGGCAAGACCTTTGCCTACCTGGTTCCCGCGCTGCTCGGTGGCGGCAAGCTGCTGGTGTCGACCGGAACCAAGCCGCTGCAGGACCAGCTGTTCCGCAAGGACCTGCCGGCGGTGCTGAAGGCGCTCAGGCTCAATGCCGCGACGGCGCTGCTGAAGGGACGCGCGAACTATCTGTGCCTGCACCGCCTGGCGCGCGCGGAGGCTGAGGGGCTACTTGCATCGCGTGAGGACGCGCGCCATTTGCGCTCGATCGCGCGCTTCGCATCGATGACCACGACCGGCGACCGGGCCGAGCTGGCCGAGGTGCCCGAGACCGCTGCCGTGTGGCCGCTGGTGACTTCGACGCGTGACAACTGCCTCGGCGCCGAGTGTCCGCGCCTGGCCGAGTGTTTCGTTTTCAAGGCGCGTCGCGAGGCCCAGGCGGCGGACGTCGTGGTCGTCAACCATCACCTGTTTCTCGCCGATCTCGCGCTGCGCGACGACTCCATCCGCGACTTCCTTCCGGCGGTCGACACGGTCATTCTCGACGAGGCGCATCAGGTACCAGACGTCGCGGCGGACTTCTTCGGCACCACGCTTTCGTTGGCGCAATGGCTCGAAGCCTCGCGCGATGGCCGCGCACTCGGGCTCGCGCGCGCGCCCGACGGGGCATCCTGGATCGCGCTGACAGCGGCACTGGACAAGGCGGTACGCGACCTGCGCCTCGCGCTCGGCACCATGGGGCTGGCGCCGGGCTCGCGGACGCCAATCGCGCGCGTGCCGGATCGGGCCGCGCTGGCCGATGCGTTCGAGGCCCTCGACAACGAGGCTGCGACCTTCGCGCGCGCGGTCGAAATCAACCGCGGTCGCGATCCGGAACTCGATCTGCTGGCGCCGCGCGTAGCGGAGCTGAGGCGCAGCCTGAGCGAGTGGAGCGGCGCGCTGCACGACGACCGTGAAGTTCGCGCGCCAGACGAAGACGGCGTCGAGGGTGATGCGGCGGCTTCCGATGCAGCGGTGCGCTGGGTTTCGGTGTCGACACACGGCGCGCAGTTCCACAAGACTCCGCTGGCGGTTGGGCGCCTGCTCGCCCGCGCGCGTGAAGTCCAGCCGCAGGCGTGGATCCTGACCTCGGCGACCCTGACGACGGGTGGCCGCTTCGACCACTTCCTCGCCGAACTCGGCATCGAAGCGCGCACCGCGCGCTGGGAAAGTCCGTTCGATTTTCCGCGCCAGGCGCTGCTGTACCTGCCTCCGGCCATGCCGGTTCCGAGCGACGCGCGCTTTGCCGAGCGCGTCGCTGATCTCGCCTGGCCGTTGCTGATGGCCAACGGCGGGCGCGCTTTCGTGCTGTGCACGACCCTGCGCGCGGTCGATCGCGTGGCGGCACGCCTGCAGCAGCTGATGCAGCGTGACGCGTGCCCGCTGCCGCTGCTGGTGCAGGGCTCGAGCAGCCGCCGCGCGCTGCTCGACGGCTTTCGCGCTTCCGGCAACGCGGTGCTGGTCGGCTCGGCGAGCTTCTGGGAAGGGATCGACATCCGCGGCGATGCGTTATCGCTGGTCGTCATCGACAAACTGCCGTTCGCGCCGCCGGACGATCCGATCGTCGAGGCGAAGATCCGCTACCTGCGCCGCCTCGGCCGCAATCCCTTCAACGACTACCAGCTGCCCGAGGCGGTGCTGAAGCTGCAGCAGGGCGCGGGCCGGCTGATCCGCGACGAGAACGACCGCGGCGTGCTGATGCTGCTCGACGAGCGCGTGCTGACCAAGTCCTACGGACGTGTTGTGCTGGCGAGCCTTCCGCCGTTTGCCCGCACGCGCAGCGAGGCGGAAGCGATCGGATTCCTGACGCGGCGTCGTCCCGCCTAGCGCGCCGTCAGCACCTTCTTGTTGCGCAGGTAACGGCTGTCCGGATAGTTGAGCGCGATGACGCGCTCGGTGTCGGCCTGCAGGTCCGGCATTTCGAGCGCCTGGTAGGAGCGCGCCATCAGGATCAATGCATCCTCCGTCACCGGCGAACTCTGGTAGTCGCGCACGACCACCTGCGCTCGCTGGATCGCGGCGACATAGGCCTTGCGCACGAAGTAGAAGTTGGCGACGTCGAGCTCCGACAATGCCATCGCGTTCAGCAGGTAGCGCATGCGTGCCCGCGCGTCCTCGGTGTACTTGCTGTCCGGGAAACGGGTGATCAGGTCCTTGAAGGCGTCGAAAGATTCGCGCGCCCCCTTGGCGTCGCGCTGGATCGAGTCCTGTGCGAGGATCAGCCCGACGATGCCAACGTTCTCGCTGAAGGTCGCGAGGCCCTTCAGGTAGTACATGTAGTCGATGTTCGGGTTGTTCGGATACTGGCGGATAAAGCGGTCGGCTGCCTGGACCGCCTGCGCCGACTCGCCCTCTTTGTAGTAGGTGTAGGCGATCTCCATCAGCGCCTGCTGCGCGTGCCGGCCGAAGGGGTAGCGCGACTCGAGCTTCTGGTAGTACTCGCGGGCCTTCGCCCAGTTGCCTGCCGACAGTTCGGCACGCGCCTCCGCGTACAATTTGTCGGCGTCCCAGCGCGCCGTATTGTCCTTCTCGAACAGGTTGTCGATGCCCAGCCAGCTGCAGCCGCCCAGCATCAGCGCAGTCAGCACCAAAGCCAGGCGCCACGCCAGGTTTCCATGAGGCCGCTTCGTCATCTCAATGCTTCCGTCGTCTAGCCCGGAAGTATACGGTTCGGTTGTGCGCGAGGAGGACGACGACGCTGAACTGGCTGGCGATGCCGAGGCGCCGCTCGCTTTGCGATTCAGCGTGGCAGTGTCCGAGTCGGGCGAGAGACTCGACAAGATGCTGGCCACACGCATGCCGGTGCTCTCGCGGTCGCGCCTCAAACAATGGATCGAGGGCGGCGCGGTCCGCGTCAATGGCAGCGAAGTGCGGCCGCGCCACGCCATGGCTGCGGGCGACCTGGTCGAGATCGAGCCACGGCCGCCGCCCGAGGCGACGGCGTTCACCGCCGAAGCGATGGCGCTCGACATCGTGTACGAAGACGATGCGCTGATCGTGATCGACAAGCCCCCGGGCCTCGTGGTGCACCCGGCCGCTGGGCACTGGTCCGGCACCCTGCTCAATGGCCTGCTCGCGCACGACGCGACGCTCGCGGAACTGCCGCGGGCCGGGATCGTGCACCGGCTCGACGCCGATACGTCGGGGCTGATGGTCGTGGCCCGGACGCTCCGGGCGCACACCGAGCTCGTGCGCCAGCTGCAGGCGCGCACTGTTCGGCGCGAGTACTGGGCGATCGTCCTCGGCGAACCGCGCGCCAGCGGGACGATCGACGCTCCGATCGGCCGCGATCCGCGCAATCCACTGCGATTTCGGGTCAGCCATGCGGCCAATGCGCGCGCCGCGCGCACCTACTACGCGCGGATTGCGACGCAGCGGCACGATGAGGCGACGCTGTCGTGGCTGTCGCTGCGTTTGGAGACCGGGCGTACGCACCAGATCCGGGTGCACTGCGAATACATCGGCCATCCGCTGATTGGCGATCCGGTGTATCGGCGCAGACTGCCCCAGCGCGCCGCGGCGATCCCGTGGCGCGCGTTCCAGCGTCAGGCGCTGCATGCGTGCCAACTGGGGCTGCAGCACCCGCTGAGCGGCGCGGCGATGCAGTGGTTTCGCGCGCCGCCGGCGGATCTTGCGGAGCTGATGGGATCGCTGCAGTTCGGCCCGATCGACCGACCCTTGGGTGGGCGCGGCGCGCAGCAATGACCTCGGCGCCCGAACAGTTCATTGTCCCGGATTGGCCCGCGCCGCCGAGCGTGCATGCGCTGATCACCACCCGGGCGGGCGGAGTGTCGACCGGTCCGTACGCCGGTCCCGACGGCAGCGGCGGCATGAACCTTGGTCGCGGCTCGGGCGACGATCCGATCGCGGTCGAAGCCAACCGCGCCCGCCTAAGGGCACTGCTGCCTGCGGAGCCGGCGTGGCTAAAGCAGGTTCACGCCGCCGCGGTGGCCGATGCCGCGCAAGTGGCAAGGGAGCCCAGCGCCGGCGCCGACGCCGCGATCACCGACCGGCCTGGGTGCGTCGCCGTGGTAATGGTGGCCGACTGCATGCCGGTACTGCTCGCCGATGACCGGGGTCGTTGCGTCGGCGTGGTCCACGCTGGCTGGCGCGGGCTCGCGGCCGGCGTGGTCCAGAAAACTGCGCGCGCGATGCGCGAACGTCTGGGCGATCCGGCCGCGCGGCTGATCGCCTACCTCGGTCCGGCGATCGGGCCGGACCACTTCGAGGTCGGCGATGACGTGCTGGCGGCGATGGCAGACGGTTTGCCGGGCGCCGAAGCAGCCTTCGCCCGGCACGGCAAGCGCTACCTGGCTGATCTGTTCATATTGGGGCGGCTGGCGTTGAGGCACGAGAACGTCGAGGCGATCTACGGCGGCGGCGTCTGCACGGTCTGCGACCCGCGCCGCTTCTACAGCCACCGGCGCGATCGTGCCACCGGGCGGCACGCGGCTCTGATCTGGATCGCGCCGGGCGGCATCGTTTGACACCGCTGCACCGGCATGGAGAATCCCAAGACCACCCAGAGCCGGACGATCTCGGATCGCCGGACACCGAGCGGAGGACACATGCCCAGTTCCAAGACCCGCGGCCCACGCAGTGCCGACCGCAAGACGTCTGCCCCGAAGGGCGCGCCGGCGCGC
>Ga0335084_10001693_pt1 | contig 20837 bp, 18 predicted proteins | sample Lox_Sample_44_FD_206721 | JGI IMG/M metagenome (GOLD analysis project Ga0335084, IMG submission 206721) | Soil microbial communities from Loxahatchee National Wildlife Refuge, Florida, United States - Lox_Sample_4.4 | ecosystem: Environmental > Terrestrial > Soil > Wetlands | place: USA...
CCCTGAGCAACGCGAGCCCACCACCGGGCACGATGCCCTCAGCCGTCGCTGCCTTGGTCGCGCTGATGGCATCATCGAAGGCCTCCTTGCGAGCCTTCATCTCCGCCTCCGACGGCGCGCCGACGCGGATGACGGCCACGCCGCCGGACAGCTTCGCGAGCCGTTCACGGAGCTTCTCCTTGTCGTAGTCGCTGGTGGTCTCGTCGATCTGGCGGCGGAGCTGCTCGATCCGCGCCGCGATGGCCTTCTTCTCGCCCGCGCCGCCGACGAGTGTCGTGTTGTCGCGGTCGATCACGACCCGCCGGGCTCGCCCGAGGTTCTGCAGATCGACATGCTCGAGCTGTACGCCGAGTTCCTCCGCGACAACCTGCCCGCCCGTCAAGATCGCCATGTCCTCGAGCATCGCCTTGCGCCGGTCGCCAAAGCCCGGCGCCTTGACCGCCGCACACGCCAGCGTGCCGCGCAGGCGGTTCACCACCAGTGTCGCCAGCGCCTCCGCTTCGACATCCTCGGCCACGATCAGCAGCGGCCGGCCGAGCTTCACGACGTGCTCGAGGACGGGCAGCAACGTCTTCATGCTGCTGATGCGCTTGTCGTGCAGCAGGATGAACGCGTCTTCGAGCACGCACTCCATGCGCTCGGGGTCCGTGACGAAGTACGGAGAGATATAGCCGCGATCGAACTGCATGCCCTCGACGACTTCGAGCGCCGTTTCGGTCGTCTTCGCTTCTTCGACCGTGATGACCCCGTCCGGGCCGACCTTTTCCCCCGCGTCGGCGACCAGCTCCCCGATCGTCGCGTCATTGTGCGCTGAGATCGTTGCAACCTGGGCGCGTTCACGCCGACTCTGCACGGATCTGGATTGCGCTCGGAGCGCCTCGACGGCTACGCGCGTTGCTCGATCCAAGCCGCGTTTGAGGTCGATGGCGCTCGCACCGGCGGCGACATTGCGCAGTCCGTCGGAGAAGATCGCATGGGCCAGGACCGTTGCCGTGCTCGTCCCGTCGCCGACGCTGTCGCCCGTGCGCTCGGCCGCCTCGCGCAGCATGCGCGCCCCCAGATTCTCCTCCGGATCCTTGAGCTCGATCTCCTTCGCGATGGTCACCCCGTCGTTGCAGACGACCGGTGCTCCCCATCTGCGCCCGATCAGGACGCACTTGGAGCGGGGGCCGAGCGTCACACGGACGGCATCGGCCAACGCGGTGGCGCCGCGCAGGATCTTTTCACGCGCCTGCATCTGGAAGAGCAACTGCTTGTATGCCATCGGTTGGTCCTTTCGCCGTCCGCCTTCGCAGAAGTTGGCTGAGCGTTAGCGGATGGTGGGCCAAGACGCGCCATCCCGTCTGCTGTAAGGCTACCCAGGGCCGCGGAGCCCGGTGTTCCGGTTCCTGGGAATCCGAGGACGGTGCCTCCACCGCCGATGACCGCTTTGGGTCCTGGCTCGGACAGCGACTGTCCGGTGGGGCTCCGCAGGCGAGCATGGCAGAGAACTTGCGTTGGTGGATCCCGCCCCTCGGAGGAGGACAAACGCATGCCCCCGCCCGACACGGTTTATCCCGTCGCTGACGCGATCTGGGAGATCGCGCCGACCTGGCGCCAGGGTATGCGCGTTCCGATCCGCATCTTCGCCTCGCATGAGCTGCTGCTTGCGATGGACGATGCGGTCTTCACGCAGGCGGCGAACGTGGCGCGCCTGCCCGGGATTGTCGGTGCCAGCTGCGTGATGCCCGACGCGCATTGGGGGTATGGCTTTCCGATCGGAGGGGTCGCGGCGATGGACCCAACGGTAGGCGTGATCTCCCCGGGCGGGATCGGCTTCGACATCAACTGCGGCATGCGGCTGGTCACCACGAGTCTCACGCTCGATGAAGTCATGCCCTGCTTGCACGAGCTCGTTGATTCGCTCTGCGAGCGCGTGCCGGCCGGCGTCGGGTGTGAAGGGTTCGTATCGCTCTCGGACTCGGAATTCGGTGACGTATTGCGCGACGGCGCTCGCTGGGCAGTTCGGCGCGGCTACGGCACGGAGGAGGATCTGGCGCGAACCGAAGAGGGCGGCTGCCTTCCGGGAGCCGATCCGACAACGGTCAGCGCGCGCGCCATCAAGCGCGGGCATCACCAGATCGGCACGCTCGGCTCGGGCAATCACTACCTCGAGGTGCAGGTGGCGCGTCGCGAGCACGTGTTCGATCCCGCTGTCGCGGCGGCCCTTGGCATCGACCGGCCGAACCAAGTTGCGGTCATGTTCCATTGCGGAAGCCGCGGGTTCGGCCACCAGGTAGCGACCGACTCGCTCCAGGTGTTCCTCGAAGCCATGCCGCGCTACGGCCTCGAGATCGTCGACCGCGAGCTGGCGTGCGCGCCGTTTCACTCGCCCGAAGGACAGCGTTACTTCGCGGCCATGCAGTGCGCGGCGAACATGTCGTTCGCGAACCGGCAGGTGATCCTGCATCGGATCCGCGAGGTCTTCGGCGCGGTCTTTCGCCGCAGCCCGACCGATCTTGGCCTCCGCACCGTGTACGATGTCGCCCACAACACGGCGAAGCTCGAGACGCACGTCGTCGACGGGGCAGCGCGCCAACTGCTGGTACACCGCAAAGGCGCGACGCGGGCCTTCGGCCCCGGATCGCCCGGCCTGCCGCCGGAGTACGCGGCGGTGGGACAGCCCGTCATCATCGGCGGCAGCATGGAGACCGGCTCGTATCTCCTCACGGGTCTGCCGGGCAGCGTCCAGACCTTCGGCAGCACCGCCCACGGCAGCGGACGAACGATGAGCCGAACGCGGGCGAAGAAGCTCTTCCGCGGTCGCGAGCTGCAGCGCAGCATGGAAGCGCGCGGCATCTATGTGCGGACGGCATCATACGCCGGCCTCGCCGAGGAAGCCGGAGGCGCGTACAAGGACATCGACGCGGTGGTGGCGGCAACCGAAGCGGCGAGCCTCACGCACCGCGTGGTACGCTTCACGCCCATCGGCAACGTGAAAGGCTGACCGGGCCGATGCCGTTCGAGTACTTGGAGGACGCGGCCACCAGCGATGTGACGTTTCACGCCTGGGCCAGCTCCTTGGAGGAGCTGTTCGCCGCTGCCGTCGATGCCGTAACCAACACGATGCTCGCCGACCTCGAGACGATCGCCCCCGTCGCGCGGACGGAGGTTGAGGTCGCGGCGGACCCGCTCGATCTCTTGTTGTGGCGATTGCTCGATGAAGTGGTGTTTCTGAAGGACAGCGAGGGTCTGCTGTTGCGCGCCGAGCACGTTGCCGTCAAGACGGGCACCCGGCCGCACCATGCCCATGCCGCGTTGGTCGGTGAGCGCATCGACCGTCATCGGCATGAGCTGGTCGCTGATGTGAAGGCGGTCACGTTGCACGCCCTGCGGGTCCAGCAGACCGGCGCCCTCTGGCATGCATACGTCACCCTCGACGTCTGAGCCGCCCCATCTACTGTAAGGTCGTGAGGCAGAGCAACGCCTCTTCTGCGGCCCGCCGATCGGCGCCGAGACTACACGGCGTAACGTCGGTAGAACCATTGCTTCGCGGCTTCCACAAGCGCCAGATACGTCACCGTCATACCAACCAAAAACGCGAAGAAGAGCGGCGGCAGCGCAACGAAGCCGAGCCAGGCGCCGAGCGGGGTGAACGGCAGCAGCACCCCCGTTCCCGCGCAGATCGCCACGCCGGCGCTCAGCGCGGGGCTCGGCCTACTCGCCCATGGCCGCGCCGCCGTACGGATCACGAAGATGACCAGCGTCTGCGTGGCGAGCGATTCGACGAACCAACCGGTATGGAAGAGCGCCTCGCTGGCGTGGAACACGCCGAGCATGACCGCGAAGGTCAGGAAGTCGAAGACCGAGCTGATCGGCCCGATCAGCAGCATGTAGCGTCGGATGAAGGCCACATTCCAGCGGCGCGGTTTGACGAGGTAGGCGTCGTCGACGCGATCCGACGGGATGGCGACCTGCGACAGGTCGTAGAGGAAGTTGTTGACGAGGATCTGCAGCGGCAGCATCGGCAGAAACGGCAAGACGAGCGATGCCACCGCCATGCTGACCATGTTGCCGAAGTTCGAGCTCGTGCCCATCAGCACGTACTTCATGATGTTCCCGAAGCTCCGCCGTCCTTCGATGACGCCCTGATGCAGCACCGACAGGCGGCGATCGAGCAGGATGATGTCCGCGGCATCGCGCGCAACGTCGACGGCGTTCTGCACGGAGATCCCGACATCCGCGGAGTGCAGCGCCGGCGCATCATTGATTCCGTCACCGAGGCAGCCGACCACGTGCCCCCGGGACCGCAAGGCCTGCACGATTCGGGTCTTCTGCGCCGGCGAGATGCGGGCAAAAATTGTCGTTCGCTCAGCGATGGCGGCGAGAGCAGGATCGGTCATCCGATCGATGTCCTCACCGATCACCACGGCATCGGTCGCGAGTCCAACTTGGCTGCAGACATGCCTGGACACCAGTGGGTTATCGCCGGTCAGGATCTTCACCTCGATGCCGTCGCGGTGCAGCGCGTCGATCGTCTCGGCGACGCCTTCGCGCGGGGGATCGAGGAAGGCGGCAAAACCCTCCAGCGTCAGCTCGCGCTCGTCGCCAACGCCGTAGGCTAACGCGGGCGCGACGGTTCGCGTCGCGACACCAAGCACGCGGTAGCCCGCCGTGCTCAACTCATGGAAGAGACTCTCCGCAGCGGCGCGCGTCTGGGCATCGAAGGGCTGCGTCGCGCCCCCGAACGCGACCTGCCCGCAAATCGGGAACAAGGCCTCCGGGGCGCCCTTGCTGATCAGTACCCGCTCGCCGCCGTCCTCGACCACCACCGACACTCGCCGCCGGGCAAAGTCGAAGGGGATCTCGTCGATCAGACGGTACTGTGCGACGTCCGGAGGCTCGTAGCGCAGGATCGCCTCATCCATGGGACTGCGCAGCCCCGTCTGGAACGTGCTGTTGAGCGCCGCCAACCGGATCACCCGCTCGTCCTCTCGACCCTGCACATCGATGTGGCGATCGACCGCGATCTTGCCCACGGTCAACGTCCCCGTCTTGTCGCTGCAGAGGATATCCATGCTGCCGAAGTTCTCGATCGCGGCGAGGCGTTTCACGATGACCTTCTTCTGGGCCATGCGCACGGCCCCGCTCGACAGCGTGATCGACACGATCATCGGCAACAGCTCAGGGGTGAGGCCGACCGCCAGTGCGATTGCGAACAGAAAGGACTCGAGCGGGTCGCGCCGATACAGCGCGTTGACGAGAAACACGAACAGAACGAGGAACACGACGATCTCGAGGATTAGAAATCCGAAACGGCGCGTGCCGCGTTCGAACTCCGTTTCCGGGGGCCGCATCCGCAGATGAGCGGCAATGTGCCCGAATTGTGTGCGAGGCCCAGTTTGGACAGCGAGCGCCACACCGACGCCGCTCACCACCGAGGTGCCAGCGAACACGGCGCAGCGAGCGTCTGTCAATCCGTGGCGGGCGCTTCCGGTCGCCTCGACGTGCTTCTCACGCGGAAGTGACTCGCCCGTCAGGGCCGCTTCGTTCAAGAAGAGGTCCTTGGCCGACAAGAGCCAGGCATCAGCCGCCACCAGGTCTCCCGCTGCCAGGTGCATCACATCGCCCGAAACGACCTCGCGAGCCGGAATCTCACGCGCCTCGCCATCGCGCACGACGGTGGCACTCTGGCCAACCTGGTCGCGGAGCCGGCGCGCGGCACGCTGCGAGCGATAGCCCTGCGCGAAGTTGAGCGCGATGCTGAGCAGCAGCATCACCGCAATGACGATCGAGCTGACCACCTGGCTGAGCGCGGCCGACAAGACACTCGCCAGCAACAGCACCAGGACGAGTGGGTTGGCGACGTAGCGAGCCACCTCACGGACGGCTTGAAAGCGGCGCTCGGCAGCGAACACGTTCGGCCCACAGTGGGCGAGACGTGATACCGCCTCGGCCGAGGTGAGCCCCTCCGGGTGGCCATCGACCGCATCCAGGACTTCGGGGAGGTCCCTGGTCCAAAAGGGGGCATCGCGGGCGGCCGGAACTGTCCGGCTTGTGCTCTTCATCGCCGCCTGCACGCCCATCGGCTGAAGGTCAACGCGTTTCGCGCCCGGCGGGTCGACGACGACACGGCTCGACCCGTGAGATCCAGCCCTCACTTCGGGCCACGGACCGTCACGACGGGAATGGGGCTCTTGCGAACGACCGTCTCGGCTACCGAACCCAGCACGAGACGCTCGAGACCCGTCTTGCCGTGCGTGCCCAGGACAATCAGATCGCACCCCAGCGTTTCGCCGACACGGATGATCTCGACGGACGGATTCGGTGGCTCCAGCCCACCGTCGAACACATGAAGATGCAGCTCTTCGATCTCGCGGAAATGTCGGTCGACGAATGTCTGGAGCCGCTCGCGTGCCTGCCGGCACATTTCCTCAACGCGTTGGCGATGATCGGCAGGATCGCCGCCTGCATCGGTGATCGCAGACGTATCGATGATCGTGATCACCTCGACGATCGCATTCAGTTGCTCTGCGAGGCGCGCCGTGAGCTCGGCCGCTGCATCTGCGCACGCCGAGAAATCCGTGGCGATCAGAAGCCGGCGAAGCGGTTTCATTCCCCGCGCCCCGGTTACGCCACCGCGGCCGGACGGTCCGCTCGGATGTGGAACTGCTGGTCGAGGCGGGCCAGTTTCTCAGTCACGCCCGTGTACTCGAGCTCCGACATCGGCAGCATCGCCGCGCCGGCAAACCCCTGCCTGCGCATGTCCATCGCCTTGCTGGCGACCCGCGACCGCACCTCGTCCCAGAACGGATGCGCAAAGGCATCGTTGGGCTCGGTCAGCTTTCCGTTGTGCACGCACAGCGCAGCGCAGGACACCAACGGTGGACCATCGAAGTACGAGGTCGGCGAGTTGAGGCGAACCGGCATGAGCGGCATATTGTGCGAGCCGCGCATGCCGCCGGCGACGAAGTGGCCGATCGCGTACGGCGCGAGGATTTCCCCCGTGGCGGGGAAGTTCATCTGCGTGCGGACCAGCATGACTGGGTCGTCCTTCCCCGTGTATTTGCCGGCGATATTGTGCAGCCGTGAAGTCGCCACAGCGACTGCCTGCTCACCACTGGCACGTGACCAGATCGACTCGACGACGAACCGCTCCGTATCGCGGAGCAGCGCCGCGAGGTCGTAGATCTCTTCCGGCGTTTGCAGCTCGATGATCCGATCCCCCGCGGTGTGATCCACGTCCATGACCACCCAGCGAAAGCCCTTGCTGATCGCCGGTGAGAGGATCAGGCCCGGCGTGGTCATGACATCAGCGAAGGCAAGGAAGAGCGGCAGATTGAACGCCCCCGGATCGGTCTTGTCGGCCGCGAAGAACAGGAACGGCTCATTGGGCCGTTCGTCGATCTCCATCTCGGCGACCGCGGGTCCCATCCCGGTCACGTTCCCGGCGAACGAATCCTTGAGCAGATCCTGACCGGCACCATAGAGGCCCTGCTCTTTGGCCACGGCCGTCCCTGCGACGAAGGCGTCCCAGGCGAGCTTGTGAACCCGCGCGCTGCCCACGCCGTGGGAGTGCACCATGAGAATCGCAATGTCATCGCCTGTGTGACTGATGTAGTGGTCGTGAATGGTGTCGCGCCCTTCGGCGACGACGCCAGCGACACAGTCGATTAACCGCCGCGACGGCGCGATATGGCCGCCGATCGAACCGATATCTGCTTTGATCACGCTGAGCGTCGTCTTCATCGCGAGCCTCCTCTGGGACCTTCTTCCCCAGCAAGCGGAGCGCCACAAAAGGGGGGATGGGCCTTTTTAAGCGTCAGCGGCATTGCATTCCGGGAAATCGGAAAGGCCTCCGCACCTTGAAGGCTCAAAGCCAGCCCAATCGCATCGACCTAGTCAGGCTGACCAGTGGTCTCGGGTTTGCTCGACATGAAACAGCCAGGCCTTCCGGAGGAGATCTTATGATGCAGTGGCCCGAGCAGGCGCAAACGCTTCATTCCGATCCGCGAAGATACCGTCTGCGAGTACATGAAGACGATCACCGTTGCGAAGGTGTACCGCGCGCTGCGCGACCGCGTCTACGGGGTGTGCGTCGCCGAGCCCATTGCCAAGCGATCCAGCGGATGGTCGAGATCACGTAGGCACGACGCCGAACGGGGCGCTCACTCGCCGCGTTTCGCCGCGAGATAGCGCACGCAGTCATCGAGGCTCGCAAGCTTCGGGTAATCCGCTTCGGGAACATCGACCCCGAGCGCAGCGTGCAGCCCGACGACGAAGTTCATGAAGTCGACCGAATCGAGGTCGAGCGTATCGCGCAGGTCGGCACTCGGATCGATGGCGTCTGGTCGCACCTCCGGGGCGACGTCGCGCAACACGCGGACCACCGCCTGCCGTATTTCGTCCCGCGTCATAGCGCCTCCGGCGTCTGCAACAGGTGCTCGATCGCGGCGAGAAAGCGGCCGCCGCGATGACCATCGCTGGCGCGGTGGTCGGCCGCCAGGCTGGCCATGACGACCGATCGCGCCGCGACCGTCCCATCCACCACCCACGGCCGCTCGACGAGACGGCCAAAGCCGACCAGCGCGACCTGCGGCGGGTAAATCACGCCGAAGACGCTCTCAACGCCCTGATCGCCGAGATTCGTGACGGTGATGGTGGCGTCGGACACCTCCGAGCTGCGCAACACGCCCGCCCGCGTCCGCTTCACCAGGTCGAGCAGCTCGCGCATGAGCTCCTCGATGGTCTTCCGATCGACATCGTGGATGGCCGGTGCGACCAGCCCGCCCTGACGCAGCGAGATCGCCACGCCGACGTGAACGCCCGGACCCGGACGGAATTCCCCATCGATCCAGAACCCGTTCATCTCCGGCACCTCGCGCACTGCCAGTGCGACAGCGCGTAGCAGCAATACCGCGGGAAGGAGCCGCGTGCTCACCGGCCGCTTCGCGTTCTCCGCCGCAAGCCACGACAGAGCGCGCCCCATGTCGATCTGCGTGGCAAGATAATAGTGAGGAATGTCGCGCTTCGAGCGCGCCATTGCCGCCGCGATCACCTTGCGCATGCTCGCCTGATGGTCGCGCACCCCCGCTCTCGCCGCCCATGCCGCCGCAGCGACGGTGTGCTCCGCCACCACGCGTTCGACGTCGGCCTTGGTAATCGTCCCCGCATCCCCAGTTCCCCGCACCGTCGCGAGATCGACGTGCAACTCGGCCGCAATCCGGCGCGCGAGCGGCGAGACACGCACATGCGGGGCTGGCGTACTGGGCGGCGGCCGTGGCGGTGCGGCAGGAGGATGCTGCGGCTCGGCCGCGGCAGGTGGCGGCGTGGGCAATGGCTCAGCTGGGGACGATTCGGCGTCGCCGCGGATCATCGCCAGTACGGTGCCAACCGGTACGGTGGCTCCCGGTTCGATGACGATCGATTCGACGACACCGCCGGTGAAGATCTCAACCTCGATCAGCCCTTTCTCGGTCTCGACCAAGGCGATGACGTCGCCGCGGGCGACGCGGTCGCCCGGACGGACTCGCCACTCGACGAGCGTGCCCTGCTCCATGTCAGCCCCGAGCGAGGGCATGCGAAATTCGGCCATTGGTGATCGCACCCAAACGGTCGGCGCTCAAGCTCGCCGGCTGCGGACCACCGTTTCGTGCGCCAGCTCTGGCGGCGCGGCAATCTTCGGGATGGGCACCGGCCTTGCGGCTACGGGCACCCCAAACGTATCTCGGCTGCCGGCGGCACGTCTGCCGCGATCGGCGATGATCGCTTCGTAGATGTGTTCGAGGCTGCGCACCGACCGGCGGAAATCATGCTGTACCGCCTGCTCGCGGCTGCGCCCGCTTGCCTCGGCGAGGCTTTCCGGCGCATCGAGCAGACGATCGAGGTGCTCGGCGAGATCGCTGGCATCACCTGGCCGGAAGAGGAACTGCGGGCCGGAAGCGAATCGCCTCGCCGGGCTGTCTGGCGCATCGGCAACCAACACCGGCAGTCCAGCCGCCATTGCCTCGAGGACTGCCATTCCCTCGAGCTCCACTTCGCTGGCGTGCACAAACAGGTGGGCTTGCGCGAAGAGCTGTTCGAGGCGTGCGTCGCTGACGTGGCCGATCTCCGCTGCCAGGCCCGACCGTGCGGCCCGCCGGCGCAGGAATTGTTCGAGCGGACCGGCGCCGGCGAGTACCAGCCGAATCTGGCCGCGGTGGCGGCAGCGGGCCACCGCGTCGATGACGACTTCCTGCCGCTGCTCACGGGCGAGGCGGCCCAGGCACAGCAGGACGTAAGGCCCACCGCGGGCCGGCACAGTGTACCTGCCGCCGCACAGTCGGCTCGCCGCGATGCCGTTCGAGACGACCCATATCGGCACGGACACACCGAATCTCTTGAGTACATTCGCAGCGAAAGCCGACGGGCAGACGACGACGTCCGCCAGTTGAAAGAAGCCGCGCACCCAGACGCGATAGACCCAACGCGCCAGCAGCGGGCTGTGCAGCCCAATGCTCCGCAGCAGATTCTCCGCCTGAACGTGGAACGCGGCGACGGTGGGCACGCCCAGGGATCGCGCCAGACGCACCGCAGCGAAACCGAGTAGGAACGGAAAGTTCACATGGACGACGTCGGAGCAGCTGAACACCGGCTCGAGCAGGGCATGTGACGGCCATGCGAACGTGAAGTGGTTCTCGCGCATCGCGCGCACCGGCACCTGGAATCCCGGCAGGACCACCTTGCCCGGCGCCGGCGCGCCGGTGGCGAGTACCGTCACGTCGTGCCGCCTGCGCAGTGCCTCCACGAACCGGATCGCAGTGACCACGCCGCCTGCAATCGCATCATCATACGTGTCGGTGACGTATGCGATTCGCATCCTATGCACGCGCACTCATCACCCGCCGGGCCGCGTCGACGATCGCGGGCACCTGTGGCAGGGCGGCTTCTTCCAGATGCTTGGCGTATGGCATCGGCACCTCGGCGCTGCACACCCGCGCTACGGGGGCATCGAGGCTGTAGAATACCCCTTCGACGATGCGCGTGATGATTTCCGCCGACGCGCTACCGCTGCGCCAGCCCTCGTCGACGATGACGGCACGATGGGTCCGTTCAACCGACGCGAGCACGGTCGCCGCATCGAGCGGTCGGAGAACCCGGAGGTCGACGACCTCCGCCTCGATGCCGATACCGGCGAGCTCCTCGGCCGCCGCGAGCGTCTTCCAAAGCGTGCCGCCGTAGGTGATGAGGCTGACATCGGTCCCAACGCGGCGCACGGCCGCCGTGGCGATGTCCACCGGCCCCGCGTCGGCGGCGAGCTCGCCGGCCATGTTGTAGAGCGCGCCGTGCTCGAAGAGCAGCACCGGATCGGGATCCTCGAGCGCGCTCCAGAGCATGCCGCGCGCGTCCTCCAGCGTCGCCGGCGCCAGCACTTTGATACCGGGGATGTGGGCGTACCAGCCTTCGAAGCTGTGCGAGTGTTGCGCGGCGAGCTGGCGGCCCGCGCCGGTGGTCATGCGGATCACCAGCGGGACATTGAACTGGCCGCCGGACATGTGGAGGATGGTGGCGGCGTTGTTCACGATCTGATCGAGCGCGAGCAAGCTGAAATTCACGGTCATGATCTCGACGATCGGCCGCATCCCGCCGAGCGCCGCGCCGATGCCGGCGCCGACGAACGCCGACTCGGACAGCGGCGTGTCGCGGATGCGCTCCGGCCCGAACTCTTCCAGCAACCCCTTGCTGACCGCGTAGCAGCCGCCGTAGCGGCCGACGTCCTCGCCCATGAGGAAGACGCGCGGGTCGCGCTGCAACGCGTCGCGCAACGCGGCGCGCATCGCGTCGCGGTAGGTCAGTCGGATCGGGGCGCCGCTCACCGCGACTCCGGTGCCTTCCGCGGCTCGGAATAGACGAACCGGGTCAGGTCTTCCACGGGTTCCAGGTGGCCCGCATCGGCGAACGCGATGGCTGCTTCGATCTCGCGCGCGATTTCGCCTTCCAGCCTCGTGAGCCCAGCGTCATCGACCAGCTGCTGCTCGCGCAGCCGCGCAGTGAAAGTCGTGATCGGATCGCGCTGCTTCCATGCCTCGACCTCCTGCTTGCTGCGATACAGCTCGGGGTCGAAGGCGGAGTGGGGCCGGAAGCGGTAGGTGCGGAATTCGAGGAAGCACGGCCCGCCGCCGGCGCGGATCGCTGGGACCGCGCGCGCCGTCGCGTCCGCGACCGCGAGGACGTCCATTCCGTCCACCGGCCAGGCCGGCATCGCGAAGCTGGCGGCCTTGCGCGCCAGGTCGGTCTCCGCTTGCGCGCGCGCCAAGGCGGTGCCCATCGCATAGAGATTGTTCTCGCAGCAGAACAGAACGGGAAGGTTCCAGAGCGATGCCAAGTTCATGCACTCGTGGAACTCCCCTTCGGCCACCGCACCGTCGCCGAAGAAGCACGCCGTGACACGCGCCCGGCCTTGCAGCTTGTCTGCGAGCGCGAGGCCAACGGCGAGCGGCAGGCCACCCCCAACGATGGCGTTGCCGCCGTAGAAACGTGTGGCGGCGTCGAAGAGATGCATCGAGCCGCCGCGGCCACGGCTGCAACCCTCCACCTTCCCGAACATCTCGGCCATAATCGCCCCGGCTGAAATGCCGCGCACGAGCGCGTGCCCGTGCTCGCGGTAGGTGGCGACGACGGCGTCGTCGGGCTGCAGCGCGCGTAACGCCCCGACGGCGACTGCCTCCTCGCCGATGTACAGATGCAGGAAGCCGCGAATCGTGCCGGCGCTGTAGAGTTCCATGCATTTCTCTTCCAGTCGGCGGATGCGCAGCATGTCGCGCAACAGCCCCAGCCCGGATTCGCGCGAGAGCGCGACCGATGAGGCGGGAGAACTGACTACCATCGCCCGCCGCCGCTCAGGACTCGACGCCTTCCAAGGTCGAGAGGTCGCCGACCGGTAGCCCGAGCTCTTGCGCCTTCAGCAGGCGGCGCATGATCTTGCCGCTGCGGGTGCGTGGCACGCTATCGCGGAACTCCAGTTCGCGCGGTGCCACCGCCGGGCCGAGGCGGGTGCGCGCGAAGCCGATCAACTCCTTCCGCAGCACCTCGTCCGGCTGGTATCCCGGCTTCAGGGCGACAAAGGCCTTGACCACCTCGCCGATCATTGGATCGGGCTTGCCGATCACGCCGGCCTCGGCCACGGCGGGGTGCTCCAACAGCGCGCTCTCCACTTCGAAGGGGCCAATCAGGTGCCCGGCAGACTTGATGACGTCATCCGCGCGGCCAACGAACCAGAAGTAGCCATCCGCGTCGCGAGTGGCGAGATCGCCGGTCAGATACCATCCACCAGCAAAGCATTTCCCGTAACGCTCTTCCTCGTGCAAGTAGCCGCGGAACATCGACGGCCAGCCCGGGCGGAGTGCGAGTTCCCCCTGACGGTCGGGTTCCTCGATTACCTCAACCACGCCGTCCTCGCGGCGCCGCACGATGGCGGCGTCGATACCGGGCAGCGGGCGGCCCATCGAGCCCGGGCGCACGTCCATGGCGAGATAGTTGGCGATCATGATCCCACCGGTTTCCGTCTGCCACCAATTGTCATGGATCGGTAGGCCGAAGGTCCGGTGTCCCCAGACGACGGCCTCGGGATTCAGCGGCTCGCCGACGCTGGCGATCATCCGGAGGCGACTGAAGTCGAACCCTCGCGCGACTTCCGCACCCGCTTTCATCATCATGCGCACGGCCGTCGGGGCCGTATACCAGATCGTCACGTGCTGCTGCTGGACGATGCCGTACCAGCGCGCCGCGTCGAAGTCGCCTTCGTCGACGATGCTGGTGAGGCCGTGCGTCAGCGGGGCGATGATGCCGTACGAGGTTCCGGTGACCCACCCCGGATCCGCCGTACACCAGAAGATGTCTTCGGGGTGGAAATCCAGCGCGTAGGTGCCCGTGACATGATGCGCCAACACCGCCTCATGCACGTGGACGGCGCCCTTCGGCTTTCCGGTCGTGCCGCTGGTGAAGTGGAGCAGCGCCATGTCCTCCGGGTCGGTCGGGGGAATCGCAAAGTCGTCGTCGGCGCTTTCCATGAGCGGGCCGAGCACATGCGTGCCGGCGGCGGCGCCGTCGATGAGCAGCACATGCTCAAGTAGCGGCAGGGCGGCGCGCCACTCGGCAATCTTGCGCCGGGCGTACAGCGCTGCTGTGGTCACCAGCACGCGCCCCTCGCCGAGGGCGAGGCGCTGCTGCAGCGGTTCGGGGCCGAAGGCGGAGAAGAGGGGGCAGACCACGCTGCCGTTCTTCAGCGCCCCGAGTGCCGCGATGTAGAGTTCAGGGACTCGACCGCTCAGAATGAAGACGGACTCGCCCTTGCCCACGTGCAGGCGGCGCAGCACATTGGCGAAGCGGTTGCTCAGTCGGCAGAGGTCCGCGTAGGTGAAATCGCGCACCTGGCCGTTCTTGCCGAGCCAGCGTAGCGCGAGGTGCGCCGCGCGCGCGCCGTGCGCATGGCGGTCAACCGCTTCGTGAGCGATGTTGAGCCCGGTCCCACCGGGCAGCCCGTCGAGCGACCGGCGCGCCGCGGCCCAGGAGAACTCCGCGCGTGTGCGCTCGTAGTCGACGAGATTGGGGACGACGGTCCACCCACTGCGCGGTTTCGGAAGCGGTTGCCAGCGCATCGAACGATTCGTCCCACGGGGAAGCGCGTGTCCGTTTACAATGGTCACGACCGACCCGTGGCCCGTGCGCTGCGGGGAGGTGCACGGCGCGAGTTTCGCACGCGCCGCGGCGCCCCTAATGCGCGAGCAGGGACAGTCAAGACGGAACAAGGCGCCGTGCGGACCACTCGTTCGGCCACGCTGCCCATCACGACGTGCGAGAGACCGGTGCGGCCGTGGGTCGACAGGATGATCAGATCGGCCTTGAGCTTCTTCGCCGTCTCAACGATGACTTGGGGGGCCGCGCCCAGGCTGATCAGGCCGCGGGCCGCCACTCGTCGCTTGCGGAGTGCGCCCGTGAGCCGGGAGAGCCGCGTGCGAGCGGCTCGCTCGATCTCGTCATACACACTCCCGAGATCATAGCCGACGCCGTACAGCTCTCCCGCCACCGGATAGTACACAGGCTCGACGACATGGAGCACGATGAGCTCCGACCGGCGCTGCCGTGCGAAGTCGATCGCATAGTCGAGGGCCTGCAGCGACGGGTCGGAGAAATCCACGGGTACGAGGATGCGTTTGATCATCCAGCAGCGTCCCGGGTGCGCAGCGCGCCTCCGCACCCTCTCAGGCCGTCCGTTGTTACGACGCCTTCACCTCGATCTTCTTGCTCTTCGCGGCCTCCGCGGTCTTGGGAAGCATGACCGTCAGCACCCCCTTTTTGAAGGACGCGGTCGCTTTGTCGGCGTCGACTTCGCACGGCAGTGAGAAACTCCGGCGAAACGCCCCGTACGACCGCTCCATGCGATACTGCTCCTTGCCTTTTTCCTCTTTCTCCTCGCGCTTCTCTCCTTTGATCGTAATCGCATCGCGGCTCAGAGAGACCTCGACATCCTTTTCTTCGACCCCGGGGAGCTCGGCGGTGATCCGAACCTCTTTGTCGGTCTCCGCGACATCGACCCGCGGCTCGAAGCTCTCGAGGGCCCGCCCGCTGCCAGTGGCGCCGAAGAAGCCGTCGAACAGCGCATCCATCTCGCGGCGCAGCGCGAGGAACGGATCGCGCTCCGCAACCGCGCGCTCTCGTCTCCACGGCAACATACTCTTGATCTCCATGTCTCCTCCTTTTTCGCCCAAGTGGGCTATCTGTTTTGTTCTAGCCAAAAGCCAAAGTAGTGTCAGGGAATGTGTTGCCGAGTCCGCTGCGATCCGCGGGGTAGTCTCTTCGCAGATCGGCGAACCACAATGATATCGGCGGTCACCGCACTTGGATGGAGGCCAGGTACTCGGTGAGGAGCTGCACCTTTCCGCGGACGAGCGCGTCCGGCTGCGCCGATGCGTTCTGCTCGCTGAAAACCTCTCCCCACACCGGCATCTCGGAACTGCCATGTGCGGCGACTGGCTGGCGACCATCGATGACGTCCTTGACATGCAAGGCGGGGAATTTTCCCCCGTGCCGCTTGGCCAGCTCTGTCAGATCGGCCGGCTTGGGGCGCATCGCGCCCGAGACGATGCCGTCGCCTTTGCCGTCCGTCCCGTGACACGCACTGCAGTACCTGAGATACGCCGCGCGACCCGGACTTGTCTCGTCGCCATTGGCACGCGCTCGGATGAACAACATCCCGGCGCCCACCGTCAGAAGAAGAAGCGCGTGCCGCATCGCGATGGGTGCTGATCAGTTCAGTTCGTTTGAATCGAACGCAAGTAGTCGACCAGGAGCTGTATTTGCGAGCGACTGTGCGCCTCGGGGACTTCTTGCGCTTGCTCCCGGCTGAATACCTGGCCCCATACCGGCATCGTGGCGCTGCCGTGCGCCGCAACGGACTTCCGGCCATCGATGATGTCCTTCACCTGAGCGGATGGGAACGTCCCACCGTGCTGCTTGGCGAGCTGAGTGAGATTCGACGGTTTCGGCCGCATGGTTCGTGCGGCCTCGCCATTGCCCCTTCCATCGACCCCATGGCACGAACTGCAGTACTTGAAATAGGCCTCGCGGCCCGGATTGCCGTCGCTGGCGTCCATGCGTCGTACCAGTAGGGCGCCCGCAAGCAAGAGCCCGCAGATGAAGGCCCTAGACTTCATTGCCGCCGTCCGAGTGGACGGGTGGCGAAGGCCGGCAGTACCGGTCCGGCTAGAGGGCCCTTGGGAGTGCCTATCGCACTGTCACTACCAGACGATGGCGAGTTCGGCTGCTCGGATGACACGGAGCGCTGGTCCCCGCGCTTCGCCAGCCTCCCCTCCAATCCCCTCCAGGTTGCTCGGCGCATCTCAGACAGCATGACTCGCATCGTCGAGCAACGCACGTGCCGCGCCGAGCGACGTATGATTCGATGGCCACGACTCGGAGATCGTACGGGTTCCGGAATCCACCCTCAGGTTCGTTTCTCGGCGATGAGAAACATCCGACGAACCCCAAGGATGAAATCTAAGCGACAAATCTTTACGCGTCCCCAAGTGTCAGCTACGGTCGTTCGCCGGTGATGCGGTGGCTCCTCCGCAACCAACCAGCGTGGCTGACGCCCTCCTGACCCTCGGGTTGCACGAAGCCCGGTGGCAGGCGGTGCTCGACAGCGCCCAGGATGCGATCATCAGCATCGACCACCACGGACGGTCACGCTGTTCAACCGCGCCGCGGAGCGGGCGTTTGGCTATCGGGCGGACGAAGTCCTGGGTCGCAATGTCGTCATGCTCATGCCTGCCCCGTATCGCGACGAGCACGCCGAGTACGTGGCGCGCTACGAACGCACCGGCACAGCCCACGCGATCGGTCGGATTCGTGATGTCCAGGCGCTGCGCAAGAACGGCGAGGTGTTTCCGATCGAGCTGTCCGTCTCCGAGGCCAGCTCGGGAGACGCGCGCATCTACACCGCCATCATCCGCGATGTGAGCGAACGCGTGCGCACCGAGGCGCAGCTCCACCGGACCGGGGGTCCCTCCCGACATTGACATCTTTAGGCTCTTCGAGACCACCATACTCCGCGACCTCTGGTTTCTGCTCGCGTCCAGCCGTGCGATCGACCTCGTTCTCGAGTTGCCCGCGCTAGCACATGGTTCTGCATGCCGATCAGCAGAATGCGATCGAGGCCATTGATCGCGGACCCGGCTTGGGCCGGCCCCGATATCGGCCAAACGCTCACGCTGCTGGGCCGCGCGCTGCAGCTCGTGGCATTCTGCGGAAGAAAAAAGTGAGCCGTGTTGGATTCGAACCAACGACCCTCTGCTTAAAAGGCAGATGCTCTGCCACCTGAGCTAACGGCTCGTACGGTGCGCGGTACCACAGACGGCGCGGGGGTGCCAGGCGCCTCGGCGCGGGTCAGGCAGACGCAGTCTTGCGCCGGTCATGTCGCGAGCAGCGCGAGGGCGATGGCAACCGGTCGAGGTCGTCACGCGTGCTCGCGCGCCGACGGTGACGATCGGCCCCCATCGCCGCAACCGGCATTGGCAAGGGTCGCGCCTATGGCGCCGCGACCTCGCCCAATAGGGGAAGCATCGCATCGTCCAGGTCCTGGCGCGTGACGGACCGGTCGATCTTGGCGCGGACGACGCCCTTCCGATCGATGATCACGGTGACGGGGAGGCCGTTGGGTCTGCCGAAGCCGTTGGTCGTCGCGTCGCTCAGCATCGCGGCGGGAAAGGCGAACGATTGCGCGGCCGTCAGCACGTCGGCGCGATCGCGCGCGCGGTCGGCGCTCAAGCCGAGGATCGCGACTCCCTGGTCGCGGTGCTGACGGTAGAAGGCGTCGAGCACGGGCAGCTCCTCGCGGCACGGCGGACACCAGGTTGCCCAGAAGCTCACCACGACGATCGTGCCGCGGCTGGCGCTCAACTCGAAGGGCTGGCCGTCGAGCAGCTTGACGACCAACGCCGGGGCAGGCTGACCGACCTCCACGGCGACGGCAGGGACGGACGCGAAGCCTCCCAGCCCCACTGCGGCAGCCGCGAACGCGGCGACGAGAGACCGTGTGCGCATGGCCGTTCCGCTCAGAAGGCGTAGCTCAAGATGGTGCTCACCTGCACCGGGGCGATGATCTGATTGCCGTTCACGTTCACATAGAGGGGGAACGTGACGGCCGCGTACAGCCTGAAGCCGCCGACGCGGGTCTCGATAGCGGGCCCGATGAGCATTCGACCGTAGCCGGTATTGTCAGGATCGGCCTCCGCCCCGCTGTCCGACGCGCGAAAGGTGCCCTTGAAGACGAGAAACGGAGCGAGCTCGTCGAGGAAGCCGAGCGGGCCGAAGTCGTAGAAGGCGCTCATCGCCCCATCGAATTCCCAACCGGGACGGTAGTTGTCCTGGATGAGCAGCGGAATGTCGAAGTTGACCTGCCCGTACCAGCCGACCGAACGCTCGTTGAACATCAGACCGGGAATGGTGCCGACGTGGTACCCGGCGAGGGTGAGGTCCGTGCTGCCGGTTCCGATCTGCGTGTCGCGATCCACGTGGGTGAAGCCGAACCATCCGCTCGGCAGCTTGGCGCCCCACAGCAGGCCCGTCGACATGTCCTCGGAGAAGCCCGTGTACATGCCCCAGACGCGAATGTCGCCGATCGAGTTCCAGGAGAACCCCTCGACCTGTCCATTGTCCTGCGTGCCTTTGAAGAACCGCTGCACATAGGGGACCTCCAGCATGCCCCCCCAGCTCCGGTTGAACATGTACTGCGCGCCCATCGTGATGAAGTTCGTCCGCAGTTCCTTGTCGTCGTTCTGCGAGCCGGGCGCGCTCGACGTCCCGGACCAGTTCTGGTTCTGATCCTGGAAATCGTATTCCAACCATACCTGGGCGCCGGCCCCGGCGGGGAAGAGCGAGGGCGTGCCGACTTCGAAGACCCCGCACCCGCAGGCGCACGGCCAGGCCCGGCTGGGCACCAGCACCGCGCACACGATGGCGGCGAGCAGCGCCGCTCGCGCGCACCGCTTCCGCGCCGCCTGCGCGGCGACGCGCTCGGCATGGATCTCCGGGCCGGTACCGCGCGAAGAATGCCCAAGATGTGCTGGCCTCTTCGGCCAAGTGCGGAGATGACAACTCTCGCTGATCGAGCTTCGATGCCGCGAACATCCGTAGCGCGCCACACGCTGCCGTGCTGGACGCCAGCCACGGACGCAGGCCCGCCGCCATGCAGGGAACCTCGGCATGAGGTCTGTCTCCTTCGGTGATTGGGGGCAGGACACAGCGACGGCGGACGCACCGCGCCTGGTCCGCCAGGGCGAGCGGCGCCGCGTATGCCCAGCTCCGCACCGTGCACGGGCACGGTGCAGGGACTCACAAGGAGCTTGCTAGAGGGAGCGAATCGGCGGCGGGGACTCGGGGGGATCGGGAGTGCGGGCGTGCAGCGGCGCTCCCGGCACGCGGCGATAGAGCGCCGCCGCCGGTGACGCGAACGCGGTGGGAGCGCAGAGGACGGCGGGACCCGGGGCGACGCTCGGCAGCTGCGATCCGGTACGGCACCCGGCTCGGCCGATGCCCGGGCACTGCCTCCCGCGTCCGGCGCCGAAACCGGCGGCGGTTCCGGCCGCGCCGTGGCAACCCAATCTGCCCTGCGCGTGCATCGGGCAGTCGGGAGGGCAGTGATCGCAGGTGCCCTGGAACCATGCCGGCAACGGGGCCGCGATGATCGACGCGACCAGCAACGCCGCGATCCGGGCCCGCACGACGCGCATACCGGTCACACGCTAGGTGCGCTGCGGAGTCAAGTCAACGCGGCGCGGCGCGAACGGCCGTCTCGTCGACGCTCCGGTTGCCGAGCGAACGCCGCGGACGCGGGGCCACGCCCCGGAGGGCGAGCGTGCCGGGGACGGCCTCGGCGCGGGTCAGGAGATGAGGTTGCCGCCGGTGACGCGCATGGCGAGGAGCGCGAGGCGGTGCACGAGGGTGAGGCGCGGATCCTTGTCGTAGGGCACGGCGCCAATGCGGGTCTTGCGGCGCGAGAGGTCGTCGATGAGGGCGCGCTCGATCGGCAGCTTGTTGAGCTGGACGAGCGCGTCGCGGACGAGGAAGAAGCCGTCGCGCTGCGGCGCGGCGAGCGCGGCGTCGAGGCGCGGGTCGTCGGTGAGGTCGTAGTACTGGATCAGCGGCAGGTTGACACCGGAGAAGGCGGGCAGCTTGATCCACGACCAGGAGCGGCCGTTGATCTCGAGCAGCTTGTACTGGTCGTCGCGCGCGTCGTACTTGAACTCGACCTGGCTGATGCCGTGGAAGCGCGCGGCCTCGAGCAGCGCGCACGCCTGCGTGACGACGACCTCCGGGACGCT
>Ga0335084_10001694_pt1 | contig 20826 bp, 20 predicted proteins | sample Lox_Sample_44_FD_206721 | JGI IMG/M metagenome (GOLD analysis project Ga0335084, IMG submission 206721) | Soil microbial communities from Loxahatchee National Wildlife Refuge, Florida, United States - Lox_Sample_4.4 | ecosystem: Environmental > Terrestrial > Soil > Wetlands | place: USA...
GCCCCTGCTCCGGGGCTCATACCGCCGCCTCTTCGAACACCAGCGAAATTGATACGCCATCGCGTCGGCGGCACGAAGTATTCGCCTGGTCGCATCCCCAAAGGGGCCCCTGCTCCGGGGCTCATACCGCCGCCTCTTCGAACACCAGCGAAATTGATACGCCATCGCGTCGGCGGCACGAAGTATTCGCCTGGTCGCATCCCCAAAGGGGCCCCTGCTCCGGGGCTCATACCGCCGCCTCTTCGAACACCAGCGAAATTGATACGCCATCGCGTCGGCGGCACGAAGTATTCGCCTGGTCGCATCCCCAAAGGGGCCCCTGCTCCGGGGCTCATACCGCCGCCTCTTCGAACACCAGCGAAATTGATACGCCATCGCGTCGGCGGCACGAAGTATTCGCCTGGTCGCATCCCCAAAGGGGCCCCTGCTCCGGGGCTCATACTTCGATCCCCATATACACGCGCTGAACCTCGGGGCTCGCCACGACTGCGTGCGGCTCGCCCTGCGCGATCAATGCGCCGAAGTTAAGGACCACGAGGCGCTGGACGCACGCGAGCAGCGCATGCACGACGTGTTCGATCCAGATGATGGCCACGTTCTGGGCGCGGATGCCTTGAATGGTATCTATCAGGGCCCGGGCCTCGTGCTCGGTCAGCCCGCCGGCGATCTCGTCGAGGAGAAGCACGCGCGGGCGCGTGGCCAGCGCACGCGCCAACTCCAGGCGCTTACGGTCCAGCAACGTGAGCGAACCCGCTAGTTGGTTCGCGCGCCGCGCCAGGCCAGCGCGCGCGAGGACATCGCCGCACAGGCCACCAGCCTCCGACTCGGTCATGCCTCCGCCGAAGACGGCGGCGACGAGCAGATTCTCGAACACCGTCATGCCCGAGAACGGGTGCGGGATCTGGTAGGAACGTCCGACGCCGGAGCGGCAGCGACGATGCGGCGCAAGCGCGGTGACGTTCTCACCCGCCAGCACGATGCGCCCGGTGTCAGGGCGCAGATCCCCGCTGATCAAGTTGAACAGCGTGGTCTTGCCGGCACCGTTCGGCCCGAGGATGCCCAGCGCCTCGTTCTCCTCGAGTACCAGGCTCACATCGTCGACGACCTTGAGCGCGCCGAAGCTCTTGGAGATGCCCTCCAGAACAAGCAAAGAGGGCATGGCCTAGCGCGACCGCCAACCCATCGCTCCCCCGCGCCTTTCAAGTGCAGAGGAGGCGGCTGTCCAACTCAACCGAGCGTCACCGCCCGGAGCCGAGACCCGCGGGTTACCAGTCGCGCAACCAGCGTGCCGTTCAACGATCAGCCGATGGGTTTCAACTTGCCGCCGACCGGGATGTTGGGCGCAGTCTGGTTCTCGACGATGACGAGGTCGAACTTGTATTTCTTCCCTTTCACCCATTGTCCGCCCACCAGAGGGGTCTTGGCCACATTTGGGAACGGCCCTTTCCCCCAACTGATCGGGCCGACGATGGTGTTGAGGTTCGTCGCCACCAGCGCATCGCGGATCGCGGCTTTGTCGTCCAGAGACTTGCTGCGCTTGAGTGTGTCGGACGCAACTTCGAACAGCGCGTGGATGAAGCCGATCGGCTGAGTCCACTGCTTCCCGGTCGCGCTTTCGTAGCCGTCGGCAAGCTGCTTCGCGCTCATGCCGTTGAGCGAAGACTTGAACGGATGCGACGGGCTCCACCACACTTCGCTCGACAGGCCAACCGCAATATCCCCGATTGCCTCGACCGCTGCCGGGAACAGCAGCGCTTTGCCCACCGAGGCGATCTTGGGCTTGAAGCCCTGCTGGTGCGCTTGGGTCCAGAACGTCCTGAAGTCGGGCGGGATCACAACACCGGTGATGATCTCGCAATTGTCCTTCTTGAACGCCGCGATCTGAGCGCTGAAGTCCGACGTGAGGTTCTGATAGCGGCCCGGGTCGAGCAGGCTGAAACCCTTATCCTTGAGCGGCTTGGGGAAGCCGAGATTGGGGTCACCCCAGGCATTGCCGTCGCCGTCGTTGGGGAACAGCCCGCCGACTTTCTTGTTGGTGGAAGTAGAGGCCCACATCGTCGTGAACACAGCGATGATGTCTTCCAGGCCCCAGAAGAAATGATAGGTCCACTTGAACCCCTCACCGGGCTTCCCGCCGCGGCCAAAGAACCAGGGCTGCCAGGGGGCGATGCTGGAGATGCACGGCACCCCGTTGAGCTCGCATTGGTCCGAGACCGGGTTAGTGGTCTCCGGCGTCGAGGCCACCGTCATCAGATCGATCTTCTCCTTCAGGATCAGGTCACCGGCCACTTCAGCCGCGCGGTTCGGATTGGACTGGCTGTCCTTGACGATGATCTCGACCGCATGGGTCGTGCTGCCGATCTTGATTCCGCCCTTGAATGCTGCATTCACGCCCTCCAGCACGAACTTGTCAGCCTCCCCGAAAGCCGCCAAAGGACCGGTCTGCGGCGAGACATAGCCGATCTTGATCTTGCGCCCCGCCTGCGCAAACGCCGGGACGCTCAAGCTGCCAGCGCCGGCGACGACCACGGCGTTTCCCATCAGCCGCAAGAAGTCACGGCGCTTCGCTCCGCTCCGCCCGCTGGCGGCACTACCCTTCTTCTGCATGCGGTGAGACATTTTTGACTCCTCCTTGTTGGTTGTCGTGTTTGATGCGGCGTGAGCCGTGCTGTGTGATGCTTGAATCAGGCGGCGCGCCGATGCGCCGTGATCGGGCGCTCGCCGTGGTAGGCGGCAGTGAGCAGGACGAGAATCGCCTCGTAGCTTACCGGCCGCGGGTTGTAATAAGGGTTCTCGGTCGCGAGTTTGGCAGCGCGCTCCAGGCCGTCGCGCGGCATCCCCAGGTCCTTCAACGCGACCCGGGCGCCGATGGCGCAAGCCAAGTCGTACAGCGCCCCCGCCGGATCGATGCTGCCGAGCGCGCGCGCGATGCGCGTCATCGCTTCGGGCGCGGCCTCGAAGTTGTACGCGGTGGCGTGCGGCAGGATCGCGGTATGGGTCTCGGCGTGCGGCAGGTTGAAAGACCCGCCCAGCGTGTGGCACAGCTTGTGATGCAACGCCATCCCGACCTGCCCGAGGCAGGCGCCCGCTAGCCAGGCGCCGTACAGAGCGTCGCCGCGCGCTTCGAGGTTTGCGCTTTCGCAGACCACCGTGGGCAAGCTCGAGGCCAGCGCGCGGATGCCCTCTTCCGCCATCAACGAAGTGATCGGGTTGGCGTCCTGCGCGTAGAGCGCTTCGACACAGTGGGCAATGGCATTCATTCCGCTCGGGCCCGCGATGCGGGCCGGCAGCGTGAGCAACAACTGCGGGTCGTAGATGACCGTCTTCGGCAGCACGCGAGAGTCGCGCCCCGTTTTCTTCTGGCCCTGTGCCGTGATTCCGTAGATCGGCGTCATCTCGGAGCCGGCGAAGGTGGTGGGAATGGCGACAATCTGAAGCTCCGAGGTGAGCGCGATGGCCTTCCCCAGACCGATGGTGGAGCCGCCGCCGACCGCCACGCAGCAATCCGCGGCAAGGCGCGTGGCCTCCGCTCGAGCCGCCTCGGCGGTTTCAAGCGGCACGTGCATCACCGCCTTGTCGTACACGCCGGCCGCGCGCGTACCGAGCCGAGCCGCGATGCGCTCGGCCGAAGCACGCTGCTCCGGCGTGCTCAAAACCAATGCACGCTTGGCACCCAGGCGCTCGATCTCCTCACCGAGCCGCTCGAGTGCGCCGGCACCGAACACCACGCGCGAAGGTTGCGCGTTGAAGACGAAGGTTCTCATGCGTAGGCCCGGGACGGTTCGTGCACCAACGCGACTCCGGTGAGGCGCGCCAGCTCTTCCAGGGTCAGCCCGTCGACCATCTCCCGCACGCGCAGCCCCGGCGGCATGACATCGAGCACGCAGAGATCGGTATAGATACGGTTGACGCAGGCGACGCCAGTCAAAGGATAAGTGCAGCGCTCGACGACTTTGCTTTGGCCCGTCTTGGTGAGGTGCTCCATCATCACGAACACCTGCTTGGCGCCGATCGCCAGATCCATCGCTCCGCCCACTGCGGGAATAGCGTCCGCCGCGCCGGTGTGCCAGTTCGCCAGGTCGCCTTTGGCGGAAACCTGGAAAGCGCCCAGGACGCAGATGTCGAGGTGGCCGCCGCGCATCATCGCGAAGGAGTCGGCATGGTGGAAGAATGCGCCGCCGGGCAGCAAAGTGACCGGATCCTTGCTCGCATTGATCAGGTCATAGTCCTCCTCGCCCGCCGCCGGGGCAGGACCCATGCCCAGCACGCCGTTCTCGCTGTGCAGGAGAATCTCGCGGTTCCTCGGCAGATGATTGGCGACCAAAGTCGGAAGCCCGATGCCGAGGTTGACGCACGCGCCTTCCGGAATATCGCGCGCCACGCGCGCCGCCATCTGGTCACGGTTGAGCCGCTGCATGATTGACTCCTATGCCGCCGCAGCCCGCACGACGGTCTGCTCGGCGCGCGCGACGCGCACGATGCGCTTGACGTAGATACCGGGCGTGACGATGGTTTCCGGGTCGAGCTCGCCCAGCTCGACGATGCGATTTACCTGAGCAACGGTGCATCGCGCCGCGGTGGCCATGATCGGGCCGAAGTTGCGCGCCGTCTTGCGGTACACGAGATTTCCCCAGCGATCGGCGCGCTCGGCCTTGATCAGCGCGTAGTCGGCTCGGATCGGAAATTCGAGCACGTAGCCGCGGCCGTCGATCGTGCGCGTCTCCTTGCCTTCGGCGAGCAGCGTCCCGTAACCGGTCGGGGTGAAGAACGCTCCGATGCCGGCCCCCCCGGCGCGGATGCGCTCGGCCAGGTTGCCCTGCGGCACCAGCTCGAGCTCGATCTCGCCGGCGCGATACAGCGCATCGAACACGTACGAATCGGTCTGGCGCGGAAACGAGCACAGGATCTTGCGCACACGCCGCGCTTTGAGCAGCGCGGCGAGGCCCGTTTCGCCGTTGCCGGCATTGTTGTTGACGATGGTCAGATCCTTCGCGCCCTGCGCGATGAGCGCATCGATCAGTTCGGCCGGCATCCCAGCCGGGCCGAAGCCGCCGATCATGACCGTCGCGCCGTCTGGAATGTCCGCGACCGCTTCGGTGACCGACAGTAGGATCTTGTTGATCATAGCGGCGTCAGCGGGGGTAGTAAGGCGGGATCTGCGCGTCGACGTTGACCCACACCGACTTGGCTTCGGTGTAGTCGTGCATGGCTTCGAAGCCCATCTCTCGCCCATAGCCCGACCGGCCAACCCCGCCGAAGGGCGAGCCGGGATTGACGCGCTTGTAGCAGTTGATCCATACCATCCCCGTGCGCATCGCCGCTGCCACGCGATGCGCGCGCGCCAGGTTGGTAGTCCACAGCCCTCCGCCCAGGCCGTACTCGGTGCCGTTGGCGACGGCGATCACCTCCTCGTCGTCGCGGAAGGTAGTCACGGTGACAAACGGGCCGAACACTTCCTCCTGCGAGACGCGCGAGCGCGGGCTGGCGCGCACCACCGTCGGCTCGACGTAACAACCCTTGGCGAGCTCTCGGCGCTCTGGAGCTTTGCCGCCCAGCAGGATCTCGCCGCCTTCCTCGCGCGCCACTTTGACGTAGCTCAGCACGCGGTCGCGATGCTGAGCGGAAGTGAGCGGCCCCATCTCGGTCGCGGGATCCATTGGGTTGCCAACGCGAATGGAACGCGCCAGGCCGAGGAACTTGTCGAGAAAAGCGTCGGCAATCTTCTCGTGCAGGATCAAGCGCGAGCCGGCGATGCAGGCCTGCCCCTGGTTGTGGAAGATGGCGAAGGCCGAGCCGTTCACTGCCGCCAAAAGGTTGGCGTCGTCGAACACGATGTTGGCACCCTTCCCGCCCAGCTCGAGCTGCACGCGTTTGAGATTACCCGCCGAGGCCTGCACGATCTTGCGGCCGGTGGCAGTGGACCCGGTGAAAGCGATCTTGTCCACGCCCGGATGCTCCGCGAGGTATTGTCCGGCCACGTTGCCGTAACCGGGCACCACGTTCATCACCCCCTTCGGAAAGCCGACCTCGCGCGCCAGCTCCGCCACGCGCAGGCTGGACAGCGGAGTCAGCTCCGCCGGCTTGAGCACGACTGTGTTGCCGGCGGCCAGGGCCGGGCCCATCTTCCAGCCGGTGAACATCAGCGGAAAGTTCCACGGCACGATCTGACCCACCACGCCCAACGGCTCGCGCAGCACGTAATTCAGGAACCCCTGCTCCACCGGCACCACGCTCCCTTGAACTTTGTCGGCCATGCCGCCGAAGTAGCGGAACGTGAACGCCGTGCGCACCACGTCCAGCCCTTTCGTGTCGCGCAACGGATGGCCGGTATCTAGCGTCTCAAGCTCGGCCAACTCCTCGGCCCGCGCTTCGATCGCGTCGGCGAGCCTCAACAGCATCCGCCCGCGGTCGGCGGCCGCTAGCCGCGACCAGCCGCCGAAGGCTTTGCGAGCAGCGTCGACGGCCCGGTCGATATCGGCTTTCTGCGCCTCCGCGACCTCGGTGATGACCGAGTTGTCGTGTGGATTCAGGACCGGGATGCGCGCATGCGCCTCCGAGTCGACGAACTCGCCGTCGATGAACAGCCGGTTTTGCACCGCTCAGAACTCGACGGGATACGGGGGCAGCTCGCCGCGCTCGTAACGCTTGGGCAGCTCGGGGTTAGCGTTCTCCCACACCAGCAGCATCGAGCGCTTCTTCGAGAAGCCCTGGTGGCGGATGTCCGCCGGCATCGCCGCCACATCGCCCGCCTTCATCGTGACTCTTGCGCGCGGGCGCCCGGTTTCGCGATCGCCGACCTCCCAGGTAATCTCGTCGGACAGTTGCACGAACCACTCGACCCGGTCATTGCCGTGGATGATGGGCAGGATGTACTCCTCGGTGGTGGGACAGAACAGGCTCTGCTTGCACACCGAGGTGACCGACGGGTTCCATGTCACATCCGAGCGCGACAGGTACTTGAACAGGTTGAACGCGTGCAGCTCCTTTTCGAATCCGGGCTCGGCCTTGATCTCGGGCTCGTCCTGCACCACATCGGCGAACGCGCGGTTGACCGCGTAATCCTCGCGTAATGGCGAATCGCCTTCCATCCCCGGCATGCGCTTGGTGGCCACGCGAAAGCGCTCGATCGCTTTGAGGTTGTTCCCATGCTTCTCACCGAAGGCGGCGGCAGCTCCGGTTTCGGCCGGCGCGGCGAACGGGTCGAAGCCCTCGTTCACCCAGTCGCTCAGGATTTCCTTGAACTTGGCCATCGCTGGAGGGGTATCGAACACCTCCACGTAGGACAGGCCGGCCTTGTGGATCGCCTCGTTATAGCGTCCGGCGAACAGCTCGACCCGGCCATATAAGTTGCGCGTGCCGAACACGGCGTCGAAGTTCACCAGGCCGTAGAAGAAACCCCACGCTACATCGCGCATGATGGCGCGCAGAAACGCATCCGCGCTCATGGTGTGTGACTGGCGCTGACCCTTGGCTGGCCACGTGATGGTGACGAAGTACTCGTCGCGCTGGAACGTGAACTGGCCGAGCGTGAAGGTGCGATAGCCGGCGATCTTCTCGGGCAGCTTGATCTCGACGGGGGCGTTCATAGGCGTGTCTCCTGGAATCCGTATCCGTTCATTGGGCTCAGTGATAGCAGATCTCGCCCCATTTCTGAACGGTCAGGGGGCCGAGGATGGTTTGCTGGATCATGACGCCGGGCTTGGACGCCTTGAAGCGGTAAGCCGCGCCCTTGGGCAGGAGCGTCTGGTGCCCGCGCTTGAGGCGGACCGTACCCATGCGCTTGCCCTTGGGCTCGCCCTGAAGCTGGACCGTTCCTTCCTTCCCCGGCGGGGCCACCGCGTCCGCGTTGTCGAGCTTCACGTACTCGACCTCGACTTCGCCGTCCATCACCACGGCGAACTCGTCGTGCGAGCAGGCCATCCAGGGCGAGGTTCCTTCAGCGCGTATCGCTTCGATCACATATTCGAGATTCTTCGCCACCGCCACCTTCTCGTAAGGCTTGGCCTTGGCCGCCACCTCGAACACGTTGGAAAAAACGTAATACTTGGGGTTGTCGTTGATGATCTCCATCGTTCCCTTCTCGTACTTCGAGAGGGAGCCGAACACGGTGGTGAATCCCATTTGCTCCTCCGGCCGTTTGGTGCTAATTTGTTCGCGATGCGGACATACGTCCGAACTCCGAACACTTTATGCCCGGCTCCGATTCGCTGTCAAGACCTGCCCGGCTACGGCCTGTCGCGGCGAGCAAAGATCGAATGCGCGCGGCCGATCGCGACGTCCGCCGCAGCGCAATGACGGCTGCTGGCACGAAGCAAAACGACGCCTTGAGGTCCGAGAGGGGCAACGGAGGGTCAGAGAAAGGCACCGGCAGCGACTTCGTACGCGCGCTGGCCAAGGGGTTGTCGGTGATCGAGGCCTTCGATGCCGGTTCTCCCTCCATGACGCTGAGCGCGGTGGCGAAGAAGACCGGCCTGTCGCGGGGCACCGCGCGCCGGCTTCTGCTGACCTTGGTGGAGCTGGGCTATGCCGGTTTCGACGGCAAGCACTTCGGTCTGCAGGCGCGCGCGTTGAACCTCGGCTTCGCCTATCTGCACTCCAGGAACCTGTGGCAGCTCGGCCAGCCCTACATGGTGCAGCTGGTGGAGCGCGTGCACGAGTCGTGCTCGATCGCCGTGCTCGATGGCAGCGAGATCGTGTACGTGGCGCGGGTGCCGACGGCGGCGCGCATCATGTCGATCAACCTGGGCATCGGCACGCGCCTGCCCGCATTCGCCACCTCGATGGGTCGTGTCCTGTTAGCCGGACTTTCCGCAGAAGCTGTGAGCCAGCTGCTCGAGCAGGTGTCTCCCCTTTCCAAGTACACGCACAAGACAATCACCGACCCAACGGCGTTGCTGCGCGAGATCGAGGTCGTGCGCAGACAGGGCTGGGCCCTCGTCGATCAGGAATTGGAGATGGGATTGCGTTCGATCGCGACGCCCATCGTCGACGGCAGCGCCCGCGTGTTAGCGGCGCTTAACATCGGCACGCATGCCTCGCGCTGGCCGATTCAGAAGCTGACCCAGGAAGTATTGCCACTGCTCAAGCAGACGGCGGCTTCCATCTCGACACTGCTAGGGCCGGGCGTCGGGAGACAGGCTGGTAAAGGGTGAAGGGTGAAGCAGATGAGGACATCGTATGCAGCGATCCGGCCTTACGTCACCGCCGATGGTTCCGAGATCCGGGAGCTGATGCATCCGGACCACCACGGGAATCAGCGGCAAAGCCTAGCGGAGGCAAACGTGCGTCCCGGCCAGGAGACGCTGCTCCACAAGCATATGCGCACCGAGGAGCTGTACCACATCACCGCCGGCCGCGGCCTGATGACGCTGGGGGAGGAGCAGTTCCACGTTGCGGAGGGCGACACTGTTTGCATCCCTCCCGGCACGCCTCACTGCATCAGCAACGTCGGCAGCGGGCCGCTGCGCATTTTGTGCTGCTGCTCCCCCGCCTACTCGGATAAGGATACCGTGCTGTTGCACGGTGACGCCGGCAGCGCAGTTGCGTAGCGTCAGAAGGCAGTTGGGTCAAAGAAAAGGATCGGCACTCCACGCCTGTTTCCAGGCGAGGAGTTGGTCAGCCGGCATCGGCCGCGCGATGAAATAGCCCTGGGCCATATCGCAGCCCAGCTCGTTGATCAGCTCCCACTCCTCACGGGTTTCGATGCCCTCGGCAACCGCTTTGAGGTTCAGCTCGCGCGCGAGATCCAGACCCTTCTTCAGCGCCGCGCGCACCGGTGCCTGGAGCGCTGCGCCCACCAACATCTTATGGTCGATCTTGAGCTCGGTGGCCGGGATGCGCTCCAGCTGTTCGCGCGAGCACTGGCCCGTGCCAAAGTCGTCGATCGCCAGACCAAATCCGCGCACCCGCAGCTGCAGCAGGCTGTCCAGCGCTACCCGGATGTCATGGGCCAGAGCGGCTTCGGGCACTTCGATGATGAGGTTTTCATGCTCGATGCCGTGCTCGATGATCTTGGCCTCGATGCGGTCCGCCAGCCCCGGGGCGAGCAGAAGGTCGGGCGAGAGATTGACCGACACCTGCACGTCCAGCCCCTGCCGCCGCCACCTGCGGCACTGCCCCACGGACTTCTCCAGCATGACCGCGGTGAGATCGTCGAACAGGTAGTTGTCGGCGATCAACGGTAGAAAGGATCCCGCCGCGAGCAGTCCGTGCTCGCTATGCTGCCAGCGTATCAAGGCCTCGACGCCGACCAGCTGCATTCCGCGCAGAGACACTTTGGGCTGGAAGTGAGGAAAGAACTGGTCCTGGGCGATGGCGTTCCAGATCTCCTCCAGGGTGATCTCGGGCGGTGCTGTGTTGGGGATCGCCTCGGCGGCGGGGATCCGCGACTCGGTTAAGACGTTGACCGACATTGTCTTGCCTCCCGAATTTGGGTTGCGGATGTGACTCCTCCGATGGAGTTTCGTCCCGCTATCCGAATACTTGAGGGTCGGCCCGGTAGAATAGAGGCTTCCATCCCTCGATCGACTCCCATGCAACCGCTCAGCGGCATCCGTGTCCTCGACTTCAGCACTCTGTTGCCCGGCCCCATGGCCACCTTGCTGCTGGCCGAGGCCGGCGCCGAGGTGATCAAAATCGAACGCCCGGGCAGCGGAGAGGAGCTGCGCAGCTACCAGCCGCGCTTTGCCGATACCAGCGTGTCGTTCGCCTTGCTCAATCGCGGCAAGCGCAGCATCGCCATCGATCTGAAGGCGCCCGACGCCGTGTCGCGATTGCGCCCACTGCTCGAGTCGGCGGATGTGGTAGTGGAGCAGTTTCGCCCCGGCGTCATGGACCGCCTCGGCTTGGGATACGAGGCGTTGTCGGCGATCAATCCGCGCATCGTGTACTGCTCCATCACCGGATACGGGCAGAACGGCCCCAAAGCGCAAGTCGCGGCTCACGACCTCAACTACCAGGCGGACGCCGGGATGCTGTCCATCGCGGCGGGAGCCGACGGTGCGCCGGTTGTCCCTAGCGCTTTGGTCGCCGACATCGCTGCCGGCAGCTATCCAGCGGTGATCAACATCTTGCTCGCACTGCGCAGCCGCGAGAACACGGGCAAGGGATGCAAGCTGGACGTCGCCATGACCGACGGCCTGCTGCCCTTTCTATACTGGGGCATCGGTATCGGAGTCGCCACCGGAAACTGGCCGCGACCCGCCGGCGAGCTGCTTTCCGGCGGCAGCCCCCGCTACCAGATTTATGGCACGGCCGATGGCAGGTTCCTGGCTGCAGCACCGCTGGAGGACCGCTTCTGGGCCAACTTCTGCGATGCCATCGGCCTGGCGACCGAGATGCGCGATGACCGCAAAAACCCGCCAGCGACGCGTGCCGCGGTGGCGCAGATCATTCTGCGGCGCAGCGCTCACGAGTGGCTCGCTCACTTTGAGGGCAAGGATGTATGCTGCAACGTCGTGCGCAGTCTGCACGAAGCGATGTCTGATCCGCAGTTCGCAGCGCGCGGTGCATTCCAGCGCGACGTGGTATCGGACGGTTCGGCACTCCCGGCCGTGAGCGTGCCCATCGACTCTGCCTTCCGCGACCGCGCGACGAAGCTACCTTATCCTCGGCTCGGGGAGTCGAACGCGTTGCTGGGGCCGCCGCGCGAAAAGTAGGACTCGCTGTTCAAGCGGCGACGCGGTAGGGATAGCGCTGAATCCAGTGCCGCGCGATGTCCACACGTCTGCAGATCCATACGTCATCGCAGCGCTGAACGTGATCGAGAAACCGGCAGAGAGCCGCGAAGCGCCCGGGCCGCCCGGCCAGACGACAATGCAGTCCGACGGACATCATCTTGGGCCGCGTTGCGCCCTCGGCATAGAGGACCTCGAAGGCATCTCTCAGGTACTGGTAGAACTGCTCGCCGGAATTGAAGCCTTGCGCGGTCGCGAAGCGCATGTCGTTCGCATCGAGCGTGTACGGCACCACCAAGTGCGGCTTGCCGCTGACCTCGACCCAGTACGGCAGGTCATCGGAATAGGAATCCGCGTCATACAAGAATCCGCCGTGCTCGACGAGCAGCCGGCGCGTGTTCGGGCTGTCGCGACCGGTGTACCAGCCGAGAGGCGCGGACCCGGTCATGCGCCGGATGACGTCCACCGCAAGCCGCATGTGGTCGCGTTCCGTGGTTTCGTCCATGAGCTGGTAGCTGATCCAGCGCCAGCCGTGACAGGCGATCTCGTGTCCGCCTTCGAGCATGGCGGCGACGGCCTCCGGGTTGCGCTGTAACGCCATCGATACACCGAAGACCGTAACCGGGATCGAGCGCCGCCCGAGCTCCCGCATGATGCGCCAGAATCCGGCGCGGCTGCCGTACTCGTACAGGGACTCCATGCTCATGTGTCGCGTTTCGAACGCGTGCGCGCCGATGATCTCGGACAGAAAGGTTTCCGACGCGCGATCGCCATGCAGCACGCTGTTCTCGCCACCCTCCTCGTAGTTGAGCACGATCTGCAGCGCGATACGCGCGCCACCCGGCCAATCGGCAAACGGCGGGTTCGCGCCGTAGCCGATCATGTCACGCGGGTAGGCTGGCTCGGCCATCTTTGCTTGGCGCTCAGTCGCAGCAGGGTTTCACCGAAGCTCGCCGAATCGCCCAACGCGAAGCCCCGATCATGCCCCTTCCCTCTCCCTCCCCCGCGAGCGTGGGAGGGTTGGGGTGGGGGAGCGCTGCACCAGAATCTCGCCCCCGCCCAGGGTCACCTCGTCGCAGTCCGGGCCAGGCCCGGCGCGGTCGATGACCAAGAAGTCGCACGGGCTCTCGAGCGCGAGCAAAGCGTGATGCCAGACGCCGCGGCGATAGTTGATGCCCTGCCTGCCGTTGGTGATGAACGCGCGCAACGACGCGGGCGCCGGTTCATCACCGGGAGGCGCTACCACCACCAGGAAGGGGATGCCGCTGAGAGGAACGAACGCCTGGCTGGACAGCGGATGGCGCTCCATGATCTCGATGCGCACGGGCAGCGATCGAGGCGTCGCGCGGAAGATGCTGATCAACGCTCGCCCGCCGCGCTCCAGCACGTCCACCGTGGCGAGGTCGTGATACCGCTCCGCGTAACCGCTGTTGATGGTGTAGTGAGGGCTGCCGTCGACCTGGATCACATCGCCAAAAGGTGCGAAGTTTTCCCGGGTGAGGTCGTCGAGCGCAACGATCAAGGGCGGCATCGGCGCACCGCGCTCAGGCAAGCCGGCCGTAAAGCCGCAGACGGCTCACGCCGCCGTCGGGGATGATGTTCAGACGCACATGCGTCACGGGGCCGATGTCGACCAGCTCGCGCTCGAAAAAGTGCTGCCGGTTCATCTCGAGCTTCTGCTCCGGGAGCAGCGTACGCCAGAACATGGACTGGGTGATCGCCGACTCGTCGGTGCCGCCGGTGACCAGCGCCGCCTGTAGCGAGCAGCGGTCCGGATAGTTGCCCTTGAAGTGGGCGGTGTCCACCTCCACGCGCGCGATCCGGCCGGCATGGCCCAAAGCCAGGATCACCCAGTCGTTTCCCGGCTCGCGCCGGCGGCGCGTCTCCCAGCCGTCGCCCATGTTGACCCCGCGCCCCGGCGCAATCAGGTTCCACATCGACCCGAAGTGCTCGTCGTTGCAAGCGACCGCCCGCCCGCCGTTGTCCAGCGCCACGAGATCGTACTCAGCGTTGCGGTCCGCGCCGTCCCAGGAGCGCGCCACCTTGCCGTACACGCGCAGGCGCGCGATGCCACCGTCGGGAAAGATGTTGAGTCGCACGTGCGTCCACACGCTGGGGCTGTCCACTGCGATGTAGTGGTGGGAGTTGCCACGCAGGTTGGTGGGTCTGATCAGCGGGGCCCACGCGGTGCGCTGGTCGGGTTGCGCGGGGCTCTCGCACACGTCGATCGAGGCGGCAGGCGGATAGTTGCCGGTGAAATGGCTGGTGTCGATGTCCACGCCGCGGATGATTCCCGGATAGGCCAGACGCAGGACGCACCAGTCGTAACCCTCGCCACGCTTGCGCCGCGTCTCCCAGCCGTCCATCCATTTGCCATTGTCATCGAACTTGCCCGGGATGAACTGCGCCGCCTCAGGGCTGAGGATGCGTTCCTTGGGTGCGAAAAACTCGTCGCTCGCCTGCAGCGCCTGAGCGCCGCGGCGCGCGTCCGCAAGGTTCAGCCACTTGCGGGCAAATTCGGGGGCATCGGGATCGATCGCGGCCATATCCGGTTGCGCCGTGATGAGCTTCGCTTCGGCGGCATCGATGTTGCTAGCTTTACACGAAACGCTCGGCCTTGCCAGTATACTTAGGCATCCGCGCGCCTATTCAGGCAGTTTACGGACAGCGAACAAGGCCATGTGGAGGGGGAAACGATGAGCGGGGCTTCCAACCCCAGCACGCCGCATCACGCCGCAGTCGAAGACGCGATCGCACTGCATGCCGCGCGGCCGGGAGGGTTGATGCCACTGCTGCACGCCGTTCAGGAACGAGTGGGATTCATTCCGCCCGAAGCTCTGCTGCGGATCGCCGAGGTCTTGAACATTTCGCGCGCCGAGGTGCACGGCGTCATCACGTTCTATCACGACTTCCGCACCGCCCCGCCCGGCCGGCACGTCGTTAAGCTTTGTCGCGCCGAAGCTTGCCAGTCTATGGGTGCCGAGGCGCTTGCACAGCACGCTCAAGCGCGGCTCGCGACGCAATTCCATCACACCAGCGCGGACGGGATAAGGCTCGAGCCGGTGTATTGTTTAGGCGACTGTGCCTGCTCGCCGGCGATGATGATCGATGGGCGGTTGTATGGGCGCGTTACGCCGGAGCGCTTCGATCGCCTGATGGAAACGCTGGAGCAGCCATGACCGTCACGGTGTACGTGCCGCGTGACGCTGCCGCTCTCTCGGTTGGCGCACAGGAAGTAGCGCAGGCAATCGCGCGCATGGCCGCCGCTCGCAATGACGACATCCGATTGGTGCGCAACGGCTCGCGCGGATTGCTCTGGCTGGAGCCGCTGGTGGAGGTCGACACGACTGCGGGGCGCATCGCCTACGGTCCCGTGGCGCCCGAGGACGTTGCGGGTCTGTTCCAGGCCGACTTCCTGAGCGGCGGCGCGCACGGGCGGCGGCTGGGACTCACCGAAGACATCCCCTATTTGAAGCGACAGGAGCGGCTCACCTTTGCACGCGTCGGCCTCACGGACCCTCTCAGCACCCTCGACTACGAAGCGCATGGAGGATGGCGCGGCCTGCGCAGCGCACTTGCGCTCGGCAGCGCGGAGATTGTCGAAACCGTGGTTCAATCCGGCTTGCGCGGGCGCGGTGGTGCGGCGTTCCCCGCCGGAATCAAATGGCGCACCGTGCTCAACGCGCCAGGTAAGCTGAAGTATGTGGTGTGCAATGCCGACGAAGGGGATTCGGGCACCTTCTCCGACCGCATGATCATGGAGGGTGACCCGCTCGTGCTGATCGAGGGAATGACCATCAGCGCGCTGGCGGTGGGAGCCACTCAAGGCTACGTCTACCTGCGCTCGGAGTATCCGGACGCAGAACGCACCTTCGAGGCGGCCATCGCGGCAGCTCAGCAGGGCGGTTATCTGGGCGAAGACATCCTCGGCAGCGGTCGCAGCTTCCACCTCGAGCTGCGGCGCGGCGCCGGCGCTTACATCTGCGGCGAGGAAACCGCCATGCTGGAGAGCCTCGAAGGCAAGCGTGGCATGGTGCGCTTCAAACCGCCGCTGCCTGCGATCGAGGGCCTATTCGGCAAACCTACGGTGATCAACAACGTGATCACCTTCGCCTCCGTGCCCATCATCCTGGACAAGGGGGCCAAGTACTACGCCGATTTTGGCATGGGCCGCTCGCGCGGCACGTTGCCATTCCAGCTCGCCGGCAACATCAGGCACGGCGGCCTGGTGGAAAAGGCGTTCGGCATCACGCTGCGCGAATTGCTCTACGACTACGGAGGCGGCTGCGCCTCCGGGCGTCCGATCCGCGCGGTGCAGGTCGGCGGCCCTCTGGGTGCGTACCTGCCGCAGTCCCAGTTCGACACGCCGCTCGACTACGAAGCCTTTGCAGCCATCGGTGGCATGCTCGGGCATGGCGGCGTGGTGGTCTTCGACGACACCGTGGACATGGCGCACATGGCGCGCTATGCGATGGAGTTCTGCGCCATCGAGTCCTGCGGCAAATGCACGCCCTGCCGCATCGGGTCGACCCGTGGCGTCGAGGTGATCGATCGCGTCCGGCAGGGCGAGCGGCGCGAAGATAACGTGGAATTGCTACGCGACCTGTGCGATACCATGCTGCACGGATCGCTGTGCGCGATGGGTGGCATGACGCCGTTCCCGGTCTTGAGCGCGCTGAGCCATTTTCCTGAGGATTTCGGGTTGCCCCCAGTACCCACCGCCGGAGGGCGCGGCGTGACGCAGGTCAAAGCATGACGCTGCTCATAGGGTTTAGACTTATATGCCATTGAAGCGCGGAGATTGAGATGTATTCGGTCAAAGAGCTCGACCCCGGCACACCGCAGCGCACGTCGGACCAGCTGGTGACCCTCGAAATCGACGGGGTAGCTGTCACGGTACCCTGGGGCACTTCGGTGATGCGTGCCGCCGCCGAGGCAGGCGTGCGCGTGCCCAAGCTGTGTGCCACCGACATGCTCGAGGCCTTCGGCTCCTGCCGCCTGTGCCTGGTCGAGATCGAGGGCCGCAAGGGCTATCCCGCGTCGTGCACGACGTTGGTGGAGCCGGGCATGAAAGTGCTCACGCAGACGCGCAAGCTCGCAGACCTGCGCCGTGGCGTGATGGAGTTGTACATCTCCGACCATCCGCTCGACTGTCTCACCTGCCCGGCCAACGGGAACTGCGAACTTCAGGAGATGGCCGGGGTCGTGGGGCTGCGCGAGGTGCGGTACGGCTATGACGGCGCCAATCACCTGCGCGCCGAGAAAGATACCTCCAACCCGTACTTCACCTTCGACCCGACCAAGTGCATCGTGTGCTCGCGCTGCGTGCGCGCCTGCGAGGAGGTACAGGGCACCTTTGCGCTAACCGTGGACGGCCGTGGCTTCGCCTCCGTGATCGCGGCGGGTCCAACCGACTTCCTGGCATCCGAATGCGTCTCCTGCGGTGCGTGCGTGCAGGCTTGTCCCACCTCCACGCTGATGGAGAACTCCGTCATCGACAGTGGGCAGCCCGACCACAGCGTCGTCACGACTTGCGCTTACTGCGGGGTGGGCTGCTCCTTCCGCGCCGAAATGAAAGGCACTGAGGTCGTGCGCATGGTGCCGGACAAGGACGGGCGCGCCAACCACGGCCACTCCTGCGTGAAGGGGCGTTTCGCCTGGGGCTACGCCACCCACCCCGACCGGATCCGCACGCCGATGATCCGCAACAAGATCACGGACCCGTGGCGCGAAGTGTCGTGGGACGAGGCGATCTCCTACGCCGCCTCCGAGTTCAAGCGCATACAGGCCAAGTACGGCCGCAGCGCCGTCGGCGGGATTACCTCCTCGCGCTGCACCAACGAGGAAACCTACCTGGTGCAGAAGCTGGTGCGGGCCGCGTTCGGCAACAATAACGTGGACACCTGCGCGCGTGTGTGCCACTCGCCCACCGGCTACGGCTTGAAGGCAACGCTGGGCGAATCGGCCGGCACCCAGGACTTCGACTCGGTGGAGCAAGCCGACGTGATCGTGGTGATCGGCGCCAACCCAACCGATGGCCATCCGGTCTTCGCTTCGCAGCTCAAGCGCCGGCTGCGTCACGGCGCCAAGCTGATCGTGATGGATCCGCGCAGCATCGACCTGGTGCGCATGCCGCACGTGGAAGCGGACTATCACCTCAAGCTTCTGCCGGGCACCAACGTGGCCGCAATCAACGCGCTCGCGCACGTGGTGGTGACCGAAGGGTTGCTCAAGGAAGACTATATCCGCGCGCGCTGCGATCTGAAGGAATACGAGAAGTGGAAGGCATTCATCGCGCAGCCGCACAACTCGCCCGAAGCGATGGAGAAGGTGACGGGCGTGCCTGCCGCCGACCTGCGCGCAGCCGCGCGCCTGTACGCCACGGCCGGCAACGCCGCCATCTACTACGGCCTCGGCGTGAGCGAGCACAGTCAAGGATCCACCATGGTGATGGGCATCGCCAACCTGGCCATGGCCACCGGCAACCTCGGCCGACCTGGCGTGGGCGTGAATCCGTTGCGCGGGCAGAACAACGTGCAGGGATCCTGCGACATGGGGTCCTTCCCGCATGAGCTGCCGGGCTATCGCCATGTCTCGGATCCGACCGTGCGAGCGCTGTTCGAAGCCGCCTGGAGCGTTCCGGTCGACCCCGAGCCGGGCCTGCGCATCCCCAACATGTTCGATGCGGCCCTGGATGGCTCGTTCAAAGGCATGTACGTGCAGGGCGAAGACCTGGCGCAGTCCGATCCCGATACCCAGCACGTCACCGCCGCGCTGGAGGCGTTGGAGTGCCTCGTGGTCCAGGACCTGTTCCTGAACGAGACGGCCAAGCTGGCGCACGTGTTTCTGCCCGGTTCGAGCTTCCTGGAGAAAGACGGTACGTACACCAATGCGGAGCGCCGCATCTCGCGCGTGCGCAAGGTCATGCCCCCGCTCGCGGGCTTGGCCGACTGGGAGGTCACCGTGGCGCTCGCCAACGCGCTGGGCTATCCCATGCACTACGACCATCCCTCGCAGATCATGGACGAGATCGCGCGCCTGACACCCACGTTCAAGGGCGTGACCTTCGACAAGATCGACCGGCTGGGCAGCATCCAGTGGCCGTGCAATGACAAGGCGCCGGAAGGCACCCCGGTGATGCATGTCGAGGAGTTCGTCCGCGGCAAGGGCAGGTTCGTCGTCACCGAGTACGTGCCGACCGAAGAGCGCGCCACCCGCGAGTATCCGTTGATCCTCACCACGGGCCGGATTCTCTCGCAGTACAACGTCGGCGCGCAGACACGCCGCACGGCGAACCTGGTGTGGCACGACGAGGACCGTCTGGACATCCATCCGCATGATGCGGAACAGCGCGGCATCAAGGAGGGCGACTGGGTCGGCATTCGCAGCCGGGCCGGTGAGACCGTGCTGCGCGCGACCATTACTGAGCGCATGCAGCCGGGCGTTGTCTATACGACATTCCACCATCCGTTCTCGGGCGCCAACGTGATCACCACCGAGAACTCGGACTGGGCCACCAACTGCCCCGAGTACAAGGTGACGGCGGTCCAGGTCACTCGCGTGTCGCAACCGTCCGAGTGGCAGCGGCACTTCACCGAGTTCGACCGGCGCCAGCACGAGCTGCTACCCGCGCACGAACAGCAGCAAACCTAGCCGGGCAGAGCGGAGTCGGACGTTGGATGTCCAAAAGCTGGTCAAGATGGCGAACGAAATCGCCGCCTTCTTCGAAGCCGAGCCCGACCGCAACGTGGCGATCGAAGGCGTAGCCGGTCATCTGAAGCGCTTCTGGGAACCGCGCATGCGCCGCGAGATCGTCCAGTGGGTGGACGAGCACGCTGGCGAAGGGTTGACCGAGCTGGCCGCTGCGGCCATCAAAGCCAACCGCGACCGGCTGCTGCCGCAGCGGCCGGGCACTTAGGCTCAGCGTAGCTAGACAAAAAGGCGAGCCGTCGGCTCGCCTTTCTTGCGTCCGCTGCCCCCGTCAGGCAACCATCGCGATGTCGGAGGACTGGATGCGCTTGACGCCGGCTTTGGCCATGTCCGCCCAAGCTTTGGCCACCGAGCCGTTGAGGTCGATCCCGCGGCAGGCGTCCTCGATCACTTCGGCCTGGAAGCCAAACCTGCGCGCGTCGAGCGCTGACCATGCGACGCAGTAGTCGGTCGCCAAGCCGCACACGAACACGCGGTCGATGTTGCGCCCCTTCAGATAACCGGCCAGCCCGGTCTCGGTCTTGCGGTCCGCCTCGAGGAAGGCCGAGTAGCTGTCCACGTCGCGATGGAAGCCCTTGCGGATGATCAGCTCGGCTTGGGGGATATCGATGCCGCTCACGATCGCCGCGCCCTCGGTTCCCTGTACGCAGTGATCGGGCCACAGCACCTGCGTTCCGTAGCTGAGCTGTATCGCTTCGAACGGCTTCTTTCCCTGGTGCTGAGAAGCAAAGGACACGTGGTCGGCAGTGTGCCAATCCTGGGTCATCACAACGTTGCTAAAGTTCTTCGCGATGCGATTGATGAGCGGTACGATCTCGTCGCCGCCCTTCACCGCCAGGCTACCGCCCGGTACGAAGCAGTTCTGCACATCGATCACCAGCAGCGCGTCGCTGTCCGTGGGCTTGATCTTGCCAGCCGCCAACGCATCGCGCAGCCCTGCAGCCGGCAGCGCGGCCGTCATCGCCGCGGCCCCTGCGGTGATCAGGAATTTGCGCCGATTGATTTCGCCCATCTGTTTGCCTCCTGTTTAAACCCTGTCGGGGACACTGCACGTCCGCGTTCAGTTCCCGCAGACTCGAACGCTATTATAGGGCGGTTCGGCCGGGGCGCCAGCCGCGCTTCGATCAGATCGACACCAGCACCGGGACCTCGGTGGCCGGGGGCGTGTTGCGGCTGCGCTGGCAGCGCACGCTGCCGTCGATCACCACCATCCCTACGCCGGGAATGTCGCCCAGCGCCACGCTCGCGAGCAGCGTCTTGCCGGCGCTGTGCTGGGCCCGATCGAGGAACACGAAATCGGCCGCCCTGCCCGGTTCGATCAAACCGCAACGGAGCTTGCGTATACGCGCGGTATTGCCGGTCGCGAAGCAGAACACCTGCTCGGCAGGCAGCCCACCCAGGCTGGACAGCAGCGCGATCATGCGCAGGATGCCAAGCGGCT
>Ga0335084_10001697_pt1 | contig 20805 bp, 18 predicted proteins | sample Lox_Sample_44_FD_206721 | JGI IMG/M metagenome (GOLD analysis project Ga0335084, IMG submission 206721) | Soil microbial communities from Loxahatchee National Wildlife Refuge, Florida, United States - Lox_Sample_4.4 | ecosystem: Environmental > Terrestrial > Soil > Wetlands | place: USA...
GCCAGCCCGTCTCGGGCGCGGCGCCGATGCCGACCACGACCAGGTCCACCTCGACCCGCGCGCCGTCGGACAGGACGACTCTCTCGACCCGCCCCGCGCCCTCGATCGCAGTCACACCGACGCCGCAGCGCAGGTCCACGCCGTGGTCGAGGTGGAGCTGCGCCCACACGCTGCCCATCTCGGTGCCCAGGGCGCGGGCGAGCGGAGCGGGCAGCGGCTCGACCAGGGTGACTGACAGGCCGCGCGCGCGGCACGAAGCCGCGACCTCGGCGCCGATGAAGCCCGCGCCGATCACCGCCACGCGCGGCTTGCGCTCGAGCGCCGCGCGCAGCGCGAGCGAGTCGTCCAGGCTGCGCAGCAGGTGCACGCCTTCGAGCGCGGGCTGACCCGGCAGGCGCCGCGGCGCTGCGCCGCTCGCGATCACGAGCGCGTCGAAGCGCTCGCGCGTGCCGTCGTCGAGCGCGAGCTCGCGCGCGGCCACGTCGAGCCGTGTGGCGCGCGTGCCGAGCCGCAGGTCGAGCGCGAGCTCCTGGTACGGCCGTTTGCGCAGCGCCAGCCGGTCCACGTCCCAGCGGCCCTGCAGGATCTCCTTGGAGAGCGGCGGGCGGTCGTAGGGCAGGTGCTTCTCGGCGCCCACCAGGAGCAGCCGGCCCTGGTAGCCCAGGCGGCGCAGTGACTCGGCCGCGCGCAGGCCGGCGAGCGAGGCCCCTACGATCGCGACCTTCTGCAGCGTGACCACGCGCGCAGCTTAGAGGACGCTCGCGAAGAAGAGCCAGCGGCGCTCCCAGAAGCGCTCGAGCCGCACTTCGAGCCGGTTCGCGCCTGCGCGCAGCGCCACGCGCGCCCTGCCCTCGTCGGCCTCGACGCCCTTCACGTTCGCGAGGTCGAGCACGAGCGCGCCGTTGAGATAGACGCGCGCCGCGCTGCTCGCGCCCACGCGCAGCTCGGCGCTGCCCGGGCCGGCGCGCTGGATCTCCGCGCGCGCCACCACGACGTCGCCGATCTCGGCCTGCGCCAGCGTGCCCAGGTCGACCAGCGGGATGCCCTCGGGCGCGGCGAGCGCTTCGCTGGCGGGCTCGGCCTCGGGCAGCTCGAGCCGGTCGAGCGGGAGCCAGTCGGGGTTGGGGTGTCTGGGCGAGAGCTGCCAGCGGCGCACGCCGCCCGCGGCGAGTGGCTCCGGGTCGGAGTGACTCGCTTTCTCGACCTGGAGCGCCGCGATGCCGAAGCCCGTCGGGCCGCCCAGCCGGAGCTCGAGCGCACCGCCGGCGACGTGCGACGTGAAGCTGCGCCGCAGCAGAGCCCCGCGGTCGAGCGGCGTGTCCAGCAGAACCGGCCGGCCGTTCGCAGTCACGAGGCCCGACACCAGGAGGTTCATGCGCGGCCAGCCGCCGTTCGCCGCCACCAGATTCACCCGGTAGTCGCCGTCGGGCAGGTCGAGGCGGAACGTGCGCGCGGGTCCGGACACCAGGGCGGACGACACGGGCGCGGGCAGCGCCGAAGGAAGATAAGGCCAGTAGAGCGAGGCCATGGGCACGGACGTGAGTGCGTCGGGATCCTGGCCGATCGCGCCCGCGTAGTCGCGCTCCTCGGGCGACGCGCTGGAGTCGTCGTCGCGCGGCAGCCAGCCGAAGCCGAGCGCGCGCTCGTAGGCGCTGTCGGCGCGGACCGCGCGCCAGGGTCCGAGGTCGGCCCGTTGGCCGAACGCGAACAGGGCGACCGGGTCACCGGCGTCGCCCAGGCGCGCGATGCCGTCGAGATACGCGCGTTCGCGCTCGTCGGACAATGCGCGCAGGAGCGCGCCCGCGGCCGAGTCGTAGGCAGCCGGGTCACCGCGCCGCAGCGCCGCGACGCGGCCGAGGCGCGCGTCGAGATCGGAGGCGCCTGCGCCGGCCCGGCGCGCGCGCGCGAGCCGCTGGTCACCGCGCGCCAGCGCGCTGGCACGCGCCTCGGCCCCCGCCGGCCCCAGCACCAGCACGCCGTACACGCGCAGCGCGGGCAGACTCACTTCGGCGGCGCCACCGGCGAGCCGTACCGAGAGCTCGCGCTCGGGCTCACCGGGCACCAGCCACTGCGCGCGCTCCGGACGCACGTCGCCGGGCAGGCGCAGGCGCACCGTGACCGGCGGCGCGGGGCGGGCCGCGCCGGTCGCGTAGTCGAGCGCGTAGCTCACGAAGTGAGCCGACGCGAAGCCCCCGGCGTGGTGCCAGAGCTTCAGCCAGGTGGTCTGCGGCAAGTCACCCGACACGCGCGCGCCGGGCAGGAGCGGCGCGAGCTCGGCGACGAGCTGCGCGCCCAGCGCCCGGCCCTTCGTGTTGGGCGAGCTGCGGGTCTCGGGGAACGACGCCCCGCCGAGCAGGAGCTTCACCTTTCCCGCGGCGCGCAGCGCCGCGAGCGCGTCGGCTCCCCGCGGGCGGTTGCGCTCGTCGCGCACGCCGAGCTTGCCCAGCACGGCCAGCGTGCCGCCGCCCTTCAGGAAGCGTGTGAGTCGCGCGAGGTCGGCGTCGGCCAGACTCTCGAGCGAGGGCGCGAGCACGAGCTTGTAGCGCGAGAGGTCGGGCTCGCGCGCGCCGGGCGCCAGATCGGGGTGGCGCAGCACGACCACGTCGTAGGGCACATGGCCGTCCTCGAGCGCGCGCGCGGCGCTGCCGAAGTCGTTCTGCGGCGGTGAGTCGCTGCTGCTGGCGTTCGGCACGCACTGATCGAACAGCGCCGTCGCGACCGAGTACAAGAGCGCCACGTCCGCGATCCGCACACGCCCGCGCGCCTGGTACACCGCGCGGTGTCGGTCGCGCAGCTCGAGCAGCGACGCCAGCGCGGCCAGGGCCTCGGGCGCGCTCTGCGCGAGCAGGTCCGGATTGGCCAGCGGCACGCCGCCTCCCGCCGAGATCTCGCCGAGCTCGTGCAGCATCAGGTCCGCCGTCTTCTTCTGCGGGTTGGCCAGGAAGAGCGCCGGCCGGTCCGGCGCGCCTGCGCCGAGCGCGAACTCCATGCGCAGCGCGCCGTTGGCGTTCCACCAGCCGTGCTGGAACTGGTCGTACTCCGCCAGGCCCGAGCTCTCGAACCAGGGCAGGTCGACCAGGGGCGCGAGCGAGAGCGGATAGGGATCGGGGCCGAGCAGGGAGCCGCTCAGGTTGCCGTGCGCGTCGAAGTCGCGGCCGGCGCGCGCGGCGATGCTACGCAGATCGGTGTAGAGCCGCTTCCAGACGGCCAGATTGGCCGCCTGGCGGTAGAGCTGGAAGTCCGCGAACACCGGATCGGCGCACAGCGCGCGCGCCGCGGAAGAGGCGCGCCGTGCGTCGGCCGGCGCCGGCCGGAGATAGGGGGAGAGCGCCGCGATCGAAGGCGTGAAGTGCTCGCGCAGGTAGCTCCGGATCGGGGCCACCGGCGGCTCGCCGCGCGCCGCGCGCCAGGCGGCGAAGCCGCGCGCCGCGGCGTCGGAGTAACTCCCGAGCGCGCTCGGCCCCATGCTCCAGGTCGAGACGCCCAGGTTGTCCTGCGAGATCGCGTCGCCCAGGAGCGGGCTCGCGGCCATGTCGTAGGCGAGCAGCGCCGACCAGCGCGGCTCGATCGGGTCGGCGATGTACGAGCGCCCGGTCTCGGTGCGCAGCGGATCGATCACCAGCTCGCCCATCGGCCCGCGCGCGAGGCCGCGCTCGCCGAACAGCGCCAGCGCGGCCTCGGGCCGCAGATGCAGCGTCTCCTGGTACTCGTTGAAGCCGTAGTGCTCCGCCGCGGTGCCGCGCCGCGCGAGCCAGCCGTGAGTCGCGTAGTTGTACGCGCGATCGACGTAGTCGACCAGCGCCCAGCGCTCCGGTGCCGCGAGAAAGCCCGAGCGCCGCTCGACCTGGCCCGGGCTGCCCTCGCCCAGCACGGCGTTCACCACCTCGCCGCTCCAGGCCGGCGGCGCGGGCACGAAGCCGCGCAGCTCCGCCGCCGCGTCGGTCACGCGCGGCTCGACGGGCGCGCCCTGCGGAAGGGTCGCGGCAGCGGCGAGTGCGCTCGCGGCGAGCGCCGCACGGAGAGGCATGCGCACGCAAACCTAGCAGAGGAGCCGCGCCGGAATCCGTGCCAGCCGACGACGCGTAGACTATTTTGGGTACCGGGCTGGCGAAGTCGTAGGGGCAGCATGACTCCGTTCGTGCGACTCATCGGCGCCTCCCTCTTCGGCTGCGTTTTCGCCGCCGCGGCCCCTCACACGGCGCGCGCCGAGGAGCCTCCGCCCGCCGCGATCGCGCCCGATGCGCTGCCGCTGCCGCCCGAGAAGTTCGACCCGGCCGCGCTCGCGGAGTCGTACTTCGACGAGAGCGAGCGCTTCGACGCGTTCCTCACCTACGAGGTGAAGCGCGGGCCGGCCGGCGCGCTGTTCACGATCGCGCGGCGCTGGCGCGACGGGCTGGCCGAGCTCCTGTTCGACATCCGCGAGCCGGCCTCGTTCGACAAGTGGGCGATGCTCATGCACCAGAACCGCGGCGCGTCGGACGACCTGTTCCTGTACGCGGGCTACGCCACCGACTTGAAGGTGCGCCGGCTCGCCGCCTCACAGATCGAGAGACAGGCGCTGTTCGAGCTGATCGCGCTCGGCGACTACCGTCCGACCGTGCGCGGCGAGCTCAGCTACGAGGCTGCGCCCGACGAGACCGTCGATGCCGTTCCGTGTCACGTGGTGATCGCGCGCACGCCCGCCTCGTATCTCGGCTTCGACCGGCTCGAGCTCGTGTTCGCCGCCGAGCAGAAGCTGCTCCTGATGCAGCGCTTCTTCCGCGGCAGCAAGGAGGTGCGGCGGCTGTCGACGACGCTCGCCGACTACCAGGACATCGGCGGGCGCCGGCTGGCCATGCGCTGGACCGCGCGCCGCTGGGCCGACGGCGGCCAGACCGAGATCGTGCTGAAGCGCGTGGTCGAGACGCCGGACCTGCCCGACCGGCTCTTCAGTCACCTGAATCTCAAGGAGCAGCGCTTCCCGGAATTCTAGAGGCACCGAGCGCTCGTCGGCTTCAGCCGACGAGCTTGGCCAGGATCTTGGCCGCCTCCCTCGGGTCTTCCTCGAGCACCGTGGCGCTGTGCAGGGTCGCGCCCGCGGCCTCCTCTTCCTCTAGCCTCTCGACGCAGGCCTCGGTCGGGCCGGAGAAGCCGAGCCGGTTCATCATCGCGGGCGGGACCGCGGCGGCGGCCTTCTCGGGCCCGCCTTCGGCCCAGGCAGCGCGCACGCGGTCGGCTTCGGCCTGGAAGCCCTGGCGCGAGAGCTGCTTGTAGTAGAACTCGCCCATGCGCGCGCAGTAGAACGCGAGCGTGCCGGCGGAGCGCCGGCGCGCGAGCTCGAGCTGCGCGGGCGTATTCGCCACGGTGACTCCCCCGGGCGCGCGCACCGTGAACTTCTTCGGGTCGCGGCCCGCCTCGCGCACCCACTGGTTCACGCGAGTCACTTCGGCGCCGAGCTGGTCGATCGGAATCATGACCGGCATCCAGCCGTCGGCGATCTGCGCGGTCATCTGCACGCTCTTCGGGTTCAGCGTGGCCAGGTAGATCGGCACCTCTTTGCGCACCGGGTCGAAGCGCAGGGTGAAGCCGCGCTCGAGCTTGAAGATCTGGCCCGAGTATTTCACCGGCTCGTGCTTGAAGAACAGCCGCAGGATCTCGACCGTCTCGCGCATGCGGCGCAGGGCGGGCTGGAACGGCACGCCGTGGAAGTGCTCGATCACGTTCGGGCCGCTGTTGCCCAGGCCAATGATGACGCGCCCGCCAGACAGCTCGTCCAGGGTGGCGAAGTGTTGCGCCAACGCCGCAGGCGTCCGCGAGTAGATGTTGACGATCCCCGTGCCGAGCTGGATGCGGGTCGTTCGCTCCGCCACCTGAGTCAGCAACGAGAAAGCGTCCCGTCCCCAGGCTTCTGCGGCCCAGAGTGAATCAATCCCTGCATCTTCCGCGAGCTTGGCCCGCGCGAATGCCTTCTCCCGATCCAGATTCCCCTGCCAGTCGAAGCCGATACCGATGCGCCTGGCCACGTTCGCCTCCTCGCGTTCCCGGGGCTGCAGTTTGACAGAACTTTCACCGCTGATGCGCGGCCTCCGGCCGATCCTGTTCGTAGCCTGTGTCGAGACCCGGATTGGGTTTCGGAGGAATCTCCCGAATGAGCGCTCCCGCCGACTCGCTGCCCGCCAACCTCGAAGACCCGGGGCGCGGGCGTCCCGCCGACGGCGTTCTCGCCCGCAAGCAGCTGCTGCCCACCTTGATCTACTGGGGCCTGCACGCGCTCGCGCTGCTGGTGGTGGTGACCCCGCCCAGCGCGGGGGTGCTGGCACTCACGGCAGTCACTTTCTGGGTGCGCCTGCTCGCGATCACCGGCGGCTACCACCGCTACTTCGCGCACCGCGCCTACCGCACGAGCCGCGCGTTCCAGTTCATCCTGGCGCTGATCGGCACCAGCGCCACGCAGAAGGGCCCGCTGTGGTGGGCCGGCGGTCACCGCCGCCACCACCGCTACTCGGACCAGCCGGGCGACATGCACTCGCCGCGCGAGGGCTTCTGGTACTCGCACCAGGGCTGGATCCTCGACACGAAGTGGGAGCGCACCGAGCTCGAGAACATCCGCGACTTCGCGCGCTTCCCCGAGCTCGTGTGGCTGAACCGCTGGCACTTCGTGCCGCCGATCGCGCTCGCCATCCTGTGCACGCTGATCGGCGGCTTCCCGGGCGTGCTCTGGGGCTACGTGTTCTCGACGGTCGTCCTCTGGCACACGACCTACACGATCAACTCACTCGCGCACCGCTGGGGCAGCGTGCGCTACCAGACCGGCGACGACAGCCGCAACAACTGGTTCCTGGCGCTGCTCACCTTGGGTGAGGGCTGGCACAACAACCACCACTGGTTCATGAGCTCCGCGCGCAACGGCTTCTTCTGGTGGGAGGTCGACGTGACCTACTACCTGCTGCGCGCGCTGGCCGCCGTCGGGATCGTGTGGGACCTGAAGGAGGTTCCCGAGAACTTCCTGCACCCGACGCCCGAGATGGCAGAGGCGGTGCCCGCCGCGGAGACGTGAGCGCGGGGCTCGTCCGCACGTTCCTGTTCCTCGCCGTCGCGGCGGCCCTGGTCGCGAGCGCCCGTTCGCGCAACGGCTGTAGCACGTGGACGGGAAGCGACCTGCCCTACGGGCTGTGTCTGATCTCGGTGTCGTCGAGCCCTTGGGTCGCGGACGCGGAGGGCTGGGGAGTGATCACGCCGGGTATGGGCGTGACTCTGCCCGACGGCTCGAAGCACGAGGTCCATCGCATCGAGAGCTTTTCGCTGGATCGCGGGCTGCTCGTCGAAGTCAGCCTGGTCGACCACGATCCCTATCAGCCGAAGACGCCGCTGATCCTGCCGCAGCACGCGTTCATCGCGCTCGATCCGGCGAACCGGTCTGCGGGATCCCTGCTTGCCGTCGCGCTCGACGACTCCGAACGCGCGCACCGCAGCTGGACGACCCCCGCGCAGCGTGCGCGCGTGTTCTCACTGCGGCTCTGCGGCGTGCTGACGGCGGGCGCTCTGGCGCTCTACAGCGCGCGACGCGCCCGCGCCGCCGCTCGAGTCACTGGACCCGGATCGTCGCCTTCTTGATCTCGAGCTTCTCCTTCGTCCGGCCCGAGGGCGAGCCCGCGGCTTCGAGCGCCTTCAGCGCGTCCTGACCCTTGGTGACCTCGCCGAACACCGTGTGCTTGCCGTTGAGATAGTCGGTCGGCACGAAGGTGAGGAAGAACTGGCTGCCGTCGGTGCCCGGGCCGGCGTTCGCCATGGACAGGATGCCCGGCTTGTCGTGCTTGGCGTTGGGTGAGAACTCGCCGTTGTACTGGTAGCCCGGGCCCCCCATGCCGGTGCCGGTCGGGTCACCGCCCTGCGCCATGAAGCCCGGGATCACGCGGTGGAACACCACGCCGTCGTAGAAGCCGAGCTTGGTCAGGTAGATCGTGCTGGTCACGTGCATGGGCGCGACGTCGGGCCGCAGCTTGATCTCGATCGTGCCCTTGTTCGTCTCCATGACCCAGGTGTAGGTCTTCTTGGCGTCGAAGCTCACCGCTTCGGGCTTGGGCACGTGCGACTTCCAGTCGCTCTTCGACTTGTCGACCTTGTTCTTCGCGATCTGGGCGTCGATCGCGCCGATCGCCGCATCGGAGTCCGCCATCTTCTTCTCCTCCGCGGCGAACGCCGCGCTCTGAAACGCCAGGAAAGCCGCGAGCACCGCGCCGAAAGCCCGAGTCATGGTCCCTCCCCCACCGGGCCACGCGCCCGGATGGCGCGCAATGATGCCCCGAGATTGCGCGCGCGCCAGGGAGGCCGCGCGCGGAGTGACTCAGCCGCAGTCCAGCCCGAGGTTGCGGGCGATGATGCGCTTCATGATCTCGTTCGTACCGGCGTAGATCGACTGCACGGCTGCGTCGGCGAAGTCGGTCGAGATCGGGTACTCACGCATGAAGCCGTAGCCGCCGTGGAGCTGCAGACACTCGGCGGTGAGCCGCTTCTGCAGGTCGGTGGTCCACCACTTCGCCATCGAGACCTCGGTCACGATCGACTCCTTGCGCACGTGCGCGGCGAGCAGCTTGTCGGTGAAGGCCTGGCCGACCTCGACCTCGGTCGCGAGCTCCGCCAGCCGGAACTGGGTGTTCTGGAAGGCCGCGATCGGCTGGCCGAAGGCGCGGCGCGACTTCACGTACTCGAGCGTGTCCTCGAGCGCGCGCCGGCACGAGGCCATCGACGCCACCGCGATCGACAGCCGCTCCTGCTGCAGGTTCTGCATGAGCTGCTTGAAGCCGCGGCCCTCGGCGCCGCCGAGCAGCGCGTCGGCGGGCACGCGGCAGTCCTGGAAGAACAGCTCGCTCGTGTCCTGCCCGCGCAGGCCGAGCTTGTCGAGCTTGCGCCCGCGCACGAAGCCGGGCGCCGTGGCCTCGACCAGGAGCAGGCTGATCCCGCGGTGCGGCGGGTCGGCGCTCGGGTCGGTCTTCGCGACCACGATGAACAGGTCGCCGATCTGGCCGTTCGAGATGAAGGTCTTCGAGCCGTTCAGCACGTAGTGATTGCCGTCGCGGATCGCCGTGGTCTGCACGTTCGCGAGATCGGAGCCGGTGCCGGGCTCGGTCATGGCGATGCCGAGCAGCACGTCGCCCGAGATCGCGCCGGGCAGATACTTCTCCTTCTGTGACTCGCTGCCGAACTCGGTCAGGTACGGCATGCAGATGTCGGAGTGCAGCGACATCATCAGGCCGTGGGCGCGCAGGTAGGCGATCTCCTCCATGACGATCGCGTCGTACAGGAAGTCGGCGCCCGCACCGCCGTACTTCTCGGGCGCGTTGGCGCCGAGGAAGCCCTCCTCGCCCATGCGCTTCCAGGTGGCGCGGTCGCTCATGCCCTTCTCGTTCCAGCCGGCGATCTTGGGCTCGATCTCGGCGGCCGCGAAGCGCTTGAATTGCGCCCGGAACAGCTCGTGCTCGTCGCTGAAGATGTCGCGCTTCATGGGGGGCCTCCTCGCTCGAGCGCATTCTGTTGACTCGCGCGCCGGACCGCCAGTGCCCCTGGCGCAAAGCCTGCGCGAATTGGCGCCCGGGCCGCTCGTCGCCGCGGCCGGGACCTGCGAAACCCAGGCATGCGCAGGCGAACGGCAAGCTGGCTCGTGCTCGGGAGCCTTGGGCTCCTCGCCGCCCCGGGCTGCTACCACGTGCGCAAATGGTTCGCGCCGCGCGCCGCCGAGTCACTGGCGCCGCGCGTCTACTCGGAGCGCTGCAGCACCTGCCACGGCGCGACCGGCCGCGGCGACGGGCCCGCGGGCCAGTCACTCGCGCCGCGGGCGCGTGACTTCACCGACGCGCGCTGGCAGCGCGCGACCTCCGACGACCAGATCCGCGCCACGATCCAGGGCGGCGGCGCGGCGCGCGGCCTGTCGCCGCTCATGCCCGCGCAGCCGGACCTGGGCGAGCGCGAGCTCGAAGAGCTCCTGACTTACATCCGTCAGGTCGGCACGCGCTCGGCGGGCGGGTCGCTGTAGAACTGCCGGTACCAGCGGCGGAAGCGGCCGAAGTCCTTCTCGGGCTCCGCGAGCAGCGGCCGTTCGCGGTAGATCTTGTTGGACCAGATGGGAATGTCGAGGTTGTAGTCGTTGACGTAGAACTCGAAGAAGCCCTTCACGATCGCCGGGTCACAGCGCTTGTGCGCGTAGTAGCGGTGCATGATGTGCAGGTGCTCGGGGCCGACCGGCGTGAGCGCGTTCACCGCGATGCCGTCCATCTGGCCCTTGAAGCGCGTGTACAGGAAGCCCGGCCCCGAGTTGAACGAGTCGACGTCGGTCGTGACCGAAGCCGTCTTGGCCTGATCGTCGGCCTCGGTGTCGACGTCGATCTTCAGCCGGTAATACGGGCCGTCGGGCTCCCAGTGAATCGCCTTGCACTTCCAGCCGTGCAGCGTGGCGAAGTGAGCGAAGTCGACCCCGTTCTCCATGATCTCCTGCGGGTGACTCTGGATGGTCCACTCGTGAGTCCGGTGGAGCTCGTAGTTCGGGTCGAGGATCTCGGGCACGACCTCGGGCTGCCACTCGGGCTCCTTGCCCTCGAGGTGGTGCCAGACGAGGATCATGCCGTTGCACTCGATCGCCGGGTAGGTCTCGAGGCGCGCCTGCGCAGGGATGCGCTTGGCGTAGGGGATCTCGACGCAGCGTCCCTCGCCCTCGAAGCGCCAGCCGTGGAACGGACACCGAAGAGTGTTGCCCTCGACCTTGCCGCCCTTGCCCAGGTGCGCGCCCAGGTGCGGGCAGTAGGCATCGGCTGCGCGCACGCGGCCGTCCTCGCCGCGGAAGATCACCAGGTCGCGGCCGAGGTAGTGCACGGCCTTCACCTGCCCGCGCGCGAGCGAGTCGGAGTGCGCGACGGCGAACCAGCCGTTGGGGTACGGAGGAAGCGGGATCCGGGCCATGAAGGGACCTCCCGTGGGCGCGACCGGCAAAACTATAACACGTTGCATTTTCGTGCGGCCGAGAATCAGAATGGCGCCGCGATGGAGAAGCTGGTCTACCTGTTGTGGCGCGATCCGGCCCTGGGCGAGGCCGCCTTCGCGGAGCGGCTCGAGAAGGGCGTCGGCCCGAAGCTGTGCGACGCCGGCGCGAAGTCGGTCGCCACGAGCTTCGCGCGGGCCAACGCCGACCTCGGCGGCAGCGTGCCGATCCGCGAGACGGGCACGGAGTTCCACGGCCTGGTCTCGTTCTGGCTGCCCTGCGTGGACGACCGCCCGGCCTATGAGGCGATTCTGCGCGACGCGGCGCCGCGCAGCGCGGGCTATCTGGTGACCGAGTCTGTGCCGCGCGACTTCGACCGCCGCACCTGGCCCAACGGCGTGCGCAGCCCCGGCTACAAGATGATCACGGTGTTCGAGCAGCCGGCGCGAGTCACACGCGAGGAGTTCATCGAGCGCTGGCACGGCTCGCACACGCCGCTGTCGCTCGAGATCCACCCCATGTGGCGCTACGTGCGCAACGTGGTGGCGCGGCCACTCACTCCCGGCGCGCCGAACTACGCGGGCATCGTGGAGGAGCACTTCCGCGAGCTCGAGGACCTGACCGACCCCGCGCGCTTCTACGGCGGCAAGGAGAAGCTCGCGGTGAACATCCGCCGCGTGCTCGACGACGTGCGCACGTTCCTCGATCTGGAGCGCGTGGTCTCGGTGGTCGCGACCGAGACCATCCTCTCCTAGGAGCCTCGATGCTGCTCGAGAACAAGGTCGCGGTCGTCTCGGGCATCGGCCCGGGCATGGGGCGCGACATCGCGCTGGCCTTCGCGCGCGAGGGCGCGCAGCTCGCGCTGGGCGCGCGCAGCTCCGACTACCTGGAGTCAGTGGCGAAGGAGGTGCGCGCGCTGGGCGTGCGCGCGATCGCGCTGCCGACCGACATCACGAACCTGGCGGACTGCGCCCGGCTGGTCGGCCAGGCCGAGGAGGAGCTCGGCGGCGTCGACGTGCTGGTGAACAACGCCTACCACCCGGGCACGTACCAGCTGTTCGAGTCGGCCGACCTCGAGCTGTGGCGCGCGCCCATCGAGGTGAACCTGCTCGGCTCGCTGCGACTCACTCAAGAGGCGGTGCCGCGGCTCAAGAAGCGCGGCGGCGGCTCGATCGTGTTCGTGAACTCGATGATCGTGCGCGAGGTGCTGCCCACCATGGCGAGCTACGCGGCGTCGAAAGGGGCCTTGCTGGCGGCGGCGCAGGGCCTGGCGCGCGAGCTCGGCCCGCACAAGATCCGCGTGAATTCGGTGCTGCCGGGCTACATCTGGGGCGCCACGCTCGAAGGCTACTTCAAGGCGCAGGCCGCCGCGCGCGGAGTGACTCCCGAGGCCGTGTACCGCGAGGTCGCGTCCAAGATCGCGCTCGGGAAGATCCCCAGCTCGGAGGAGATCGTGGGCGCGGTGGTGTTCTTCGCCAGCGACCTGTCGCGCGCGGTCACCGGCCAGACGCTCGACGTGAACGGCGGCCAGGTGATGGCCTGAGTCAGGGCCGGGCGGCCAGCCAGAGCGCGAGCTCCGGGTCGGCCGGGAACAGCTCGAGCCGGCGCGCCGCGAAGTCCGGCCGCGCGACGCCCAGCGCGAACGCCCCTGCCCCGTCGAGCCAGCCGGCCCGGCGCGCCCGGGCGAGCAGACCCAGGGCGCTCGTCCCGGCCGTGAAGCGCGCGTTCCACTCGACCACCGCACGCAGGCGCTCGCGCCCGTCTGCGGCCCGGTAGGTGAAGGCGTCGAGGCCACACGGTCCGGTGTAGCCCCGAGCGGCGGCGGCGCGCGCGAGCACGGCCGCGGCGGCGCGCAGCTCGGCGTCCCAGGGGCTGCCGGAGTGGATCGAGCCGTCGGCTCGGATCACGCCGCAGTGACCCAGCGGCACGCCCGCCGGAGTCAGGACCTGGCCCAGGGTCCCGAGCACCCGTTGGTCGCCGGGCCCGGCGATCCAGAGCTGCGCCGACAGGTCCGCAGTGCGCTCGAGCCACGGCTCCACCACGCAGCCGGCGCGCTCGCGGAAGCGCGGCAGGTTGCCGCGCAGCGACTCGGGGTCGAGCCGGCCGTCGCGGCCGGTGAGCCGCCCGCGGCCGCTCGTGCCCAGGCGCGGCTTCAGCACGAACTCCTCGCGCAGCTCGGCGGGCCAGCGTTCGACCTCGGCCTCGATCCGACACCGGACGGTGTCGGCGGCGCCGAGCTCCTCGGGCCCGAGCGCGAACGCGGTCTCGCCGATCTCGGCGGGCAGCAGGCCCGCGGCGCGCGCGACCTCGAGCGCGAAGGCCTTGTCGTGCACCGCCGCCACCACCCCGGGCGGCGCGGCCGCGAGGGGCACGCGCGCGTGCCGGGCCGCCGCCTCGGCCTCGGGCGTGGAGAGCCAGGGCACGAGACCGGGCGACTCACACGTCTCCAGGGCCGCCCGCTGCGCATCGCGCTCGAGCGCACTCGCGAGCTCGGCACGCGCGGCCAGGCCATCGGCGCGCGGCGCGTCGGCCGGGAACAGCGCGGCCCACAGCCAGGCGGCCGCGCGCACGCGCGGGTGCGCGGCCATGCGCCGCCAGCCGTCGCCCTCCTCGGCTCCGAGGTTGGCGAACAAGAGCGGCGAGTCACTCATGATGCAGCTCCGACGAGCACCGCGGGCACCCCTACCGACGGCTCTGCCTGCGCGGCCGGCTCTCTTGAGTCGCGCGCGCGTCGCGCACGTGGGCGATCATGGCCTCGGAGAGTCCCGCCTCGCGCCGCGCTGCGGCATCGAAGCGCCGGCCCTTGGCGCGCGACGCCTCGAGCGGAAACGGCACCGACGCGCTGTAGGCCTGCACGTCGCTCTCGCCCGCGGGCGCGAGCCGGGCGAGCCAGCGTACGGCGAGCGCCACGTGGCGGCACTCGTCGCGGTGCACGGCCTCCGACACGGCCGCGCTCGCCTCGTCGCCCGCGCGCCGGAAGCCCTCGGCGTAGAGCGCGGTGAAATCGAGGTTCGCCTGCTCCAAGGTGAGTCCCATGGCGGCCAGGAAGGCGGCCGGGCCGCGCGCGTGGGCGTGGATCGCCGGGGCGTGCTTCCAGAAGTAGTCCGAGAGCGGCTCGTCGGCGAGACCTTCTCCGTACGCGTAGAGGCGCTCGAGATACATGCGGCAGTGTCTCTGCTCGTCCGCGAGCGCGGCCGCCCAGCCGCGCCGCAGGTCCGGGGGCGCGTCGGGCCAGCGCAGCAGCGCCCAGGCGAAGAGCTCCACGGCCATGAGCTCGTGGTGGGCGAAGCGCCGGAGACAGGCCGCTCGGGCCCGCGGGTCGCCGAGCTCGGCCGGGCGCGGCAGGCGGGCGGCGCCGCCGCGCATCTCGAGCTCGGGCGCGCGCGCCGGCCGGGGCACGTACAGCGGCTCGCCGGGCGTGGCGTCGGGCAGCGCCGAGCCGTCGGGCGCGAGCGGCGGCGCGAGCTTCCGCGCGAGGTCCCCTGCCTGGAGGATCTCGAGGCAATGGTCGCGCAGCTCGAGGGCCGGGGCAGTCATTCGGGTCGAGACTACAGCTCGCGCCCACGATTCGGTAACGTCGCCCTACCCCTCGAGCTTCATTTCATCCGCTCTCGTTTCACCTGGCGGGAGGTTCGATGGGCGCCGCGCTGCGCAGCTTCGGTCCCGGAGATGCGCTCGACATCGCGATCGTGGCGCTCCTGCTCTACGCGGGAATGAGCTGGCTGCGCCGCTCGCACGCGGCGCTCGCGGCGCTGGGTCTCTCGCTCTTGGGCACGGTGTATCTCGCGGCGCGCGCGCTCGGGCTGGGGCTCACGACCTGGCTGTTCCAGGGCTTCTTCGCGGTGCTCGCGCTCGCGCTGGTGGTGATCTTCCAGGAGGAGCTGCGGCGCGGCTTCGAAGCGCTGGCGGCGTTCGCGCTCGCGCCGCGCAGCGAGCGCCGGCCCCGGCTCGACACGCCGGACCTCTTGGCGCGGGCGCTCGCCGACCTGGCCGCCGCGCGCATCGGGGCGCTCGTGGTCGTGGCCGGCACGCACCCGCTCGAGCGCCACCTGCAGGGCGGTCACGAGCTCGGCGGGCGCCTCTCGACCGCGCTGCTCGCGAGCCTGTTCGATCCGCACTCACCGGGTCACGACGGCGCCGTGGTGGTCGAGGACCGCGACGTGAGCCGCTTCGGCTGCCACCTGCCGCTCACGCGCGGCCCGTCGGCGCTGCGCGGGCTGGGCACGAGGCACAGCGCAGCGCTGGGTCTCTCGGAGCGCACCGACGCGCTCTGTCTCGTGGTCTCCGAGGAGCGCGGCTCGGTCTCGGCGGCGCGCGACGGCGAGCTGCGCCAGATCGGCTCGGAGGACGAGCTGGCCAAGCTCGTGAGCGCCTTCTATCGCGAGCGCCGGGCGCTGGGCCGTGCGCGCCCGCGCCTGGGCGAGCTGGTGCGCGGGAGACACTGGGAGAAGGTCGCGGCGCTGGCGTTGGCGGTCGGGCTGTGGCTGCTGCGGCTCAGCGTGCGCGTCCACTGAGTCGCAGCCGGAGCGGCTGGCCCGACTGGTAGCTCACGATGCGCGCGCCGAGCTTGAGCGCGAGCTGGGCGTCGCCGCGCGCTCGCGCGGCCGCGGCGGCCTGGCGCGCGGTCGCCACCGCTTCGTCCTGCCGGCCGGCCTCCATGAGCGCCATCGCGCGGATGTCGAGCACCTCGGGGGAGTCACAGGGCGTGGCGCGGCACACCTCCTCGCACAGCGCCACGGCCTGCGCGCCATCGCGCAGCGCGGGATCGGGCGCGACCGACAAGAGCCGCGCCAGGCGCAGCCGGGCCTCGCTGGCGGTGGTCGGGTCGTCGAAGGCCCGGCGGTAGGCGGCCTCGGCCTCCGCGAGCCGCTCCGCGTGCTCGAACGCGACCGCGAGGCCGAGCCTCCCGCCGGTGATGTCGGGCTGGATCGCCAGCGCGTGCTCGAGGTTCGCGATGCCCGCCTCGGTTTCTCCCAGCTCGGCCTGTACGCTGCCCAGGTTCGCGAGCGCCCGCGGATACGCGGGCTGGATGCGCACCGCGGCCTCCAGCGAGTCACGCGCGGCCTCGTACTCGCCTTGCCCCGCCTGCGCGATCCCGAGCTCGGTGTGCGCGTACCAGTTCGAGCGGGTCACTTCGAGCGCATGGCTGAACAGCGAGACCATGTCGTGCCAGGTCGCGACTTGCACGCGGGTGAGAGCCACGAAGCTCAGCAGAACCGCGGCTGCCACTGCGCCGACCGCGACGCGCGCGCGCGGCGCGCGTGCGACCGCCTCCCCGGCCGCGAAGGCCAGCGCCAGCGAGAGACCCAGCGACGGCAGATACGTGTAGCGGTCGGCCGAGGCCTGCACGCCCACGCGCACGATCCCGATCGTGGGCACGAGCGTGCCCACGAACCAGAGCCAGCCCACGATCAGCCACGGCCGGCGGCGCGCCTGTGCCAGCGCGAAAGCCGTGACTGCGAGCAACAAGAGCGCGCACGCGACCCAGACACGCGTCTCGGGCGCGCTCCGGAAGGGATACATCGCGGCCAGGTCCACCGGGACCAGGAAGCGCCGCAGATAGTCCACGTAGGCGATGTCCGCGTTCTCCAGCCGCAGCGCGAGCGACGGGCGCCGCACCAGCGCCTGTTGCGCGAACAGCGTGACCACGCTGGAAGCCAGGGCGAGCGCGAAGAATGGCGCCTTCTCGCGCGCGAGCGGCCCGAGCGCGCGCGCCGAGTGCCAGCGGCGCAGCGGCCAGAAGTCGAGCAGGAGCAGCAGGAACGGGAAGGTCACCGCGGTGGGCTTGGCGAGCAGCGAGGCTCCGCACAGCGCCACCGTGCCCCAGTAGCTCGCACGCCGCCCGCCCCGCGCCCAAGCGGCCCAGACCCAGAGCGCCGCCAGCGCGAAGCCCATGGACAGCACGTCCTTCCGCTCGGCGATCCAGGCCACCGACTCCACGCGCAACGGGTGGATCGCGAACAGCGCGGCGGCCAGCGCCGCACGCCAGGTCGTGCCGGTGAGCTCCGCCAGCGCCAGGAACGCGAGCACGGCGTTCAGCGCATGGATCGCCGCATTCACCACGTGCGGGCCCTCGGGAGTCAGTCCGAAGAGCGACACGTCGACCATGTGCGAGATCCAGGTCAGCGGATGCCAGTTGCCGGCGTGGAAGGTGGTGAAGGCCTGGAGCACCGCGCTGGCGCGGAGTCCCCCGTTCACCAGCGGGTTCAGGGTGAAATACTCGTCGTCGTCGTAGTTCAAGAGCTCGAGCTGAGTCACGCCCGAGTAGCCCGCGACCACCAGAAGACACAGCCCCGCGGCGATCGCCGCGCGCCGGACTGGGGGTCGCGCGGGCACTCTAGCCGCGCTCCGGAATCCTTGGGAAGCGCGGCGACGCGCGCAGCCCCCAGCGCGCGAGGCGGAACTCGAGTCCCGTGCCCAGACACCCGAAGCCGTAGCGCACGCTGCGCTGGAAGTTGATCGACGACGCCTCGTCGAAGTAGGCCGTCGGGCAGGTCACCTCCGCGATCTCGTGCCCGGCCCAGAGGATCTGCGCGAGCATCTGGTTGTCGAACACGAAGTCGTCCGAGTTCGCCTCGAGCGGCAGCTCGCGCAACAGGCTGGCCTTGAACGCGCGGTAGCCCGTGTGGAACTCCGAGAGCTTCGAGCCGAGCAGCCAGTTCTCGACCAGCGTGAGTCCGCGGTTGGCGAAGTACTTCCAGATCGGCATGCCGCCGCGCAGCGCACCGCCACCCAGGACGCGCGAGCCCAGCACGCACGGGTACACGTCGCCGCCGACCAGCGCGACCATCGCCGGCAGCAGCCGCGGCGTGTACTGATAGTCGGGGTGGACCATGACCACCACGTCGGCGCCCAGCTCGAGCGCGGCGCGGTAGCAGGTCTTCTGGTTGCCGCCGTAGCCCCGGTTGCGCTCGTGCACGCGCACGACCGTGTTCGGGAGACTCGCGGCGATCTGCACGGTCTCGTCGGTGCTGGCGTCGTCGACCACGATCAGCTCGTCGACGATGCCCTGGGCCATCACTTCGTCGTAAGTGCGCTTCAGTGTCTTGGCCGCGTTGTACGCGGGCATGACCACGACGACCTTGCGGTCCCGATACATGCGCGCATGATACGTTCTGCGCGGCGGCGCGCCCGCGGGAGATGCATGGACGAGCTCGAAGGCTTCCAACGGCGACACCTGCGCGCGCTGGCTCACCCGCTGCGGCCGACCGTGATGGTGGGCAAGGAGGGCCTGTCGGATGCGGTGGTGCAGAAGACCGAGGCGGAGCTCGCTGCGCACGAGCTGATCAAGATCCGCTTCCTCGGCTGGAAGGACACCAAGCGCGCGCTGCTGGCCGAGCTGGCCGAGCGGACGCGGGCCGAGCTGGTGGGCGTGGTGGGTCACGTGGGCATCCTGTTCCGCCAGAACCGCGAGCCCGAGAAGCGCAGGATCCGCGTGCCCAACCGGCCCCGGGGCGCCGCGCGCAACGCGTGATAGTCTGCCGCGCATGTTCGAACGGGCCGCTCAGCTCTGGCGCTTCGCGAAGTTCGGTCTGCCGGTCGCGCGCCTGCGCCCCGACGCGCCGCGCACGTTGGGCGACGTCATCGAGGAGCAGGCGATCGCGCGCGCGGGCCGGCCCTTCATCCTGTTCGAAGACCGCAAGGTCACCTACGACGAGCTGAACCGCGAAGCCAACCGCGTGGCCCACTGGGCGCGCGCGCACGGGCTCGGGCGCGGTCACCGCGTGGCGCTGCTCATGCAGAATCGGCCCGAGTTCCTGGAGATCTGGGCGGGGCTCGCGAAGGCCGGAGTCACCACCGCGCTCATCAACACCAATCTCAGCGGCCGTGCGCTCGAGCACGCGCTCGCCACGGCCGACGCGAAGCACTGGATCGTGGGCGCCGAGTGTCTCGGCCTGTGCGACGGAATCGACACGGGCCGCTGGCAGCTGTGGGTCGCCACCGAGCCCGGGGCGCCGGTGCCGAAGCTGCCCGCGGGCGCGCTCGAGCTCGGCAGCGAGCTGGCCACGCGGCCGTCGGCGAACCTGCCGCCCGGCTCGCGCGACGAGTCACGCGCCGGCGACGACCTGTTCTACATCTACACCTCGGGCACCACCGGGCTGCCCAAGGCGGCGCGCTTCAGTCACCTGCGATTCATGACCGCCGGCACCGCGGCGCGGCTGGCCGGCTTCGGGCCCGAGTCGACCATGTACTGCGCGCTGCCGCTGTACCACACGGCGGGCGGCTGCATGGCGGTCGGCGCGGCGCTGCTCTCGGGCGGCGCGGTGGCGCTGCGGCGGCGCTTCAGCGCGCGCGAGTTCTGGCCCGACGTGCGCCGCTACCAGGCGACCTCGTTCCAGTACATCGGCGAGTTCTGCCGCTATCTCCTGAACCAGCCCGACGACGCGGCCGATGGCCAGCACGCGCTCGAGTTCTGCATCGGCAACGGCCTGCGGCCCGACATCTGGGAGTCATTCCGCGACCGCTTCCGCATCCCGCGCATCGTCGAGTTCTACGGCGCGACCGAGGGCAACGTGTCGCTGCTCAACCTCGACAACAAGAGCGGCTCGGTCGGCCGGATCCCCACGCGGCTGCTCATGGACGCGCGGCTCGTGCGCTACGACGTGGAGCGCGACGAGCACCCGCGCGACGCGCAGGGTCACCTGATCGAGTGCGGCGCAGACGAGGTCGGCGAGCTGATCGGCGCGCTGCCCAAGAGCAAGACCAGCACGCGCGGCCGCTTCGAGGGCTACACCTCGTCGGAGGCGACCGAGCGCAAGATCCTGCGCAACGCGTTTGCCCCCGGTGACTCGTTCTTCCGCACCGGCGATCTCTTGCGGCAAGACACGCAGGGCTACTTCTACTTCGTCGACCGGATCGGAGACACCTTCCGCTGGAAGGGCGAGAACGTGTCGACGCAGGAGGTCGCCGAGGCGCTGGCGAGCTTCCCGGGGCTCGACATGGTGAACGTGTACGGCGTGGCGGTGCCGGGCGCCGACGGCCGCGCGGGCATGGCGGCCCTGATCGTCTCGGGCAAGGAAGACTTCGACCCGCGCGCCTTCTACGCGCACGCGGTGACTGCCCTGCCCGCCTACGCCGTGCCGGTGTTCGTGCGCCTGCAGCGCGAGGCGGAGGTGACCGGCACGTTCAAGCTGCGCAAGGTCGACTTGCAGCAGGAAGGCTACGACCCGGCCCGCGTGAGCGATCCGCTGTTCGTGCGCGACGACGGCGCGCGCACCTACGCGCCGCTCGACGCCGACGCCTTCGCGCGCATCAGCGCCGGCGAGATCCGGGTGTAACTCCGCTCCCCGTCTGCCGATACTCCGTGGGCCGCGCTCGCGCGGCGACCGGAGTGAGCCGATGCTGGAGCCCAAGAGCGACGAAGCCGCGCGCGGCGAGCGCCTGCCCTGGGTCACGGCCGCGCTGGTGGCGCTCCTGCTCGCCGGCTTTGTGGGCGCGCGCGGCTGGGTCGGACTGACCGGGGACTCCACGCCCGTCGAGCTCGACAGCGCGTTCGAGCTGTGGCTCAACCACCCGTATCTCGCGCTCGACCCGCAGCTGCTCGCCGAGCTGAAGCGCCGGCCCGACGGCGACTCTTACGCCGAGCGCATGGCGCGCGCGCGTGCCGAGGCCGGCTCCGCGCCCGAAGCGGCCCGTGCCGAGTCACAGGCCGAGCTCGACCTGGTGACCGCGCTCGCGCTGCGCGGGACCGACGCCGCGCCCGGGCCGAACCACCCCTTCCGCCGCCTGGGCTGGGTCCCGGCGTCTCCGCAGCTCTTCGCGCTCGGGACCTACTGGACCCTGCACGCCGGCATCGCGCACCTGCTCGGCGTGCTGCTGCTCCTGGGGCTGACCGGACCCGCGCTCGAGCGCGCCTT
>Ga0335084_10001698_pt1 | contig 20791 bp, 18 predicted proteins | sample Lox_Sample_44_FD_206721 | JGI IMG/M metagenome (GOLD analysis project Ga0335084, IMG submission 206721) | Soil microbial communities from Loxahatchee National Wildlife Refuge, Florida, United States - Lox_Sample_4.4 | ecosystem: Environmental > Terrestrial > Soil > Wetlands | place: USA...
GAATTGTCCAAGTCGACGATCGCCGTGATTTTTTAAAACCCTTTTCGGGCCCCGGGGGAGAGAGCCTCCGAGCTGCTTCCTTTCGTAGCTATTTCAAGGTCGAAGGAAACGTGAGGAGTCTTCTGGGCTTTGGGAATCATGATCCCCTTCTTGTGGAGTCGAAGATCGGAAAGAGTAAGGTTCTCTTATTCACGTCCAGTGGTGACCTGGATTGGAACGACCTTCCTCTAAAGTCCGCGTTCCTTCCCTTAATTCAGCGGATGGTGAAGGAGGCCGTCGGTCCCCTGAGCGTTTCCATTCCATCTATGATTCGATTCGGCGAGCCTATTGGGGAAAAAAGACGATTAACCCAGCTCGTTGGACCCGAAGGAGGGCCTGGGATCTATCAATTCTTATCCCCTTCCGGGGAGGTGAGACAGGGAGTGAACATCCCTTATGAAGAATCGGACTTAGGGAAGCTGACGGAGGAAGAGGTCAGAAAGAAGTTCGGTCGAAAGGATATTAACATCGTGGAATATAAGGAGGGGGCCTCCGACAATCTTCAAACGAACCGAAAAGAGATCTGGCCCTTTCTCCTCGCCTTTCTATTAATGGTCCTTGGTGTTGAGATGTTGGTGGCTAACGGAGTTCCGAGGGGAAAGGAATAACGGTTTATCGAGGGCTGCTATGAAAAGACATCCGCAGGGGAAGAGCGACATTTCCCGGAGAAAATTCATCTCCCTCAGCTTGGGACTTGCGGCCGGAGCTCTGTTTCCAAGCCCAAGACCATCTCTATCCGCTCCCGCGAATCAAGTCGCTCCGACTTTCTCCCAATTCTTTTTCACCCAGATTAAATACGAAGGTGGAGATTGGGATCCCAATCCCCAGTTCTTGGATTCCCTCATGGAGGAGTTGGAAGTGAGGACCAGTATCTCTGGAATGAAAGAACGGCGCCTGATCACCCTGTCCGATCCTGATCTCTTCTTCTGTCCTCTCCTCTATATGGCAGGGAAGAATGAGTTCGACCCTTTCACTCCGAAAGAAAGGGAAATCTTGGGGCGATTTCTGACCTACGGAGGGTTTCTCCTTGCTGACGACGCCATGGGAGCCAAGGGGTTTGGATTCGATAAGTCCTTCCGGAGGGAGATGAATCAGATCTTTCCGGATCAGGAACTGAAGAGGCTTCCGCCGGACCATTCTGTCTATCGTAGCTTTTATTTAATTGAGACCCCGGGGGGACGGCAGAGAGTGAACGCTTATTTGGAGGGCATCACCCTCGATCAATGGACCCCGGTCGTCTATTCTCAAAATGATCTCTCAGGAGCTTGGGCAAGAGATCGTTTTGGGAAATGGATTCATCCGTGTGTTCCAGGAGGCGAACAGCAAAGGGCTTCGGCCTTTAAGGCGGGCATCAACATCATTGTCTATTCCCTCGCCTCGGACTACAAAAAGGACCTGGTCCATCATCCCTTTATCAAGAGGCGGCTCAATTTATGAATTGGAACTGGAATCGAATCGTCATCGCCCCGGTTTTTCCCCTCTGGGTGATTCTGATCCTTCTCTTTCTTGGATTGGTCCTCACCGTCGTACAGGTTTGGACGATTCAAAAAAGATTGGGCCGTCCGAAAGCGATTCTGATATCTCTCCTGCGTCTGATCACCCTTCTCCTCCTCGTTTCGTTCAGCGCGAACCCTTCCTTAACGGTGAGGAAAGAGAAAAAGATTATTCCGCCTCTCGCCATTCTTGTCGATCGCTCGCAAAGCATGAGCTTATCCGGAAAAGGAGGAAAAAATACAAGGCTCGACGAGGCGAAGGCGATGTTGCTGGAAGGGGAGAAACCGCTTCTCAAAACTCTGAGAGAGAGTTTTGGGGTGAAGCTCTACGCCATCGGTGAATCACTGCAAGCCATCAGCGAAAGCGACCTTCCGGACCTAAGGGCCACAGGAAGGCGAGTGGATTTGAATGAAGCTTTGGAAAAACTTGGCTCCGCGAACTCCGCGGTCCTGTTATTAAGCGACGGCAACGTCGATTGGAATGGGAACAAAAGGAAAGCACCTCCTCTCCTTACCGTTCCCATGGGAGACCCCAAAGGTTACAGAGATATTTCAATCAAAGAGATCAAGGCACCTCCCATCGCCTTCCGGGGGAGGCCGGTACAGATCGACGTGGTGATAAAAAGTCATGGGTATTCCGGGGCCACCGTTCCGGTCGTTCTTAAGAATGGAGGCAAGATTCTTACAGCCAGAAGCGTTCCGATCCGAAGCAGTCCCGGGGAGGAGGTCATCTCTTTTTCTTTGACCCCCGAAGAAGTGGGTTCCTTTCCCCTCTCCGTGTCGATCCCCCCTCAATTTGGGGAGAGCTTGACTTCAAATAACGATGGCCATATCGCACTCAAAGTATACAGGGACAAGATCAGGATCTTGATGGTGTCGGGAAGTCCAAGCTTAAATTATCGTTACATGAGAAGTGCCTTTAGGAATGATCCAACAATTGATCTGCTTTCCTTCGTCATCTTGAGGACGCCAGCAAATATCATCAACGTTCCTCTTCAAGAGCAGAGCCTCATCCCTTTTCCGGTGGAAACCCTCTTCATTAATGAACTGAAGAATTTTGACCTGGTCATTTTTGACGATTTTTTCTACCGACCCTACTTAAATCTAAATCATCTGGAGAGTGTAAGAGAATTTATTAGAGGAGGGGGGGGCTTCGCTGTCATCGGAGGGCCCAATTTCTTCGGTCGGGGAGGATATGAGGGTACTCCTCTTGGGGAGATTCTTCCTGCCAGATTCTCAGGAAAGGAAGACTACCGCCGTGACCGCCCTTCCGGGGTTAAATTAAGTCGTCTGGGAACGACTCATCCCATGACTCGATTTTCTTCAGTCGGAAATGGTCATCAAGGGGTGTGGCAGGAAATGCCTCCCCTGGATGGCATCAATCTTTTGGAATCCAAAAGCTCAGGGACGGTCCTACTGGAGAGCACCGATGGAATGCCGAGACCTATTCTGGTCGTGGGGAATTATGGCAAGGGAAGGGTCTCCATCCTGGGAACAGACTATTCTTGGAAATGGTATATGGGAATGCTGGCTCAGGGAAAGGGAAATTGGGCCTACCTCAGGTTCATGGAAAGAATGGTCCGCTGGCTTACGCGAGATCCGAGCCTTGATCCGGTTCAGATCACCATGCCGGCAAAGAAAGGAGAAGTCGGACGGGAGATGGAGGTCAATATCCGTGTTAAAGAAGAAGACTCTTCTCCCGGGTCGAAGAGGATCGTTTCATTTTCTGTATTCAACCCGGAAGGGAAAAAAGTGGTGTCTCAACTCAGAACAACGGCACAACCGGGTGAATTTCTCGGGTCTTTTCTTCCTGAAAAGGGTGGAATCTATAAGGTGAGAGTGGAAACTCCGGAGGGTCATCTTGAAGAGTCCTGGGTGGTTGCCGAGGCGATGGAAGGTCTGGATGGATTTCCCGACCATGAACATCTAAGAATGATCGCAGAGACAACGGGGGGGAAGGTTCTGTCGAGTGGTAAAGATGTTTTGAGAGAAGCTGAGATCTACAGTGAGAAAAGCAAGGAACATTTTGTTGAAGAGAGACGTCTCCCTCTTTGGAACGCACCTTATCTACTGGTCCTTCTGCTGGCAGTCCTTGGGATGGAATGGTACCTCAGAAGAAGAGGAGGGATGATTTAGAAGGTGATCAGATACCGGAGGCGGAGGGTTCCGTGACGCTGGGGGGCGGGAGATCAGGAAATAAGGTCTCAGGAAAATTGATCGGGAGGTCAAGATGAAAAAATATTCATTCGTTCTCGTATTCCTTGTTTTCGGCATCGGGTTCTCTCCATGGGCTGAGGCTGCGTGCCGGAACCCCAATATTGTGAGAGACGGATACTCCTTAAGGCCAGCCGTCGCTCCCGGGGGGGTCGAGATCAAATGGTTTGGTCATTCCTTCTTTCAGATCACCTCAAGTCAGGGGACAAAGATTATCACCGATCCCTTTGGAGCCATGGGCTTTCCGATGCCTGAAGTATGGCCTCATGTGGTCACTGTGGGAAGGGAGCACGGAAACCACAATAACGTAGGCCTTGCCAAAGGGGCTCCCCTCGTTCTGCGGGGAATGAAAGAAGGAGGACAGGACTGGAATGAGATCAACCTGCAGTTCCGAGATGTGCTCATCTACAACGTTCCGGTACACCAGAGAGGGGTTCCAGGATTTCCAGAGGCCCTGAAAGGGTCTGCCTTTGTCTTTGAAGTGGACGGACTCTGTATCTGCCACTCCGGCGATGTCAGCGAGCCCTTTAATGAGGATCAGCTCCAGCTGATCGGCCATGTCGATATCTTGCTTCAGACGATCGGAGGAGTCTATACGATTGGGCCGGAAGACGCAAAGAAGGTGGTCAAACAAATCAAACCGAAGATCGTCGTTCCCATGCATTACTGGTACAACATGGGCGTCCTGGAAAGATTCACCGACGGACCTTATCCACCGCGTTTTTCCAATACCAATAGCTTCACTATCAGCAAAGACACCCTTCCCGTTGATACCGAGATCTACATTCTGAAGGTCGTGAGGGAGGGTGACCTTTAACTTCTTGCGTGTTTAAACATGAGAATCTTCTTCCGTCATCCGTAAAACCAAAACAAACGGGTCCTTCCCCTCCCATCCGGGAAGGAATCTCTTAAGATTTTATTTCCTTTAGGATATCCGACAAGAGAATGTCTCGGTTGCTCGGTGTCATCCCAAAGAGCTTGACATCCAGTCTTTGCTTTACCTCGGAGATCAGCCCGCCGCCTTTCAAGGCAATGGTGGCAATCACCCATTTCTCAGAACCCAAGGCTTCTCCCAAGAGTTTTTTGAATCGGTCAGAGAGACATTCCATCCTTCCGATCTCATCGATGATCATCAGACGGCTGACCGGGCTGGCAAAGGGAATCGAATCAAGAAAATTCTCAAAGCTCTCGATGTCTACCCTGTATTGACCGACTCTGTAAGGGCTTTCTGTACGTTTATGAGAGAGTAGACCTCTTTCCCCTCCGAGACTAATCAGTTCAAATCCCCTCCTTTCACCCGATTCCCTGATCTCTTCGGTATAAAAGCCGACCGGATGAAAATCCTTTAAGGCTTCGCAAACTTTTCTGATCAGTGTCGTCTTCCCTACGCCTGGAAGCCCTGTGATAAGAAGGTTCTTTTTTGAGAAGCTAGGCATTCTTGACGATGGGAGGAGAATCGACCCCTAACCCCGGACAAAGGGGTTGTGTCGTCTCTCATGCTGGATGGTTGAGGTGGGCGTGGCTCCATAGTTGTGCCCGGGAAAGACCACCGTTTTCCCGGGCAAAACGTAGAGTTTTTTTCGAATGGACGCTTCCAATACATCCCATGAGCTCCCCGGGAAATCGGTCCTTCCCACCGAGCCCACAAAAAGGGTGTCGCCCGTAAACACCATTCCGTCGAGATAGAGGGACATTCCCCCTGCGGAATGACCGGGGGTGTGGATCACCGTCAGCTGAACACCACCCACTTGAATGACATCCCCATCGCTGACGGCGATATCCGCGGGAGGAGAGGCGGTGGCACCAAACATTTCCAGGAGATCGGGCGGGGTCTGAACTAAAGCCTTCGCATCTTCTTCATGGATGATGATTTTGGCTCCCGTCTTCCTTACCATCTCTGCATTCCCCATGATATGGTCCACATGACAATGGGTGTTGACGATATATCTGATCTTAGTCAATCCATGAGCGCCTGCCTCTGCAAGAAGCCTCTGGGCATCACCTGCGGGATCGATAAACAGCCCTTCCTGACTTTCTTCATCCCCGATCAGGTAGCAGAAAATCCCAAAGTTTCCCACCTCATACTGCTCAACCACCATCTTCTTTCTCCCAGGCCGGTCATTTTTTTTAAACTATACTTTATGATTTTTCAAACTTCAACTTTTTGTTTGACAATCCCCCCTCTATCCTTTAATGAAAAGGAGAGAAAGTTATGGAGTTGAGAAAATCAACGGGAGTTCGTTCGGATGAAGCTTGACCAAGACCTTTACGCTTACCTTTGGCAAAATGCCTACGAGAATAACTGCAATACTTATCTCATCCATGGAGAGGTCACGATCCTTGTCGACCCGGGTCATTCCCGTTATATTCCCAACCTCTTCCAACAGATGAAGGAAGATGGGATATCTCCGGAGGAAATCGATCTTCTCATCCTGACCCACTCTCATCCAGACCATTTTGAAGGCCTCGAGGCCTTTATGAATCGGCCGGTCAAAATTGCGATGAACCGGGAAGAGGAGCGCTACCTCAGGGAAAGCGGGAAACACCTCTTTGAATTGATGCGAAATCCCTTGCCTGAATTTCGAATCGATTTTTACCTGAAGGAAGGGGAGCTTTGTTGGGGCAAAGAGGTCTTCCATATCTACCAGACCCCGGGGCACTCTCCCGGCTCCCTCTCGATCCATTGGCCGGAGAGGAAGGTCCTCTTTACCGGTGATCTTGTTTTTTACGGGGGCGTCGGCAGGACAGACTTTTTGGAAGGCGATTCCAAATTATTAAAGCAAAGTATCGAGAGGATGTCCCGTTTAGATACAGAGATATTGCTACCAGGCCATGGAGAGCCCGTGATGGGAAAGGAGAAGGTGTTTCAGAATTTTGAATTCATACGGCAGAGCTTTTACACCCTGTTATAAAACCTTCAATTGCTGCCTGATCTCATCCAGTTTCACCCCATAGAACTGAATCAATTTCTCATTTTCTTTTTTCCAGAGTTCGCTCCCGTCGAGATTGGGCTCTACTGCGCTCCCGTAGATTCCCTCTTTCCTTAACGTCTCTATCAGTTGGACCCTCACTTCCTCTTTGAGCTTTTCCTTTTCAGTTTGATACCGGGAGAGCAGATGGTGAAATGCCTGCCTTGTTTCAGCGATCTCTCTCTCTTTCAATGATTCAACGCCTTTCAGGATCCTTGCGTCCTCGTCGTCGAGAGAGAGCGCATCAATCCACTGGGAGAGAAGGAGTTCTTTCACAGCAGTCCGCATGCCCTCCTCCATCTGCCCGATCTCCTTCACAAGGTCATTCGAAGAAAGATGTCTCCCCCGGTGCCGGTGAAAGAGGCTGGTCGCCTTCTGGGAGATCTCCTTCTGCCTCATCTCTTCTTTTTCTTTTTCGGAGATGGTAAACTTTTTCGTTTTCTCCATCGCCAAGTCCAGGGTGGATTTAATCTCTCCCATGCATCCATCTCCCCTCAAGACAAAAAAGAGACCCCGGTTTTTGCCGGGGTCTCTTGCTCTCTTAGCACACTGATTTTCCACTCAGGCCAGAACCGTCACGTTCGTCGCCTGCGGCCCCTTCGGACCTTCCGAGATCTCAAACTCTACCTCATCGCCTTCATAAAGGGTTTTAAATCCGTCCTTCTTGATGGCTGAGAAGTGTACGAATACGTCACCTCCATCCTCTCTGGAAATGAATCCGAAGCCCTTCTTCTCATTAAACCATTTGACACGACCTTTGGCCACTACAACTCACCTCCTCTCTTCTCTAAACTGACGTAAGTTGTAATCGCCTTTGGTCCTGACAAAAAAGCCACAAAAGCGTCGACTCAAACTTTTGTGGCTTTTTTTATGATCCAAACTACTACTCCTTACAACTTACTGTGCGTAGATTATGGGAAATATTTTTCCAAAAGTCAAGTCCTTTTTCACCCCTAGAGAGAAGAGGTTCCAGAGTGATATCATAGGAGGATAATGGGCTGAGAGAGAGGCTGACCCGTCATCAGACGGACGAAAAGGCTGACCAATTCCAAATTTCCGAAGGAGGAGGACCAGCCGGAAAAGTTAAGACTGAAAGGTCCGAAGCTAAAAGGTCAAGACAGCGGGGATTTATGCCAGTTAGGCTATCAATATTTATAATCCATTGAAATTAAAAAAGAAATTTATTGTTTTTTCTTGACATAACAAACATATTGTATTATATTGTATTTCAACTAGTTCTAAGGGGGTTTTTTTGCCACAAAAAAAGGTCGCCCGTACAATTTATATCAAAGACGAGCAATTGGAGGCCTTAAAGAGGTTATCCGAGAAGACCAAAGTCCCCCAGTCCGTTTATGTCAGGGAGGCCTTGGATATGTTGTTGGAGAAATATTCGGATCAGTTGAAATTCGAATTTAAAGAATATTTCAAAGGATAATTCCTCTCGGCATCTCGATGCAGCCATAAGGATCATGACGTCGTGAACTCTTTCCGGTTGACCTACTTAAAGTCGACAGGCTTGGAAAAAATGGTGGCTGAAGAACCTTTTTCATCTGGCGACGGAAAAATGAGATGTCCCCCTTCGCCTTCTCCGGGAGACCTTATTCCAAAGGCTTTCTCTTCCGAGGCTATTCTCAAGCAGGCTAAAGCGGATTTAAAACACCCCGATCCCCGAGTAAGAACTTTCGCGGTCAGATATTATTTGGAGAAATCTTACCCCGCGATTCCGCTGTCTCTGCTCCAAGAGGTTCTGTCCGACCAAGACCCAGATGTCAGGGCCCAGGCTCTCCATACCCTCGTTAGATTTCGAAGCCCTGTCCTTTCCTCGCTGCTGAGAAAATATCTCAGGGATAGCGATCCGAGGGTCAGGATTGCTGCCCTCCGGGGAATGTTCCAATATCAGGAAAAAATCGACCTGAACCTCTTTGTTCAGTTCTTGAGCGATGAATCCATCTGGGTAAGGCGGAAGGTGGCCACCCTACTGGGGTGGTCGCAAGTAGAAGGGGCTTTGCCAATCTTGATTCAGCTGTCAAAGGATGAGCATCCGATGGTCAGAAGAGCAGCCCTCTTCTCTCTGACAACCCTTTATCCTGACGAGAGTGAGAAACTCTTAATGGAAGCGATGACCGATTTGGATCCGGATCTTCGAACATGGGCCAGGACAACCTTGGAGAAGATACTGGCCGGACCGTTGAAGCAAAGAAAGGCTTACCTTACGAACCGAGGTTGAAGCGAAAAAGGTAACGATGACCGCTCATTCATCAGCCCCTCATCCAAGGGCTCAGATTTTGAAAGATACCGTCTACTCGCCGTTGACCTTTACAAGGCTCCTCGGGATTTCGAAACATGAACTCCTTGAGAAAGAGTCCAACGGAACCTTCCCTCCTGCCAAGAGGAATTCTGACCGGGAACGCTACTTTAAGCCTGAAGATGTCCGTAAGTACAGGACTCTTCTGGGACTCCCCTCTCCGCTCAAATCGATTCGGAAACAGCTCTTCCTCAACTTCAAGGGTGGAACCGGGAAAAGTACCATATCTGCCTCTTATGGTTTTCGCCTTGCCCAGATGGGGGTTCGAACCCTCTTGATCGATCTAGACCCGCAGGGCCACCTGACCCAGTGCCTGGGCCTCAATAGTCAGGAATTTCCCAATACACTCTTCAGCGCTTTGATTGAAAAAGAAGAGATTGAAAAGGTCATCGTCAAAACGGATCTCCCCACACTGGATGTTATCCCCTCAAACCTGAACCTTTCCCCGGTGGAGTTGTCACTCTTCTCGATGAATTCAAGAGAGTTTCGATTGAGGAAGCTGATCAACGCCGTGGAAAAGGACTACGAACTGATTGTCATGGACGCTTCTCCCAGTATCGGGCTCTTAAACCTAAATGCGATCCTTGCCTCGAATGATCTCATCATCCCTGTCCTCGCCGACTTTCTCTCTTACCACGGGCTCAAAATTCTTTTCGAGACCCTTTCGACCATCGAAGAAGACTTTTCTTTTGTCTTTGAGAATATTTTCATCTTCCTCAATCGTTACAACGAGTCCCATCGAATCTGCAAACGTTCGAAGAAGGCTCTGGAGACCCACTACGACCAATACCTCCTCAACACCGTCATCCGCCAGGATACCAAGATTGCAGAGGCAACGAGTCAGGGAACTCCAATTTTTCTATTCGCCCAATCGTCAAAGGGGGCGGCGGATATCCAGAGCCTGATCGAGGAAATAATAGGCCTGAAAGGAGCTGATCATGTCGGATGAATTCACCAATAACGTCGCACAAAAATTTCCTAACACACTGAACAGAGATCCGGTCGAAAGACCGTGGGATGTGGCGGAACCCAAATCCATCTCCCCTTTGAGGAAACCCATGGATGAGCCCAAAAAAGATGACTTGGCGGAACGGGTTGATCTGCTCTATTCTGAACTCCGTTCCTCGTTGACGGTTCGGTCCGCCCTGGACTTCGACCTGAAGAAGGCGAATCGGATTCTGGAGGAAGTGACCCGGATCAAAGCGGAAATCGAAAAGATTGTGGAGATGTTAAGGGTGATGGATGAATACATGAAGGAAAGAATTAAGTAAATTCCTTCCTCCCTTCTCGAAAGCACAAAATGGAAAGATGGGGAGGGCGAAGAGGCTGAGGAGGAAAAAGGATGAAGCCAAGAACTCAGGTCGCCACGGCGGATGGTTTCGATACGAATGTCGCCGAAAAGATGCCGAGGATCAAAAAGCTGGAAGAACCCTTTCCCTTAGCTCTGGAGGAGACAGCCCAGGCGCCCGAAGAAGCGGACCAACCCTTTGTCCCGGAAAGGGGTGTTTCGGAGAAACCGGCCGAGAGAAAACCGATCCTTGAATCTCCCCCCAAAGGGGCCGAGACAGAGCAAAATCTGGACGTCCTGAAGTTAATCGAAGACCTCCATGCTCAGCTTCTCGCATCGGCCCAGACCAGGAGGGCCCTGGAGATGGATCTGGCTTCTTACAAGAAAAGTATCCATCAATTAGCCCAAGACAATCAGGAATTGCGCCACCAATGGGAGGCCCTGAACAAAGAACATCAGAAACTCAAAGATCTCCAGTCCGAATCGATCTATCTCCACGAGGAGCATGCAGATGCCTTGGAAAGGATCAAAGCGTTTCAGCAGGAATTGAGAGAGATGAAGAAAACGTTGACCAAAGCCACTCAAGAAAGAGAGGATGCCCTTGACCGAATTCATGATCTCGAAACCCAGATGGAGCAGAATGAGGTGATCAAGATCAAGGGTAAGCTCAAGGAGAGAGAGGCCTCTCTTTTCTCCGAAGAGAACCGGGAACTCCAATCTAAACTGGAAGAGGCCCTCGCCCGCAACATGGAACTTGAGAAGAAGCATGAAACTCTCAGGAAATCCTTCGGTGAAGTCAAAGAATCTCTCACTTTCTTGAGGGATTCCTGTAAAGCCAATTACTACGCCTTGTCCGAGAGCGTGGAATAATCCTCGAAATAGATTGCCGAGACCAGACGCGAAGAGAGTTCTTGAAAACTTTACCGGCTGCCTTAACATGTCTGTCCCTGCGCGGCCGGCTCCCCTTGACATCCTCCGTCGCTCATTGAACCCCGAGAATCACAATTCGAGAAACCTCTGGAATTGTCTCCGCCGAACCTGTACATGCACCGATGCGGTAAAATCGAAGAATGATTGACATTCGCTGGCAATTGAGTTATACAACTCGTACCAACTCGCCATTTCATCCCCTCTCGGCACCCGTTCCATAAAGAAGGGATCATTCATGGGAGAGCTCGTTTGAGAATTCGATTAATCGATCCTGCCTACAAACACCCTTATATCAGCCACTCCCAAAAAGTGATTAAGGATATCTGGTTTGCTCGCCTCACACTGACCGCGGTGGCCGCCCTGACTCCGCCCGACATTGAGGTGAAAATCACCGATGAGAATGTAGAGCCCATTGACTTTGAAGAGAAGGTCGACCTGGTAGGCGTCACCGGAATGGTCATGCATGCTCCAAGGGCATATCAGATTGCGCAGAGGTTTCGTGACAGAGGGATCCCGGTCGTCATGGGCGGACCTCACGCCTCAAGCCTTCCTTTCGAGGCCAAGCAATATGCGGATGCTGTAGTGATTGGTGAGGCGGAGAGCGTCTGGCGGAGATTGATCGAGGACTTCAAAGAGGGTTGTCTCAGGCCTTTTTACAAAGCGGATGCTTACTGTTCGATGAAGGGGATCCCCGTACCCAGGCGCGATCTTCTTCACAAAGAGGCCTACATGACGGTCAACTGTGTTCAGACAACCCGGGGTTGTCCTCACCAGTGCGATTTTTGCCATGTCACTCATTTCTTCGGAAAGACGTATCGATGCCGACCCGTGGAAGAGGTGATCGAGGAGGTACAGCGCCTAGAGGGGGAGTTCGTTGTTTTCATCGACGATAATATCGCCGGGAACCGGATCTATGCCAAAGAACTCTTCACACGATTAAAACCCCTCAAGAAAAAATGGGCGAGCCAGGCCAGCATGACCTTGACCCGGGATCCCGAACTCTTGAAACTCGCTGCGGAGAGCGGATGCGTCTCGTTGTTCATCGGGGTTGAATCTCTCTCTTCGGAAAATTTGAAGGACGTGAATAAAGCGTTTAATCACGCCTCCCAATTTGAGGAAGCCCTCAAAGCCCTCCATGACCACGATATTATGATCCTGGCCGGGTTCATTTTTGGATTGGACCATGATGACGAAGGAGTCTTCGAGAGAACGCTCCGGTTTTGTGAGCGGAACCGAATTGAACTGCCCACCTTCTTTATCCTCACCCCCCTTCCCGGAACGGCCTTATTTCAAAGGATGGAGGCAGAAGGCAGGCTTCTTCATAAGGATTGGGGCCACTATAATGGCGCCACCGTCGTATTCAAGCCGCGATTGATGACCGAAGAAACACTCCAACGCGGGTTTAATTGGGCATGCAAAGAGGGCTATTCGTGGAGCTCCATCTTTAAAAGGGTGTTCCATCCCCAGCAGCGATTCTTCACGAGAGTCGTTTCGAATATCGCCTATCGAAGCATCGCCCAAAGGACGCCCGATGGCTATCTTCCAAACCTTTCGCAGATTTTGCAGAAGATGAACGATACGATCCCTCTCCAGAATACCCGGGATTTGGTTCAGCGGGTGGGCGAGAAGATAGCAGAGAAGAGACTTCTAATCGGTCAGAAGGCCGCCGATACGCTCAAGCTCTATTCTATCTATAATGAGCGGGTGAAGACCCTTTTCGTGAGACTGGAGGGGTCAATGGATCGGGAGGGTGCAAAAGAGCTGGTGAAAAGGCTCAAAGGGGTTTTGAATCTCGAAATTCAGAAAGTTATCCTTGACTTCAAAGATGTCGGGGCATTTTCTTCGGACGCGATCGCGCTTCTTTCCAGAAAAGGGCTTCTTCAAACAGAAGAAGGAAGACTTTGGGTCGCCCTGAATCCGCCGGGCATCAACGGCTAGCCTTCCCTCGTGCCTGCCGAAAGAACGGAAGGATATCACGCTTCATCTCGAAAATCTGCGGGCTGCTCTCTGTCTTCTCCTCCTCGCCTCCTGCTGTTTTCTTTTCTTTCTGACGGAGGGTTTCTCGTAGGATCTCCTTTTCTTCAATTCCTTCAAGATCCCGTCTCTGGCGAGTTGGCGCTTTAGGGACTTGATCGCATTTTCGATCTGGTTGTCTTGAACTTTAACTTCCAACGACCTCTCCTTTGATTTTCATCGTTCGGTTTATCTGTTCCTATTTCCCCTGCCTCCGAACTCGCCGCCCTTTTTCTTCTGCGGTCTGGCTTCACTAACGATCAGGGTCCGTTCCATAAAGGTCTTTCCGTTGATGAGGGAAATTGCCTTCTCCGCATCGGCGTTGGAAGTCATCTCTACAAAACCAAATCCTCTTGACCTTCCCGAATACGAATCGGTGACGATCTTAACGGACTCAACCGTTCCTACTTCAGAGAAGAGTTTTCTCAAGTCTTCTTCCGAAGCTCCAAAAGCAAGATTCCCAACGTAGAGCTTCAAATTCATTTCTTTTCTCCTTCATCACCTTCCAACTGCCTTGACCTTCTGAACAATCCGGCGTTTCCGAAAACTATTCACAAAGTTCACTTATTTGTATTTATGGACTAAATTTCAGATTCTGTCAAGTGAAATCCACGATGACGGCAAAGGTTTGACATTTAAATGAGGTTCGTTTATAGTAAAGACGTATTTTTTGAAAAACGAACCGGAAGGGAGAAGGAAGATTGTATAGGATCACATATAAGAGAGAAATGGCTGAGAAGACGGTGTGTCATCTTAGAGTGGAGGCGCCCAAAATTGCTCAGAAGGCACAGCCAGGACAGTTTGTCGTCTTGCGGGTCAATGAAACTGGAGAGAGAGTTCCGTTGACCATGGGGGGAACAGATCCTGCCGCAGGGACGATCGACTTGATCTTTCAGGTCGTGGGAAAGTCCACGGCCCTCATGCGAACGTTGAATGTCGGCGATTCCATTCAAGATATCATTGGGCCACTGGGAAAACCGACTCATATTGAAAAAATTGGAAAGGTAATCTGCGTCGGGGGCGGAACGGGCGTTGCTGTGATGTACCCGATCACGAAAGCTTACAAGGAAGCGGGCAATCATGTGACGGCCATCATAGGGGCTCGAACGAAGGACCTCCTGATCTTAGAGGACGAGATGAAGGCCGCCAGTCATGATCTGAGAGTGACAACGGACGACGGAAGCTATGGGGTTCATGGATTCGTCACGGACGTGCTTCGCAAAATTTTGGACGAGCAGAAAGATGTGAAATTGATCGTAGGAATTGGTCCCGTGCCTATGATGAAGTTTTTGTGCAAATTGACGAAGGAGTACGGGGTCAAAACCATGGTCAGTTTGAACCCCATCATGGTAGATGCTACGGGAATGTGCGGAGCCTGCCGGGTTACCGTGGGAGGCAAGACGAAGTTCTGCTGTGTGGACGGCCCGGAATTCGACGGCCACGAGGTTGACTATGATGAATTAGTAAAACGGCAAAGAGCCTACCTCACAGAGGAGAAGGTATCCATGGAAGAATTCAAGGCAGCAGGAAGGTAAGGGGGTTGAGATGGCAGAAACAAAGGAGAAAAAAGAGAAGTCAAAAGCTCCCAGACAGAAGATGCCGGAGCAAGAGCCTAAGGTGAGGGCGAGGAATTTTGATGAGGTTCCTTTCGGATATACACCGGAATTGGCCCAGTTGGAGTCGAGTCGCTGCCTTCAATGCAAGAAACCGAAATGCATGGAAGGATGTCCCGTAGAAATTGATATTCCGGCCTTTGTCAAGCTCATTTCGGAAGGAGACTATAAGAGCGCCGCTCTAAAGCTGAAGGAAAGAAATGCCCTTCCTGCAGTCTGCGGACGAGTCTGTCCCCAGGAAGATCAGTGCGAGAAGCTCTGCATCGTCGGAAAGAAAGACCAACCCGTAGCCGTCGGCCGACTGGAACGATTTGCCGCGGACTGGGAGAGAACGAAAGGAGAGGTCACCCTTCCCGAAAAAGCTCCTGCCACCGGAAAAAAAGTGGCCGTGGTGGGATCAGGGCCGGCCGGGTTGACGGTGGCCGGGGATCTCATTCTGAAAGGGCACGACGTTACGATTTTTGAAGCCCTCCATAAACCCGGGGGGGTTCTCATCTATGGCATTCCGGAGTTTCGTCTTCCCAAGGCAATCGTCCAGTCAGAGGTTAACTATCTCGAGCGTCTAGGAGTAAAGGTGGAGTGCAATTGCGTCATCGGAAGGATTGACACCGTTGATGAGCTCCTCAGGGAATATCATGCCGTTTTCCTTGGGTTGGGCGCGGGCCTTCCCCAGTTTTTGAACATTCCTGGGGAGAATTATTGCGGTATCTATTCGGCCAATGAGTACTTGACACGGTCCAATTTGATGAAGGCCTACCTCTTCCCAAAATATGATACACCCATTGCCCGCGGAAAAAATGTCGCCGTCTTTGGAGCGGGGAATGTGGCCATGGATTCGGCCAGGACAGCTCTTCGATTGGGAGCGGACACTGTCCGGATCATCTACCGCCGGTCGAGAGATGAGATGCCAGCCCGAATCGAAGAAGTTCACCATGCCGAAGAAGAGGGTGTTCAATTCTATCTTCTCACGGCTCCCGTAAGATTCTTGGGAGACGATAACGGCTGGGTAACCGGAGTGGAATGTCTTCGCATGGAGTTGGGAGAGCCAGATGAATCAGGGAGGCGCAGACCGGTTCCCATCAAGGGTTCCGAGTTTCAATTGGAATGCGATATGGCGGTGGTCGCTATCGGTGCAGGTCCAAATCCGCTTCTCCCCACACAGACACCCGGATTGGAACTCAATAAGAGAGGTTATATCGTAGCAGACCTTGAAACCGGGAAATCGACCAAACCCAAAACCTGGGCAGGAGGGGATATTGTAACAGGTTCAGCAACCGTCATCCTTGCAATGGGAGCAGGGAGGAAGGCCGCAAATTCGATTCATGAGTATCTAACCAGTTAGGAAGGGTTCTGCTCCCCCCTATACCAAAGGGGAAGAGCGATCAAAACGAAAGGGCAGGATCAAAGGGTTCTGCCCTTTTTTGTTATGAGAGCACATGCAGACATCCTTCTCTTTTTCCGCGTCCTATTCTTAGAATCCGATGAAGATTTTAATAGATGCAGATGCTTGTCCCAAGACCGTTTTGCAGATCTGCATCCGGCTTGGGCGGAAATACGACACCCCGGTCTGGACGGTGGCCAGTTTTAATCACCGGATCGAGTCGGAACACCCGATTACAGTAGGGAATGGGTTTCAAGAGGCGGACATCAAGATTGTGAACCTCGCCGAAGAAGGAGATGTCGTCGTAACCGGTGACTGGGGTTTGGCAGCCATGGTGTTGGGAAAGGGAGCAGTATGCCTGAACCCAACGGGCAGAGAATTCCTTTCAGACAAGATGGACTTCTTATTGGAGGAGCGAGAGGTCAAAGCAAAATTCCGCCGAGGAGGCGGAAGAACCAAAGGACCGAGGAAAAGGAGAGCGGAAGCGGATCGGCGGTTCGAAACCTCTCTCCATAATATACTTTTTGCAAAAACAAAGGTGTTATCGTCCCCCTACCACGGGGACAAGTCGTCGTAGCGACAAATGAACCATCCTTGAGCGGAGGCCGTGAAAAAAATGAATGTCTGCGTCCTAGGGGTCGGGGGGGTTGGGGGTTATTTCGGAGGGAAATTGGCCTATGCCTTTGCGCTCGATTCTGATCCTTCCGTCAACATCTTTTTCGTGGCCCGAGGAAAACATCTCGGAGCGATTCAGGAGAAAGGGCTTATCGTCAAATCTCCTGAGTTCGGAAGTATCACCTGTAGACCGACGCTCGCTACCGACAGGATGAACGACCTTCCAAAGATGGACATTTTCCTGATCGCCGTCAAGGGATATGATCTCAAGGACGCGGCGGCCTCGATTGAAGATCACCTCAAGGAGCATACCATTGTGTTAGCTCCTTTGAATGGTGCAGATATTCAGGAAAGGCTCCGGAATAAGATCGATACCGGAATTATTTTCCCCTCGTGTGTCTATATCTCTTCTTTTATCGAAGAGCCTGGGGTTATCCTTACGAGAAAACCTGGGAAAATTATCTTTGGAAGAGACCAGAAGCATCCGGAATACATACCTCACAAGCTGTTCAGGCTGTTTGAGAAATCCTCCATCGCTTATGAATGGAAAGAGGATGCAAATCCAGCGATCTGGGAAAAGTATATTTTCATCGCCAGTTTCAGCCTGATCTCTGCTCATTACAATCGAACGCTTGGGGAAATCCTGGAAGCACCTTCGCTAAAGAAAGAGGTTGTCAGCGTCATGAATGAGATTTACGCTATCGCTTTGAAGAGAAAGATTCAATTGCCCGATAACATCATTGACCTTTCTTTGAAGAAGGCGGCGATGTTTCCTCCGGACACACAAACCTCTTTACAAAGAGATATCCACCTGAAGAAGGGTGAAAGTGAATTGGACCTTTTCAGTGGCACAATCATCGAGTTCGGCAAGAAATTGGGTGTCCCTACTCCCACCGCAAGAAAATATAACGAGAATTTGAAGGAAATTTCGTAGATGTAAAGACTGAAAGGGCAGGATGAGGAGTGAATAGAAATTTTCCATAGGCGTTACCCCTGCAAGAATGGGTATAGGATCAATTGATGTTTATTCAATGTATCCTAGCAGCAAAAAAAGGCATTTTCCTCCTAACCAAGATCCCTCCATTATATGTAAAAACTATTAAACTTCAGCGAGTTATGCCACTCAATACCCTTTGGCACTAAACTTGCTCAAATTAGCCTAAGTAAACTTCCCATTCCAAGGACGGCATAATTTCAGCTCCTGTTTGCCGAAAGATTTTGGCACTGCCTATTACGGGCAGGCTATTTCGAACGGTAGGCAGGCAATAAAGCGGGTGCGACGGTCGTGAGGTTTCCATTTTTCAACACCATTAGAAATCGTCTCCTACTCCTGGTTCTGATATCCGTTCTTCCCGCATTGGGAATTATTATCTACTCGGGACTGGATCGCAGTTCCCTGGAGATTGAAGATGCGAAATCCGATGCTTTGGAAGTAGTAAGAAGCCTTGCCTATGAGCACGAACGGGTGATGGAAAGCACCCGCCAGTTCCTCATGACCTTAGCCAGAATACCGGACATACGGAACTTGAACGGGATGGCGAGCGGTCGCCTCCTTGAGGGCCTACTAAGACAGAATCCCCTCTATGGAGAAATCTTTGTTCTAAACGCTCAAGGAATTGTATGCTCTGCTGCCCCAGCCCTTAAGCAAACCAGTCTGGAATCCGCAAAATTCTTTCAGGATGTCCTAAGGACAGGAGAGTTCTCCGTCGGAGAATACACCATCTGTCCGTCACTGAACCGGCCCGTTCTCCATCTTGCCTATCCGATCACAGATGGCAAAGGGAATCTCAAAGGAATGGTTGGGGCTTCACTCGATATTGCCCGTTACACCCGGATGTTTTCAATGGAAAAATTGCCCCGGGGATCAACCCTGTCCATTTGCGACCACCGGGGGATCCTCTTCTATGCCCATCCTGAGAAGGGAAATAATTATCCAAGGACGGATCTTCCTGATACGATTGGGTATATGTCGGACCAGTCCTATCAAAGGAGAGAAGGGGTTTTCACATATACCGGGGTCGATGATGTAAAACGTCTAAATGCCTACAGGCGGTTTCGTCTAAAGGGAGATCAATCTCCTTACCTTTTTATACGTGTCGGTATCCCTGAGAGCGAAGCTCTACACCATGCTAAAAGATCTCTGTTAATCAATGTGGCCCTTTTGACTGTCGCATTATTGATTGCGATGTTCTCGGCCTGGTTTCTGGGAAACGCCATCATTGTGAAGCGGCTCAATCGACTCGTCGAGGCCTCCCGCAGGATAGGACACGGTGATCTTAAGACACGGACGAGCTTAGATCATAAACCGGATGAATTGGGCGAGGTGGGAAGGGTTTTCGACGAAATGGCGGATGCATTGGAGCTGAAGAATGTCGAACGCGAACAAGCCGAAAAGAAGCTACAGGAGATAGCGGATCAATGGCAAACGACGTTTGACTCCATTAAGGACCTCGTCATGATCATGGACAAGGAATATAGAATTCTACGCGTCAATGAGGAATCGGTTCGTTTTTTCAACCTGCCGATGGATCGAATCCTTGGGAATTACTGTTACATTTTGATGCACAAAATGAACAGGCCGTCTGAACCATGTCCGTTTCAAAGGATGACCGAAACACGAAAACGTGAAGAAATGGAGTTTTATCTGGCCGACAGGGATAGGTGGCTTTTTGTTTCAGTCGACCCAATACTGGATCCTAACGGAGAGGTTATTGGTCTGGTTCACATTGCAAAGGACATTACCGACCGGAAGCGTGCAGAAAATGCCCTGAGGCTGAGTGAGGAAAGGTTTAGAGAACTGTATGATCATGCACCCGTGGGGTATCACGAATATGACATCGAAGGACGGATTACGAACGTAAGCCTAACGGATCTTGAAATGCTCGGGTACACCCGGGATGAGATGATTGGACATTATATGTGGGAGTTTAACACTGACCCGGAGACAGTCCGCCGGCAGGTCCTGGGGAAGTTGGGGGGGGTAAAGCCGCCGGGTCAGGATCTCGAGCGCATCTATCGCCGAAAGGATGGGACTACATTCCCGGTTCTGATTAAGGACCGTCTCATCCTGAATGAACAAGGGAAGATCACCGGCATTCGTTGTACTATACAGGACATTACTTACCGCAAGCGTACGGAAGAAAAGCTGCGGGAGAGCGAAGAGCGATTTCGTGAGCTGGCGGAAAACATCCGGGAGATCTTCTATGTCTACGAAGAGGGAATCCCCCTCTATATCAGTCCCGCCTATGCGGACATCTTGGGCCGCCCACCTCAAACCCTTTACGAAGACCCAGCCTCCTTTTTGGAGACGATCCATTCCGAAGATAGGAGTCATTTCAAACGGTCTTTGGAGCGGAGAAGCCAGGTAGAGGTCGAAGTGGTCTATCGTATCGTGCGTCCGGATGGGGCCGTCCGTTGGATCAGAGATCGTTCTTTTCCGATCGGAGGAGGCTCGGGAAAGAAGCAGCGGGTTGTCGGCATTGCCGCGGATATCACGGACCTCAAACTCGGGGAAGAAAAATTGAGGTATCTGAGTCTCCACGATTCTCTCACCGGACTCTATAACCGCATCTACTTCGAGGAAGAGATCCGTCGGATAGAAAAAACCCGCTATGGCACGGTGGGAATCCTGGCCTGCGATGTGGATGGACTCAAGCTGGTCAACGATACCCTGGGGCATGATCAAGGGGATCGCCTTCTGGTCGCCGCGGCCAAGGTGATCCGCGATTCCTTCCGGGAAGGGGATCTGGTGGCCCGTATCGGCGGGGATGAATTCGCCGTCGTCCTTCCCAACACGACCGAACCCTCCGTCGAAAACGCCTGTCAAAGGATTCAGGAAGCCGTCGCCGCCTACAATACCACCACCCCCGAACTCCCCCTCAGCATCTCCGTCGGATCTGCCATCAAAAACGGTTCCCATAAAAACCTCAAA
>Ga0335084_10001701_pt1 | contig 20773 bp, 13 predicted proteins | sample Lox_Sample_44_FD_206721 | JGI IMG/M metagenome (GOLD analysis project Ga0335084, IMG submission 206721) | Soil microbial communities from Loxahatchee National Wildlife Refuge, Florida, United States - Lox_Sample_4.4 | ecosystem: Environmental > Terrestrial > Soil > Wetlands | place: USA...
CCAGTAGATATTCGATACAGTTAAGACATCGAGAAAAATTGGCTCTTGGCTGAGGGAAATTCCATCAGATGGGCATGCTAGAAATCGGGCATCGGACAGTCGCGACCCGCATCACAAGTGCGGTCACTGCCGCCTTCCTCACGCTTTTCGTACTCGTGCAACCGGCCGTACTCGCGGCGGACGGCACGCCCGACAAAACAGTTGTCGATCGTTATTACGAGCCGTTGCCACAAGAAACCGGTGCCAGCGGGTTGAAGCTGATGCTGCGCAAGCTGCAGACGACTGGCAGGCTGATGCAGGTGACTGCGCATCCGGATGACGAAGATGGCGGCATGTTGACGCTGGAAGCGCGGGGCAAGGGTGTGTCGGCTCTGCTGATGACACTTACCCGCGGCGAAGGCGGACAAAACAAGCTGGGCAGCAATCTGTTCGACGTGCTGGGCGTGTTGCGGACGCTGGAGTTGCTGGCATCGGATCGATACTACGGAGTGGAGCAGCGTTTCTCCCGGGTCGCCGATTTCGGATATTCCAAAACGGCCGACGAAACATTCCAGAAGTGGCAAGGGCACGATGTTGCGCTGGGCGACATGGTGCGGGTCATCCGGACATTCCGCCCGGATGTGCTGATCGCGCGCTTTTCGGGCACCGATCGCGACGGGCATGGACATCATCAGGCATCGGCGATTATCGCCAAAGAGGCGTTCCGCGCGGCGGCCGACCCGAAGAGGTTTCCCGAGCAGATTGCAGAGGGCTCGCAGCCGTGGCAGGCAAAGAAGCTGTATAGCGGAAATGTCTGCGGATTTTTTGCCAGCACATGTGACGCGGCGAGCTATACGGTCAAGCTGAACACAGGCGTGAATGACGCAGCGCTGGGCACTTCGTACATTCAGTTTGCGATGAAAGGGCTGCGCCACCAGCTCTCGCAGGGATCAGGGAGTTGGACGGTCGAGCCTGGGGATCGCTTCACGTACTACAAGCTGCTGGATTCAGTGGTGGCTTCACCAAAGGACGCAGACGGCCACGAGCAGGACTTCTTTTCGGGCATTGACACGAGCCTGCCGGGATTAGTGTCGCGGCTAGGAGATGAGGACCAGAAGCAGGTACCGTGGTTGCGGTCCGGGCTCGCCGATGTTGCGAAGCAAATTCATGACGCGTGGCAGACTCCGGAAGATGAACTGATCAAAGCGACCGGGCCGCTTTACTCAGCGAAAGGGGCGTTGGAGAAACTGGTTGAAAAATTGGATAAGAGCCAGATTTCGCCAGCTGCGAAAGCAGAGATTCAGGGGCGCTTGTCGGAGAAAGACGATCAGTTGCGACACGCGATCGCGCTGGCGATGAATGTCTCGATGGACGCAACGGTCGCCACCGGTGATAGCTCCAGCGATCTCACGCCGCAGAAGGATGTTCGAACTACGTATTCGCCCGGCCAGCGATTCACCGTGCGAATTCGATTCCACAATGGATCAAAGTATCCGCTGGCGGTGAGCCGATTCTGGATTGATGGGCCGGGCAACTGGACGGAGAACGTCGATAATGAGTCCGGTGTTGTGACGCCAGGGCAAGACCAGTACGGTACGGTTCGCCTCCGGGTCCCGGATTCCGACGTGACGGAACTGAGCCGGCCATATTGGCATCGGGACAATCCTGAGACCGAGAGCCTTAACCAGATTGATGACGAACGTTATGTCACGCTTCCTTTCGCGCCGAATGAACTGCGGGCGCATGTGAGCTATCACATAACCGGGCGCCGCGACTTCACCATCGTAGGTCATACCATGCGCAGTGCGGATGGGCCTGAATCGACAACAAGCGCGCCGGTGCTGGTGAAGTTTGTCGATGAAAAAGGCGTACAGCAGGTCAGACCGCCCGCGATCGTGCCGAGTGTTTCGATTGAGGTCGATCCCAACGAACAGGTCGTGCCGCTCTCAAGCACGGGACTGCGTGGTGTGCGGGTGAGCGCCAGCCATAACGGAAGCGAACGGGCGCAGGATGATCTGCATCTGGTGGTCCCACCGCATTGGCAGGTTGATCCGTCGAGTGTGCCGGTCGTTTTCCAAGGCGAAGGAAAGCGGGATTTCAATTTCCGGTTGCTCCCAAAGGACCTGCAGGAAGGGCGGTCGGGCATCCGCGCAGACCTGGACATGGCGGGACACAAGTACAGCGAGGGCTACACACTGGTCACGCGCGACGATCTGGGAGCAGCCTACTACTACCAGCCGGCGGTCCAGCATGTGAGCGTCGTCGATGTGAAGGTTCCGAAAGATTTAAAGGTCGGATACATCATGGGAGCCGGGGACGACATTCCGACCGTGCTGGAGCAGATTGGGATCGATGTGACTCTGATTCCGCCAGAGAAGCTGACGGCTGAAGATCTCAGTAAGTACCAGACCATCGTGCTCGGCATTCGCGCGTACGACACTCAGAAAAACGTGATCGCGAACAACCAGCGGCTCTTGGACTTCGTGCAGACAGGCGGGCGGCTTGTGGTGCAATACAACGCGTCGGCAGGAGACTTTAATGGCGGAAAGTTCACGCCCCATCCGCTAACGCTGAGCCGAGCGAGGGTGTCGGTGGAGGAAGCGCCGGTGGTGATGCTCGATCCTGCGAATCCGGTCTTTCATACGCCGAACGAGATCACGCAGAAAGATTTTGAAGGATGGGTGCAGGAGCGCGGGCTGTATTTCGCCTCACAATGGGATTCGAAATACACGCCGCTGCTGGAATCGCATGATCCGGGAGAAAGCGAACAAAAGGGCGGATTGCTGATCGCTCCGTACGGCAAGGGCACATACATCTACACGGGATACGCGTTCTTTCGCCAGTTGCCGGCAGGGGTACCAGGAGCGGTGCGGCTGTTCGTGAATCTAGTCGCTGGTCGTTAGTCGCTAGTCGTTCGCGATTCGCTGTTCGCAGCACATCGTCGTTGGGCGTCCGGGCGATTCGAGCGCCACTATGATCGGGGTTTGCCAACGACAAAGGACCATCGACCAACGCCTGTATGACCACTTCCACGGAAACCAGGTCGGACGGCAAACCGCAGCTCGTGCGCGGCATCGGGCTGGGCTCGGCCACAGCGCTGAACATGATCGACATGATCGGCGTGGGTCCGTTCATCACCATCCCGCTGATTATCTCGGCGATGGGCGGGCCGCAGGCGATGCTGGGATGGATTCTCGGCGCACTGATGGCCATCAGCGACGGCCTTGTCTGGGCGGAACTGGGCGCGGCGATGCCCGGATCGGGCGGATCGTACGGCTATCTCAAGGAGATTTACGGACCACGAAAGCTTGGGCGGCTGATTTCCTTCCTCTTCATATGGCAGCTCTCGTTCAGCGCACCGCTCTCGATTGCATCAGGAGCAATCGGGCTTTCGCAGTACGCAGCTTTCTTTTTCCCTAAATTGGAATCGGTGTGGTCGACTCACGCGTGGTCATTGAATCTTCCCCTGTTTGGGACGCTGCAACTGACCTGGGTGGTCATGCCGGCAACGTTTCTGGCGATCTGCGTCTGCGCGCTGACCGCGTTTCTGCTCTACCGCAGGATCACGGCTATCTCGCGGCTGACCAAGCTGTTGTGGGCGGGAGTCATGGCGACGATCGGGTGGATCATTTTCGCCGGTCTCACGCATTTCAATGCGCACCACGCATTCGATCTGCCTCCGGGCGCCTTTTCGCTCTCATGGGGTTTCATTCATGGACTCGGCGGGGCGATGCTCATTGCTGCATACGACATCGGCGGATATTACAACGTGTGCTTCCTGGGCGACGAAGTCAAGGAACCGGCAAGGAATATTCCACGGGCGTTGTTGCTATCCATTCTGGCAGTGGCGTGTCTATACATAGTAATGAACGTCAGTATTCTTGGCGTCATTCCGTGGCAGGAACTGGCACAATCGGGAGTTTCCAACAGCAAACTCTATGTGGTTTCGACGCTGATGCAGCGAGTGTACGGGCAAACGGCAGCGTCGATCATCTCTGTGCTCGTCATGTGGACAGCGTTCGCATCCGTGTTCTCTCTGACGCTGGGTTACTCGCGCGTGCCGTACGCGGCGGCGCTGGATGGAAACTATTTCCGCATTTTTGCGCGAGTGCATCCGGTCCACCACATTCCTTATGTGTCGGTGCTGGCCCTAGCGGGCGTGGCAGCATTGTTCTGCTTCTTGCGTCTTGCGGATCTGATCGCCTCGCTGGTCGTGATCCGGATCGTTCTGCAGTATCTCCTGCAGAGCATAGGAGTCATCGTGCTGCGGATACGGCAGCCGAACCTGCCACGGCCGTTTCGCATGTGGCTGTACCCGCTGCCTGCGCTGCTGGCCGCTGCGAGTTTTCTGTTCATCCTGTCGCAGCGCAGGGACGCACTGCGCGAGATTCGCTACGCGATCGTTCTCCTGGTGGTGGGATTGGCAATCTATTTTGTGCGAGCGTGGCGGATGAAAGAGTGGCCGTTTGGGAAAACAGTGGTTAGTGGTTAGTGGTTACTTAACTCGTCATGGCTGAGATGATCAAAATGCCGCCGGTGGAGCGGGCGACGACGCGCGCGCGATACGGCTCGCCATGGGCGCCGCTCGGCGAGTCGCTCTTTCGCTCGCTGTGGATCGCTTCCGTCATTTCCTACACCGGGACGTGGATGCAGAACGTCGGCGCAGGCTGGCTGATGACGCAGATGACCATGAATCCGTTCATGGTCGGACTGGTACAGGCTGCTGGAGCGCTGCCAGTGTTTCTCGTCATCCTTCCCGCCGGGGCTCTCGCCGATATGGTCGATCGCCGCCGCTTTCTCTTGGTCACGCAAGGCTGGATGGTGCTGGCAGCCGGGACACTCGGCATCATGACGCTGACGAGTTGCGTGGGGCCGTGGGTGCTGATCCTGTTTACGTTTCTGCTCGGACTGGGTGCAGTGATGAACGATCCGGCGTGGCAGGCGATCACGCCGGAACTGGTGTCGCGCGGGCAGCACGCGTCGGCTGTCGCGCTGAACTCTGCGGGATTCAATGTCGCGCGGGCGGTCGGCCCGGCGCTCGGCGGAATCGTGGTGGCCGCGGTCGGATCAGGATGGACCTTTCTGTTGAATGCGGTGTCGTTCCTGGGAGTGATCCTGTTCCTGTATCACTGGAAGCGGCCATCGGAACCGCAACACAATGGACGTCGAATATGGCCGGCGATCCGTGACGGATTTGCTTACGTGCGGCAGAGCGCTCTCGCCAAGTCGGTGCTGCTGCGCACGGGAACCTTCAGTGTAGCAGCCGTTTCGATGCCCGCGTTGTTGCCGATCATCGCGCGGCCTTTCGGCGCGCGCGGATACGGCGTGATGCTGGGCTGCTTCGGGTTAGGGGCGCTGATCGGAGCGGCGGCGTTGCCCCGCGTACGTGAACGGTTGTCGGTCGATGGGCTGGTCGTGGTCGCGATCATGGTCTTCGCGGGCATGACCTTCGCGGCCGGACGAGTGGAGAGCTTCGCCCTGCTTTGCGCGGTGATGCTGATTGCGGGAGGAGCCTGGATCGGTATACTTGCTTGCCTAAACGTGGCGGCACAGACGATGTGTCCGGCGAAACTGCGGGCGCGGGCTCTGTCCATGTATCTGCTGGTCCTGCAGGGCGGCATGGCGCTGGGCGCGACGATGTGGGGCGCGGTTGCAAAAAAGATCGGCATTCCTGATGCGCTCGCGTTGGCAGCCGTTGTATTGGCATGCGGACTGCTGGCACTGCGCGGGCATCGGATTACGGCGAGTGAGTTGGAACTGACGCCGGCAGTGGTGAGGGACTGAAGACAGTGGTTACTGGCTAGTGATCAGGCTGTAGGGGCAAAAAGATTCTTGGCAATAACATCTCTTGGAGGCGACATGAAGAAGAGTTCTTTTCTGCTGTTAGCGGTACTGGGGTTGTGCGGTCTGGGGCTGGCGCAATCAAAGGACGAACCGACAACTGTGACCAGCGTGCTCGATGGCACGGTCAAAACGATTGAGAGCGAACTGGTTCCCGCAGTCGAAGCAATGCCGGAAGACAAGTTCAGTTACGCGCCGACCAATGGCGAGTTCAAGGGCGTGCGCACGTTCGCGCAACAGGCGAAACACATCGCGGCGGTGAATTACATCGTGGCCGCGGCGATTCTGGGCGAGAAGCCTCCGGTAGAGACAGGCGGCGAGAGCGGCCCCGACAGCGTGAAGTCCAAGGCCGACATCGTGAAATACCTGAAGGATTCGTACACCTATGTGCACAAGGCGGTCGGGACGGTCAATGCGGAGAATGCGGTCGCGCCGATCAAGAACCCGTTCGGCGAAGGGACAGCGACACGGCTCGGCATGGCAACTGTGTTCGCATGGCACGGATTTGATCATTACGGGCAGATCGTGGTGTATCTGCGATCGAATGGGATCGTGCCACCGGCAAGCCGGTGACAATCAGCTTTCAGCTTTGGTCTTTGTGTCAAATGGGGTGCTTCGGCGCCCCATTTCTTTTGAACGTTACAGATCACAGACAACTGCAATAGGATCGATACAATCGCTGCGTAATACAGGAAGTGAGATCATCCTATGCGCAGCCTTAGTATTTTCCTTACTCTCACTCTCGCTCTCTTGATCCCGGCCGTCGGATGCGGAGGCGGAACTTCTGGTGGTGAGAATCCGCCTCCACCTCCATCGCCTCCTCCGTCTGCTTCTCCTGACGTGCGCGCCGACTACCTTGTCAACCAGATGACGCTCGACGAGAAGATTCATATGGTCCACGGTGGAGCCGCTCTGGACTGGTGGAATCACCGGCTACCGCGGGGCGCAGGAGGGTGGATTTCTGGAATTCCGCGGCTCAACATTCCCGATCTCTATTTTGCCGATGGCAGCGCAGGGTTGAGCCAGGGCGTCGGCGAAGCGACGGCACTTCCCTCTTCGATCGCCAGCGCGGCGAGCTGGGATCTCGATCTGGCGTACCGGTATGGACAGGTGATCGGAGCAGAGACGTCCGCCTATGGCATCAACGTGAACCTTGGCGGGAACGTCAACATGACGGGCCGGGAACCGCGCGATGGCCGTACGTTCGAGACCAAGGGAGAAGACCCGATCCTTGCCGGGAAGATTACGGCGGCACACATCAATGCGATCCAGGCGCAGTATGTTGTAGGCGGGATCAAGCACTATGCTCTCAACGATCAGGAGACAGGCAGGACTACGGCAAATATTCTCCTCGACGATCGCGGGGCGAGGGAGAGCGACCTGCTTGCGTTTGAAATCGGAGTCAAAGACTCCAACGTGCAGTCGGTGATGTGTTCCTACAATCTGCTCAACAACGAGCACGCCTGCGAGAATTCCTATCTTCTTACGACGGTGCTGAAGGAGGACTGGGGGTTCCCCGGGTTTGTCATGTCGGACTGGGATGCGACGCATAGCACGGTGAACGCGGCCGTAAGCGGCATGGATCAAGAGCAGCCGGAAAACATCTACTTCGACGCGAATCTGAAGCAGGCAGTGCAGAACGGACAAGTGCCGCAATCGCGCCTCGACAATATGGTGCATCGGATCCTGCGAGCGATGTTTGCAGCGGGGTTGTTCGATCATCCAGCGACGGTACATCCGATCGACGCGGAGGGGGATGCAGCGGTCGCGCAAGAGGCCGAGGAGCAAGGAGCGGTGCTGCTGAAAAATAACGGACTGCTGCCGCTTGATGCTGGAAGCGTGAGTTCGATCGCGGTGATCGGATCGCATGCCGACATCGGCGTGTTGTCGGGAGGAGGATCGGCGCAGGTGATGCCCGTCGGCGGACCGGCGCTGACGGAAGGGTATCCGTGTCCGCCGTGCTGGTCACAGGTGATCTGGGATCCGTCGTCGCCGTTGAATGCGATTCGGGCGAAGGCCACGGGCGCAGTAGTACAGTACAACGACGGAACGGATGCGGCAGCGGCGGCGACATTCGCCGCGACGGCTGATGTGGCCATTGTTTTCGTCAGTCAGTGGGAGAGCGAGGGCATGGATGTGCCCAGCCTGCACTTCACGGATGTGATCCATTCGCCTCCGATCGATCAGGACGCCCTGGTCAGCGCGGTGGCCGCTGCCAACCCGCATACCATCGTTGTCATGGAAAACGGCGGGCCGAAGACGCTGCCTTGGATCGGAAATGTCAGCGCGGTGCTCGAAGCATGGTTCCCCGGACAACGTGGCGGCGAAGGGATCGCCACCATCCTGTTCGGAGACGTGAATCCTTCAGGCAAACTTCCGATGACGTTCCCGCTGAGCGAAGGCGATCTCCCGCGTCCGACGATTGCGTGGCCGCCCGACAATACGACGCCATTCTGGATCGACTACACAATCGACGGACACAATGTCGGCTACAAGTGGTATGACAGCCAGGGTATATTGCCTCTGTTTCCGTTCGGGTACGGGCTTTCGTACACGACTTTTGCGATCACAAATCCGCAGCTCACTACAAATATTTCCGGGAGTAGTCCGAATTTTCAGGTGAATTTCGACATCCAGAATACCGGCACGCGGTCCGGCGCAGAGGTTGTTCAGATTTATCTGCAACTTCCCACCAGCACCAGTGAGGCAAAGCGGCTGGTCGGATGGTACAAGATCTCATCGGCGGCGAGCGAGCAGATGAATGTCAGCATCTTCGTTGATGCGAGCGACTCATCTCATCCCTTTTCGTACTGGGACGTCGATGCGCACGGCTGGGTGATTGCGCCGGGAACATACACGGTGTATCTGGGGAATTCGTCGCGGAATCTGACGACGGTGGGAACGTTTGAGATGCCGTAAGACTCTTGGCTCTCTAGGGAAGATGAAGCGATGCCTTGTGGCATCGCTGAAGCTATGTCCTGACCCAAACCTGCTGTCTGGAACAAACCTTTTGTTACAAGTTGCCGTGCTTCTTACGCCAGTCGACGCCATCACGTCCGCCCTGGCTGGAGATTTGCGTGAGGATCAGTTCCGCCGGCAGCCGGCGCTTGGAAAGATGGGCGGCGATTCTCTGCTTGGCCCGCTTGGGGTTGACCTTCGGATCGAGAAACACTAACACAGACGGGCCTGCTCCACTGAGGGCGGCGCCGAGGATTCCTGAGTCCCCCGTCAACTCTTTGATTGCCGGCAATAGCGGACAGAGCGGAGCGCGATAGGGCTGGTGGATGCGATCTTCGAGCGCCGACGAAAGCAGATCGTGCCGCCCATACACAAAGGCCGACAGCAGCAGCATGGAATTCTGAATGTTCGTGACAGCGTCCTGCCGCGAATACTGAAACGGAAGCGCGCGACGGGCGGCTTCCGTTGAGAGAGGCGCGTCAGGTATTGCAAGCAGGAGCGGCCACTTCCCTTTCGGCTGAACCTCCACGACCTGGGCCTGTACCTGGTTCGCCATGCGGGCAACGGTCAGTCCACCCATCCAGCAGGCAGAGGCGTTGTCGGGATGGTGCTCGCGCATGGAAGCTTCGCCCACGATGCGGTCAGCTTTCCAGCGCAAGTGTCCGAAGTGAACCGCGAGCGCGATGCCGGCAAGTCGCGCAGAGGCGGACGAGCCGCATCCTTTGCCGATCGGAATCTCGTTCTCGATGTGCATGCTGAGCGGCACGATCTTGCGATTCTCGGACTCGAGAACCTCGCGGTAGGTCGTGAGGATCAGGTGATCCTCCATGCGGCGGCAGATAGCGGCATCGCGGCCTTCGGCGGTGATGAAGAAGTCGGGGGCGCGCTCGGCGTAGAGGCGGAGGTGGAAGTCCATGGCGAGCGCTGCCGTGTCAAACGCCGGGCCGAGGTTGGCCGAAGTCGCCGGCAGGATCAGGCGGATGGAACGATCCGAAGATGCGGGACGTGAAGGCATAGTTTGCAGCGAAATCGGTGCTATTGCCTCTCGAAACTGGTCGGCTGAGCAGTCAGGAACGCCACTCTGTCGCCTTCAAAAACGACGAGGCCGAAACCGAGTGTTATACACGAAGTCACGGCGAAGTTCTAGCGAATGCCTCAAAAAATCGCTATTGTGGCGGTTTTTTCGAGTCGATGGACAGGTAGATTGGCCGGAGCTCACCCGGCCTTCTCGGCGGCATCGAGCGTAGCGATCACGCGGTCAAGATCCGCGTCGAGCACGATGGGGGCGCGCTGCAGGCGATGGGTCCTGGCGGCATCCTTCTCGTAGGGAGTCCCGTCAAAAAGGTCGCCGCGATGAAACTTGATGGTGAAATCCGGATCTTTGAGCAGGTGACCGGTCAGGACCAGGACAACCGCCTCTCCCAGCTTCACGAAGCCCCGCGAGCGTAGTTTCTTCAGCCCGGCGAGGCTGACAGCTGATGCGGGCTCGCAGCCGATGCCATCGGCGCCAATCTCGGCCTTGGCTTCGGCAATTTCAAGTTCGGAGACCTGCTCGACTTCGCCTCCGGTTTCTCCCATCACACGCAGCGCCTTCTTCCAGGAAGCGGGATTGCCGATGCGGATCGCGGTGGCTTGCGTGTTGGCAGTCATGGGTTCAAGCTTCGCGCCGCCGAATTCCTTGATGCTGCGATAGAACGGATTCGCGCCCTGCGCCTGAATGATCGAGAGCCTGGGCAGGCGCGAAATCATCTTCAACTCGTGCATTTCGAGCAATGCTTTGCCGAGCGCAGAACTGTTTCCAAGGTTGCCGCCAGGGACAATGATGTGGTCGGGCGGCTCCCAGTTGAGTTGCTCCAACAGTTCGATGGCTGCAGTTTTCTGGCCCTCAATGCGAAAGGGATTGACCGAATTCAGCAGATAGACGGGCTTGCGGCGCACGAGCTCGTTGAGAACGCGGACGCAGCCGTCGAAATCGGTGCGCAACTGACAGGTGAGAGCGCCATAGTCGAGGGATTGCGACAGTTTGCCCCAGGAGATCTTGCCTTCCGGGATGAGCACCAGGCTGCGCATTCCGCCGCGCGCAGCATAGGCGGCCATCGAAGCTGACGTGTTGCCGGTTGAGGCGCAGGCTACCCAGCGAAAGCCACCGCGATGCGCTGACGACGCGGCGAAGGTCATGCCGGTGTCTTTGAACGAGCCGGTTGGGTTCATGCCCTGATGCTTGGCGAGCAGCGAATCGACACCGACGGTGCGAGCGCATCCCGGCAATCCGTAAAGTGGCGTGTTGCCTTCGCGCAGGGTGATGGCGTGCTCTTCCGCGATGTACGGCAGCATCTCGCGGAACCGCCAGACGCCGCTCTGATCGAGCTTATTCGACGAAGTCTTCCGGCTGAGCCAGAGAGACTTCAACGTTTGAGGATCGGCGGTGCGGCCGGGGAAGACGAATTCGAGCAAGTCGCCGCAATCCGTACAGCGGAAGTCCTGGCCGGCGGAGCCGGGCGTCGCGCTGCAGGAAATGCAGCGCAGCCGGGATGAAGGCTCGGTGGCGACGGTCAAAGGCACGCTCTATCTTACAGGGAGAGGAAATCCCTGCGTGACTCTGTGTCCGCCGTGGTCAAGAAGAACGCTTACCACGGAGGGCACGGGGGGCACGGAGGCTGCTAACGCAAATACACGTCCGTGCCGCTCATCCAGTCGGCGCGGGGCGGGTTGAAGACGTCGAAATCGACCGTGTCCTCGAGCGCCTCCGCCCTGTGCGGCATGTTGGGCGGAATCGTGAGGCACTCGCCCGCATTGACGACGATTTCGCGCTCGTCGATCCAGAACTTGAGCGCTCCTGCGGCAATGTACGTCAATTGCTCGTTGGGATGGCTGTGCTCAGGGACGATGCACCCCTTCTTCAGCAGCACGCGCGCCAGCATGATGTTCTGGCCGACAACGAAATGACGGCCGAGCAGGGGGTTGAGCGCTTCGACCGCAACCGAGTTCCAGGCAATGTGGCGCAGCTCGGGCTTGCGCTTGGCCGTGGCGACGGTTCCTTGCAACGCAATACTGTTGGCGGGCTTGACTGCTTTCCTGGATTTGCCGCGCACCGGCTTGCGGACTGATTTCTTCTTTTTCATGTCAGTGGCTCAATGAAGGGTACAGGCTCACTGCGGTGTCGTGCAGATAAGCGTGGGCCATCTCAATCGCCTTGGCGTCGCTGATCTCGCCGGAGGACACCATCTCGGCGAGCGCAGCAGCCAGCGCCTCGCGCGTTGACATTGTACCCAGCCAGTAGCTTTCTTCGGCTCCGAGCACGTCATTGTACGGGAAGCAGTCGGTGCCGAAGGTGATTTTGTCGGGGAACGTCTCCAGCCATGTCCGCAGCGTTTCTTTGAACGAGCCGGGATACATGAATACATCCATCAGCGAGGAATCCATGTAGACGTTCTTGATTGCCGCGAGCCAGATGGCTTCGCGTTCCAGAGGATAGCCTCCGTGAATCATCACGAAGGTCGTGTTCGAATAGCGCGGATCGCGGAGGATGTTTTCGAGCCGCATGATGTTGCTCTCGGAGAGATTGAAGTAGTCCCCAATGCCGATCGCCGAGTGAATGTGGACCGGCAGCTTGAGTCGTCCACCCTCGGTGATCAGGTAGCGGAAGACGTAATCCTGAAAAGTGCGGTATTCGGACTCAGGAGGTACGCCGCCCTTCGCGTATTTGTTGTAAGTCGCCTCGGCCTGCTCGCGAGTCGGGTCACCGAAGGTCAATGGACGGAAGTAGGCGACTTCAAACTTCATCGCGATACCGCCCTTGTTTTTCTGGTTGTCTTCGAGCACCTGGGTGATGAACTTCAGGTAGTCGCCAAAGCTGGCGGGCAGCGCGCTGACTTTCTCCTGGGCCATCCAGCGTTTGAGCATTTTTTCCTGGAGCGGCATGTAGACGGTCTGATCGATGTTGCGCGCTTTCTGCTGCGAGTTGTCGAAGGGCCACATGAAGGAATCGACAAAGAAGACCCACGGGAAGCGCTTGGCGTCGAGGTAATCGGCCATCATGGCGCGGTTGGCAACGCCTTTGTCGAAGTTGAGCTTGTCGAGCAGCATGTCGAAGTAGGCGGTACCGGGATACTGCTTTTTCATCTCGCCCTTCTTCTGAACCAGCCACTTGGCGTGGTCAGGAGAGAAATCGGCGTAGGGATATCCCCAGAGTGCTTGGGCCGCGGCGACAAGCTCGGGGTTGGTATCGCGCTCGCGGAAGGCAGCGCTACCCGGAGGAGCGGCCATGGCGTCGACGTCAGGATCATCGGCAAATCCGGGATGGGCGTGGTGATCGAAGGCCGGGATGTTGGTCACGACGTCAAGGTAGTGCTGGTAGAGCTGTTGGACATCGGGGCCGGGATAGGGACGGGCCTGGGGAAAAGCAAGTGACGATAGGAAAAGAACTAACACAGCGAAGGTCGTGTTTTTCATCATCGGTATGCCCTGATACGAAATCTCTTGTGGACGGGCGAGGACGCCCCGGTCGTTCCAACGTGGGCAAGAATGCCCCGCGCCAGACGTCATTGCGCCACTGCACCCTGCCAAACAACCGAGGCTTTCTGAATTCGAGCCACGGCTTCTTTCAGCGTCTCGATCGAAGATGCGAACGAGAAGCGCACAAAGTTCTTGCCGAAGTCACCGAAGGCGGCGCCGGGAATGCCCGCCACACCCGCGTCTTCGAGCATGATGCGGCAGACTTCCTCGGCGGTCAGGCCTGTGTCTTCGATGTTTACCCACGCATAGAACGCGCCCGCAGGCGGAATGCAATGAAAACCGGGGACACGATTCAGATCCCCGATGAACTGCTCGCGGCGCTTCTGAAACTCGGCGACCATGCGTGGTGTAGCGCCCGTCGAATCGCGTAGGGCTTCAATCGCGGCATACTGCGTGAACTCGGCGGTACAGGTGTAACTGTTGATCGCGAGCATTACAAGGTGCGGCACGAGCTCCGGCGGCGCGATCGTGTAACCAAGGCGCCACCCGGTCATGGCGAAACTCTTCGAGAAGCCGTCGATGATCAGCGTGCGCTCAGCCATACCGGGATAGCTGAGCATTGACTTGTATTTCTGGCCGTAGATGATGCGAGCATAGATTTCGTCCGAGAGCACGTAGAGATCGTGCTTTACAGCAAGTTCGGCGATGCGGCGCTGGACTTCATCGGTGTAGACGGTCCCGGTCGGATTACATGGCGAGTTGAGCACGATTGCTTTCGTGCGCGGCGTGATTTTGGCGGCAATTTCCTCGGGATCAGGCTGAAGCTGATTCTTTTCTTCGAGTGCAAACGGAACAGGGATTCCGCCGAAGCCCCGAGTGATGGAGGCATAACCCGGGAAACCGGGATCGGGCCAGAGCACCTCGTCGCCCGGCTCGACAATCGTCATCAGAGCAAAGAACAACGCAAGCTTGCATCCCGGAGCGATAACCACGTTGTCGGGCGATACGCTGATGTCGCGCGTGCGGTGCAGATAGGTTGCGATTTCGTCTTTCAACGCGGGGACGCCCGCCATGGGGCAATAGCGGTCCTTGCCATCGCGCACGGCTTTTTCAAGCGCCGCGACCACCGGTTCGGCGGGATGGAAGTCCGGCTCGCCAAGTTCGAGATGGATGATGGAGCGTCCCTGGCGTTCGAGTTCCTTGGTCTGCAGATAAATGGAGAGCGCACCTTCGCCGGTGAGAACGGAGAGTCGGGATGAAAGGGGCCGCATAATCGATGCTCAGTTTACACAACTACGTGTCTCGCCCGCAGGGTCTGTTGGCTTGGGGATGGAAATCAAACCCATAAACCACAGAGGACGCGGAGGAGCACAGAGGTTTCAACCTAGCCTGTGGGCGAAGGCGTCACAGGAATCCGCAGGCCATCCACGAAACGGGGGAACAACTCGAATGCCGCAGCGGTCGCAATCAATTCGACGATCTGGGAATCGGTGTAATGCTGCTTCAGCTCCGCGAAGAATTCATCGGTGATCTCAGCCGGCGAGCGATGGAGCCGCTCGGCAGCGCGAAAGCCGAGCTTTTCGGTTTCGGTGAACGGGCCATTTTCGAAATCGCCTTTGGCGGACGCGATCTGCGCTTCGCTCGCGCCTTTCTGGCTGGCCGAGACCGCATGCGCTTTGATGGCATATTCGCTTCCGAGTAGGACTGAGAGCCGCGTCGCGATCAATTCTTTATAGAAGCCGGGCAGCGCGCCGTCGCCCAACAATGCCTTGAGATATCCGGCGGTGGCGAGCGCGAGCGCCGGCGTATGCGCCAGAGTCTTGAACATGTTGGGAACGACGCCCCGCGTTTTCAGCAGGGCGTCATAGACATTGGCGATTTCGGGGGACACCTGATCCCGCTCCAGCAGCAGGATCCGTGTCGTTGTGTTTTCTGCGCTCACTAGAACGCGTACCTCAACTGGAACTGGATGAGTCGCGGCGTGCCGACAGTACCGAAGATCTTGCCGAACGCACCTGGGTTCTCCACGTCGTTGAACGCGGGGTTGGCAAAGTTAACATGGTTCCAGATGTTGAAGAAGTCCGCTGTAAAGCGAAGGCTCTGGCCCTCCGTCAACTTGAAGTTCTTGATCAGCGAAAAATCCCAGTTCTGCTGGAAAGGACCACGGTAGATATTGCGGCCGAGATTGCCGAAGGCAGTGGTGCACCCGGCCTGGGCCGGATCTTCGTCGCAACCGAGCGTTTGATCAGCGAACGGCGCCTTCGTGAAATTGGCTGCGTTGAGATAACCGTCGATGCGTTGATGGATGTCCCCCGATGAAAGTCCCGCGCCGATTGAGCCACCATCGGCTAATTGTGCGCCTAAGGTTGCCGACGCCAGACCGGGCCCGAGATATGCCGTCCCCGCCGCAGAATCGGTTACCGAGAACGGAGTTCCCGACTGGAAAATGGTGATGCCGCTGATCGCCCAATCCCCAAGCAGCGTCCGCTTCAGACCACTCGCATTGGAGAAGAAGGGCAACTCGTAGCGATAGCTCACCGTGAGGCGGTGCTTGCGGTCGTAGTCGGAAAGGCCCCGCGAGAACCGCAAATCGCTTTCATCGTTGAAAGCGGTGTTGAGAGCAGTGTTGCCACTTGAAGTGGCATCGGTCGACCGAGAAAAAGTGTAGGCGCCCTGGAAGTAACCCGCACCCCAACGACGGGAAACGGTGGCCTGAAAGGAATGGTAGTGGGCATACGCATCGTTGGCGAATAATTGCATGCCGCTGTAGCCATTGACCCCCTGCAAGGTCGAACGTGCGGGCCCGTTGGCGACAGTGCTGGCAGTAATCTCTACGGGTCCATCCGTAGTCTGGACGGTCAAATGGTGGTCGCTGGTCGCCAGCTGAGCCTGCACGTTGGTCCGAGTCTCACGCAGATGAATCGCATGGCTGCCGACATACCCGAGCTCGAGAACCCACTGTTTTGGGAGTTCGCGCTGAATGGTGAAATTCCACTGTTGGGTGTTGGGCACAACGTAATGACGCGGCACGGCCAGGGCGAAGAGGAACTGCGACGGAACGACGCCAGGACTGCCCTCAGCACAAGCAATATCTGGAAATGCATCAGTGCCGTTCGAGAATCCGGTAATCACGCCAAGGCAGGGAAGGAAGCTGCCATCAATGGTGTTCGTGCTGGCCGCGGGCAAGCCATTGGGATTGGGATTAGGCGGCTCAGGGCAGCCTGCGGTCGCTTCCGGGCTGATCTTGAAAAAGGTAGCCAGACATCCGGGAGGTCCAGGCGAAAAGGCGATGGGCAAGATCGGCGCCTGGAAGGAGAGTTGGTCAACCGTGCCGACGTCTTCGCGCACGTAATAAATACCGTATCCTCCGCGAACCGTGGTTGTGTGGTGGCCAAATACGTCCCAGGCAAAGCCGATGCGTGGGCCCAGTCCTGTGCTGTAGGCATTCTTCAGGGTGGTGTCGCTGCCGGACCCGGTCATCCCGTCAACGCCCAGCTTATTGGCGCAACCACCGTAGATCAGCGGATATTGTCCCGCGTTGCCGCGATCGAGATCGAAATTGCCAATATGGCACAGCTTGTCGTAGAAGGCGCCAAGAATCTCGGTGCGCAACCCGAGATTCAGGGTCAGATCTTGCCTGATCTTCCAGTCATCCTGGGCGAAAAAGGCGTAGTTGTTGTTTCGATATTGATGGTTGTAGACGCCGCCGCCGCCGAAACTGAAATCCGGCGCGCCCATCAGCCACTTCTGAAAATCGGTAAACGCCGGCCCGTTCGGGTCGGTGTTCAGGGGACCTTGGACGAAGAACAACTGTCCGTTGAAGACCTGAGGGAACAGTTTGTCGAGGTTGACCCGTGTATATTCACCACCGAAACGGAACGTGTGCTTGCCCTTGACCCAGCTCAATGTTTCGACAAAGTTGTAATTGTTCTGCGTCTGGAACTGATCGGCGGGAGGTGTCGGTCCGATCTGGAACCCAGAACTGCCCAGGGTGAACTTGTAAATCGACTTCGTAATGTTGTTTGTTGGCCGGTCAATGCCCAGATCATCAGCCGTCACGGGCGGAATATTGATCAAGTTGTTGTTGATTCGAACAAACCCAAAGCGAAAGTCGTTCACAACTGTCGGAGAGAAGAGATGCGTCTCAGCAACGCTTAGGAACCGATCATTGACCGGTAGATCGTACGGGAAGTTCAGGTCCGTAGCGCTGATACTGCTGGCCAACGTTCCGCCAAGCGAAGCCTGCAGGCCGCCGGCCCCGAAGGGCAGAACTGACTCCGCGTTGGAGAAGAAGAAACGGGCAGCAACCTTGTCATTCCCAGCGTTGAATTCCTTGTCCCAATTGGTGGTGAATTGGTCGTCCGTGTACTTGCCCGGTTTGCTGACAATGTATTGTCCACCGTCAGTCGACGGAATCAGGTAACCGCCTGGTGTATTTCCGAACTGGTCGCTTTTGAATAACAGCAGCTTGTGGATGACAGGGTCGATGCTGGGCACGCCGAATTGATCTTCAAGAACCGAATCGAGCGTAGCGTCGTCACGAGTCGGTGGAAGAGCCGGAATGCTCGTGCTGATTGTAGTTCCCGGCGACAATCCACTTCGTTGCCGGGTCCCCTGGTAATTCACAAAAAAATAGCCGAGTTTTGCTCCCGGCCCGAGCGGGCCACCCAAACTGCCACCGAAAATATTCTGTTTGACCGGCGGGCGCTTCGCCCCTGCGCTATTGAGGAAGAATTCGTTGGCATTCAGGACATCGTTGCGGAAGAACTCGTACAGATCGCCGTGGAAATTTTTTGTCCCTGATTTCAGAATTGCATTGACGTTGCCGCCACTGTTGCGGCCCTGGCTGGCGTCGTAGAGCGAAGTCTGGACCTTGAATTCCTCAATGACATCGGGATTGGGTAACGGGACGTTCGTCGACTGCGAGACGTTGTAATCCGTCGCACTGATGCCCTCGATTAAATAGTTGTTGTTGTCTTCGCGCTGGCCGTTGACGATGACGCGCGCGTTGCCGCGTCCAAGCTGGGCCGAGGCATTCAGTTCGCTTTGCGCGCCGGTGGAAAGCGTCAGCAACTGCTGGAAATTCTGCGTGGCGAGAGGCAGTTCGCGGATTGTTTGCTGTTCGATCGCCTGGCCGGTGGTCGCGGTTGTGGTTTCGACGGTCTGGACGGTGGCCTGGACTTCCACTTTCTCCATAACTCGGAGCGGTGCCAGCTTGCCTGTCAGCCGGGTAGTCTCGGTGATGCGAACGACGATGTCGGGGAAATTACCTTCATTGAGCCCGGACGCAGTGACCTTCACGGTATAGGTGGCAACGGGCAGAAGCGGGACCGTGAACGCGCCGTTGGCGTCGGTCTTCACGGTGCGCACCACGGCGCCGGTATCCTGATTGACAATCTGAACCTGAGCGCCCGCAACGACGGCACCAGTGACATCCTGAATGGTACCGCTGATCGCGCCCGTCGCGCCGCCCTGGGCCAGAACCAGACCAGCAAGGATTAGCACGATCACTGTGTATGCGGCTAAGGATTTTAAGCTCGACATGTACACTCCTCCCACAAAAGGTGCTCGCCCCATTTGCATTCCGCTTGTCGCCCACTTTAAAGATTGGCTTCAGCACGAGCCACAACATCGCCCGGCAGAGCGCAGCCTACCGCCTGTTCGCGAATGAGGCTTGTCCCTGGTAACGACGTTTTGCATACACTCGTAATCTTTTGAAGACAGAAAAGATTGCTGAAGTTCTTGGTCAGGATTGTGCGAAAGCTTACTTGAAAACAACAAACGTTGCAAGGGAGGAAAAGGAGTTAGTGAACCAGAATCTTTGCCGAGCGAATCAAGTTTTTGATCGGGAAAATCGCCGGCACTTCTACGATTTTCAGGAGCAAACTACAAACCTTTGTAAAGACCGCCGTCGACAAGGATGGTCTGTCCAGTAACGTATGACGCACGGTCAGACGCAAGCCAAACAATCGCGTCGGCAAGCTCGCGAGGCTCACCTAAACGTTTTAGTGGCGTATCCGCAGCCCACCCATCGAAGATTTCCTTCTCGCTCTTGTTGGAAGCGACGGAACGGCTGCGGGCCAGATCCTTGAGACGGTCGGTGGCCGTGAAGCCGGGGCCGACATTGTTGACGAGGATGCCGTCCTTGCCGAACTCGTTGGCCAGACTCTTCACGAGGCCGACGACAGCGGCGCGGACAGCATTCGAGTACACCAGGTCAGCCACGGGCTGTTTCGTAGTGACCGAGGTGATGGTGATGATACGCCCCCACTTTTTCTGCTGCATATGGGGGATCACCGAATGGGCAAAGTACACCGTGCTCAAGAAATTGAGATCGACGGCCCGCTTCCACTCCTCAATCGTAGTCGCGAGAAAACCCTTGGCAGGAGGACCGCCAGCGTTCGTCACGCAAATGTCCACGCCGCCGAACTTTGTGGCGACTGCACTAACGAAATCGCTGACAGCGCGACTATCGGCCACATCGAGGGGTTCGGCCAGCACGTCGGCCTTGTGTTTGTGGCGGATGTCTTCGGCCACCGCGGCCAGCGTCTCTTTGTTTCTTGCACACATTGCGACCCGACAACCTTCGGCGGCGAGCGCCTCGGCAGTCGCCCGGCCGAGTCCCTGACTGGAAGCGGCCACAATGGCTACTCGATTTCGGAGCCCAGTTTCCATAGCGGGCGATTATAGAGCGTGGGAATTTCTGTGTCGCGCGTCTTGCCGCTCCGAGACGGCAAATGTAGTCTTAAGAGATTCCAGCTTGTCCGAGGAAAACCATGGGAGCCGCCCGCTATATCTGGATTGACGATTCGCTCAAGCCCGCCAGCGAAGGCGTTGTGCCGTTTCTAAGCGCCGGGGTGCAGTACGGCTTCAGCGTATTTGAAGGAATTCGCTGCTATAACACCGATCACGGTCCGGCTGTGTTCCGGCTTGCGGAACACGTCGAGCGTCTGATGAATTCCGCGCACATCGTTGGGTTCCGCGAACTCCCGGTTGACGCGGAACAAGTTACGGCAGCCATTCATCAGACGATTGCGGCCAGCGAGTTTTCGGCCTGCTACATCCGGCCCATGATTTTTCTCGACGGCGCGCTCAGCATGACGGTCGAAGCCGGCAAGCCGCGCTTTATGGTGGCGGTATGGGAATGGAAGGCGTTTCTGGGCGCTGAGGCGAAAGAGCGGGGCATCCGGGCTAACATTGCGTCGTTCACGCGGCTGCATCCCAACATCATGATGACCAAGGCCAAGGTTTCGGGGAACTATGTCAGCTCGATCCTGGCGAAGACCGAGTCGCAGCGCGCCGGGTTCGACGAAGCGATCATGCTCGGCCCTGACGGTTACGTGGCAGAGTGTACGGGAGAAAATCTATTTGTTGTCCGGAATGGCGCGATCTTCACCACGCCGCGGGCCGGGATTCTGGAAGGCATCACGCGCGACAGTCTCGTTACTCTGGCACGTGATCTGGGCTACAACGTGACGGAAGAGCCGATCTCGCGCGACCAACTCTACATTTCCGACGAAGTATTTGTGTGCGGAACAGC
>Ga0335084_10001702_pt1 | contig 20769 bp, 20 predicted proteins | sample Lox_Sample_44_FD_206721 | JGI IMG/M metagenome (GOLD analysis project Ga0335084, IMG submission 206721) | Soil microbial communities from Loxahatchee National Wildlife Refuge, Florida, United States - Lox_Sample_4.4 | ecosystem: Environmental > Terrestrial > Soil > Wetlands | place: USA...
GCCTCTGCCCCGAATGCCCCGACTGCGGCGGGCTTCTGGAATTCGGCGAGGGCTGCGCCTTCTGCCGGGGGTGTGGGTTCTCAAAGTGCGGGTAACCTCAGTTCGGAGTGCAGAGCAGGCCTAAGAACCCCTGAGGATTCATTACGGGAGGTAAGTTGAGGAAAACAATTGCTGTCAGCATAACCAGTGTGAAAATGCAGTTTGAATAATGGAAGCCGGGAGATTTTTCTCCCGGCTTTTTTATGCGCAGAGGGCGTCCGCATAAAGGCCGCCGACAACCTATTCCAAGTTAACATGCTGTATTTTAAGGAGAATATATGGCGCTCGACTTAGATGATGTGATCCTTGAGCTTTACCGACTTGCGGAGACGAAGGAATGGGATGGCACCAAAACGGAAGAGGCGCTGGCAGCCGCCATAGAGGGCATGGAGCATATCTGGGAGCTCAGGCAGGCAGACAAGAGGAAGACCGCGATGGTGAAAGCGAACAAGAAACAGCCACGAATATGGTGTTAAGCTTCCTGAGAGGAAAAAACTTGACATTTGGTTGATATGCTTCTACATTAATTATTAAGCTCGTAAGCGATATAGGGTGCTGTTGCTAGTTATCCGTGTCTCGAATATTCTAAACGCATTTTTTTTATACTGTAGAACCGCATTTAGCCCGTGGAACACGGGTCATCAGCATAGAAGGAGGGGAATGCATATGGCCAGTGAGAAGATTGTGCAGTTTGAGTGCAAGGTGTGCGGCAGAAGGATGAGCGTTACGAGAAGCGGTGAAATGTATGAAGAGCCTGTGTATTGCTGCGGTCTTGAGTCGACGGAAGTGACTGCTCCGGAAGAGCTGGCCGCTGTGACGGCACCTGCGGTCAGGAAAAAACCCGCGAAGAAGAAGGCCGCAAAAAAGGCAGCAAAAAAGAAAGCTGTCAAGAAGGCAAAGAAAAAGGCTGTGAAGAAGAAAGCAGCGAAGAAAAAAGCAACCAAGAAGAAAGCTGCAAAAAAGAAGACTGCGAAAAAGAAAGCGAAGAAAAAGACCTCCAAGAGAAGATAATGCACAGCTACGGCATTTCCAAAGGGCTCCCGGGAAAGATTATTCCGGAAGCCCTTTTTGTTTCTAGATGTTCTTATAAAACAGTTGACTTATCGGACTTCTGGCTTTAGGATTCTTCCATGCAAACTACAACGTATCTGGAGCGCCGGATCAGGAGACTTGCCGGCAAGGCCGTTGGCGACTTCGATCTGATACAAAGCAATGACCGGATCCTCGTGGCGCTGTCCGGCGGCAAGGATAGCTGGACGCTGCTCCATATATTGGACAGCCTGAGACAGCGGGCACCGGTGAATTTTTCTCTTGTCGCCGTAACGGTCCACCCCGGTTTCCCGGGATTTCAAACCGGCCCGATCGAGGCATATCTCCGTGAACGGGGTTATGAATACAGCATCGTCCATGCCCCTATCCATGAAATCATGTTAGAAAAGCTGAAGCCTGAGGACACCCCCTGCTCCCTCTGCGCCCGGATACGCAGGGGCGTCCTGTATACCCAGGCGATCGAGCACGGCTGCACGAAGGTGGCCCTCGGTCACCACAGTGATGATTTCATAGAGACGCTGCTGCTCAACCAGTTCTACAACGGCACGATCAAGGCCATGGCCCCCTTGGTGCATGCTGAGGACGGCAGGAATGTGGTGATTCGCCCGCTTGTGTATGTTCACGAGGATTTTATCATCCAGTATGCCTCTGCTGCCCAGTTCCCGGTTACCTGCTGTGCCTGTCCTTCCTGTGGAGATCCGGACATGAAAAGGGTCAGGATAAAGAAGTTACTCTCCAGCCTTGAGCAGGAACAGCCGGGGATCAAGGCAAGCCTGCTCGCCGCTCTCGGAGACATCAACCTTCGCCACCTCCTGGTTCGGGATCGGCATGACAATGCAAAGAGCAGGAGGAGATAATCCCTTGGCAAAAGCCTGAAAATCAGGCTGGGAAAAGACAAAAGGTTTGACATTCTATGCTTGTGAGGCATATAATTTACTCCATTGGAGAAAGCCGCCAAATCCTATCAGCGATGGACATTATTCATTAGGAGATGGTGGTATAAAGCTGCTTTCGATATTCTTTAGAGAACGAAGTTCCCTATCGGAGATTGCCGAAAATTGTTGAGCAATTTTTCTTCCTGCGGAGGCTGCTATGGCCGAGACCAAGAAACTCGGTGAGCTCTTGAAAGATGCCGGTCTGATCGACGATTTCCAACTCCAGTCGGCGCTTTCGCACCAGCGTAACTGGGGAGGAAAGCTGGGTGCCATCCTCATTGAACTCGAGTTCGTCCGGGAAGATGATCTGGCCAAAATCATAGCTGAAAAACTGCGCACGCCATATGTCAACCTTTTTGAGCCTCTTGTCCCCGAGGATGTTATCAAACTGATCAAGAGTGATGTCGTGAAAAGATACAATATCGTCCCTGCGAAGAAAGACGGAGGGACCCTTGTGGTCGCGATGGCCGATCCCCTGGACTATGAAGTGGTCGATGCACTCAGGTTCATTACCGGCCTAAAGGTCAAACCGGCCTTGGCTCTGGACTCAGAAATCAGGGATGCTATCCGAAAATATTATGATGGCGAAGACGTCGTCAGAAAGACCAAGACCACCTTTCGGGACATAACCGCGGCCGCAGGGAAAATGGAGATCATTCGCGGGAGCGACCTCAAGATGGCCCCGACAGCGGGAACGACTTCGCCGATTCTGCCGGAGGCGGAAGCGGTGCGGCAGGAACAGTCTGATAGCAGGATACGTCTTGATGCGCTCATCAGCTTGCTGATCGATAAAGACCTGATCACGCGCGATGAACTCATGAAGATGATCTACCAGAAGAAAAGCGGGCTGTGAAGAGGGTCGAGATGCTCCCTAGATCGTATCCCTGGGGTTAACGGTTGGCAACATACAGGATTTTTGGGATCACGATGACTAAAATGGTGGACTTCGTAAAATTCATGGGAGAATCAAGGTGGTTCGGAAAGGAAGCATTATGAAGAGACTTGTTCTGGCAGCCGTGGTGGTCATCGCGCTTGGTGGTATCGGATCGGTTGCTCCGGCCCAGGATTACACGGGACCCAAGGCTTTGGTCGATCAGCTCAAGTATCATCTCGGCAAGGTTGTCCAAGGGGAGCAGGCCGAGCATGTATTTGAGCTACGCAGCGTGGGCAAGGAAGCCTTGGTGATCGACCGTATTCAGTCCAGTTGAGGCTGCACGGCCGCGGTGATTAGTTCTAATCGCCTGGAACCGGGAAGCGTGGGGCAGGTCAAGGTCACGGTGGATACCGCCGGAAGAACGGGATACCTTGAAAAACATGTCACGGTGTATACGAATGATCGCATCATGCCTGCGATAACATTTACGCTGACCTTGGAAATTTTGCAAAAGTAACATTCTGCACTATCCCAGTCATATGCGGCATCATACACTATTTTCTTGACAATTTTCTGCAGCTTATGATAGTGTTTTATGGTTTTGGCCGGAAATCATCATAGAGAGGCAGTAATACCTTGAAGCAACATAGACATCCGCAATATCCCAGCGACACGCCAACCCCGGGCATAGGTCCCGCCCCGGCGGGACTATAACTTCTTCTATTTTAATAGAAATCATTACGTTTACATCGTTTAACCACTTATTCTATATTAATTAACCAACGTATCTCTTTGGAGGGTATCCCCATGCAGAAAAAATATCTTTTGGCTCCCGGTCCTACGCCCGTACCGCCGGAGGCACTCCTGGCCATGGCCATGCCAATCATTCATCACCGTGCGCCGGACTTCCTGCCCGTACTCGATGCGGCAAAAAAGGGTCTCCAGTGGCTTTACCAGACCAAAAACGATGTGCTCATACTCTGTGCCACCGGCACCGGCGGCATGGTCGGCTCGGTGACCAATTTCTTGAGCCCTGGCGACGATGTTCTCGTGATAAATGGTGGTAAGTTCGGTGAACGCTGGACCAAGATATGCCAAGCCTACGGCATGAAGGTCGAAGAGATCATTGTGGAATGGGGGCATGCGGTTAAGCCCGAGCAGGTCGAGGCTGCGCTTAAGAAGAACCCCAGGATCAAGGCCGTGTTCGTACAGGCCAACGAGACATCCACCGGCGTCTATCACGACATTAAATCCCTTGCCTCGATTGTGAAAAAGATGGATGCGCTCTTCGTCGTTGACGCCATCTCGGCACTAGTGGCGCACGATCTCCGCACGGACGAGTGGGGGATCGACGTAATGGTCGGCGGATCTCAAAAGGGTGTGATGCTTCCGCCGGGACTCGCTTTCGTGTCCGTGAGCGACAAGGCATGGAAGATGGCTGATACGGCGAAGACCCCGAAGTTTTATTTCAACTTCAAAAAGGAGCGGGATAACCTGGCCAAGAACCAGACCAACTTTACCTCAGCGGTGACGCTCATCATCGGGCTCAACGCATCCCTCAAGATGCTGCAGGAAGAGGGACTGGAGAATGTACTCGCGCGTCATGAGAAACTCGCCAAGGCCACCCGCGCGGCGGTCGGGGCGCTCGGACTCAAGCTCTTCCCGAAGGAAAGCCCGAGCAATGCTCTAACGGCCATCGAGGCGCCGGCAGGCGTTGACGGACAAGCGATCTATAAGAACCTGAGAGAGAAGTACGGCATCACCGGCGCGGGCGGCCAGGACAAGCTCAAGGGCAAGATCTTCCGCATTGCCCACTTGGGATACGCCGACACTTTTGATGTGATCACGGCCGTGGCCGGAATCGAGATGGTGTTGAAAGGCCTCGGCCATCCGTTGAAACTCGGCACAGGCGTTGGCGCAGCGCAGGAAATATTGATGAAGTAATTAAACGGCAAGCACGAACTTATAATCCTGAAATCTTAACACGTTCCGATTTCCAGATTCGCGAATTATTTAACTTTGGTCATTTGAATTTGTTTAGAGTCTTGATATCAATCTTTCGTGCTTGTTGTAATGAGGAGGCTTCATGAAGGTTCTCATCAGCGACAACCTCTCCCCCGTCGGAGTCGAGATTTTGAAAAAAGCCGGACTCGAAGTCGACGCCCGGAGCAAAACGAGCGTCGAAGAGATCGAAAAGATCATCGGTGATTACGACGCACTGATCATCCGTTCGGCAACAAAGGTTACGAAAGATCTCCTCGACAAAGCGACAAGGCTCAAGGTCGTTGGCCGGGCCGGGAGCGGCCTGGACAACGTGGACATCGCTTCCGCGACGAAGAAGGGCGTCGTGGTGATGAACACGCCCGGCGGGAACACCGTGACCACGGCGGAGCACACCATCGGCATGCTGTTCGCCTGCGCCCGGATGATCCCGCAGGCCTATGCTTCGCTAAAAGCAGGAAAATGGGAGAAGAAAAAATTCGAAGGCGTGGAGCTGTACGACAAGACGCTCGGGGTGATCGGTCTTGGCGCAATCGGCGGCGTGGTGGCAAGCCGTGCCGTGGGGCTCGGCATGAAGGTTCTGGCCTATGATCCGTTCATCTCAACGGAGAAGGCAAAGAGCCTAGGGATCGAGCTAGCCGATCTGCCAATGATCTACAGACGGTCGGATTTCATCACGGTGCATACACCCAAGACCAAGGAGACGGCAAATCTTATCAATAAAGACACGATCGCCCAGATGAAGGACGGCGTGCGCATCATCAACTGCGCTCGCGGCGGCATCGTGAACGAACATGACCTCTATGAGGCGCTTAAGAGCGGCAAAGTGGCCGGTGCGGCCTTCGACGTGTTCGAGAAGGAACCACCGGAAAACCACCCCCTCTTGACGCTCGACAACTTCATCGCATCCCCGCATCTTGGCGCGTCCACCCGGGAGGCACAGGAGAACGTTGCCGTGGCCGTAGCCGAGCAGATTGTGGATTACCTCGTTGCGGGGACCGTGCGGAACGCGGTCAACGTACCATCCGTGCCGGCTGACCAGCTTCCAACGCTCAGCCCTTACATCAACCTTGCCGAGCGCATGGGTCTGTTCATCGCCCAGCTCTACGAAGGTGGCCTCACCCAGGTTACGATGGAGTACAGCGGCGAGGTGGCTAACCTCAAGCAGGACCCTATCACCCTGGCGGCGCTCAAGGGACTACTGACACCCACGCTTCAGGAGAACGTAAATTATGTGAATGCTCCCCTCATCGCCAAGGACCGCGGCATCGACGTAAAGGTGTCAAAGTCCAGCGAAGCCACGGAATACACGAGCCTCGTTACGCTCAGGATTAAGGCCGGCGGCAAGGACGTGTCCGCGACCGGAACGCTCAACAGTAAAAAAGAGCCGCGCATCATCCAAGTGGACAACTTCCCGATGGAGACCGTGCCAGAAGGCGACATGCTGGTGCTCATGAACAACGATAAACCGGGCGTGATCGGCGGTATCGGAACGATCCTCGGGCAGAACGGGATCAACATCGCGCGCATGCAGTTTGGACGGGAGAAGCAGGGCGGTCTGGCCATGTCCGTTGTGAGCATCGACAGCGCCGTTTCTGACGAGCTGATGGGCAAGATCAGGAAGCTACCAAACGTTTTATCGGTGAAGCTTGTGAAAATATGATGTTCCGCCTATGGCGGAGCGAATTGTTGATTGAAGTTGAAAGCAGTTTCCAATTTTCATTTTCCCCATGATGCCGACTGCATAGTTTGCAGTTTTAAGGAGAAAGAATGCCAGTGTTAGTGGTTGTAGGCGCCCAATGGGGCGATGAAGGTAAAGGCAAGATCATAGACCTGCTCACCGAGCGCGCTGACATCGTCGCTCGGTATCAGGGCGGTCATAACGCGGGACACACCGTGGTCGTGGGCATGGACGAATTCATCCTGCACCTGATCCCGTCAGGTATCTTGCACAAAGGCAAGACCTGTATCATCGGGAATGGCGTGGTCGTTGACCCCGCCGCCCTGATAGAGGAAATGGACGGACTCAGGACGCGCGGCATCAGGTTCGATGATAGCCTGCTTATCAGCGGGAACGCGCACCTTATCATGCCGTACCACAAGGCACTCGATATCGCGAGCGAGAAGCTGAAGGGGAACAAAAAGATCGGAACAACGGGCCGGGGCATCGGACCGTCCTATTCGGATAAAATCAGCCGCAAGGGCATCCGGATGGCAGATCTCCTGGATGTAAAGACGTTCCGCGAGAAGCTCGCGTGCAATACCGGCGAAGCGAACTTCCTGCTTGAGCGTTACTACAAGGCGCCGCTTGTGCATCTGGATCAAGTATATGATGAGTATGTGGGGTATGCGAAGAGGCTCAAGAAGTATATCGCCGACACCACGCTCTTTCTCAACCAAGCAGTGGATGAGAACAAGAAGGTCCTGGCAGAAGGAGCGCAGGGCACGCACCTGGATGTCGACCACGGGACTTATCCCTTTGTCACCTCGTCGAGCCCCACGGCCGGCGGGGCCTGCACCGGCCTTGGCATTGGTCCGAACACAATCACCGAGGTCATGGGTATCGTGAAGGCCTACACCACCCGTGTGGGCAGCGGCCCCTTTCCTACGGAGCAGGAGAATAAACTTGGCGAGCTACTTCGCGCCCGCGGCAAGGAATACGGGGCCACGACTGGCAGGCCTCGGCGGTGTGGCTGGGCTGATACGCTCGTCATCCGGCATGCGGTCCGCGTCAACGGCATGACGAGCGCAGCTATCACCAAGCTCGACGTACTGGACACGCTGGACGAACTCAAGATCTGCGTCGGATACAAGTACAAGGGAAAGCTGTACGAAGAGATGCCTTCGGAACTTTCGGTCCTTGAAAAAGGTACGCCACAGTACATTACCATGCCCGGATGGAAGCAGACCACAATCGGTATCAGGAACTACAGCGATCTGCCGAAAAAGGCCCGGTCCTACGTGGAAAAGCTCTGCAAGATGTCAGGGGTGAAGCCGGCCATCATCTCTACCGGAGCGCGGCGGGATGAGACCATCATTCTCGAGCAGCCATTCAAGAAGGCAGTAACGCGCAGTGTAAGAACACGGTAAGCATTTTCGGTTGACAAAGACGACGCTTCTTTGTTAATATACGCACTCTTCAAATGTTGTTGACGGGCCGATAGCTCAGTTGGTAGAGCACCGCCCTTTTAAGGCGGGTGTCCTGGGTTCGAATCCCAGTCGGCTCACCATTCAGATACAGTTTCGAGTTACGAGTTTCGAGTTATCGTTCCACACTCCGCACTCGACACTCCAAACTTACATAACGTCCCCATCGTCTAGCCCGGCCCAGGACACCGCCCTTTCACGGCGATAACGGGGGTTCGAATCCCCCTGGGGACGCCAAACTTCTCAAGGAGTTACGAGTCATTCCGTAACTCCTTTTCCTTTCACTGTCGTAGAATTGTCGTAGTCCCCCACCCGTCAATTCTGTCTACCATGGCAGAGTGCAGTCATCAGAAATATATCGTGTATCCGATGTTCACGGAGAAGTCAGACACCTTGACATCGTATGTATCGCCGTAGATGCGGGGAGCGGCGTAGCTTATGGAGATGCCGAAGTGGTGCCACCGTGCCTCGAGAAAATCGCTCAGCGCAAGCCTTGGTGAGTAGGATTTGCTTGCCGTATGGATCTTCTCGCCACCGGGAACCTGTGAACCGGTCAACTGTACCGTGCCCGAATACGTGGCAGCGCCGACACCGGCTCCGACGCCTAGCCGCACGAATGTCCCTTTGTAATGGTGCTCTCCCCACTGATAGAACAATGTCGGCACGGCATAGATCATCTGCCCCGTTATTTCAGTGCCGAGGTCCACATATTCATTCCCCGCAACCTCCTGTTTCCCCATGTCGAAATTTACATAGTTCACCATGAACGTATAGCCGAAGTTCGAGTCCTTGAAGAAGGACGGACGCGTACCATAGCTCAGGAAGAACGCCGACGTGTCCCGCTGTGTCATGGTGCCTGTGGCGCCGTCGCTTTTTCGCTTGATGGTAAGGCTCGATTGGAGGATGCCGTAACTCACGGTTAGATGAGCCTCGTCGGTCATGCTGTTCCAAAGTCCGGTCCAGAATCCGTCTTTCTGCTGTTCCTTTTGGGCATCACCGCCGGTGGCGGGCTGTGATGTGCTGTCGGATGTATCAAAGGGAACGGTGATTGCGTCCTCCGCAGGCGGGGCCGCTTGCGCCCCGGAAAGGCTTGGGGAGAAAAAAAGGGAGGACAGGACCATGACAAGAAGGGCGATGCGATGAGGGACGGGCATGGAACAGGCTACCTCGCATGGAAGGGCTCTACCGCACAGGGTCATGACAAGAATATCATTGCTTTCCGGATTTGTAAAGGAGAGAGGTAAGGACGCATTTTTCGGTTGTGAAGTAGTGGTGGCTCTGCTATTATTGCGTTATCGTAACGCTGCGTACATGAGAACGACAAGATTATCTGGTCCGACGCGTCGGAGACATGGATACGCGGGGACGATGACCGGCTCGTACGGTCGTTCATCAAGGCGATTGTCGAGTGTCTGGTGAGTGACAAGATGCTCACGGTAGGACGAGCAAAATAACGAACGAACGGCCGGATCTAAGAAGGGACCTGCCGAGGAAAGGAAACAGTGTCATGAAAAGAAGGATCATACAGGTGGCAAGCGTCGCGATCATATCTTTTGGTCTGCTGGCCTCTTGTGCCGGAACGAAGCTGGTTGCTCAATGGAAGGATGATGCGTACCAGGGGCATCCGTCGAAGATTTTCGTCATTGGGCAATCGAAGGAATATGGGCCCCGGACCCTGGTAGAAGATGAGTTCGTGCGTCAGCTCAAGGCGCGTGGGAACGATGTCATCGCAAGCTACACAGTTCTCCCACGCGAGGAAAAACCGGATAAGGAAGCGGTCCTGAAAAAGGTGCAGGAAGTGGGCGCCGACGTGATCATTGTGGTGAAGTTCCTCAAAAAAGAGGTGGGTGACACGCACACCCCCGTCCGCCGCTATGCGGTGCCACAGGGTTTTGACACGAGCTGGGATAGTTATTACGGCGGCGTTACAACCGATGTGGGAGTGAGGGACGTGTCTTACGATTATGACGCGGTCACCATGGAAACGACCCTCTACCAGACCGCAACACGGAAGCCCATCTGGTCGGCGCTGTCCCAGACCACCTATCAGAGTGGTGGGCCCATAAAGCAGATCAAACCGTTCACTACCGCTATTGTGAAAAATCTTGTTCAGGAAAGAATGGTCCAATAGTATGAACAGGAGCGTATTGGTCACTATCCTTCTCTGCGTGCTGCTGGTTTGCATTGGCTGCGCCGCAACGCAGGTGAAGCAGTACACGTTCGACGAAACCTACCAGGGAGGACAGCCGAAGAACGTCCTTGTTATCGCGGTGGTGAGGCAGCCCACGACCAGGAGGATGATGGAAAGCGAGTTCGCGAAGCAGTTCAAAAAGAAGGGGATCGACGCAGTGGAAAGCTTCAGGGCCCTTACGACCGATACGCTGGTAGGTGACGCGGCGCGCGAGGGCATCGCCTCTGCCGTCAAGGAGCAGGGGATCGATACCGTCCTGACCGTCAGATCTGCCGGAGGCCGAACCGAAGAGCGGAATATCCCGGGCATGACCATCACGACCGGCGGTGGCATGCCATACGCATCCTCCGGCGCTTGGGGCGGTTATACAACCGTCATGGCTTCTTTCCCCGAGCCGTCCGCGCCGACGACGCAGGGGTACTCTGCGGAGGAGAAGTTTCTGTCCCTTGAAACCCAGCTGTACGATGTCCGGACCGAGAAGCTAATCTGGTCGGCATTATCGGAAACGCGCATCTCCGGCCCGCCGCAGGAAGAGATCAATGCCTTTGTCTCGCTTATGTTCAAAGAACTGTTTAAGGCGAAACCATTTCGCTAGCCCCCACCGACCTGTGACGTTAAAAAAACCTCCCTTTAGCCTTCTCTCGGATCACTGGCTCTCATCTTTTTTCCGCTCTCCCGGCAAGACCGGTTCGATTATCTTTACCGGGGCCTTCACGGTCCGCTTCAAGATGCCGAGCACGCCATCACCGACGGCAGACGCGGGCATGAGCTTCACCTCAGGGTCGCTGATCCTGCCGCTAACGGTCACGGGTATGGAAACGAGGGTTTCCTGGAGGATATAGTTCACCACGGGGATTTTGCTGACAATCTTGTCTATCGACGTAAAGGGGGCCACCAGCACCGTCATGCTGACCGTGGAATCCTTAACATCCATCGCACCTTGGCCGACGATGTTCATTGCGGAGGAATCAATGACCAGTTCCTGCAGGTCGAGCTTCCCGCTTCGGATGCCGGCCTTGATCGAGATCGACCGATAGGGGAGTCCCTTGGTCCGGAAGTCTGAAAAGTTTCCCCGCAGCAGGTCCGATACGTTCAGCAGCGACAGGATCTTTGCCAACGTAGGTGATCGGTAAAAATGACCCTCCCGGGCGGTGAAATCGGCCGATCCCTGGAGCGAAGAAACAAGTGCATCAGGTTTTCCGCGAGCCGAGAGGGACCCACCGAGATCGAAGACACCGCTTACCTTTACGTCCTTTCCGGCAAGGCAGGTCAGCGCGGGCTCCAGCTGAAGTCCTTTCGCATCAGGTTTGAGATCAAAGCTGATGTTCCCGCCAGCGAGCGCAAGATTGCCGTGAATGGTGATCCCGCATAACACGGCCTCGAGGTGATCGACCCTGATCTCCCCAGGGTCCAGAACAACTTTTGCTTCTACAGGGTTCAGCATGAACTTGCCGTAGGAGAGACTATCCGCTCTGAAAAGGAGCGTCCCCACCAGGGGCAGAGGTTTTTTTTGCGGTGCTCCGTCTGTCTTCGCTCCCGGACTCTCCTTCTTCGCATCTTCGCCCAGCGCTTTCTGCAATGTCTCGATCGTGACGGTTGATGCACCAATGTCCCCGTCGACAATGTACTGGCGCGCCGATGCTGTGACAGTCCCGGCAAGCGTGAAATGCATATTAGCCAGCATGAGATCGGACGATTCTATGGTAATGGTCTTGTCGTGGGCGCTTAGGCGGATACTGTTGATTTCCAGCGGTGCTTTAAGGGCCCAGGGAATGAGGAGGTCACTACCCTCGATGCTTCCCTCTGCAGTGGACTCCTGTGGCTGGTCCAGCACGACATGGGCCTTGAGGTCACCTTGTATCCATCCATGACGGAATGAGGACTGCTCGAACAAGCGGTTCAAAGTTTGTTCGTGTATGCTTCCCGCAAAGGAGACATCAAGGAGCTTGTCCCGGTGGCGCAGCTTGATGGAGGCCTTGGAACCCTCGTCCTGAATGTCTAACTGATTGATCAGCAGTTCCTGCTCATCCCAAAAGATATCCGTAGAGATCTGGGGGCCGTTCTGTACCTGGAGAGAGCCGCGGAGCGATGTTCTGCCACCTTTCTGCCATCGGAGACGCGTCTGCGAGAGCGACAGGGGTGCACGCGGGGTCATCTCAGGCGGCAGGTCGAACCTCGCTGATGCCCATCGTACCGCAGCAGGACCGGTATTTCCCGTTACGGATAAATCAATCGAGTGCTTGTTATGACTAAAACCTGAAATAAGGATTGATGTCATAAAAGATGCGTCGAGAAGCTCCGCGCGGGCATCGGTTACGGAAACGCTGTCCATCGTTGCCTTGAACATGCCACTGTTTACCCTGGCCGGACCAGGGAGCATGGTTGCATCGACAATGACGTCCGCGACGCTGCCTGACGCCTCCATGGTCCCGCTCTCCGGATGGAGGAGCGGACCGGCAAAGGTAAAGCTGGTGAGGTTGATGGTGCCTTTCAGGGAATGAACTGATTCCAGAGCGTTGCGTACCGTCTCGACGGTTGATAGCCGCTCCGTTAGGTCCTGCAGGAAGATCACCGACCTTCCCGATGTGATCTCGAGAGAGGGGGCCTTTTCCCAGTTGACCCGGCCAGAGAGATTGGTGAGCGACGAGCGGCCCCCTGACAGCGAGAGGTTCTTTATCTCGAGGATGTTCTTGTCTATCGACAGGAACCGGCCGCTTGCCGATACCATTCCCCAGTGGTCAACGTTGCCGGTGATCGCTATGTCAAAGCCATTCGTCGGGAGCGCCAGACGGGCCTGCAGGTCCCTGACAGACATTACCCGTTTATCGTCACTGTCAACGGCGAGACGTCCCTCGTCCACGTCGAAGACCAGCTCAGGAGCGAAAGACCGGATCGAGGCTATTGCGGAAGCGATCTTTGTCCGCTGCTCCTCCGGTGACACAGGCTCTTTCTTTTCCTGCCACCGTCCACGATGCTCGGAGAACTCTATGACAAGATCCGGTCGTTCCAGCAGTACCTTCGCGATGTGTATCCGGCCACGGAAAAGCGGCAGAAGCTCTGGATAGATGTGCACCGATTCCAGCGTGCCCATCACCGTACCGGGGAATGAGATGCCGACAGTGCGGACAATGAGTCGGGGGCGGGGGAAAAGGGAGATATCGATGCGTTGTAAGGTAACGGCATCGCCGGTGTGCTTCGCCACGAGGGAGCGGATCTTGTTTTCAATCGGCGCTGTCTTGATAAACAAGGGGACGAACAGCAGCACGAGGAGCATGACGGTCGCGATAATAATCGCCGCCCAGGTGACTCGGCGAGATGACTTTGATATTTTCCTCATGGGGATCCTTTTACCAGCATTTCCATAATGATTATACGCAGTTCACTCAATGTTTGCAAACTCCGGGAACGGAAATGATGTGATATCCAAAAAAAAGAATTGGTGGTAGCAACATGGACAACCATCATAGCGTATGATAAAATTATTTAAAAATGAGTGCGATTAGGATCGCTATCCCACCGGTTATTATTATCTAAAGTATTACAAATTCAATCATAGGTGCTGGGAGGAGTGCAATGAAACAAGTATGGGCAGTAGTAGTCGTTCTGTCGGCACTGATCGTCCTGTTGGAAATGCCGGCAATGGCTGCCGAAATGAAAGCTCAAGACGGGTCTTCCGGTATCAAGACGGAAACCACAAGCATCACCTCCACGGTTGAGAAGATCGACTACCAGACGCGCACGGTACTCCTCAAGGGACCCAAGGGCGACCTCGTTGAGATGCAGGTCGGGGAGGAGGCGCGGAACTTCGACCAGGTGAAGAAGGGCGACCTCGTCACCATTGAAAATTCACAGTCAGTGGCACTCGAAGTCCAAAAAGCAAAGGGAGAGCAGGTTACCTCGGAAACAACAACAGTAACCAGGGCAAAGCCCGGAGAGAAGCCCGCTGGAACCGTGAAGACCACGGGGATCATGACCGTCAGGGTAGAGGCGATCAACTATGCAACCCGTGAGGCAACGCTCAAACTGGCTGACGGGAGCATTATGAACATTACGGTCGGGCCGCAGGTGAAGCGACTCGATGAGGTCCATAAGGGTGACGAGGTCATTGTGCGGTACACAACGACAGTGTCGATTTCTGTGAAGAAGCCTTAAAGCTGGTCCGACTTCATCCCGAAGATCATTGGCTCGCAGCCGGACTACTTTTCGTGAGGGTGTTCCGGTTGATATTGATTTTGATTGCGAATCTGTGGTTCGCGGTTTTTTTAGGTCATGAATCGTTCCATGACAATTACTAACAGGACAAAGGAGGGTATTGCTATGATCAGGTATCTTCGAATCGGTATTGCTGTCATCGCGATGGGTGTCATCGCGAGCGGTTGCGTCAGCAACGGCACATTCAAAAAGATGGAAGCGGGGAAGAATGAGGAGATAGCGACGTTGCAGCAGAATAAGGCAGCGTTGGAGGATCAGAAGAAGACCCTGGAGCAGCAGAAGGCCACACTGGAGCAGGACAACTCCACACTGAAGCAGCAGGTCGCGTCCCTGGAACAAAAGAACACGTCGATGCAGGAGCAGGTCGGGGTGCTAGAGAATGAGAAGGCCTCCTTGGTCGCAGCCAGCCAGCAGCGGCAGCAGCAGTACGACGCGTTGGTACAAGGTCTCTCTCAGGAAGTGGAGAAGGGCCAGCTCCAAGTGAAGCAGTATAAGAACATGCTTGCGGTGGACCTGGCGGAGCAGATCTTCTTCGACTCCGGCAAGGCGACGCTGAAAAAAGGGGGCAAAGAGGTTTTGAAGAAGGTCGGTGATGCCCTGAAGGGGTATGAGAACAAGATTATCCGGGTCGTAGGGCACACGGACAACGTACCGGTTGCCAAGGCCCTGCAGGCCACGTTCCCAACAAACTGGGATTTATCGGTTGCCCGGGCGACCAACGTTGTCCGTTATCTGCAGGAGGTCGGCGTTCCACCTGAGCGCATGGTTCCGTCCGGAAGAGCTGAATACGATCCTGTGGCCCCGAACGACACGCCGGAAGGCCGCCAGAAGAATCGCCGGATCGAGATCATGCTGATCGATAAGAGTCTGGTAAGTGAAATGACCAAAACAGTAAACTGATGTCGCTTTCCTCAGACTGGGTCATGATGAGGGAGTTATCAGCCGTCGAGGTAGGCAAGCAAGGAAAGGCATCGCGGGAACTCTCTAAAGGGTGAAAAATAAATACACTCCTGGAGGGAAAAGGTAGACAGTTAACAATGGAGAGATGGAGGGTTCAATAATGAAGAGGATTATGTATATGCTACACTCGCTGCTGCTTACCGCGGCCATGCTGATGATGACAGCCATTCCCCTTGCCGCGGCTGCGGAGAAGAGCGCCGCCGGACATGAGTGGTCCTACGAAGGCGAGCATGGGCCTGCGCATTGGGGCGACGTGAAGACGGATTATGCCGTGTGTAAGACCGGTAAGAACCAGTCCCCCATTGACATCACCGGCGCGGTGAAGACCGATCTATCGCCGATCCAATTCGACTATAAGGCCGCTCCACTCAGGATAATCAACAACGGCCACTCCATCCAGGTGAATTATCCCGAAGGGAGTTCCATCACCATCGATGGGAAACAGTATCAGCTCGTTCAGTTCCATTTCCATCATCCCAGCGAGGAGAAGATCAAAGGAAAGAGCTTTGACATGGTGGCCCACCTGGTCCATAAGAACGCGGAAGGAAAGCTCGCCGTGGTAGCGGTGCTCATGCAGAAAGGTCAGGCCAATGCACTCCTGAAGGCCTTGTGGGAACACCTCCCCAAGGAAGAAGGCAAGGAAGAGGTTGCGACGGATGTGATGATCAACCCATCGGAACTTCTGCCAGCGCAGCGCGGATATTACACGTATACCGGTTCTCTCACCACGCCGCCCTGTACGGAAGGGGTTATGTGGCTCGTGCTGAAAACACCGGTAGAGATATCAGACGCCCAAATCAATCGGTTCGCGCATTTCTATAAGCACAACGCGCGGCCGGTCCAACCATTGGACGGACGGGTCGTGTCAGAAAGCCCCTGATGAGCCTGGCCTCCGATGCTGTCGCAAACGGGTCACGCGGACGGTGCCACTGTGACGCTTCGCGAGTAGTCCTGTTCTGCTGACCAAGGACAGGAGACGGTGACCGGACTCCGGAGTATAAGTATGACTAAAAGCACTGCTAAGGCTGGATACGCCAGTGTGGCATTCCTGGTGGTAGCCGTGTGCGCACTGCTATCAATCGGAGTCACCGCGGACTGTGCGCAGTCACTCGAGGGACAGACCTGGCTCCTTCTGGAGGTCAATGGTACAAAGGTCGAGGTGCCGTCAGGCGAGCGGCGGCCCTTCGTCACCTTCAACAAGGCGGAGGCGAAGGCGACCGGATATTCGGGGTGCAACAATTTCTTCGGGAGCTACGAGCTGAAGGGTGAGGCTCTCTCGCTCGGCCCCCTGGGCATGACGCGAAAGTTCTGCGCGGGTGTGGCAGGCAACGTTGAACTGGCGTTCCTTCAGGCACTCGGGGAAACCCAAGCCTGGCGGCTCGAGAATAGCATCCTGCTCCTGCTTAACGGCAGCAGAGTTCTTGCTCGGCTCGAGGCAGCCCAGGATGTCAAATGATAGGAAGTGCAACAGGTAATAGAATATCAGGATTTTCCCGGATCGACAGGAGGGAAGATTTTTTTTATGAGATAGAGCGGCAGCGGACCGACGCCGTGAAAGCGCTCCGCGAGACCGCTAGTCCGATCATGGGAGTGCGGGCTAGAAGGACGAACTGGCTGCAGTGATGGCAAACTATTTCTTCGCGGGCAAGCAGACTCTCAGCTACGGTTCCGATGCAGAGAATTAATGTCCCGCCAGTGGGCAGCAGGTCATGACGTCCTCGATCATCGCCGGATAACCAACCGTTAATAGGTGAGTTGAGGTCTTGTCAGATGCACATACGGAAGTATATTACAAGAAATATTACAAGAACGCTGTATTCTCTCTTCACCGCGGCCGTGATCCTGCTGCCGGCGGCATGGTCGGCAGCCGCGGACTTCGAGGTCACGCCTTTTGCCGGGTACACCATGGGAGGGGAGTTCCATGATGCCGTTACCGGTAAGGCGCTCAGCTTCAACGACACATCGAGCTACGGCATCATGCTGGACTTCAAGCAGGCTGAGGATTCCTGGATTGAGCTTTATTACAGCCTCCAGAAGACGAGTCTAAAGGCAGACCAAGGACCGTTCTTCGGCAACCCGTTGTTCGACGTGAATATCGAATACTTCCACATCGGGGGGACGTACGGCCAGTCGACCGGCAAGGTGAGGCCCTTCGTGGTCGGGACCATTGGGGCAACGTATATGGACCCGAAAGGCGCAGGGCTTAACCCGGAAACGAAGTTTTCGCTTAGCCTGGGCGGGGGCGTGAAGTTCTACCTGTCGGATCACGTGGGGATCCGGCTCGACGGCCGCTGGTTCGGTACGTTCATCGGAGGGAGCGGTTCCGTGTTCTGCTCCGAGGGAAAGTGCCTGATCGATGTGCAGGGTGATGTGTTGTCCCAGTTCTCGGCAAATGCCGGCGTGATCCTCGCGTTTTGAGGGCAGAGTCATTAGCGGTCTCTATATCATTACGACAGAGCATCTCCCCTTCGCATCATTCCCGCAGAAATCATGAGCGGGAAATCATGTGCAATGAAGTCCATAGTGATCTCCTGAGGAGGCTATGGGGGATGATGCATGAGCTGAAGGTTCACTCGATTAGGAGACGAATATTAATCTTTTCACGCATGAGACGATCGTACATCGACAGCGTACGAAAAGGAGATAAGTGACGTTGCAGGAAAACGATCATTCGAGTTCGGTCCCGTCAGGCGGAGCCGGAGATGCCCGCCAGGGAGAAGGGGAACCCCAACGCGGGTTCTATCCCGAACGGCGGAGCTTTGACCGTCTGCTCGTGCCGTTCTCCATCAGCTGCCTGAACGCCCCATTCGATCAATTGGACCGGGAGGTCGAGAAGGGCTTGGAGGAGGTTAATTCCTTTTTCGGCGGCGACCGGGTACTCCTTTGGGAATTCTCGGAAGACGGGCAACATGCGCATCTCACGCATGCCTATGCCGGGGCGGGTACCGAACTGCCCGCGAGTTCGTTACTGCACGAGACCCTTCCTTATATCTTCAACCGGGTCCGTAACCTTGAGAACCTCTGCGTGTCCCAGCCGGAGGATCTGCCACAGGCCGCGCGCATTGACCAGCAGTATATGGAACGGTCCGGGATACGATCGTTTATCGTGATCCCGCTCCTTGTTGGCGGCACCCTCCGGGGGGCCCTGAGCATGGCGAGCATCAGAACCGACCGAGTATGGTCGAACGAAGATCTGTTCAATTTCCAGCGAATCGGCACGGTCATCGCGGGCGTACTCGACCGCAAACAGTCTCATGAGATGCTTGAACGGCGAATGCACTTCGAGACGCTGATTTCGGACATGTCTGCCCGGCTCATCAAGGCGCCGATGAGCGAGGTCGATAGGGAGATCGTACAGGCCCTAGCGCAGGTCCGGGAGATCTTTCAGGCGGATCGCTGCGGCTTGCTCGGTATTCGTGCCGACCGTAAATTCTGCTGGGTCACTCATGCCTCGTATGGTGAAGGTATCGAGCCTGTGTCGGGGGATATCAATCTCGCGGACCTGTTCCCGTGGTCCTACGAAAGGCTTGTTGTTCAGGGGAGCAACGTTAATATTTCCCGGATGGAGGATCTGCCGACGGAGGCCGAGTCCGAACGCAGATCATGGTCCGCGTTGGGTATCCGGTCCACTCTGACCGTCCCGCTGTACGTCGAAGGACGCGTCTCGTCCCTGATCGTGCTCAATGCCGTGCGCGGGGAGCGTTCCTGGCCAGAGGAATTCGTTCCGCGGCTGCGGTTGCTGGGGGAGATATTAGTGAATGCGCGGGAACGCCGGAACGCCGACGCGGCTATGCGCAAGAGCGAAGAGCGGTTTCGGCAGGTGGCAGAGAACGTCAGCGATTTTATCTGGGAGGTTGACGCGAAAGGCCTCTATCGTTATACGAGTCCTGCCGTCGAGAAGATTCTGGGCTACACGCCCGATGAGCTGATCGGGAAGATGCATTTCTATGAGCTGTTTGCTCCGGATATCCGGGAAGAGCTAAAGGCAGCCGCTTTCAACGTGTTTGCTGTGAAGGCGTCGTTCCGGTCATTCCCCAATCCAAATGTGAGAAAAGACGGAAAGATCGTGCATCTGGAAACAAGTGGAGTACCGGTGCTGGACGAAGCCGGTAATCTTGTCGGTTATCGCGGCTCTGATACAGACGTCACCGAGCGGAAGCGGATGGAAGAGCAGTTGCAAGTGCGGCTCCAGGAGATCGAGCAGCTCAAGCAGAAGATCGAGAAGGAGAACCTCTATCTGCGTGAGGAGGCCTCGCTCCTCTTCGAGCACGGCGATATCGTCGGCGAGAGCGCGGCGATGAAGACCGTCCTGGCCCTGGCAGAGCAGGTGGCCCGGACGGACTCCACGGTCCTCCTTTTGGGCGAGACCGGCACAGGCAAGGAATTGCTGGCACGGGAGATCCACAACCTGAGCTCGCGTAAGGACCGGCCACTGGTGACGGTGAACTGCGCTTCCCTGCCTCCCACGCTGATCGAGAGCGAGCTGTTCGGCCGTGAAAAAGGCGCCTATACCGGCGCCATGACCAGAATGGCCGGCCGGTTCGAGATTGCCGACGGATCGACCATCTTTCTCGATGAGATTGCGGAACTTCCGCTTGATCTGCAGAGTAAGCTGCTCCGGGTCATCGAGGAGGGCGCGTTCGAGCGGCTGGGGTCGACGAAGACCAACCACGTTAACGTGCGGATCATCGCGGCCACCAACAGGGACCTTTCGAAGGAAGTACAGCAGGGCGCTTTCCGGGAGGACCTTTTCTACCGGCTGAACGTTTTCCCCATCACAATCCCGCCCCTCCGTGAGCGTAGGGAAGACATCCCGCTCCTGGTCTGGGCCTTTGTCCGGCACTTGGAGAAGAAGATGGGCAAGCAGATCAACAGCATTCCGAGGCGGAGCATGGAGTCATTGCTGCGCTATTCCTGGCCCGGGAACGTCCGGGAGCTGAGGAACGTGATCGAACACGCTATGATCGTGACCCGTGACAAGACCCTTAATCTGCGCGCGCCGGCAGTTTCCATCGCCGAAAAGGCCGAAGACAACAACCTCCAGCTCGAGGCCATTGAACGCAATCACATTTTGACGACACTTCAAAGAAGCGGCTGGCGTATTCATGGCACAGGAGGTGCCGCTGAAGCACTCGGCCTTAAACGCACTACGCTTCAATCAAAGATGAAGAAGCTTGGTATCGAACGACCTTCCAACTAATGCCGAAATACCGTCAATATGCCGAAATATCGGCTGTCTTCTGTATATTCTCTCCTTTCTAGAAATACCTGTTATCAATAAAAGCATTTAATTAATAATCTGTTGCCTCGATGACTGTATGGTGCATTCTCCTTGGGCATGCTTTTCGCACTGTTATAAT
>Ga0335084_10001705_pt1 | contig 20750 bp, 16 predicted proteins | sample Lox_Sample_44_FD_206721 | JGI IMG/M metagenome (GOLD analysis project Ga0335084, IMG submission 206721) | Soil microbial communities from Loxahatchee National Wildlife Refuge, Florida, United States - Lox_Sample_4.4 | ecosystem: Environmental > Terrestrial > Soil > Wetlands | place: USA...
GCACCGAGGCCGAGCTGACGCGCCGCCTCAAGTTCGGGCCGGGCGATGCGCCGGACGCCTTCCGCTCCGCTTTCAAGGCCGGCATCGACTACCTCGCCGACCAGGACAGCAAGAGCCTCGACCCCGACCTGATGGCGCCGTTCCTGAATGCCGAGCAAACCGGAGTATTCTACGCCCACGTGAATCGGGACGGGGGCGTGCCGCTCATGTTCATGCTCAGCCCCACCGACCTCGAAAGCGTCACGCTCGCGCGACGCATGGAAAGGCACGTGCGGGAAGTAATCTGTCAGTTCCCGCCCCAAGGATCGTCCGCGTCCGACAGCGTGCTGCTCGAGCGGCACCCGGGCGTCCGGGCGTACCGGCTGGACGTCACCATGGTACAAACGGGGAGCGGCGACCTGAGCTTCGCTGCCGCTGCCCGTCTCGAGATCGCCACGCCCGTCGCGAGCGGCCCCTGGTTACCGCTCCGGCTCGACTACCTGCTCAAAGTGGATTCCGCCCGTTGGGAGGGCGGCGCGCCCGCGACGGTGTTTCGCGGCAAGGACGTGAGCCAACTCTGGGTGCTGCTCGACCGCCCTCTCGAGCGAAACGAAGCACGCCCGCTTCTGTTGTACTACCATGGCGACCTCATCGACCGCTACGGCGACTTCTTCTTCATCAAGGACCCGATCGCCTGGTATCCGCAGTCCATCGACGGGCCGCAGTATGCCACCTTCGACCTCACCTACCACGCGCCCAGCCACTACGTGCTCGCCAGCGTCGGGGACCGCGTGGACTCGAGCGTCAGCGGGCGGGTAGGCACGACCCACTGGTTGGCGTCGAGCCCGATCCGCTTCGCGACCTTCAACCTCGGCCAGTTCGAGAACTACGAGGTGCGGGAGCCGGACGTGCCCCCCGTGACGGTCCTGGTATCCGAGTCCGAACACCGCCTCCTGTCGAAAACGATGACCCAGCAACGGCATATGAAGGAGAATGTGGGCACCGACGTGGCCATGAGTCTCAAGTTCTACCAGCACGTGTACGGTCCGCCGCCGGTGAAGCGTTTCTATGCGACGGAAGTGCCGTACCTCGAGGGCATCGCGTTTCCGGGACTCGTCGACCTGTCGTGGGTCACATTCCAGTGGACGGACGAGGAAGGGGAGGCGGCGGTATTCCGCGCGCACGAGGTGGCGCATCAGTGGTGGGGCATCGGGGTGGACGTCGCCACCTACCACGACTACTGGCTGAGCGAGGGGTTCGCGAACTTCTCCGGCCTGTGGTACCTCGAGGTCTCCCGCAAGGACAACAAGAAGTACTTCGACATGCTGCAGCGGTGGCGCACTGAGATCCTGATCCATCGTGACGAGCCCAGCCCGATCTGGCTGGGGTCGCGGGCCAGCTCGTCAAAAGATGTGAACGGTTATGACGTGTTGATCTATCAAAAGGGCGCGTGGGTGCTGCACATGCTCCGCGTCCTGATGCTCGACCTCCAGACAGCGAACGAAGATCGATTTACCGAGATGATGCGGGACTACTACCGCACCTACCGCGGCCAGCGCGCATCGACGGCGGATTTTCAGCGCATCGTGGAGCAGTACGCTGGCATCGACATGAATTGGTTCTTCAGGGAGTGGGTCTACGGCACGGGGATTCCGAGCTATCGCGTCGCGTACCGCACGGATCGAGCCGAGAACGGCAAATATCGCGTGAGATTGCGCGTGACGCAGGAGAACGTGCCGGACGACTTCCAGATGGTCGTCCCCGTAACGGTCGACTTCGGTGAAGGTCGGGAAGCGCGGCTCCGCGTGAAGGTGGCCGGGGCCTCCTCGGAGATCGCCCTGCCCTTGATGCCGATGGAGCCGAAGGCGCTCAAGTTCAACGCCCTAGACGGCGTCTTGTGCGAGGTCAAGATGGTCGCCTGGTGACCGCCAGCGCCCCCAAGGGGAATCGAACCCCTGTTCCCACCTTGAAAGAGTGGTGTCCTGACCGTTAGACGATGGGGGCTGGCCGACGAACGCGTGAGCAGTAGCGGTAACGGGATTCGAACCCGTGTTTGAGCCTTGAGAGGGCTCCGTCCTAGTCCCCTAGACGATACCGCCCAAGCCAGGACTGCACTGGCGCCAGAATATCGCCCCCGCCCGCGGGGCCACGCAACCCGCGCGCGCGCCCGTGGATGTTGACCTACGCGCCGACTCCCTTACCGTTACTGCCGGCCAGTCCCGTGAGGTACCGGACGCGTGCAGCTCCGCAGCGTAGGAACCGTCGTCTCGCTGTTCGTCCCCGAGGCCCTGCTGCTCGGCGCGACCGTCGCCGCCCTGCAGCTCGACGCGTTCGCGCACGCGCTCCCGGCCTTCGCGCGCTTCTACCCCTACGCCGTGTTCGTCGTGGGGACGCTGCTCGCGTGGCGGTTCCAGCGCTCGCGCCTCCTCTTCGCCCTGATCGTGCTCGCGCTGGCCGGCGTCGGGCTCGCCGCCCCGATGGGCACGGCGGTGGGCCGAGCCACGTTCCAAGCCACGGCGTTCCTCTTGCCGCTCAACCTCGCCGCGCTCGCACTGCTCGCCGACCGGGGCGTCCTGACTCCGCTCGGCCTGTTGCGCCTCGGCGCGGTCGGGCTCCAGGTCATCTTCGTCACGTTCGTGCAGCGCTCCGGGTCCCCCGCCCTGGTCGCGCTGCTCGGGCACGCGCTGCTCCCGGCCCGCTGGTTCGCCTGGTCGCCGCTGCGCCAGCCGGCGCTGCTCGCGTTCGCCGTCGCCATCGTGCTCACCGCCATCCCGCTCCTGTTCGAGCGCAATGCCACGACTCGCGGATTCCTCTGGGCCATCGTGGCGGCCTTCCTGGCGGCGAATGCCCGCCCGAGCCACACCGCCGAAGGGATCTACCTCGGGACCGCTGGCCTCATCCTCGTCGTCGCCGTGATCGAGGCCTCCTACCTGCTCGCCTACCAGGATGGGCTCACGTCCCTGCCGGCGCGCCGCGCCCTCACCGAGGCCCTCGAGCGGCTGGGCGGCGGCGGGCACTACACCGTCGCGATGATCGACGTGGATCACTTCAAACGGTTCAACGACACCTACGGCCACGACGTGGGCGACCAGGTCCTGCGCATGGTGGCGGCCAAGCTGGCCCAGGTCACGGGCGGGGGACGCGCGTACCGCTACGGGGGCGAGGAGTTCGCCGTGCTCTTCCCGGGACGGAGTCTCGAGGAGGTCCTGCCGCACCTGGACGACGTGCGCCAGGCGATCGCCGACACGAACTTCACTATCCGCCGCCGCTTGCGGGCCCGCCGCCGGGGCGAGTCGGGCAACCGGCCGCGCCGGAAGGCGGCCATCACGGTCAGCATTGGTGCGGCGGAGAGAACTCAGCGCCATTCGGCGCCGGAGCAGGTGCTGCGGGCAGCCGACCAGGCGCTGTACCGCGCCAAGGCCGACGGCCGGAACCGCGTGCGAAGCTAGGCTAGCCGGCCGCGCTCGCCGCGCCCGCTTGCTGCATCGGTTCGTGCGGCTGCGCCGTCACCCACACCCCGGGATGAGGAATCGTGACGGTGCACTCGTCCGCCACCCGTGGAGGACGGGACTCGTAGCCCGCGATCGCCTCGCGCCATTCCACGGGAACCGCCGCGCTCGGCCGCAGCGGCAGGGCGATCGAGCTCCCGATCCGGCCGATCACTGTGTTCTCGACGACGTCGGTGAGTAGTGCGCCGGTCGGGTCGCGCAGCTTGGACAGCGCAGCATGCCGCGCGGCGGGATCCCCGGCCGCGACGATCGCCGTCGAGTAGTACAGCAGATTCGCCTCGATGTGATCGAGCAACCGGCGGTGCCCGTCGTCCGCCCCGCCGATCAGCCGCTCGAGATCGGGCAACAGGTCGCGGTCGATCAGCGTGCGGCGGAAGATGTAGCCGAAGCGCCGTACCGCCTCGGGCGTCGCCACGTTCTGCATGCGGAACGGCACGAACAGGACGAGCCGGACGCGCGGGCTCCGGAACACGACGCGGAACCGCTCGAGCGGCTCGAAGAAGTGGAATGTCACCACGTGGTCGCGCGCGGTGTTGCGCACGGTGCGCAGCGCGCCCGCGTCGGGCGGCACGGACCCGGCGTCGACCACGCCCAGAGGGCGCCGCCGCAGCGCCTGGCTCATCCGCTCGGTGCGCTCCTTGATCAGGGCTACGGTGTCGGTCGCCGCCGCGTGCAGGTCCACCCCCGGGAGCGTGCACCCCTCGAGCTGCAGCTCGGGCCGCAGCGCCGACACCAGGTCGCCGAGCATGGACGTGCCCACCATGCGCGCGAGAATCTGAAGCGGCCGCTCCCGGCCTTCCACGTCGCGCCGCCAGCGGCCGTCCAGCACGGTGAGCCGCGCCTCGTCGCCCGGCGTGAGCGACACGCTGTACAGCAGCTCGCCCCACAGCACGCCGAGCGACTGCCACAGCTGCTCGACCTCGACGAGCACCCCATAGCGCATGGTGGCCGACGGCTCGGGAGGCAGCGCGGAAAAATCCGCGATCGTGTCGTTCGCACCGGGGGCCGCGCGTCCGGCGCGGTCGGCGAACATCGCGAGCCGCTGGAAGTAGAGGATGTGTCCCGGGATTTCCTGCGGCTCGGCGGGGCGCCCGCCCCCGGGAGGTGCGGCGTGCTCGCGGTCTCCACCGGTCGGCGTCAACGGCACCCAGCTGGGCGCTGCGAGGTCCGTCGGGCCGTCGCGCAACGTCGCCGTGGCCAGCTCGATCGGCTCCTCGTTCCGCAAGCCCACGCGGAGGCGCAGCCGTGCCCCTTCGCGCCGCGGAATCGCAACGGTCCCGTCGGACTCGCTCACCCAGTAGCCCGCAGGATTCCCGGTCTCGTCGAGCACCGTCACCGGCACTCCCTGGGCGGGCTTGCCGGAATCCTGATGCACGATGCGAAACACCCACACTTCTTTCATGAGGCCCGGAAAATTGGGGGCCCCAATATGCAATCCGAGGCCCGGCGCGGACAACGCGCCGGAGCACATCCGGCTTAACTCGTTGTGTCAGGCCGGATTGGAGGCTAGTAGATCCTCGCCGCCCAGCCGATCCCGCCGAGGAGATGATTCAGAAACGGGCCCTCGCTGTAGCTGCAGGCAGGGTGGCCCATCGCGGTGTACCACGCCCGGCCGCCGTCATACTCGTGTTGCCAGGCGATCGGGTGCGTCGCCCCCATGTTCCCGCCGGAGTAGGTCGATTCGTCGACACGCGCGAGAACGGTGACCCCGCTCGGCTGCCCGGTGAAGTTGTACCACTCGTCGCTCCGCACCCAGGGGCTGGGCAACGTTTGCGTGGACGCCTGCGTCGCGTCCACGACGATGACCGTCCCCTGCTGGAGTGCCGGATGCGACATGAACGTCGCGCCGAGCAGCGCGTGGTACCAGGGCCAGTCGTACTCGGTGTCGGACGCGGAGTGCACGCCGACGAAGCCGTGACCGGCCCGGATGTAACGCTCGAACGCGCTCTGCTGCGCCGTGTCGAGCACATCACCTGTCGTGCTCAGGAACATCACCACCGCGAACCGCGCCAGATTGCCGTCGGTGAACACGATGGGATCGTCCGTGGCTTCGATCGTGAAGGTATTGTCCGCGCCGAGCTGGTGGACGGCGGCGATCCCCGACGTGATCGAGGAATGATGGTATCCGGTCGTGCGGTAGAAGACGAGCATCTGAAAGGGCGTATGCGCCGGCAGCGTCAGCGTGGTCGCGCTCGTCGCGGGGCACACGTCCTGATCGGCGCCGTCGCTCGAATGACAGCCGAGCACGGCCGCGAGCGCCGCCGCAACGATCCATGCTCTCCGCACAAAGCCTCGGGGTTCGTCTTCCAGAACAACTAGTCGCGGCGTCCGATTCCCGCAACGTTGACCCGGGCTGAAGCCCGGGCTTTAGTCCACCCGCTCCGCGTTCAGCTCGATCACATGGCGGTCGGGATCGAGGATGAAGACCTGTGGGAAGCCTGCTTTCCCCCATTGGTTTTCCCGCAGCCGTTTGGTCGCGTCCCGCGCGTCGCTCGAGAACCCATGCGACTTGAGGAATGCCACGGTGTCAGCGTAGCTCGCCACCCGCAGGGCGAAATGCACGTCGTGCGAGTCGATCCCTCGGCTGCGCAGGGTCGGCTTGTCGTGCAGAATCAGGTGGAGCTGCCGGTCGCCGATCGCGAACCACGCCCCCGCGAACTCGAACGCCGGCCGTTCGATCTCCTTGAGCCCCAGCACGTCGCGGTAGAACGCCCGCGAGCGCTCGAGGTCGGTGACGGGGAGGCTGACGTGGTGCAGACCTGTGACGTCGATCATGACTCGTCCTCACGGAGAGCGGGCCCACCGCGCACCGCGCGCTGGGCCCGATGCCCCTGCTGTGATACCGGCGGCGCTACGGCTTCACATTGATCTTGTTCGCCGTCGCCGAGCCCACCGGGATTACACTTTGGCCGTTCACGACGCCGGCCGTCACCACCAGGCGCAGGGCGCCCGGCTTGGTCACGGACAGCCCGGTGAACGTTGCCACACCCGCATTGTCGGTCGTCGCCACCGGATCGTTCGTACAGACGCTCCCGATGCACTGATCGAGACCGGCGAGCGCGGTGCGAAGCACGTCGATGAGATCTGCCACCAGAACGAAGGAATCCGTGCGAGTCGGGACGTAGGATACCGCCGCACTAGCAGGGCCGCCAGGGAACCCTTTGACGGGAATCCCATATCACAGGAAGACGTCGCTATCAACCCCGCAGGGAGGACTGACCGTGTTTCGAAGCACTTCGCGCGCCTGGGCCGCCGCCGCGCTCATCGCGTGCGTCCTGAGTTGCAGTAAAGGCGAAAAGGCCCCACCAGCAGACGGCGCGCCCGCCCAGAGTGGCGCGGCGCCGAACGGGCCGCTCGGCACCGCCACCGTCACGGGCAAGGTGACGTTCCTCGGCAAGGCACCCGAGAACCCGCCCATCGACATGTCCGCGGAAGCAGCGTGCAAGGCCGCCTACCCGACGACGCCCCATCAGCCGATCGTCGTGGTGAATCCCAACGGCACACTGGCCAACGTCTTCGTCTACGTCAAAACCGGCCTGCCACCGGACGCGCGCTACACTCCCCCTGCGACACCGGTGACCATCGACCAGCAAGGATGCCTGTATCACCCCCGGGTGTTCGGGATCATGGTCGGCCAGACGCTCGCAATCAAGAACAGCGACCAGCTGCTCCACAACATCAAGGCGCTCGGGAAACTGAACCGGCCGTTCAACATCAGCCAACCGACCGCCAACATGACCACTGATCGTACCTTCGCGGCGACCGAAGTCATGCTGCCGTTCGAGTGCAATGTGCACGGCTGGATGCACGCCTATGCGGGCGTGCTTCCGCATCCGTTCTTTGCGACAACGGGGACGGACGGGACGTTCACGATCGCGAACCTGCCGGCAGGCACCTACACCCTCGAGTTCTGGCACGAGCAGTACGGCACCCGCGAGGTCACCGTGACGGTCGCCGATCACGAGACGAAGACGGTGGACGTCCGCTACGGCACCGCGAAGAAGGGTTAGAACGCCTGGTCCCAGCGCAACGATAGGCGGATCGCCGCGCTGATCAGCCCGACCATGCTGTAGGTCTGCACGAAGTTGCCCCACGGCTCGCGCGTGACCGGGTCGATGTGCTCGGCCAGGAGGCCGTGGCGGTTTCGGCACGCGAGGACCGTCTCGAACAGCGAACGGGCCTCCGCCCGCTCCCCGATGGCCGCGAGCGCGTTGATATACCAGAACGTGCACGCCAGGAACGCGTTGGCCGGCACACCGAAGTCGTCCGCCTCCACGTAGCGAAACACGAAGTCGCCACGGCGGAGTTCTCGCCCGATGGCCCGCACGGTGCTCACGAACCGAGGATCGTCGTCGGTCACGAACCCCAGCTCGTTCAGGCGCAACAGGCTCGCGTCGAGCGTGTCACCGTCGAGTGTCGCGGTGAAGCTGCCGCGTTTGGCGTTCCACGCTCGTTCGAACGTCACCCAATGGATGCGCGCCGCCTGCTCGCGCCAGTACGCCGCGCGATCGGCGAGCCCCAGGTGCGTGGCCACCCGTGCCAGCCGGTCGCATCCGGCCCAGCACATCACGCTCGAGAAGGTGTGGACGCGCGCCGCGCCCCGGAGCTCCCAGATGCCGGCGTCGGGCTGGTCGAACACGATGGCCGCGCGCTCCCCCAGCGCCTCCAACCGGCGAAACACGACCTCGTCGCCGCGCCGCACGAGCCGGTGGTCGAAAAACACGTGCGTCGCGGCCAGGATGGCGGACCCGTAGACGTCGTGTTGGTGCTGCCGGTACGCCTGGTTGCCGATCCGCACCGGCCCCATGCCGCGATAGCCCGGCAACGCCTCGGCTTCCCGCTCGTCCATGACCGACCGTCCGCTGATGCCGTAGACCGGTTGCAGATGACCGTCCTGCCCGGCCGCGACAATGTTGAGGACGTAGCTCAGGTACCGCTCCATCGTCTGGGTGGCGCCCAGGCGGTTGAGCGCGTTGATCACGAAATGCGCGTCCCGCAGCCAGCAGTAGCGGTAGTCCCAGTTGCGCCTGCTCCCCGGTGCCTCGGGGATGGACGTCGTGAGCGCGGCCACGATGGCGCCCGTGTCCTCGAAGACATTGAGCTTCAGGGTGATGGCCGCCCGGATCACGGCATCCTGCCACTCGAATGGGATCGCCAGCGAGCGCACCCACTCGCGCCAGTGCGCCGTTGTCTCGTCCAGGAACTGGCTCCCGATCTCGGCGACCGCATCCTGGACGGTCTCGTCCGGCCCGATGAGCAGGGTGACGCTGTCCTCGAGGAAGAAGGTGTTTTCCTCCACGATGGCGGTCACCGGGACATCGGTCGTCAGGCGCACGACGAGATCGGTCCCGACGTAGCGGACGTGGTTCGAGCCGGTCGTGATCACGGGTCGCGCCCGGCCATAGTCGAACGCGGGACGCACCTGTACGCGCACGCGCGGGCTGCCGCTGAGGCGCTTGATCCGGCGCACCAGCATCATGGGGCAGAACATCCGACCGTGGTGGCGGAACCGGGGGGCAAAGTCCGTCACTTCGATCGATCCGCCCGCACGATCGTACAGGCGCGTCACGAGCACGGGTGTGTTGACGAGATACTCCTGCTCGTCGCGGACACAGTCGACCAGCTCGAGCGCGAGAAAGCCGAAGTCGTCCCCGCCCGTGCGGGGACGGAGCAGCGTGCAGAACGTGGGATCGGCGTCGAGCCGGGGAAAGCACGCCCACACGATCTCGGCCGCAGGGTTCACGAGCGCCCCGATCGTCCCATTGCCGATCACGGCGAGGTCGAGCGAGCTCACGCTGAAACGGCTCCCGCGCCCTCGAGCCACGCTCGGACCGCCGCGACATCCCGCAGCCGCCACCGGGCGACGCTTGGCCCCGGCCCCACCTTGATGGAATGACCGCGCAGCCGATTCACCATCGCGAATCCATACTCGTCCGTGCGGTCGTCTCCGACGAACACGGGCACCCGCCCCCGGAAGGGGGTCTCCTCCATGAACTCGCGCACCGCCCCCCCCTTGTCCTTGCCCGCGGGCTTGAGCTCCACCACGCGCTTGCCCGACTGGATGCTGAACACGCCCCCCAATTCGGGAAGGACCGAGCGCACCAGGCGATGCGCGTAGCCGCCGAGCGACGGAGCCCGTCGGTAGTGGAGGGCGAGCGACAGGCCCTTGTACTCGAGCAGCAGGCCGGCGCGGCCGGCCACGGCCACCCGCAGGCGATCGTGTGCCCCGTCGAGGGTCACGGGCGTCGCATGCCGGGTGACGTGACCCCTCGCATTGCGCCGCTCGGTGCCGTGCTGCCCCGCGGCCGGGAGATGCACGGCGTGAAACAGCGCATCGACGTCCCGGATGGACCGCCCGCTGATCAGGGCCACCGCGCCACCGCTGAAGCGATACAGGGCCTCGATGCGGGCGCCGAGATCGTGGTCGAGGCGTACGCCGCCCGGGGAGTCGGCGATGTCGAGCAACGTGCCGTCGATGTCGAAGAAGTACGCCCAGTCCGATCGCGGCACCGGTGGAGGTCGGCGGGCGCCGGCGCGGCTCATCCCCTCGAGCCTGCCTCGAGCGCGCGATGCGACCACCGCTCGGGCACCGCGCTGCGCTCGAGCAGGCGGCCCCGCTGGCGCATCCGGGCCGCGTCGATCAGCATGCGCCCCGCCCAACGGAACACGTTGAACTCCTGCACCAGGCCGCGCATCACGCGCATCCGCGTCCGCTGCTCCGCGCGCGGCAGCCCCAAGGCCGTGTCCAGCGCGACCGCGCACTGGTCGGTGTCGTACGGGTTCACGACGAGCGCTTCCGGCAGCTCGCGCGCGGCGCCCGTGAACTCGCTCAGGATCAGCACGCCCTGATCGTCGTTGCGGGCCGACACGAACTCCTTGGCTACCAGGTTCATGCCGTCGTGCAGACTCGTGACCACGCACACATCCGCGGCCCGGTAGTACTCATAGATCGCTTCGGTGTGATGGTGCTCGACGAGTAGCACGATGGGCGGCGGGCCGTGATCGAGAAACCGCTCGTTGATGCGGGCCGCAAGGGCCCGCACCCGCGCGTCGTAGTGCTGATACTCCTCGATCCGGCTGCGGGTGGGCGCGGCGATCTGGATGAAACTGAACTTCCCCACCCATTCGGGACGCAGCTCGAACAAGCGCTCGACGGCGCGCAGCCGCTCTTCAATGCCCTTCGTGTAGTCGAGCCGGTCCACGCCCACTGCGATGGCCTGCGTGGCAGGCAGCCCGTGGCGCTCGCGCACGTCCCGACGGCACTCGTCGATGGGCTTGGTCACGAGCCCGGGGGAAGGTGGCCATTCGACCGAGATCGGATACCGCTTCACGGCGGCGAGCTTGCCCCGGTAGGACACGGTAAACGTCTCCCGGTCCACCCGGGCTTCGAGGGACCGGTCGACGGTGTCCACGAAGTTGTTGCAGTGAAACTGCGTGTGAAAACCGAGGATCGTCGAGCCGAGCAGGCCGTCGAGCAACTCTTCTCCCCAGGGACAGATGCCGAATGCCTCGGGATTGGGCCACGGGATGTGCCAGAAGGCGATGATGGTGGCGCCGGGGAGGCGATCCCGGATCATTCGCGGCAAGAGTGCGAAGTGGTAGTCCTGCACGAGCACGATGGGGTCGGGTGAATGCGATTCGTCCACCACTGCCTGCGCGAAGTGCCGGTTCGCCTTGACGTATTGCTCCCAGTCCGCCGTACGGAACGTGGGGCGCACGTGCGCGATGTGACAGAGCGGCCACAGCCCTTCGTTCGCGAAGCCGTAGTAGTAGCCCGCTTCCTCCTCGGCGCTCAGCCACACGCGCCGCAGCTGGTAGGCAGGATGCTCCGGCGGCACGGCCACGTGGTCGTGGCGGTCCACCACGTCGCGGTCGGCCGAGCCGCCACCGTGCGCGATCCAAGTCCCCGAACAGGCGCGCATGATCGGCTCGAGCGCGGTGACGAGCCCGCTCGCCGGCCGCCACAGTGCGATCCGATTCCCCTCGTGGACGTGGATGTAGGGCTCCCGGTTCGATACGACGATCACTTCCTGGCCCCGGAGGTCTGTGTGCAGGATGGCGCGCAGCGCGTCGGGCGTCCACGCGACTTGCTCCTCGTCCCGAGAGCGGTGCTCAGCCTCGAGGTCCTGGATCAGGGCGCGCAGGTCGCTCGCGATAGGCCGGAGCTCGGGCGCCTCCAGCTCGTCGGCCGGGCGAAACAGCCCCTCACCCCGCAGCAGCGCGCGCAACCCCTGCACCCAACCCCGCCAGCTCAGCTGGGCGATCACGACCGTGATCAGCGCCACCGTCGCCCCAAGTCCCACGAAGAAGAGGAAGAGGTATTTGCGAGTCTCCTCGCTCCGCCGGGCCACAAAGCTCATGTCGTGTACCAGCACCAGCTTGCCGGTCGACGCACCCGCGGCCGCCAGCGGTCTGACCGACACCAGGAGCGGGCCATTCGGGCTCTTGATGAGGTGACCGTCGGGATCGGCGAAGCGCTCCAGGTTGTCGCAGCGGACCACTACGGGGAGGGTCGGAACGGCGAGGGGCTGCGCCAGCGGTGACGGGCAATACGCGATCGCGTAGAGCCGCTCGTCCCGCGTGATCTGGGCGAAGAATCGCAGCATCCGGGCGCGGTTGCCCGACTGGATCAGATCCTGCAGCGGGTCATCGACCGTGTTGGCGATGAGGCTCGCGCGGATGTCGAGGTCGCGTACGAACCACTTGAGCGTGAGCCGATCGACGAGCGGCACGGCGGCGTACGCGAACGCCGCGAGCGCGAGCAGCAGCGGGATGATGAAGCGGAGGGAGAGGCGCATCGGCATTCCTTGTCAGGGGAATTCGCCCCACCAGCGGGGGGTGCAGACAGCGATGTCCGCCTAGACTCGAACGATGTCGTTCCTCCGTGTGCGTATCGTGCGACGCTATCGACCGAGATACTCCGCGACCCCCTCGCGGGTTCCCGCTACGGGGACGGATTGACGTCCACCCGGAACGCCGGCGCCCGCTGCTTGGGCCGCTGCTCGACAGGAATGGTGACGGTATTGCCGTCGCGCACCGCGTGATAGGTGGGCGACATGATCTCCACACCGGCCGCCCAGAAGGTGTCCTGAATAGCGGCGCGCAGGCCGGCGTAGATCCACGGCAGCTCGCCCGACCGCTCGGCGTCGATCGCCGCGTTCAGCTGGTATTCCACATACGAGTCGTCGAGCGCGGTCTGCAGCACGAACGGGGCCGGGTTCGTGAGCACCGCCTCGGCCTTCCCTGCCGCGGCAATCAAGAGCTCGTGTACCTGACGCCACGGCGTGTCGTATCCGATGGTCACCGATGAGTAGATGAGCAGTGGGACGCCCTGCCGCGACGCCGCCGTGTAGTCGGTGACGGCGCCCGCCACTACCACGTTGTTCGGCAGCGTCACGAACTCGTTTTTCGGCGTCCGGATCTGCGTGGCAAGCAGGCCTAGCTCGATGACGGTGCCCTGCATGCCTCCCGTCTGGATGAAGTCCCCCACTCGGAAGCTGCGCGAGTACATGAGGACGAGCCCGCTCATCGCCTGCCCCACGATGCCCGCCGATCCCAACGTGAAGAGCACGCCCGTGATCACCGAAATACCCTTGAAGGCGGTCGAGCCGCTCCCGGGCACGTAGGGATAGGCGACCACGATCGCGAACATCCAGAGCAGAACAACGATAATTCGCCGCGTCGGCTCGGCCGTGTCCGGATGGATCCCGGGTAACGCGATGCGCCGTTGCGCGACCGCAATGAACACGGTTCGCACAAGGCGCGCCGCGTAACGGGTGGCGATGAAGATCAGGACGAGGATGGCGAGGTTCGGAATCACCTCGAGCGCTGCGAGACCGACCCGCCCAAGCGAGGCGAGGAGCACCTCGCCAAGCGTTTCCCCCCACGGCCGAGTCCAGGGAAACAGGCTCAGCACGAAGGTGAGATAGCCGTAGGTGACGACGAGGACGAGCCCCCACCAGAGCGCGGCCACGAGCGCGCGCTCCGCCGCCACGACCTGATGAGGCTCGAGGATCGTCAGCCCCCGGATCCCGATTCTGCGTGTGGCGGCGACCAGGCGGGGCTCGAGCGCCGCGCTCACCCGCTGCCGCGCGCGCCCCAGCAGCCGTACTGCGAGCACGAGCATCAGTGTCGCCACGAGGAACAGCGCTCCTTCGGTGAGCAGGCGCCTCGGGCTCCGCGACTCCCGCGATTCGCGGATGACGAGGCGCATCTCGGTCACCACCCGCGCCGCGACCGCTGTCATGGACTCACCAGCGGCGGTGTCGACGTCCGCCACGGTGACCATGAAGGCGGGCTCGCCGCCGAGCAGGATGAGCACGCCGTCCGACAGGGCCTGCGATGACACCGAGTCGCGGCCGGCGGCGAGCTCGGCCTTCACCCGCCGGCCCACGGCCGCCGCGCGCGCCGCGGCTGTGGGCGCAGTCCCCCGCGAGCGGAATACGGCCACGGTCCGATTGCCCAATTGCAGCACCGCGGTGTCCGCGGCAGGAGCCTGGATCGACGGCAACAGCAACGCCAGCAGGAGCGGGGTGATCGCCATGGCGCGAACCTCGAAAAGGGTGGGCAGCGACGCTTGCTGCCAATAGCACGTTTTGGAGACGAGTGCAATTGGTCTAGTGGGAACCCTCGCTCACGCGGGATTGTCGCTCGCGACCGTCGGGGGTTTCACCTGCGCGACTCCCTTGTTGCCCTGTACGCGGGATCACGGCGCGACCATTCGATCGAAAGCAATTTTGCGGACGTCGAGCGTATGCCAGTACGAAGCAGATGGTCGGGGCTCGCCCACCAGCCGTCCGCTTCGCCATGCACATAGACCACCGCACTTCGCCACGAACGTGAACGCCACTGGGATGCCCTATGCGTCGACCGGCCCCTCTCCTGTTGTCCATCTCCGGCGTCGCGCTGCTCGCCGGGGTGAGACTCTTTGCCACCGCGAGCGAGCTGCGCACGCCGCCGCCTGCGCCGACTCAGTCGGGCGCGCTTCAATCGACGGCGCCGCTCGGCGACGGCACCATCCGTACCTTCGTCACGCTCGACAGCGCCGGTCGTCCGAACGCCGTCGGCGCCACCTTCACCGCGGGAGTGCTCCGCGAGTTGCCCGACACCCTCACCCCGCTCACCCTCGGGCTGGGAGCGGGAGCGTCGCGCACGCCGTTCACGCACCTCTACGTCGACTGGGTCCCGCACGGCCACGCCCCCGGCGGGATCTACGATCGACCGCATATCGACTTTCACTTCTTTCTCGCGCCACTCCAGGAGCGCCTGGCGGTCGCGGGCGGCGTTGATTCGCTCCCGCCCCCGCCGGCAATGCTCCCGCGGGGCTACGTCAAGGTGACCGAATCGGTGGCGTTCATGGGCACACACTTCGGCGACACGAGCGGCGCCGAGTTTCATGGCGCGCCGTTCGACAAGGTGCTGCTCTACGGCTCGCACGAGGGGAGCATCACGTTCTACGACTTCATGGTCACCACGGCCTGGCTCGCCACCAGGCCGAATGCAGTGATCACGATCAAGCAGCCGGCTTCCTACCCGACCACGGGCTACTACCCGACGCTGGTACGCGTGAGCTACGACTCCGCCGCGGCCAGCTACCGGGTGGCCTTGGAGCGATTCGTCGCTCATTGATCGAAAGGACCACGATGACGGTTACCACGAGACTCTCGACGCTAGCGGTGGCCGCCCTGCTCGCCGGGTGTGCCCGGTACGCCACCACCGCCAGCCCGTCGGCCGCGATGATCGCCGGAACCCTCCGCGATACGTCGGGCGCCGCTTTGGACGAAGCCTCCGTCCGGCTGCGCGCGCCGGGCAGCACCAAGGACCTGCAATGCACCCTCACGGATGCAGCGGGCAGATACGTCTTCAGGGGCCTCGCGCCGGGCAGCTACGATCTGTTCTTGGTCGTGCCCGCCGCGACCGCGCTAGAGGGACCCAATCCGCACCCTGTGACGGTGGCGGCGAAAGGCGCCACGGACGTCGACCTCATCGTCACCCTCCTCCCCGTGAGCTTCTCGCGTCACGTGGCGCCCGTCCTGCGGGGGGCGTGCACGGGGTGTCACTCTGCCGCGGGTGGAGCGCCGCTCGGCCTCAAGCTGACAGGCAGGGCTGCCCGGGCGCTGACCGTCGGAGTCCCCTCCGTCGAGCATCCGGGGATGAAGCGCATCCGAGCCACCAAGCCCGACTCGAGCTATCTGCTCTACAAGCTCGAGGGCACACATCTCGCCGTGGGGGGGAGCGGCCTCCAGATGCCGCAGGGCTTTCCCCGGCTGCCGGACCAAACGATCCGGATGATCGGGCGCTGGGTTGCGGAGGGGGCGCTGCCGAACTGAAGCGAGACGGGAGCGCCGGGCGACGCCCAGCGCTCCCGTTCCACACATACCGACCTTACTGCCTAGTCGTGGCCGTGTTCGTGACCGTGGCCGTAACCGCCGTCGTCGTCGTCATCATCCCCATCGTGATGGTGACCTGAGGCCGTGCCGGTGTGACCGTAGACCGCGATGCAGCCCGTGGCCTGATAGCCGAACGCCGTACAGACGGTCGGAGTCGCAGCGGCCTGCACGATCACAAAGACGTAGTTCCTTCCCTCCGCAAATGCCGCGGGGTTCGCGACTCCGGCTGCAGTCACATTCTGCTTCCATTGGGCGGTGCGGGCATCGATCACGCCGACGAAGCCTCCTACCGCTGTGTAGAAGTTGTCGTCGCCGCTACCGTAGGTCGTCTCGTTGCCGCCGCCGACCTGCGTGATGCCGGTATTGATGAACGCGCCGGTGCGCGCGTTCATGATGAACGGCCGACCGCACGCCGGGATCACCATGTGCTGGTGCCGTCCGAGCGCCGGATCGTTGATCCCGAACTGCCGCCCCGTCGGATTGGCGGTCGTGGGGGTGCCCACGATCCCAAGCGCCGTGCAATCGATATCGAACTCGTGCTCGATAACGAACGGGCGCACCCTCGGATTGATAACCGCGACATACTGGTGGAAGAGCGCGGTGACGACGCCCCCGGTGACCACCTGCCTCCCCGATACGGCCGTCACGATGCGACGGGTTCCGGGATCCCACAGCGGCGCCTCTTGTCCGCGGCGATCCGGGAACGAGATCGTGCCGACAATGTGGTAGGGGGGCCGTGCGGAGATGAACGTCGCGTACGTGTCGATCGCGTTATGCGGGGCCGCCGTGTCGAGCGCCGACGGATTCTGCACGAAGATCAAATCGTGCAACGGATCATACGTGATCTCGTTCGTGCGGCCACAGTAATGGGTCGTGGCGGTGCCGTGATCGCATGCCGGGATCGAGGTGTTGATCGTGGCGACAATCTGCCTGACATGGTCGACGTCCACCACGTAGAGCGTGCTGTTGCCGTCCGACACCCACGCGCGCCCGCGTCTGTCAAGTACGACGCTGCTCGGTCCGGCGCCGTTGGTGGTCGCCGTGCCGCCGCCGGCGCCGGCGTTCCCGATCATGCCCCCGACGCGGAACAGGAAGGCGAGGTTGTTGGCATCGAACACGTCCAAGCCGGCGTTCGATTGGTCGGTGAGATAGTACCGGTCACCGTCGACCCAACCCTTGGTGCCGGCCGCGAGATTCGTGGGGCCCGGCGCCTGGATGGCGCAGATCAGCGCGATCGACGAATCTGGGTTCCCCCGGTGATGGCTCGCGACGAAGCTTGCGCAGGACGGATCAGTCGGCGGCGGTGGCGGCGCCGTCTTGTGCAGCGAGATGATCGGAGCCGTCGGCACCTGGTTCTGATCGCACGCGAGCACCACAGCCGCGGCAGCGCTGAACAGGAGAGTACAGAATCGCATCACAGGTTTCATACCAACCTCCGTAGAAGGCAAACGCCGAGCTACCAGTAGTGGCGGCTCGGCGAGCGTCGGTACTTCATCGCGTCAGTTCCGGCGTCGCGGAAGAAGCGAGAAACCGGGCAGCCCTGCTAATGAGGGGCTAACCTGCGCGGATTGGTCCTCTGTCAAGGTGTGAGACACGCCAGTCGAATCCGCCGAGTGTGGACGTCGTGCGACACCCTCGTGCCGCACCCGTATGGCTTGCCGCCACCGTCGAGCGCCGATAGCGTACACCCGCGCTTGTCCCGACCGAGGGGGTGGAACGTGAACGGCGATTCCCTAGTGAATTCACTGGTGTGAAGATAGGTCTGGTGGGCTTCGCCGGGTCGGGGAAGACGACCGTCTTCAATACCCTCACCGGGCTCCACGTCCCGGTCGGGTTTGGGGGCGAAGTCCGGCTCGGCACGGTCAAGGTGCCCGACGAGCGGATCGCGAAGCTGAGCGGGATCTTCTCGCCCAAGAAGACGACCTACGCCGAGATCGTCTTCTGCGATGTGCCCGGCGAGCACGGCGCGGAGCAGAAGGGGCTGTCGCGCAAAGCGCTGGTGCAGATCCGCGACCAGGAAGTACTCTGCCTCGTGCTCCGAGCCTTCCCGAATCCGGCGCTCGAGGCGGCGCCCGACCCGCTCGCCGAGCTCGAGGCCTTTCACACCGAATGTCTGCTCGCTGATCTCGAAATCATCGAGCGCCGCCTGGACCGCGCGAAGAAGGACAAGCCCGACCCGCTCGAGCTCGCCGCCTTTCAAACGATGAAGACCACGCTCGAGCACGAGCTGCCGCTGCGCTCGCTCCCTTCAGCCGCGTTGAATCGCGACCTCCTCAAGGGCTACGCGCTGCTCACCGACCGTCCGCTCCTTGTCGTTCTCAATTGCGCCGAGCAGGACGCCGCTGCGGCGCTCCCTGCCCCGCTCGCCAAGCGCCTGGGCGAGCTGCACGCCGCGGGGCTGGTGCTGTCCGCGAGTGTGGAAGCGGAGATTGCAACGATGGATGCCGCCGACCAGGCGGCGTTTCTTGCGGACCTCGGACTCAAGGAATCGGCGCTGGCGCGCTTCATCCGCACGGCCTACGGACTGCTCGACCTCATCTCATTCTTCACGGTGGGTCCGGACGAGGTGCGGGCGTGGCCCATCCGGCGCGGCACGCACGCGCGCCAGGCGGCGGGGAAAATTCACTCGGATCTCGAACGCGGATTCATTCGAGCCGAGGTGATCCCGTACGATGTCTTCATGCAGTATGGGTCGGAGCAGGCGGTGCGGGACGCGGGGAAGCTGCAGGTCCACGGGAAGGACTACGTCGTAGCGGATGGAGACATCCTACACATTCGATTCAATGTGTAGGATGCCGCCGCTCCGTCATTGCATACAGCTGGGATCGTCGGGATGCTTGTCGCAATCCCCGGCGATCGCGTTGGTACTCTTGCTGCCGCCACCGCCGGTGAGCGCGTAGGCGAACCCTCCAACTCCCGCCGCAATCCCGACGGCGAGCAACACAGTCCGCGTCGTCGCGGCCTGCTGCACCTTCACCTGCTGGATCTGGCTGCGAGGCAGCTCCTCGTAGGTGCCGTTCAGGAATCCTACCAGGGTGTCATTGACGAATTGTGGTTTGCTGATCTCCACGACCCGGTCGCTGTCCGTCACCCAGACTCGGGCTGGTTGAAGGGTGCTGATCTGGTCGAGGGAGACGGGCTTCATAGTCTTGCAGGCACTTCCGGCGATGACCGCGAGCATCGCAGCGTACATCACCTTTGTCGAGCGCACGGACGAACCTCCTCGGTTGACGACGACCGACCCTGTGAATCGGTATACTGCCATTCGCCTACCCGTCTGGCAACGGAGAGGTCCATGGGAGGTCGTGAAATGAAACGTGTGGTGCGGCGAGAGACAGCGCTGCGTCAGTCCCGCGGGTGCAGGATCACTGTCAGCGACCGCCCGCCCCGCAGCAGGTCGAGGCGCGTCTCGCGCCGCGGGTCGAGCGCTCCCCGCAGGAGGTCGAGGTCCACCAGCTCCCCATTGACGCGGACGATGACGTCGCCCTTCCGCACGGGAGCCCATGTGGAATCGGCCTCGAGTACCAGGAGGCCATTCCTGCTGTCCGCGCCGAGGTAGTCCACGAGCTCGTCCCAGACAGGGGTTGTACGCAGTCCGGGCACCGTCTGATCACTGCTCTGGACGCGGGTCGGTTCCGCCGGGATCGCGCGCAACCGGCCCTCAATCGCGCCAAGCTCAAGGTGCAGCCGCATGAGTGTGTCCCGCCGCGCGGCCACGGTCTCGTCCTGGATCAGGCGCACCAACTGCGTCCGCAGCTCGGCGATTCCGTCCGCGACCCCTTTCAGCGACGCTGCGGCTGCCGCCGGCGCGGGTACCGGGGTGGGGGCGGGGGCGGGCTGTCGTACTTCGGGAGCCTTGGCCGTGCGAATGGTGACGGTCCGAGCGCGGCCACTGGCGAACACCCGCAGCGTGGCGGAGTCCCCCGGCTGCAGCGCGTTCAGCTCTTTGGCAAGTCGGCTGAGCGCACCGTCCTGCGCCTGGCGTCGGCCGATGTCTGCCGGATCGATCCGCAGATTCGCGCCGTTGACCTCGGCGAGCCTGCTTCCGGCGCCGATGCTCGCGCGGTCCGCCGGACCATCGGGCGTCACTGCAGAGATGAGGAGCCCGAGTGTGTCGCGGTCCGTTCCAGACGCAGAGATGGTGACCCCGAGGATCCTGCGGGCGTCGTCTGCGGCACTGGGGGCGGCCTGCGCGGCTGCGCCTCCCGCGAAGGCGACCAGCACGGCGGTTGCCGTGCCAAGCACGATGCGGTTCATCGCGGGACTCCCGTCGCCCCGGGCGCGAGATCCGGCGGGTCGAACGACCCGTCTTTCCGCGGCTCGGGCGTTTGCCCACGTCCGCCGACCAGGCGTCGCGCTGAGACGAGGTGATCGGAGAACCACTGACCGCGATCGCCGTCCCCGAGGACGTCATACCGCACGCCTCCGCCGCTCGCCGTCGCGTGGATGATGCGGTCGTGCCCGGCATAGATGGCGACGTGATCGATGTGCGAGCCGTCGCTGGCGAAGAACATCAGATCGCCCGGAGCAACCGAGCCGATGCGTAGCGGCACCTCTTGACCCAGCTCAGCGATCTGTCGCGCTGTCCGCGGGAGACGCGCTCCTCCCTGTCCGAGATCGTATTGCACCTTGCCGAACACGTAGCCCACGAAGCCCGCGGCGTCGAACCCACCGTACGGATTCGTCCCGCCCGGGCGGTATGGCGTGCCGACGTAGCTCTCGGCCACGTCCAGTACGCGCGAGACGAACGCCTCCGAGCCCGCCATCTCCGGGCGCGCTGGCGCGCTGGGTGATGCCGTTTCGGTCGGGTGGCGCTTCTTCCCCCCAAACCCCACCCTGAATCCCACGCTGTACTCCAGATTCTGCCGCCAGC
>Ga0335084_10001706_pt1 | contig 20736 bp, 11 predicted proteins | sample Lox_Sample_44_FD_206721 | JGI IMG/M metagenome (GOLD analysis project Ga0335084, IMG submission 206721) | Soil microbial communities from Loxahatchee National Wildlife Refuge, Florida, United States - Lox_Sample_4.4 | ecosystem: Environmental > Terrestrial > Soil > Wetlands | place: USA...
CGAGCGGCGACACCGTCAGGAAGCGCTGGCCGTCTGACGCGGGCAAGTACCGGTTCCGGGCGACTCCCGATTCGAACCGTCCCGTGAAGAGGGGCCTCGGGACGCCCGCCTGGAAGCCCCCGTCGGTGCGGATCTCGACCGCCATGATCTTCTGGTCGGGCGCGCGGTAGTAGATCTCCTTGCCGTCGGCGCGCCAGTGCGGCTCCACGCCGCCGGCCGTCGAAATCTGCCACTTCCCACCGGGGCCCGGGAAGCTCTGGACATAGACCTCCTGGCGACCCGATTCGTTCGACATGTACGCCAGGAAACGGACATCGGGAGAGAAGGTCGGCAACAGTTCCGAGAAAGGCGTCTTGAGAAATACGCTGGGCTTGGCTCCCTCGGAGAGGGGCACGGTCCAGATGTCCCAGTTGGTGCCCTTCCCCTGACTCATGAAGGCGATGTAGCGACCGTCGCGGGACCAGTCGCAAACGATCTTGGCCTCGTCCGACTTCAGCAGGAGTTTCTCCTCTCCCTGCCCATCCGACGCCTTGTCGTAAATGTCGGTCGAGCCTTCCCGGTCGTTCGAAAAAGCGATTCTTTTTCCGTCGGGAGACCAGATCGGGCAGAAGGCGTCCCCTTTGCCGAAGGTGAGCCGGGAACTGACGCCGCGCGACAGGTCCCGGATCCAGATGTCGCTCTTTCCGCTGCGCGGATCGGCCAGATCGAAGGCGAGCCGGTCAGATCCGGGCGAAACTTCCGGGTTGTGATACTCGCCCGGATCGCCGACAGCCTCGAGTTCCTTCCCGTTGCGATCGATCCATACCATTCGATCGCCCGACTCCCCCGTCCGGTACGCGAGAGTTCCATTACGGGAGACGGAGAACCGCGCCAGACCGACGGAATTGGTTCCGATGTGCTCGGCCAGCGGAATCGGCTCGCCCGTCGTCTTGCCGGCGTTCGCGTCGAAGGGCTGGGCGACGAGGGTCTTGTCGCGAACGAAGAGGAGATAGCCGGGCGGCGCGAAGGTGACGAGCGTCTGCGCGGACGCGACCGCCTTGGTTTCCTTCGAATCGAGCGAGCCGATCCGGTAGGCGTTGTCCTCGGGCTTCTGGCCGGTCGCCATGTACAGGAAATGACGCCCGTCCGGAAGGAACTCGGGCCAGGCGACCGTGGTTTCCTTCCGCGCGGGGTCGGCCTTCACGGCGACAGCCGGCGTTCCTCCCGCCGCCGAGACGCGGTAGATGGGGTCGTTGCTCTGCCCGTCGAAGAGAATCACGCCCTCCGAGCTCCAGGTGCCGTCGGAGCCCGTCGGCGCGTCGCAGATCTTCTGCGGCGGTCCGCCGGAAACATCGACCTTCTTCAGCTTTCCCTCGGCCACGAAACCGAGGAACCGGCTGTCGGGAGACCAGAAGGGCCGTGTGGTTCCCTCCGTCCCCGCCAGAGGCTGAGCCGAGAGGGCATTCAGCGGCCGCACCCAGATCCGGCTCTTTCCGGCCGCATCGGTTGCGTTGAACGCGAGATAGCGCCCGTCCGGCGAGATGCGCGGGGTATCGATCGCGGTGATCTCCTCGGGAGTCGCCACCTCGAAGCGGACCGTCCGCGGCGCCTTGGGCGCACGGCGCACGAAACCGATGGCCAGCGCCGCTGCCGCCAGCAGCGCCGCCGCGGCGACGCCCCACGCCAGCTTCTCGCGGTTCTTGCGGCGGGCGGCGACCGGAGCCGGAATTCCCGCGAGCGAGCCGCCCTCGGCGATCCACTGGAGCTGCAGCATCACGTCGTGCGCCGTGTTCCAGCGGTGCTCCGGCTCCTTGGAAAGGCACCCGCGCACGACCCGGTCGAGCGCCGGCGAAACCATCGGCTGCAGGCTCGTGATCGAGGGCGGCTCGGAGTGCATGATCGAGCCGATCAGACTCGCCTGGCTCTTGCCGCTGAAGGCCTTCTGGCCGGTCAGCATCTCGTAGAGCACGCAGCCGAAGGCGAAGATGTCGCTACGCGCGTCCGCCTCGCGCCCCTCGAGCTGCTCCGGCGACATGTACTGGAAGGTGCCCAGGATCGTGCCGCGCGTGGTGAGGGGTTCGCTCTCCTGCAGCGCCGTCGGGAGGCTCGTCACGCCCGAAACGGCGCCCGGCGCCGCGGCCTGGAGCTTCGCGAGACCGAAGTCGAGGAGCTTCACTCCCGACTTGGTCAGCATGATGTTGCCCGGCTTCAGGTCCCGGTGCACGATTCCGATGCGGTGCGCGGTGTCGAGCGCTCCGGCGATCTCGACGGCGATCTTCAGGGCCTGCTCGACCGGGAGGGCCCCCTTGCCGAGACGGTCCGCCAGCGTCTCCCCCTCCAGGTACTCCATGACGAGGTAGTCGGTGCCGTCCTGGTGGCCGACGTCGTGGAGCATGCAGATGTGAGGGTGGGAGAGCTGCGAGATCGTCTTTGCCTCCCGGTCGAGCCGCTGGCGCAGCTCGGGCGAGGCGGACATGTGCTGCGGCAGAACCTTGATGGCGACGTCGCGGCCGAGCCGCGTGTCCCGCGCCCGATACACCTCTCCCATGCCCCCGGCACCCAGGGGAGAGAGGACCTCATAAGGACCTAGCTTGGTCCCGGCAGGGAGCGTCATCGTCGTTCGCGGCGCGACCCTCCGGTCGCGGCGCGAGGAGTCTCCCGAAGTGACCGAGGGAGGAGCCTCGCGCCGCGGGAGCTCGCGCGCAGTGAGGGGTCAGGCGAGCGGTCGAGCCCGCATCCGGGCGAGCCGTGAGCCGGTGCGGCGGCAGGACGCAGACCCCGAAACGAGCGCGCGCGAAGGTACACCTCGCCCATTCCTCCCGCCCCGAGCGGTGAGAGGATCTCGTAGGGACCGAGACGAGTCCCCGCTTCCAACGTCAAGATGAAGGAAGCCTATAACGGACGTGTCCGCCGGCGGCCGGCGACGTAGAATTCCCCTTTCCATGCGCCGGCCTGCCTTGTTCCTCGCGTCGGTTCTGCTTGCGGGAGCGCTCCTGCCCTATTTCGCGGCCCGACGCGACGCTTCGGCAATGCACTGCGGCGCGGCGTGCCCACTCCGGGCCGCCGGGAAGGCCGGTCCCGCGTGCTGTCCGGTCGAAGACGCGCCGTCCGGCGGCTGCACGATGCGATCCTGCTCCGGCGACGCCGGCCAGGCCCTGGTGACGTTTTCGCCTTGGCCTCCGATGTCTCTCGAGAAAATCGGCATCGGCCCGGGCAGCTCTCATCGGGGGCTCGAACCTCGGTCGAGTGTTTGGCCTCGCTCCTTCTCGCCAAAGCCGCCCGACCACGTTCCTCTTCTCCTCGTCTGACCGGGCTACCCGCGGGGATGGTCCCCGCGGCGCAGGCGATCGGGAGGAATTGTCATGGATTCACACGGCGCGCGGAGCGCGCGCGCTCTTGCGTCGCTCGTCTTCTCGATTCTGGGCCTCATCTTGCCCGCGCGGGCGTTCGCCTGCTCGATGTGTCGCTGCAGCGATCCGGTCTTCAGCGCGCTCGGACAGGGGCTCTACACGCAGTACGGTTTTCGCGTCGCACTCGACTGGAGCCGGCTCGACCAGAGTCAGGGCGCGGGCCCCGACTTCGAGGCACAGATCCGAAACACCGTGACGGCGACCTTCGCCTACGGCTGGAGGGAGCGGCTGACCTTCGTCGCGCAGGTCCCCTACACGTTCAATCACCTCACGACGGCCGACGGGGTCGAGACGGCGGAGGGCTTCGGCGATCCGGTCTTCTACATCTACGGGCGACTCTGGTCTTCAGAATTTGGACCGGGTCTCGGTCGGCGAGCCTGGATCTCGGCCGTCGTCGCGGTCAAGACGCCCTGGGGCCAGAACGACGCCACGGAAAACGGCGAACGGCTCGACGAGCACGTGCAGCCGGGCACGGGCGCGACGAACCTTTCGGGCGGGCTCTCCGCTCTGTACCTCCTGGACGCGAATTCCTCGCTCTACGCCTCGGCAGCGTATACGGGCACGGGTCGCAACTCGTTCGGCTACAAGTACGGCGACAACGTACAGGCAAATCTCGTCTATGAGCGAAGACTCACGGACTGGTTGAACGGGGTCTTGGAGCTCAACTTCCTCGATGCGAAGGAAGACCAGATCGACGCCTCCGGTGTGCTCGATCCGGACACGGGAGGCAAGACGCTGTACTTGACGCCACGCGTGGGAGTGAACATTGGCCACGGTCTTGTGGCCCGCGCGGCGGTCCAGATCCCCATCTGGGAGAACTTGAACGGAATCCAAGACGTGAAGCCCGCCTACTCGGCGGGGCTGACGTTCGTCTTCTAGGCAGCCACACGGCGGCAGGAGGAAAGGGAGCCTCTTCGGTCTAAGCTACCCGCGCCGCCGATGCGCGGAGAAGGGAGTCTCTCGATGCGCACTCCATCGATCTCGCGCCGCCGCTTCGTGACCGCGTGCGGGACGGCCGCCGCGGGGGCCGCGCTCCTGCCGCCCGGCCTCGGCGGCTCGGTCGCGCGGGCGAGCCTCCCCTACGGCCTCCCCGACATCTATGTCCAGTTGAACTCGAACGAGAATCCCTACGGACTTTCGCCCCGGGCTCTCGAGGCGCTCTCCAGGAGCGCCGCCGTCGGCTCCCGCTATCCCGACGCCGCCGAGGATGAAACGCGCATCGCGATTGCCCGGCTGCACCACGTCAAGCCCGAGCAGATCGTGCTCGGCTGCGGGTCGAGCGACATCCTGCGCATGGCGGACGCGGCATTTCTCTCATCGGGAAAGAGCGTCGTCGCGGCCGAGCCCACCTTCGAGGCCGTGCTTCTCTATGCCGGCGTCCTGCAGGCCGGAGCGGTGAAGGTCCCGCTGACACCCGACTTTCGCCACGACCTGCCGAAGATGGCGGCCGCCTGCGGAGACAAGACGGGCCTGGTCTACGTCTGCAACCCGAACAATCCGACCGGCACGATCGTCACGGGCGAAGAGCTCGCAGCGTTCTTCGCGCGGGTGCCCCGGTCGGCCACGGTCCTGGTCGACGAGGCGTACTTCCACTTCGTCGAGGATCCCGGCTACTCGAGCGCGATCGATCTGATCGAGCGGCATCCCAACGTCATCGTCGCGCGCACCTTCTCGAAGATCTACGCCATGGCGGGCCTTCGTCTCGGCTACGCCGTCGCCTCCGCGCCGACCGCCGCGGCCCTCGCCCGCGAGGCCTCCTGGAACAACACCAACGCCGCCGGGCTTGCGATCGCGTTGGCCGTCCTGGCCGATCCGGAGCTCGTCCCGGCGCAGAAGAAGCTCTTGAACGGCACGCGCCGGAGGCTCTGCGGAGAGCTCGACGCCGAGCGGCGCCGCTACATCCCCTCGCAGGCGAACTTCCTGATGATCGACGTCGGGCAGGACGTCACGCCCGTGATCCGCGCCTTTCAGGAGCGAAAGATCTTAGTCGGCCGGAAGTTCCCGTCGCTTGCGAGCTGGCTGCGCGTCTCGATCGGGACGCCCGAGCAGATGCAGGCGTTCCTCGAGGGCCTGCGCGCGGTCGTTCCGGCGAGGGCCGCCGCGTAGCCCGGGCGCGGCCCGATCCCCCTATCGCGCGATCCAGACGCGCCGAATGAGGTTGTCCCGAACTTCGTAGATGGAGATCGAGTCCCCGCTTTCACCCTCCGGGCGCGGGGCGATGCGCTCGCGGTAGACGACCCAGGGGGGCGCGGCCATCCTCTGGAGGACTTCGATGCGCCGCCGTGTGCCGCCGGCGATCGCCTTCTCGAAGCGGTCGCGAAGGGCGTCCTCTCCGGCGGCGAGGCGCTCGCCATTGGCGAGGAGAGAAATCGTCGCCCCCTCGTCGTACGTCGCCATCAGACGCGGCAGGTCCCCCTCGTTCCACTTCTCGATCGAGAGCGCCACGGGTCCTTCGCCACCCCCCGACATTTCCTCCTCGGCCTGCCCCGTCAATCTCCAGGCGCGCCGGATCCTCCCCCCGAGGACCTCGTAGATCGCGAGCGCATCGCGCGGAGACCCGCCCGGCTCGAGAGTCGTCTTCTGCTGTACAGCGACCCAGGGGCCCAATTCGATCACCTGAGCCGCCTTCGTCCTCGCCTCCGGGTGGTCGTGAAACTGGGCGAGAAAAAGCTGCCGCACGCCGTCCCGTCCCGAGGCGGTGGGCTTCCCCTCGCCGAGATTCCAGAGCGTCGCGTCGGCCTCGAACAGACCCGCGATCGCCTCGCCGTCGTGCTTGTTGTACGCCTTGACCGATCGCTCGACGACCTCCCGCGGCGACGGGTCAGCCGCGAGAAGCCGGGCGGCCGAGCCGCTTGTCAGCAGGCCCGCCAACAGCCATGCGGAAGTCCGCGTGGAGCTCACTTGAGGTACTCGGCGAACCAGTCGATCCATCGCCGGTAAACGTCGGCCGCGCGAACGGGGTCTGACGGGAAGTGCCCCGCCACGGGAATGGCGATGAATCGCGTCGTCAGGCCGTTGTCCCGCAAGGCGCGAAACATCTGGTACGACTGAGTGATCGGAACTCGTGCGTCCCCCGTGTCGCAGAGGATCAGAGTCGGCGCCTTGATCGACGCGGCGTACGTCAGGGGCGACTGCTCGCGATACGCCTTGATCGCGTTACCGACGTAGGGCGAAGAGAACTTCTCGAACGCATAACGGTCGGTGACGTTGAAGTCGGAGAGCGCGTATTCCTCCACGAGATCATTGACGGCGGCGCCCGCGACAGCCGCCTTCCAGACACCGTAATGCCCGGTCAGCCACGAGGTCATGAAGCCGCCGTACGACCAGCCCGACACGCCGATTCGGCCGTGGTCCACGAAGCCGCGCTTCTCGACCTCCTCGAGGCCCGACATCACGTCGCGCCCCGGCCCCGCGCCGGCGTCGTTGAAGATCGCCCGCTGGTAGGCGTTGCCGAGGTTGTCGCTGCCGCGATAGTTGGGCTGGAAGACGACCCAGCCGCGGGCGGCCAGCAAGTGCGCCAGCGGCTGGAAGGCCGTCGTCGAGGCGGACTGCGGCCCCCCATGGATCGCCAGGACCAGCGGGTATTTCTTCGCGGGATCGAAGTCGGGCGGATAGTTCAACACCCCGTCTTCGAGAAAGCCATCCGGCCCTTGCCACTCGATCGGCTCGCGCCGGCCCAGATCCCGAGCGGCGACTTCGCTGTTGAAGTCCGTCAGGCGCCGGGGCGCGGCCGTCACGGAAGCCAGGTAGTACAGCTCCGTCGGGCGCAGCGGCTCACTCCCGGCAAAGGCGATCGCGCCGTTGCCGCCGACGTGCGCATCGACGGAATAGAACCAGGAGGGCTGGATGTCCCCGAGCGGGATCCGCCGCGCGGCGCCCGAAAGAGGCTGAATCCAGAGCGCGACCGTCGTCCGATCGTGCCCGCCGACCAGCAAGGATCGGCCATCCGGCATCCAGCTCGCGTGGAGAATGTCCCGATCGAGCGAGCGCGTGACGTCCGTCGTCGCGCCTCCCGCAGACGGCAGGACCAGGATCTCGTTTTCGTTGTTGAGGTCGCCGTCGCGAGGACGCCAGAACGCGACCTGCGAACCGTCGGGCGAGAAGACCGCCTCGTGCGAAAAGACGTCGTCGTTCGTCAGGGGAACGATCCGTCCGCTCGCGACGTCCAGGACCTGCACGCGGGACCGATCGAAGGCGCCGAAGGAGGACTCCGGAACTCTCGTGAAGAGGAGCTTCCTGCCGTCGGGGGACCAGGACAGCTCCGCCGCCTGCGAGCCCGCCGCGAGGCTCCAGGCGCCGGAAGTCAGACGCTTCGCGGCGCCGCCCGCCGCCGGAGTCATCCACAGGTGATAGACCGGCGCCGCCGCCGTCGCCAGAAAGTCGTTCAGGCCGACCTCGAAGGCGTCGTTGTGCGCCTCGATCTCCTTCTGGTTGGCCGGCTCGTCCGCCGTCACGTAGACGATGTCTCTCCCGTCCGGGCCGCCAGGCGAACTGCGTCACACCCCGCGGCGTCTCGGTGACCTTCTGGGCTTCTCCACCCGCCATCGGCAGGACGAAGATCTGGGCCTTCGCGTCCTTTCCCGATCCGGCGTCGGCAAGGAACGCCAGCCGGTCTCCCGACGGAGACCAGCGCGGCGACGAAACGCTCTTGCGTCCAAACGTCAAGGGACGCGCGACGCCGGTCGCGATGTCGACCAAGACGAGCTCGCTCTCCCATCGGCTGTCCTTCACGTTCGCCCGCGCCACGACGCAGGCGATCGACTTGCCGCCCGGCGCGATCCGCGGATCGGAGACCCGAACGATTTGATGAAGGTCTGCGAGCTCGATCCGGCGCTTCTCGGCCCCAGCCACGCCGGCGAGAGCGACGCCAATGAGCACCAAGGCAAACCGCGAGGAGACTCCTTTCATCTCTTCAGCTCCTTCCCCCGAGGCAGAGGCACACCTGTCTATTCGGGCTCGATCCGCCCGAGGAGCGCCTCGAAGCGGGAATCCGATCGAAGGCCGTCGTAGATCGGGCTGTACCGAATCCACCAACAGAGCGCATTGCGCTCCGTGATCGCTCGATTCAGGCAATCGAAGACCTCGTCACGGTTTCCGAGTCCGAGGTGAACCAGAGCGACGTGCATCGGAGGCACGTACTCCTGCGCCGTCCATTCCTCGAGCTCGCCCAGGACGCGCCGGGCGTCGGCCTCCCGGCCGGCCGCCGCGTACGCCCCGCCGAGCAGCGCGACCGGCCAGCTCAACTCTCGCCGGGTCACCATGACCGACCGCTCATAGGCCGTAATCGCCTCCTGCGAAGCGCCCATGCCCTGATGGCACATCCCCATGCTCCAGAGCGGGTACATGGCGTTTGGGTCGATGTGAAGCGCCTTGCGGAACTCGGCGACCGCCTCGTCGTAGCGGCGCGCGACGTAGAGCGGCCAGCCGACGTTTGTCTGCGCGTTTGCCGACAGCGGCTCGAGCTTGGTCGCCTTCCGGGCGGCTTCCACAGCCGCCTCGCAGCGGCCCTGGAGGCCTTGCACGAGTCCCAGCCAGGAATAGCTTTCCGCGGAGCGGGGAGAGAGAGCGATGGCCTGCTCGAGCAAGCGCTCCTCGCGTTCCAGATCCCAGCCGAAATAGTGCTCGATGATGCCGAGCGAGACGTGGACATCGGCCGAGTCCGGGTCGATCTTCTGAGCCTCAATCGCCGCGGCGCGGGCGCGGCCGAACGCCTCACGCGTCGCGATCCCGCCGTAGAAGGCGAAGATCCCGAAGGAATCCGCCAGGCCCGTGTAGGCGGCCGCGTAACCCGGGTCACGGGCGATCGCCGCCTCAAACTGCGCGATCGCCTTCTTGGCGGCCCGCTGCCCGAAGAAGTACCGTCCCTTGAGGTACAAGTTGTAGGCCTCGACGTCGCGCGTGCCGGGCGAGACCAGGGTCGCCTGCTCGGAGGGAAGGAGGCGCACCTTCAGGGCGCCCGCGATCGCGCGCGCGATCTCGTCCTGCACCGCGAAGACGTCGCTCATGTCTCCGTCGTAGTGATCGGACCAGAGCTGGTAGCCGTCGGCGACGTTCACGAGCTGCGCGGAGATGCGGATCCTCGCCCCGGCCCGGCGGACACTTCCTTCCAGGATGGTGCGCACGCTCAGCCGCTCGCCGATTTGCCGGACGTCCTCGCTTTTCCCCTTGAAGGCGAAGGACGACGTGCGGGATGCGACCCGCAGATCCTCAATCTTCGTCAGCGCGCCGATGATCTCCTCGGTCATGCCGTCGCTGAAGTACTCGTTTTCCGGGTCGGTGCTCAGGTTTCGCAGGGGAAGCACGGCAATCGAGGGACGCTCGACCGCCGCCGGAGACCCGCCGGATGGAGTGCGCGCTTCCGAGAGCGCCGACGGCAGGGCCTCCGAGCGGGACGCGGACGAGTCGCGCTCCAGCACGTGCAAGGCGAAGGCGAGATCGCGGGCCGACTGGAAGCGCTCCTCGGGTGTCTTTTCCAGGCAGTGCGCCACGATCTCCTCGAGCCCGGCGGGCATGTCCCGCCCCGACAGGCGCGGATCGTCCTGCAGGACCGCCATCATGGTCTCGACGGCGCTGGTCCGCTGGAAGGCGCGACGCCCCGAGACCATTTCGTACAGCACGATGCCCAGAGAAAAGAGGTCCGAGCGGTGATCGGAGGGTTTCCCCCGCACCTGCTCCGGCGACATGTACCCGACCGTTCCGAGCACCGTGCCGGGATCGGTCTTGCCGGGCATCGTCGGGGCGAGCGACCGATTGGAGTCGGCGGCCGGCGTCCCCTGCTGAGAAGCCAGGCCGAAGTCGAGGATCTTGACGAGCCCGTCGCGAGTGAGGAAGAGGTTATCCGGCTTCAAGTCGCGGTGGACGATCCCGCGATCGTGCGCCGCCGCGAGCCCGTGGGCGACTTGCCGCCCGTATTCGATCGCCTTGCGGGGAGGAATCGCCGAGGCGCTCAGCCGGTCGCGCAGCGTCTCGCCTTCGAGGAGCTCCGTGACCGCATAGACGACTTCGCCGCTGCGGCCGAAGTCGTGAATGGCCAGGATGTTCGGATGCGACAGCGCCGCCACGGCCTTGGCCTCACGCTCGAAGCGGGCCAGTGCGTCGGGATTCGACGCCAGGCGCTCCGGAAGCACCTTGATCGCGACCTCGCGCTCGAGCCTCGTGTCCCGCGCCCGATACACCTCTCCCATTCCCCCGGCCCCAAGAGGGGCGAGGATCTCGTAGGGACCGAGGCGCGATCCGACTGCGAGCGTCATCTCTTCAGTTGAGCGGTCCAGTTGAGCACGACGGTCAACAGGGAGGGATCCGACTCGGCGACGGGGACAAAGAGCAGGAACTTGCTGCCGTCCGGCGAGACATCCCAGTTCTGGGCCTTCGTGCCGATGTAGCCCTCCTCCAGCTGGGCTCGCGAGAGGGAGAAAAGGGGTGCAGGAATCGAGATCTTGGGCAAGCCGCCGCGTGAGTCGAACGACGCCGACAGGAGCTTTCGATCGGGCGACACGAAGAAAATCTCCCGCCCGTCCGGACTGAACCGGGCGGCCGCACCGCCATTGACCGACACCTGCTGCCTCGCCGAGCCGTCAGGAAAGCGCTGAACGTAGACCTCGTAACGCCCGGATTCCGGGGACGTCCAAAGGAGCCAGCGGCCGTCCGGCGAAAGCCGGAATCCGTCGGCCAACTCGGACCCCTTGAGGTGAGTCGGTGGCTCCTTCGATCCCACCGCGAGGATCTCGAGACCGGTCCTCTTGGGGTCGTAGTTTCGGAAAAGAATGAACCGGCCGTCTCGCGACCAGTCCTCGGCCTCCTTGTCGTACTCCGATCGGGGCAGGACCTCGTCCGGGCTCGACCCGTCGAGCCGGCGGATGACCAGATCGTAGGGCCCATCCCGGTCCCAGCTGAGCAGGAAACGCTGGCCGTCCGGTGACCAGACCGGATACAGCTCCTCCTCGACACCCGAGCCGGAACGCGCCGCCGTGCCACGCGAGAGGTCGACCAGCCAGAGCTGGTTGATGCCCCGCTGAGAATCTTGGCGAGACACGAGCGCCTGGCGGCCGTCCGGCGAAATCCTAACCCCCTGCGTGTACGCCTGGGGCTCTCCGACTTCCGAAAGTTTCCGCCCGCTGCGGTCCACGAAGACGAGCCGGCGGAGCTTCGGAGGGTCCGACCGAAAGACCAGATTCGGGCCCGACACCTCGACGGACGCATCCACAATGCTTCCATTGACGAAGAGCCGCCCCGGAATGACCGAGGGCTCGCCGCGGACCGTCAGCGTGCTCTCGTCGAACGGCTGCGCGTAGAGACTTCCGGCAATGGTGAAGAGGAGTTGGCCCTCAGCAACTCCGACGAACGCGTCGGCCGGACGGATGCGGCGGACACCCTTCGTTCCGAGCGACGCGGAGGCGATCCACCCCTGGTGGCTCGCCTGCCCGGTCTTCGTTCGATCGAAAAAGAGAAAACGCTTGCCGTCCGGCAGAAACCTCGGCCACAGATGGGCGACTTCTCCCTTGGATCGGTCGAGCGACGTGACGGGTGTCGGTGTGCCGCCGGAGACGGACACCTGTTGGATCCCGGTGCCGTACGCCGGCACGAAAGCGAGGACTCCGGAAGCTCCCCAGGAAAGGCCGAAGGTCGACCGGGTGGAGCACACCGGCTGCGCTGTCCCGCCCGAGACCGCGATTCGCCTGATGCTGCGGTCGGCTCCGAACGCGAGCGACCCGCCGTCCGGTGACCAGGCCAGACTGAGCACGTCGCCCACCTCGCCGGTTCCTTCGATGGGCTTCGAGTCGACGGAGTCGAGAGCCCGAATCCAAATTCGCTGCTTGCCGGAGCCATCGGGAGAGACGAAGGCGACGGACCGGCCGTCCGGCGACAGCCATCCGCTAGAATTGAAGTCTCCCCCGAAGGGGGGAACGATGTCGAAGCGCACAGGAGGCGAAGGCGTTGCGGTGCGGCGAGCGCGCGCCGTCGAAAGCAACGCCGATGCCGCGGCCGCAAACACGATGAGAGCGAGCCACACGAGCCGCTCGCGCCCCTTGCGGCGTGCGGAAACCGCCGCCGGCGCGGCCACACCCGCCGCGGAGCCCTCGGAGATCCAACGCAGCTCCTTGCCGACATCGCCCGCGTTCTGCCACCGGTCCTCCGGGTCCTTGGCCAGGCAGGACTTGACGACACGGTCGAGCGCGGACGGCGACAGCGGCTGGAGTGTCGAGATCGACGCCGGCTCGCCCGACATGATCGACGAGATCAGCGACGCCTGGCTCGTGCCCGAGAACGCCTTTCTTCCGGTCGCCATCTCGTAGAGCACGCAGCCGAAGGCCCAGATGTCGGTTCGCGCGTCCGACTCCTTGCCCTCGAGCTGTTCCGGCGCCATGTACTGGAACGTCCCGAGAATCGTCCCCTCCTGCGTCAACCCCTGCTGGGTCGGAAGCGACGTCAGGCTCGCGGGTGAATTGGGCGGAGCCATCCCCTTGGCGAGACCGAAGTCCAGCAGTTTCACTCCCGACTTGGTCAGCATCACGTTGCCGGGCTTCAGATCCCGGTGCACGATCCCCTGCCGGTGCGCCTTCTCGAGGGCGCTTGCGATCTCCATTCCGTACCGCAGCGTCTGCTCGAGCGGCAACGTCCCCTTCGCCAGCCGGTCCGACAGCGTCTCGCCCTCGAGCAGCTCCATCACCAGGTACTCGGTCTCCCCCTCCCGCCCGACGTCGTACAGGGCGCAGATGTGCGGGTGCGAGAGCTGCGAGATCGTCTTCGCTTCGCGCTCGAACCGCTGCCGGCTCTCCGGCGAGGAAGAGAGTCGCCGGGGCAAGACCTTGACCGCGACCATCCGCTCGAGGCGCGTGTCCCTCGCCCGATACACCTCCCCCATTCCCCCTGCCCCGAGGGGAGACAGGATCTCGTAGGGCCCGAGCCGGGCGCCGGGAGCGAGGGTCATTTCTCCTTCTTGAGCCCCGAGGTCCAGTTGAGGACGAGGTTGAGAGGCCATGAAGAGCCGTGAACCACGGGGACACGGACGAGGAATCGCTCGCCGTCCGGCGCAACGTCGTACGGGCTCGCGGCGCCGATCATGCTGGCATTGGGAATCCGGAAAAGGAGTTTCGGTGTTCCAAACGCAAGTTTCGGCCCCCGCTCGACAGCGACCGACATGAGCCTGCCATCGGGCGTGACGTAGAAGAGCTCCTTGCCGTCCCGCCGCCAGTTTGGCAACACACCGCCCGCGCTCGAGACCTGAAGCGTGGCTTCGCGGCCGGGAAACGACGTGACGTAGACCTCGGGCCGCCCGGACTCCTCGCTGTCGTACGCCACCCACTTCCCGTCTGGAGAGAAGCGGCTGTCTCCAAAGATGTCCGTTGTGGGGCCGCCACCCACGAGAACCGTCGGCTTGTGCTCGCCAGGGAGAGGAAGGATCGAAATCGACGGGATGCGCTGGCCCGTGGCTTCGTTGGCGTTATATCCGATGAAGCGGCCGTCCGGCGACCAGTCCTCGGGATAACTCTGGCCGGGCGACTGGTAGAGCGGCTCTTCTTGCCCGCTGCCGCTGGCGGCGATGACATAGATGTCGCCCTGGTGCGTTCGGTTGGTCTGAAAAGCGATTCGGCTTCCGTCCGGCGACCAAACAGGGTTGTCCTGTAGGGCGACCGTCTTCGTGAGGCGGGTTTGAACGCCGCGCACCAGATCTCCGATCCAGATCTGCGACGAGCCCGATGCCTCGTAGAGCGCGTAGGCGACACGCTGGCCATCCGGCGAGATTCGTGGGCCGCCCACGACTGCGGGATCACCGAACTCGCCGATCTGCCGGCCCGCGCGGTCGAGCCAGACAAACTGCGAGAGGAGCTGCTCGCTGTCGTACACGAGAACGCCCGTTTCCGACGCCGTCAGGTTTGCGTACAAGTAGTACTCACCAAAGATACCGACTCGCTCGGCGACCGTCAGCGGCTCTCCTCTCGTCTCGAGACGTTTCGGGTCGAAGGGCTGGGCCATCAGCGGTCCGAAGACGTCGCCGCTTCGCGAATACAAGAGGTGGCCCTGTGCGTAGACCGTTCGGGAGTACGCGCGCATCACGGCGCGGTCCTCTTTCGAATCGAGGGAAGCCACACGAACGCGATTGGCTTCATCCCGGGGACTCCCCTTCAGGTTGAGCGCCTCGTAGAGAAAGTGGCGGCCGTCGGGGAGGAATTGCGGATACCTGTGGCTCGTTTCGTGTCGAGAAGCGTCGAGCTCGGTCACGGCGACGGCCTTGCCTCCCGAGTCTTGCAAGCGATAGATGGGACCGCTCGGATCACTGTAGAGGATCACGCCGTTTGGTCCCCAGGCCGCGCCGACGCCGGTTACGTCTGCGAGCGGAATCGGCGGTCCACCCGAAGCCTCGATGCGCATCAACTTGCTGTTTGCGAAGAAGCCAATCGAGCGTCCGTTCGGAGACCAGAAGGGCAACACGGCATTTTCGGAGCCCGCCAGAAACTTGGCCTCGGGGGATTCGAGAGGACGGACCCATAGTCCCCTGCGGCCCTCCGCACTGATTCCGGAAATCGCGAGTCGGGAGCCGTCGGGCGAAAGGGCCGAACAGCTGAAGGCTACTCGCTCCGGCAGGAGCAGCGTGGAACGCAGCTGGCGCGGCGGTTGAGGGCTCGACCGGACGCGACTGCCCAGGAGCATGCCGATCCCGACGGCGGCGAGGAGGGCCGCAATGGCCATGAGAGGAAGCCAGGCGCGACGGCCTCGTGCCGGCGTGGACTGCGCCGCCGCGGTCAGGGACGCTCCAGATACGGCCTCGAGATCGAAGGCGATGTCGCTCGCCGAATGGAACCGCGCCTCGGGGCTCTTCTCCAGACAGTGCCGCACGATCCGATCGAGCGACTCGGGGATCTTCCGGTTGGTCTCGGAAAGATCCGGTGGCTCCTTCGTCAGAATCGCCGAGATCGTGTCTGCCGCCGTGTCGCCGTGGAAGGCCCGGCGCCCAGAGAGCATCTCGTACAGGATGGCCCCGAAGGAAAAGATGTCCGACCGAGCATCGGCTGGTCTTCCCCGCACCTGCTCTGGCGACATATAGCCCAGAGTCCCGAGCACCGTGCCGGCATCCGTGCCGGGAGCGACCGTCGGCAGGTTGGTGGCGCTGGCGTTTGTGCCCTCCGGCTGCGTCACGCGCGCCAGGCCGAAGTCCAGGATCTTCACGCGCCCGTCGTTGGTCACGAAGATGTTCTCGGGCTTCAGGTCCCGATGCACGATCCCCTTCTCGTGCGCCGCGGCCAGGCCCTGCGCGATCTGCAGCGCGTGCCCGATCGCCCGTCGCGGCGTGAAGGCCCCGCCCGAGAGGCGGCTCCGGAGCGTCTCGCCCTCGAGTAACTCCGAGACGATGTAGGGCGCTCCCTTATGCGTCCCGAGGTCATAGATCGCGAGGATGTTGGGATGGTTCAACGCCGAGGCGGCCTGCGCCTCCTGCTCGAACCGGCGCAACCGCTCCGCACTCTCGGCAAAGGCCGAAGGCAGAATCTTGACCGCCACGTCTCGCTTCAGCCTCGCGTCCCGCGCCCGATATACCTCCCCCATCCCTCCGGCCCCGAGGGCCGAGAGGATCTCGTACGGGCCGAGGCGCGAACCCGCCGCCAGGCTCGTCAAGCGAGTGCTCTCACATTGGTCTGCAAGACCCCGGCCTTCGTCACGGTCCAGCCTTCGGCGACTTCGGTACGTATGTCACTCCGGGCAGTCCTCGAAGATCCCTGTCGCCGGTCACCAATTCGGCCCCTTCGGCAAGGGCCGTCGCATACACGATCGCGTCCGCCATGGCCAAGCGAAATTCGAGGCTCACGTCCGCCGCCACCAGCGCCAGCGACTCGGACAAGGGGACGAGTCGGGTCTTCTGAATCTGGGCCACGGCGAGCAGAGCCTCCTCTTCCGTGCGCTCGCGCTTGACCAGCTTGTAGACTTCGTAGAGGACGATCGTCGGCGTCACAATCTCCGTCGGCCGTCTCAGGTAGCGACCGTACCGCCCCGCATTCGCTCCGGCCGTGAAGAATTCGACCCATCCCGACGAGTCGACGAGGATCACGAGCGGTCCTTCTTCTCCCGCAGGGCCGCCGCTCTCGTCCCCTTGATGTATCCCCTCATCCGGTCGATCGGCTGGTCGGGAACCATCGTGATGACGCCCCCCTTGGAGATGATCTGAAGGACCTGACCGGACTTCAGACCCACCTCTCGCCGGATCGCCTTCGGAATCACGACCTGGTACTTCGGCGAAACGACCGCGTGTGCCATGCTCGGAGCCCTCGTCGGAAGTATATCCTACGAATTATTGATCGATCGAGTAATCGTCACCCGGTCGGCGGCGCTATGCTTCTCGCCGCATGGCGGTGCCGTTACACACCGCCGCTTCCCTCGCCCGCGCCGGGCGGAGAGAATCTGGTGCGGACCCAGGCGGACCGCGGCGGCCAGGCTCAAGGCTGGAAAGAGCCTACAACTTCCCTGCCCGGTGCGGGTTTCCGCCCCCCGCCCCTTCTGCTAGATTGAAGGGCGTCATGGACAAGCGGAAACGCCACCAGACCGTGAGCGTTCCAGTCGGCCCCGTCCGGGTCGGAGGGGATGCTCCGGTCGTCGTCCAGTCCATGGCCAACACGGACACGGCCGACGTCGCCTCGACGGCAAAGCAATGTATCGAGCTCGCGCGGGCGGGCTCCGAAATGGTTCGCGTCACCGTGAACGTCCCCGAGGCGGCCCAGGCGGTGCCCGAGATCAAGCGCCGGATGATCGCCGAAGGCGTCGAGGCGCCGCTGATCGGCGATTTCCATTACAACGGCCATGTGCTCCTGACCAGGTTCCCGGCCTGCGCGCGGGCGCTCGACAAGTACCGGATCAACCCCGGCAACGTCGGCAAGGGGGCGCGGCGAGACGAGCAGTTCGCCACGATCTGCCACATCGCGCGGGACAACGGGAAACCGGTTCGCATCGGCGTCAATGGCGGCTCCCTGAACCAGGAGCTCGTCATGGAAAAGATGCAGGAGAACACGGACGGCGACCTCGGAAAGAGCTCCGAAGAGATCATCAACGAGTGCATGATCCTCTCCGCCCTGCAGTCGACCGAGCTGGCGCTCCAGTCGGGGTTGAGCAAGAACCAGATCATCATTTCCTGCAAGGTTTCGCGGCCCCTGGACCTGATCGCCGTCTATCGCGATCTCGCCCGGCAGACCGATCAGCCCCTTCACCTCGGGCTGACCGAAGCCGGCATGGGCACCAAGGGCCTCGTCTGGTCCGCCTCGGCGATGGGCGTTCTCTTGAACGAAGGCATCGGCGACACGATCCGCATCTCCTTGACGCCTCGGCCGGGCGGCGACCGGCGCGAGGAGGTCTACGCCGCTTGCGAGCTGCTTCAGTCGCTCGGGATCCGCTCGTTTGCGCCGTCGGTCACGGCCTGCCCCGGCTGCGGGCGCACGACCTCGACGACCTTCCAGGAGCTGGCCGAGCGGATCCAGGGTTACGTGCGCGACAAGATGCCGGAGTGGAAGGCCGAACGGGACGGTGTGGAGAACCTGACGCTCGCCGTCATGGGCTGCGTTGTCAACGGCCCGGGCGAATCGAAGGCCGCCAACATCGGGATCTCGCTTCCAGGCACCGGAGAAGAGCCGCACTGCCCCGTCTACATCGACGGGCAGCACTTCACGACGCTGAAGGGCACCTACGAGGAGCTGTCCGAAGCCTTCCGCGCGCTCGTGGACGACTACGTCGAGACCCGGTATCCGCGCCGCGAGCCCGCAGGTCTAGCAGGGGTTAGGGGTTAGGGGTTAGGGGCGAGGGAGTACGAATCTTCAGGTCCGCCGTCCCGGAGACGCTAAAGCTATCCAATCCATAAGCATTTACTTATGAATCACCAGCCGCCTCCCCGCTTCAACGGCGCGGTCCGCGCCAATTTCTCGGCGATCGCTCTCCAGCGCGGCTCTTCCCGCAGCACGTCGAACATCGGCAAGTGGAGCCGGAACCAGAAGAGCGCGTTTCGCTCCTCGTAGGCGCGCTCGAGCATCCGGAGCGCCTCTTCCCGCTCACCGAGCGAGATCAAGAGCACCGCGAGGTCGAACGGCGGAACGTAGACGCGCGTCGCCTTCTCGCGCAGCTCCGAGAGAATCGCGCGGGCCTCGCCTTGCCGACCGGCCGCCACGAGCACGCTGCCGAGCAGGGAGAGCTGGAAGAAGTACTCGCGTTTGGTGATGGCGACCCCGCGCCCGAGCGTGCCGATCGCCTCCTCGAGCGCTCCGGTTTGGTGCTGCGCGTAACCGAGCGACCAGAGCGGAAAGGCGGCTTCCGGGTCGAGGCTCACGGCCTTGGAGAACTCCGGGAGCGCCTTCTCGAACTGCCTCGGGCCGGCATAGGCCCAGCCGAGCGCCGTCTGCGCGTTGGCCGAGTGGGGCTCGACTTCGACGCCGCGGCGCGCGATGGACAGGACCTCCTCGAAACGGTCTGTCGCGCACAAGCAGAGCGTCAGCCAGAAGTAGCCCTCGAAGGAGCGCGGGTTCTCGTCGATCGCGAGGCGCAACTCGCGCTCCTCGCGGGCCATGTCCCAGCCGTAGTAGTGCTCGATGATTCCGAGCGAGAGGTGCACGCCGGCCGTCCCGGGAGCGACTTCGGAAGCCCGCTCGGCCGCGGCGCGGGCGCGGGCGAACGCTTCCCAGGTCGGAATTCCGCCATAGAAGCCCCATACGGCGTAGGAGTCCGCCAGGCCCAGGTAAGCCGCCCCGAAACTCGCGTCGCGAGCGACCGCCGCCTCGAACTGCTCGATCGCCTGCCGTATCTGTCGCTTGCCGAAGTAGTAGCGCCCCTTCAAGTAGAGGTTGTAGGCCTCGACGTCCTTGGTCGCGGGCCCGACGAGCGGCGCCTCGGCGCCCTCGAGCAAGCGCACCTTGAGCGTCTCCACGATCGCTCGCGCGATCTCGTCCTGAACGGCGAAGACGTCTCGCATCTCCCGGTCGAAGCGGTCCGACCAGAGGTGGTAGCCGCTGCCGACGTCGATCAATTGGGCCGTCACCCGAAGACGCTGACCAGACTGCCGCACGCTGCCTTCCAGCACCGTCCGCACGCCGAGCTCGCGGCCGATCTGACGGACGTCGGTGTCTCTTCCCTTGAACGCGAAAGAGGACGTGCGGGCCGCTACGCGCAGGGTCGGGATCTGGGCGAGCGCGTTCAGGATCTCCTCGGTCATCCCATCGCTGAAATATTCGGCCTCCCTGTCCGAGCTCATGTTGCGGAAGGGGAGCACCGCGATCGACGGGCTCTTCTCCTCGGCGACCGCGGACCGCGGGGCGCTGGAACGCTCCTCCCGCTCTCCGAACCGCAGCGCGAACGCGAGGTCGCGGGCCGACTGGAACCGCTCCTCGGGGCTTTTCTCCAGGCAATGGGCCACGATTTCGACGAGCTCCGGCGGCAGCGTCCGGCTCGCCTCCGAGAGGCCTGGCGGTTCCGACTGCAGGATCGCCATCATGGTCTCGACCGCGGAGTCTCCATGAAAGGCGCGCCGCCCGGTCAGCATCTCGTAGAAGACCGCGCCGAAGGAGAAGATGTCGGAGCGGTGGTCGGCCGAACCTCCCCGCACTTGCTCGGGCGACATGTAGCCTGCCGTCCCGAGCACGGTTCCGGGCTCGGTCAAGCCGGCGGACCGGGCCCCGGACCCCGATCCAACGGCAACCGCCGAGGGCAGGACCAGCGCGAGACCGAAGTCGAGCAGCTTGACCCGGCCATCGCGCGTCACGATGACGTTCTCCGGCTTCAGATCCCGATGCACGATCCCCTTCTCGTGCGCGGCCGCCAGGCCTTGCGCCATGGCGACGCCATACTCGACCGCCTTGCGGGCGGGCAACGCCCCGGCGGAGAGACGCGCGCGCAGAGTCTCTCCCTCGAGCAGCTCCGTCACCGCGTACACGACGCCGTCTGAAATCCCGAAATCGAAGATGGAAAGGATGTTGGGATGCGAGAGCGCGGCGATGGCCTTGGCCTCTCGCTCGAAGCGCTCGAGGACCGCCGGATCGTCCGCGAGGTGCGCCGGAAGCACCTTCAACGCCACATCCCGATCGAGCTTCGTGTCGCGGGCTCGGTACACCTCGCCCATCCCGCCGACGCCGAGAGGCGAGAGAATCTCGTAGGAACCGATGCGCTGGCCGGACGAAAGGCTCACGCGACCCTACGGAAAGAGGCCGCTCACGACGGAGGTCAACACGGACGAAAGGATATCCTCGAGGAGCGCAAGCCCCGGCCCCTAGAGTGTCCGGCTTCGGAAGGGTGTTGACACTTTTCTGGTCCGAGAGAGGTCTTTTTCACTGTATCGCACCGAGGAGGATATCGGCTGGGGTACGGCCATTGAGTCTGTATCCCTGATGAG
>Ga0335084_10001707_pt1 | contig 20736 bp, 13 predicted proteins | sample Lox_Sample_44_FD_206721 | JGI IMG/M metagenome (GOLD analysis project Ga0335084, IMG submission 206721) | Soil microbial communities from Loxahatchee National Wildlife Refuge, Florida, United States - Lox_Sample_4.4 | ecosystem: Environmental > Terrestrial > Soil > Wetlands | place: USA...
ACTCCGGGATTCTTTCCGCTCGACAAATCCTGGGTGAATTGGCGCTATTCGATTGCCTGCAGCCGGCACAGCTCGACGAGCTCGCGGCACGCGTTGCCACGCGCCTCCTCGAGCCGGGCGAGTTGCTTTTCAGCCAGGGCGCGACGGACTGCACGCTGTATGTGATCGCCTCCGGGATTCTCGAAGTCACACAGGCGTCTGAAGGAGCTGGAACCGTGACTCTGGGCCGTCTGGGAGCAGGAGAATACATCGGCGAAATTGGTCTACTGACGGGTGCGCCCCACGCAGCCACCGCGCAGGCGCGCACACACTGCTCCATCTATCGACTAGCCCGCGACGCGCTGAAACCGCTGCTCACCGCCAATGCAGAGATGGCGGCGGCATTCGACCAATCTGCTCGCCGCGGCCTAGCCCTCCTGCACAGAAATGTGGCCGTGCGCGCGACTGAAAATGTGGGCCCCGACAGTCCGCTGTTGCCGCGAATTCTTGCGTTTTTCGGCGCCCGCCCTTCTGAGTAACCTGTCGACCTCAGCGCGCTCATTTTTGGCGGTGTCGACCCTCAGAATCGCCCTGTACGGGTAGCTGCAGTTGGATGAGGCTCAGGCGATCACCCGTGAGTCTGGTGAAACCCGCCCTACCCGACAATCTAGCGTGGCGAACTCGCCTCGACTTCGCCCGGGGTTTGGTTCACGTCTCCACCCATGTAGTGTTGATCTCTGTCTTTACCTCGGTCATCAGTTTTTCGATCGGGCACCTCCGTGCCACCTGCATCAATTCTGCCCGTTGCCCCTGAGTCAGAGTACCAGTCAATTTCGCATTTGCGTTGAGACGATAGGTTCCACTCCGCTCCTGCGAATTGTCCCGTGTCACGCTGATCTCTATGTTCTCAATTGGCATTTCCTTGCGCTTCGCGAACCACAGTACTGTGAGTGCCTTACACGCCCCCAGAGCCGCGTCGTAAAGGTCGTGCGGATTCGGGCCAGCCGCGTGACCGCCGTCTTCGGCGCTGATTTCCATCGCAAGGCGATAGTGGTCGATTTCGACCGTGAGCCGCATCGGCGCAGTGGGATCACGAACGATCCGGATTGCCATGACTACACTCCCAAACCCCATGACCGTGCACACCACGCACACGATCAGATCTCATCTCGGTGAGAAAGATAACGCGTCCGCACTCGCACCGGACACACCGTTCCGCATTTTCACATTTGACACGCGGGAAGTCCTGAAGGAGTCGTGGCCTGCAATGAGTGCATCGACTGCGTCACCATCACCCGCGGACTCGATGCAGGCGCGCAAATAAAAAACGCGGCGGGCATTACCCGCCGCGAAGCTTCCCGAGTGTTGCGGGAAGTGGGGGGAGCGATCCCGTGCGCGAGCGTCAGTCCCTGCAGACGACCAATGGGCAATGCGCGGCTGCCGGTCTATCGCGACCCGCAAATGCGGCTGTCGCGCGTGCCACTCCAAATAAGCGTGGCGACGATGACAAATGTGACCTGCTCCCATTGCTCGCCCTTCTGGGTGAGTCCGCTCGTGCGCGTCCCTCACGGATTCAACTGTATAACGGGGCGACTCACATGAAGCACGCGGCTAGTCAACCCGCCACTCGACTGGCAGCGCCTTTATTGCCTCCTTCGGGGTCTTGCTTGGGTGCTTCTTTTGGAGCTGCCCGAGCTGATGAACTCACTCACGGACCCGGGACATCACCTGAACCGAGATGTGCCCTCTTCATCAGCAGGCCGTCGCAATGGTCGACACGCCTCGGAGCGCGCCGGAATTATCGAGTTAAGGAGAAGCCGTCGCCGGATCCGACGGCACGCGTGGCCCGTCAATCTTTCTAGAGCCGAATGAGGCGTCACAGATCACCGCGGCTCGTTCGAGAATCGTAACTTCGAGTTCCGCCCGCTGCGTAACCGGAACCCTGCTGACCAAATCGAGCGCGTGCTCGAGTATTGCCGCCGCCTGGCGTGGTCCGAACCGGCGCGCCGAGTTTTCGGCGGTTAGCTGGAGATATTTAATAGCATTCTGCCAGTCTCCGCCGCGTTCGCAGTGATGTGCCAGATCTGCTGCCGCCTCCTCAATGCATTGCGAATAGAGTGCCGCAATTCTGGCGCTGGCGCGCAGATGCAGTTTTGCCCTGCGACTGGGCGCTTGCCGCGTGTAGAGCACTTCGCCGTACATAGAGTGGACAAACCCGTACCGCTCAGACATCGCGCCGTCTGGAAGCTGCAGAGGCTCTGTTGGTCGCACCACCTGTTCCTTGCGCGCAAGCCCCTCGCACAATTCTTCAAATCGATCCGGGTCCATGTCTGCGCAGGCAGCACCCACGACGATGGAGAACATACTCCCCGTGACACTGCCAGCTTCCAGCACTCGACGCTCCTCGTCACTTAAGCGTCCAATCTGTACCTCGATCATCTGGCGCAGGCTCTCCGGCGTGCGCAGTTCGATCCTCTCAATCGGCACCTCGAGCGTCCAGACGCTGCCGTGCAGTGCAACGAGCTTTCGATCCCTTAGGTGCTCTAGCACGGTCACCATAAAGAGCGGATTGCCCTCCGTGTATCGATAGATCAAGCCCGCCAATTCTGCCGCCTTGGCTATCGCATCCGCGACGTTGCCAGATAAATATTGACAGATATCCTGTTCCCGCAGAGGGGGAAGACCGATCTCCCGACACAAGTGATGCATCGCGAGTTCGCGCTTTAGGGCGCGGAGGGGCCGATCCGTGGCCCCGATGTCCCCAGGAGAATAAGTACCGATGAGCATGAGTTTGGCCGCGTTGCGGCGGCGCGCGAGCACCGATAGCAGATCCACGGTTGAGTGATCCGCGCGATGGAGATCTTCGAATATCAGGATCAGAGGCGTCTCCGCGGCGATCGCTTCGATAAATTCGGCAATTTCGCGCAGCATGCGCTCGCGGGTCGTTCCGAGAATCTCACCCTGCAATACCTGGCGGTGCTCCCGGCTCACGAATTCTGGAAACTGAACCAACCAGGTCGGGGCGCGTTTGGCCAATACCTGCAACAACGAAGTTCCCGCGGATCCACGACATAGTTGCCCCAAGGCTTCCAGCATCGGGTAGAAGGCTTCGGTGCCCGCGTAACCTTCGAGGCATTGTCCACGCCCAACGCAAATGAAGGGTGCACGGGTGTTCACGTGGTGCTGAAACGTGTCGACGAGCGCAGTCTTGCCGATTCCCGTGGGGCCAGTAACGAAGACGAGCTGCCGTTGTCCGCGCAAGGCGGTCTGCAGGGCGGCACCCAGCTGGCTTAACGGCTTGTGCCGGCCAACCAATCTGCCGTCACCGGCACCCTGGCTGGGGATCAAATTGGCCGGAATCTCATTGATTGCCGCGATGAACTGATAACCGCGCCGCGGCAACGTCTCGATGAAACGCGGGTTCTTGGGGTCGTCCTGGAGGATACGACGGATGTCAAGGATCTGGCTTTTCAGGACCTCTGGCTGGACGCAGCATCCAGGCCATATCGCGCCCAGCAATTCATCCTGTGTTACCAAACGCCCCGCATGCTTGACAAGGTAGTGCAGGAGCGCGAAGGCTTTGGGTGTCAAGCAAATCCGTTTCGGCTCACCCGACTCGCCGCAGCGCCACAGGCACTGGTTCACCGGATCCAGGCGAAATGGCGGAAACTCCGCTGTAGCGGTGCGTGCTGTGACAACCGCGGCGCGTCGCACGAAACCTTCGGTCGACTCGTCTGCCGGTTGCGGAGCTTTTTGAGACCGGTAAATGGCGCGTTCCGGCTCGGTGGAGGTATCGGCCGAGAATTCCAGGGAGACGGAACTCATGGGTGTAAACCCTTAGCCCGAGCACGCGCCGGACAGAAACTTGTGCGCCCTGAAGCCCTGCTGGTGATTACGGATTTCGTGAGCACAGCAGTTCCCCTGCGTCCCTCTAACCCGCTCCGTCAGAAGTGATCTTGAGCGCTGAGCGCACGCTGTCGAGCAGGACTTTGGCATCGAATGGCTTTCCGAGAAACACGATGGCGCCTGCTTTCATCGCCTGCGATCGCATCCTCGGATCTCCGTACGCGGTTAGAAAAACGATCGGTATTTTGCAACCGGCCTCGGCCAACCGGGCTTGCAGTTCAAGACCGCTCATCCCGGGCATACGTACGTCGGTAATCAGGCATGAGGCGACACGTTGCTGGCCTGACTCGAGGAATTCGCCAGCCGAACTAAAGGAGCGTGACTCGTAGCCGTTGGATTTCAGCACCCCCTGTACCGCACAGCGAACCGATTCATCGTCGTCCACGATCGCAATTAGCGCTTTTTGCCGTGGACCCATGCTGGGACGGTAGCCGCTCGGGGAAGCCGGTGCAATCATGCCAGCCGCACATGCAATAACACTTTAGTATTATTGGACCTCCGTCTGGCTGGAGATGGCCTACTTGTTGCGTAATCGAGCTTTCAACCTTTCTGCCATTCTGACCAGATCGGCGAGAGACTGTGCCTGCATCTTTTCCATGACGCGAGCCCGCTGAATCTTCACCGTGATCTCGCTCGTTCCCAGGTCCGCTGCAATCTGCCTGTTGAGCTTGCCCGCGACGACGAGGCTCATGACCTGGTGTTCGCGGGCTGTCAGCGTCTCAAAGCGCTCGAGGAGCGCGTTAATTTCAGAGAGCGCCCGAGAAGTCGCGCGGCTCTGCTCAATCGCCTTATGAACGGCATCCACCAGATCCTGGTGCCGGAAGGGTTTGGTCAAGAACTCCACGGCGCCGGCTTTCATGGCGCGCACAGTCATTGGAATATCCCCATAGCCGGTGAGGAAGATGATCGGAAGATTGAAGCCCGCTTCGATGAGTTCCTTTTGGAAATCAAGTCCACTCGACCCGGGCAGCCGAACATCGAGCACGAGGCAACCTGGAGCATTTGTGGCGCCGCGGGCGAGAAAGAGCTGTGGCGAAGCAAAAGTCTCGGCTCTCAGACCGACGGACTTCACAACGCCAGCGATGGCTTCGCGCACAGTTGCATCGTCGTCGACTACGAACACCGTGGGTTGACCTTCGTTCATGGGCCGCTCAGCGTCTCTGCACAACCAGGGAACAGCGCGGCGCCAGGTCCGCACCAAGCAAGCGGCCTGTCCCGCGCCGCTCGTGGGTAGCAAAAGAGCCCACGAATCGCCAGACCTTTATATGGGAACATTTCGCGGGAGAGACTCAAGTGCATCAGGCTCCGGCGATTTGGAAGTTGGGATGTCCTCGAGCGGAAGCGTGAAAGTAAAGACGGCGCCGCAGGGTTGGTTCGGCGCTGCCCAGATCCGTCCACCGTGGGTCTCCACAATCGACCGGCTGATTGACAGTCCCATGCCCATGCCCGTGGGCTTGGTTGTGTAGAAGGAGCCGAACAGCCGGGACAGGCCTTCCGGTTCGAGGCCTGGGCCGGAGTCTTTTACCTCAATAAATACCTCCTGGGCATCCGCGCGGCCGCCTACGACGAGCTCGCGCGGGCGGTCGTGCAGTTGATGCATCGCCTCGATCGCGTTAACGATGAGGTTCAGGACCACTTGCTGAAATTGAACGCGATCGGCCGATACCACCGGCAGATTCGGTGCGAAGCTCGTCGCCAGCCGCACCGCGTGGCGTTCCAGTTCCCCCTGCACAAGAGCGAACACTTCCCGAATGGCCTCCTCCACGTGCAGGGGGACCGTGTGGGGAGGCATTCTGCAAACCAGCTCCCGAATACGACTGAGAACGTCTGCCGCGCGGTGGCTGTCCCGAATTACCAAGTTCAGAGCCTGACGGGCTTCCTGGACGTCGGGCGGCTGCGTTTCGAGCCAACGCAGGCAAGTACCGGAATGCGCCACCACGCCGGTGAGAGGCTGGTTCACCTCATGGGCAATCGATGCGGTCATCTCCCCGACGAGCATCACCCGGTTGACGCGCGCCAGATTCGCCTGCGCTTGCTGCAGCTTCTCCTCTGCCAGCTTCTGTGCGGTAATGTCCTCGCAGGCAATCAGCACTACGGGACTCTCGGCACGCAGGACGGCTCTCGCGGTTTCGCGAACCCAGAGCAGCGAGCCATCCTTACGTGTTTTGCGCAGCTGCCAGGTCAGCGGCTGACCGAGCTTTTCAAGGCACGCGGTCAGTTTTTCTCGGGCCGCTGCGCGATCCGCTTCAACAAAGACGCCCTCCACCGGTTGCCCGACCAGCTCAGCGACGGTGTACCCCAATTGCTGAGCGCCAAAGGGATTAACCGCTATGACAAGGCCGGCAGCATCCACCATGAAGTACATGGTAGGGTTATTCTCGAAGACGTCACGCCATTGTTGCTCGCTGATCCGCAGCGCGTTTCGGGCGCTCTCCGTCGCGGTGATATCAGTGACCGCGCCCACGAATTCGAATCCGGCCCTGATCTTTTCAGCATGGCCCACAACGTGAATATGTTTGACGACGCCATCGGGCAGCAGAATGCGATGTTGATAATCAAGATCGCTTCCCTCGTGCGCGGCGCGCTCGAGCGTCTCCTTGACGCGCGCAAGATCTTCGGGATGGCAGCGCCGCATGGCAAGGCCCACGGTCGATTCCCTGCCTGGTTCGTACTGGAAGATGCGAAAGGTCTCCTCGGACCAAAACAGTGTTCCGTCCGCAGTGCGCCAACCAAAACTCCCGGTTCGACTCAGGCGCTGCGCTTCCGTGAGGTACGCTGAAGTGCGTCGAAGGGCAGCTTCGGTCTGCAGCGCGGCTTCAGTGCGCAAACGCACCCGTAACACCAGGCGGGTCACCGTCAAAGCCGTCACCAGAAAGGAAAACGCCGCCACGAGGTCTTGCGGCCTTTCGATGCGAAATGTAAACACGGGCGGCGTAAAGAAAAAGTTCAAGCATGCGGCAGCAGCAACCGAAAGAACGGCCGCGCCAAGAACCGTACTATTTCGCGATAGCAGTGTGACGAGAAGCAGATAGGCAAGGGCGGCCGAAGCCAGGTTCACTCCGAGCCTAAAGCAAATCAGGGTCAGCACCGCGAGGCTTATGCCGCCGACAAAGTACTGCGTCACTGTTCTTCTGAAGCGCATAGTGGGACTTCAGCGGGCCGCCCGTTTTTAGTCTAAGTATAAGTCGCCGGCAGATTGAAGCTTACCGGATGGTGTCGCGCAACTCTTCAGGGGATTCGGAATTGGGTGACCTCTACTAACATCGAAGTTCTACTTCAATATTTCAACCGAGCGCTGCGCCCCCCATGCAGGGATTTTTGTACCGTGTTGCGCTGTTCGCAATACCATCACCCACGAGACTCTCAAGTCCATCCCGAGTGATGACCTCCTGCGCTCGTAGCAACGTCCGCCGGTCCCTCTTCAGATCGCCTGCGCATTCGCGCTGAGCCGGATGCTCTGATATGCGGCAAGTGTTCTGGCGTTTGGCTGCACTCCCAACACCTTGATCAGCAGCTCTCGGCACCGGCGATACGCCCGCAGCGCCGCTGCGTGATCTCCGAGCTCGTGATAACAAAGAATCAGGCCCCGATGGAAATCCTCCGTGAGGCTGTCCACTTCGATTCCGGTTTGATAAATGTGGATCGCCTCATGCCACTGACCACGGCCCTCGTAAGTCCGCGCGACCTCGCGGATCGAGCGAACCAGCTTTTCCTGGAGCATCTGCCGTCTCTTAAGAGCCCATGGCCTTTCGGATTCGTGCTCGAGGAAGTGCCCGGTATAGAGCTGGCGCATCCGCTTCAGCTGCTCCGCGGGCTGTATAGCACCCCGGGACAGACTCTGGAGCTCACCTTCAAACGCCCACATGTCGACCCAGAACTGTTGTGGGTCAAGACTCAGCTTGCCCCCTGCCATCGTCAGGGCGCCCGGCGTACCCAGCAGCTGGCGCAAACGGTACAGCGCACTCTCCAGCGCGTGATAGGCTGCGTCCCCCTCCGAGTCTGGCCATAACGCGTCGGTCAGCACACTCGCGCCGACCTCCCTGCCTCCAAAGGCGATCAACGCCTGGAGCAGTTCGAGCGGCTTACGCTGCGTGCGCCGGGAGAAGCGAATCGGCGCATCCCCCTTGAGCAACCGGAACCCGCCGAGCACGAAAACCTTGAAGGGCCATGGCCAGGTGCAACCGGCGTTCGACGGCGCCCGTAATCGATAGCGCTCGATCAGTGGCCGGGCGGAATCAGGGGCGATACCGCTGCATAGTGCCTCCATGCAGAGCTCGGACATCGCCGCGGGGAACAATGCGCAAGCCGGCGACGCACGCTGTGGGTTGCCAAACCCTTTACGCAGCAGTCGATGACATTCGCCCCGGTTGCCACACTGCAGTGCCACGTATGCGGCTAGCAGCTCGTAGTCGTGCTGCCAGACGCCCGAGGCGTCCTTTGCGACGAGCGCGCCGGCCTCCTGCAACACGCGCGAGGCTTCTTCAGCGTTGCGCTGCCCGGCGAGTTGAGCGGCCAAGGCAAGTCTTGTGATCCATTGCAGCGGGCGAACACATGCCGCGTCGGCCTGCGTCGCGGCTGCGAGCCAATGCTTGCCCGCGGCTGCATGTTCTCCGCGGAGGACTGCCTCTTGCGCCAGCGCGCAGGACAGCAGGCTCATTCCCAGATGACACCTTGGGTCCATGGCCCGACGCAAGCCATCCATGCATGCCGTAATTTGCGCCAGATCCCGACGCGCGACTGCCAGAAGTTGGTGGGTCAAATGATGCAGCGGGTCCCTCGAGGTCAAATGCTGATTTGCGGAAGCCTTGACAGCTTGCTGCAGTGCAATGTCCGCTTCGGCAAGTCTACCGTCGAGCCATAGGCTGTAAGCAACAGCATTGAGTGCCGAAGCGCGTGTCGTCGGCGCCCCGCCCGGCTCGTCCAGCATCACGCTGATGCGCGCGCTCATTTCCCGGGCGGACTCGACCTCCATTCTCGAGCACAAGTCCAGAAGCAGTGCTCGCGCTGCAAATAATCGGTGATTGATATCGAGATCAGCGGACTCGAGCAACTGACGCAGCCTCGCGCTGCAGGTCGCGATGCGTTCCGGGGATGGGCGCGCACTAGTTAACGCGGAGAGCAGATTCGTCAGCACCCGGATCTCTGCCTCCGGCGAGGGTGCGCTCGTGCCCGCCCGCAGGCACGCTTCCAGCCGCTCGATCCAGACACCGACGGGCTCATAGGTCGACCATTCGAACTGGTAGGTTTCCAGCATCCCTGTCGCAGTCAACAGCCGGCCGACCTCATCTCCATTCTGCTCGAAAAGCGTCCAGGCCCTGTCCAGCAGAGCGCGTGCAGCAACGGGACTCTCCAAGATTGCCGCTGTGCCGGACCAGTACGTCAGCCAGGGTAACTGCGCAGCGACACTCGCCGGAAATGCAGCGATCCACTTGCGGATGGTCTTCGTGTTTTCATGCGCCAGCATCCTCATGCCGTGGGTGCAAATCTGCCGCAGTAAACCATCCCAGTCCTGAGTCTGCACTCGCAGCGCCGCGGTGGCCTCGATCTCGCCGCATTGCTCGAGAATAGCGCTGGCCCGCATTGCGACTTGCGCGAACTCTTCACGGGTAAACGTCTCTTCGATGCGGCTCTGCAGAAAGTCGCGAAACAGCGGTGTGTATTCATAGCTCGTGAAAGAGGTACCCACCTTGGCTAAAGTGAACATTTGCTGGCTCGCCAGCCGGGCGAGCAGTGCCGCGGCCTGTGGGCTACCGCTGACCGCCTCCGCCAGCGGCGCGGAAACACGCGGCAGCAATGCCGTCGATACCAAGATGCGCCGTTCCTCCCGGGGTGCCCGGTCGAAGACTTCGCCCGAGATGTAATCGAATAGGCTCTTACGAAACTCGCATCGGAGATGCTGTGGATCGAGGGCGTTGCGAGTCAGCCGCTCGAGCGCCATCGTGACTCCTGCCGGCCACCCGCCGCACTCTTGATGCAACGCCTCCAGTACCTGTTCGTCCACGGAACCGTGACGGGCCATGGCCTGCATTTCTGCCCGCGTCAGTTGCAGCTGTCGCGAGTCGAGCACCACAAGAGTCCCGCTGGCAATCAAGCGACTATAAATGCCGGGAGGGTCGCCTCTGCCGATCAGCACCAGATTGCTGCCACAGGGGATCTGTCTCGCGCAGTCCACCAGGAGCGCATGAAGCAACGCATCACGGGCAACTTCGTGACAGTCGTCAAGCACCAGCAACCCTGGGTTCGGCAGCCGTGCGTATAGGGCGCGAAGGACTGTCTTTGGAAGGCCCTGGGCCGATGGCGCTGTCGATTCGGCGATGAGTGAACTCAAACGGGCCGTGAATGCCCCCGGGTCACTATCCTCACTGTCGAGGTGATGCCAAATGCCCGGGAGCTGCCGCCGTTCCAGGTAGCTGGCTACCACCGTCGTCTTGCCGGCGCCCGGGGGTCCGCCGACCCAGACGACGGGGTGCTTCCGCAGCTGGTCCAGCACCTTAAAGAGGCGCTCGCGCGGCACGATGTCCGGGAGCTTGGGAAGCGTGGCGCGTTCAACGGAGAGTTTGCCCATGATAGTGATTCCCTGCGATTTCGCCCGACAATTGCTTGGATTCCCTCATCCCCGAGCGGCTTTCCGCCGCATGACGACACGGTAATCGCAGAAATCCCCCCAAGTCGTGATCTGGCGGTGATGATTCGGTAAGGGAGGGGTTAGAAGCTAGGGAGCCCGCCCTAAGACGCGGGAACGCTCGTATCAGCAAGGTGTTTCCGGGTTCGACTGTTAAAGGGGGTCGGTTAACCGGAGAACCCAGGACTGCGCGATATTTGTAAGAGCAGTGCAATGAAACCGAGGTGACCGCCAGCAATACGGCCCTGGCGCACTGCAGTTACTCAGCTTCCATGCTTACGGCACCGCTCCGCACCACTGACGAATGCGGAGCGTATGGAACTGACCTAGAAGGCGGAGGCCGTTATTGGTGTGTATTGAACCCCGGGCGCACGCGCCGATGTTCTGCGTCGATGAAAAGACCCATATTCAGGCTCAAGCCCCGCATTGTAAGGACCCGGCGTTGCCGCTTTTCCCAGGTCGGGCTAACGGCATGGCTTTGAGCACGACCGTCACGGAAACGCTCTCGCTCTATGCGACCTTCAACACCAAAACCGGCGAGGTGCTAGGCAAAACCGCTGAGGGAGACACGTCCGCCGAGTTCGAACGCGTTTCTTACCGACATCGTGATCAACCAGCCGCGCGGCAAACAAATCCACGTGATCCCTGAAAACCTATCGGGTCGTAAGAGCAAACCGGTCAAGGACTTGCCGGAAGCGCATCCGAAGGTTCGCTTGCACTTCAACCCCAGGTACCTCGTGGCTCAATCAGGTCGAGTTGTGCTTCGACAAGATCGAGCACGACGTCATCGCACGCGGGGTGTTCATGGTCCGTCTCCGACCTCAAGAGAACGTTCATGCGCTAATCAGTCGGTACAGGCCACTGCAGGGAACGCCTTAGTCGCCCGTGATCGCAATTACCGCCGGAATTACCGCTGCAATCATCATCAGACAAGGAATCAGCATCCAAACGACCTCGCTCACGGCACGCTGGGAGATTCGCTGTGTCGGGTCACAGGTACGGCGATGGCACCAAATTGATAGGAACATCGCGGCGAATACCCCAGCGGCGACCAACGCACACATCCCAAGAATGACAATGCGCATGGGTTAGGCCAGGTAAGCAGACATCGACCGTCGGTAGCCGCTGGCCTCGTGCGGCGCAGGCACCAAATCCACGTTGCCACCTCGCTCGCGATTTGCCGCACTATCCACTGCACCTCCGAGGGTTACGCCGGTCCGTTCCAAATGCCTTACTACAGGACCAAAGGGCACGCCGTCGCCGGCAGTTATCGGCGGCGAGGGACTGCAGACCGACAGGGCGCTCGGCCCGATCAGCACCCCAACATGGGGATGAACTGACCAAGCCATGCAAAGATCCTCTGCTACTGGTCGCTTGCATTTTTAGATCTCCCGTCGGCCCCGGCCGCGCGGCGTATGGCTAAGCGTAACGAGTGCAGGCTCGCCGCAGGCTCACCGCAATACGAACGGAAGGCGGCGACACCTTGCCTGTCCGTAGTTCGATCGGGCGTGCGGCCGAACGCGGTCCATGACGGCAGGAAATGTCGCGACTTTCGAAGTGGGTGATCAGAGATCGTGCGCCGCTCAGGCCCGCAACTGACAGAACATCGGTGAGCCAGGTGTGAGTGACCGCGGGACACGCTGGCGATCGAAGGCCTGTACCGTTCCGACGAGGAGATCTATGAATGCGTCGTTTCGCGTGCGGGTGACCTAGTGCTCTCGTTACGGGGTGCTCTGCTTTTCGTATTGGCAGGCTCTGAGATACTTCAATATGCGTGTCTTAAATGCGGTAACTAGGGAGCTTGTCCGCGCGCTTTTCATCGTGACGAGCGCTGTGGCTCTCGGCGCCGACGGGGTAAATGTCACTATTGATAACAACACGTCGAGGAACCTTGTGGTGAGCGTTTATGACTTGAACACCAATCCTGTTGTACGTGTATTGTCGGACCTAACGATCAACGGGTTTGCGTGGGTGTCCGCCACGCTCGTAGCGGACGCCTCGGGCGAGGGGCACTTGTCTTGGACCGCGACCACAACAGACCAGGACATGCGTAGGTGCTCGCATGCCGACAGGCCTCACCTAAACGACGGTGATACGGTAAACGTGCATGCCGGTTCGAAGTGCGGGAAATGGGCAGTTGAGCTGTGCAAGCACGGCGGTGAACGTTGGGCAGTATCGGCGTGCAACAAAGGTGAAAAGCTGGCACGCGATATCTCGATCACGGGTTGCCTCTGGCGCTTGCGAGCGGTTGTGCGGGAGATCCACATCAAGATCAAGTCGTGCCGAGCGGGCGTGGAACCTTTGTGATTCCGAGCCAGGATTTTATGGGAGCGTCTTCCAGCTATACCAATCGGTCCGGGACATACTGCGAAGTCAGTGCCTTGTAGCCGAAGGCCTATCGCGGCGAGGGCTGGTGGCGCCCGGTCCGTCTATGGGGGGTTACCGCGGATCTGGCGTCCTCTCTGGGATAGTGGTCGCTTGCCCTGAGGGACAAGTGAGCCTTAGGATTTTACACTCTTTCCCCTATTGCTTATGGCCGGCACACAACGTCAACGACTTTCGGCACTGCGCGAGCGACACTGGATTTCCGCGCCCAGGATTCCCCGCAGGGCAGTGACAACGGGCCCTTGACAGAGCAAGCAACCGCTTAGCCCTTTTCTATGTTCTTGCAACGTTTGAAGAACTGGCAATGCGAAGCGAGCATCCGATGCGCACCATTCTCATGGCTGGCTTCATAGTCCTGATTCTTCTCGCGCTCGGGATCTGGTCGCTCGTGGCTATAGGCAGCGCATGTCTGCAAGTGGAAGAAGATTCGGCCGCAGGCAGAGCCAAGTCCAAACCCCGGCACCGTGAATTGCTGCCGACTAGCGAGTTGGCTCGCACGCTATTCCGTCGCCCTGGAGAATCTCCAGGACAACTCCGGTACGGCCGCAACAATGGAGACACTCAAACTGCGTCGCGCCAGTCCCCATCGCGTCACCTGACCTGGCGATAGTACGTTCCGGGGCCATGCAGACGCTTAAGCAGGATGGCGAGTTCGTCCTTAGCCGTGGATCGCTTCACGAGCTCCTGGATGATTTGGCGTCTGGCGCCCCTTACGATGACCCTACGGCGAGCATTCTTGTCCTGGCCGCCAGTGCCGAGCCGCCCTCGGCCAACAGCCGTCACAAGCTCGAACATGAACTCGCTCTCGCATCCGAGCTCGACCGTAGCTTCGCCGCTCGGCCCCTGAAGCTGATCCGACGCGCTGGGCGCACCGTATTACTACTGGAGGACCCGGGCGGTGAGCCGCTGGAACAGCGAATCGGGGGAGCCTGCGAGGTCGGGGAGTTCCTGTCACTGGCGATCGCGATCACGACTGCAGTGGCCAGAGCGCATGCCCGCGGCCTGATCCATAAAGACCTGAAGCCGGCAAACATCTTACTGAACGTGGACGGTCAGGCGTTTCTCACCGGCTTCGGCATCGCGTCGCGCTCGCCGCGCGAGCGGCAGGTCCCGCAGCCACCCGCGGTTCTTGCAGGAACGCTGCCCTACATGGCGCCCGAGCAGACCGGGCGCATGAACCGCTCGATCGATTCGCGCAGCGACCTCTACGCGCTCGGGATAACGCTGTTTGAACTGCTCACGGGCAGGCTGCCCTTCACAGCGACCGACCCGATGGATTGGGTGCACTGTCACATCGCGCGCCGCCCCCCCTCGGCGCGGCAATATCATCCACTGGTTCCTGAGCCCGTCGCGCAAATCCTGCTCAAACTCCTCGCCAAGTCGGCGGAGGAGCGTTACCAGACGGCCGCAGGTCTTCAGGCGGATCTGCGTCGGTGTCTGGAGCAGTGGAGGCGGTCCAACGGCGTCGAGGCCTTTGCGCTGGGCGAGACCGACGCACCGGATCGTCTGGTCACGCCTGAGAGGTTATACGGGCGAGAGCGCGAACTCGCTGCCCTGCGCTCGGCCTATGATCAGGTCGCGACGCGCGGCTTGCCAGTGCTTTTCTTGGTTGCAGGTTATGCGGGGGTTGGTAAGTCTGCGATCGTGCATGAATTTCGGCAGGAGCTCTTGCAGGGTCCCTGCTGGTTCGCCGCCGGCAAGTGCGACAGCTCTCACCGCGAGATCCCCTACATAACCTTGATGAAGGCGTTTGGCAGTCTCGCGCGCCAGCTCTTGGGTCGTCCGGATTCGGAGATTGCGCAATGGCGCAGCCGCCTGCTTGAAGCACTCGGGGGCAACGGTCAATTGTTAGTCGATCTAATCCCCGAATTGGAACTGATCATCGGGCGGCAAGCGGCTGCCCCGCAGGTCCCGCCACAAGATGCGCTGCATCGCTTTCGACGTGTCTTGCGTCGGTTTGTAGGGGTCTTTGGAACGGCGGAGCTACCGCTGGTGCTGTTCTTAGACGATCTGCAATGGTCGGATGTGGCCACAATCGACTTGCTGGAGCACCTGTTGACCCATCCGGACCTGCGACACCTGCTGGTGATAGGAGCCTACCGCGATCACGAAGTTGGGGCAGCCCATCCACTAGCGCCCAGTCTTGAGGTGTTATGTTCCTGCGGAACCATCGTGGAGCAGATGCCGCTGAAACCCCTGCAACGATCGGACGTGGAGCGACTGGTGTGCGATGCGCTGCATTGCCCACGCGAGCGTGTCGCGGAGCTGGCGAACTTGGTGCACCTGAAAACGGACGGCAATCCCTTCTTCGCGCTCCAGTTCCTCGCCAACCTCGAGCAGGAGGCACTTCTCAAATGGGACAGCACCGCGGGTGGCTGGAGCTGGGACCTCGCCCGTATCCGTACAAAAGGCTTGACCGATAATGTCGCGCATCTTTTGGTTGGCCGGCTAAGCCGCCTGTCCCCAAACACCGTCGCGGCGCTGCAGTGCCTCGCCTGTATCGGCGGCGGAGCGGATGTCGACACGCTGGCCGCGGTCCTAGACGCTTCGGCAGCCGCCGTGCACCGCGCGCTTGAGGAAGCCGCCTTTGCCGGGCTTGTAATCCGCAGCGAGGGGACATATCGGTTGCTTCACGACCGTATTCAGGAGGCGGCGTACTCTCTTATTACCAAGCAAGACCGACCTACTCTCCACCTGCGTATCGGACGAGCGCTAAGGTCACGGATGAGTCCGCAGGAACTCGACGAGAATATTTTCCAGATCGTGAATCACTTCAATCGCAGTCGCGAGCTCATTGCGGACGCAGACGAAAGGCAGTCCGTGGCCGAGCTTAATCTACGTGCGGCCCGCCAGGCAGTTCACTCCAGTGCTTATTCAGCCGCCAACAATTTTCTTGTGGCCGGCACCGACCTGCTACCGCGGGATCGTTGGACAATAAGCCAGGCCAGTGCTTTTGGGCTAGAGCTCACGTGGGCGGAATGCGAGTTGCAAACGGGGCAGCCGCAGGCAGCCGCAGTCCGTTTGGGTGAGCTGGCTGCTCGGGCCTGCAACCCAACGCAGGGCGCCGCGGTCGCCTGCTTGCGCCAGATGACCTACGAAACACTGGGAAACAATGTCCGCACCGTGGAAGTGTGTCTCGAGTTCTTAGCGCAGCAGGGAGTGGTCTTGCCATCCGCTCCCACCGAAGAGGCAGTGCGGGAAGAATACGCGAGATTGTGGAGGCAGCTCGGCACGCGGCCGGTGGAGGAACTCATCGACCTGTCGCCCGTAACTGATCCGCGCCAGCGGGCCATTCTGGATGTGCTCGCGTCAGTATTGGCGCCGATTTTCCTGACTAGCAACGCCAATCTGTTTCGCCTCGTCGTCGGGCGCATGGCGAATCTAAGCCTGGCGCATGGCAACAGCGATGGCTCCGTCCTTGCGTACAGCTATCTGAATTTCATCGTCGGCGCAGAGTACGGCGACTACGCCCTTGGGTTCCGTTTCGGAAAGCTCGCCGTGGATTTGCTCGACAAGGGCCTCTTTCGATTCAGGGCCAGAGTGGAGCTGATGTTCGGCGCCACCGTGATCCCCTGGACGCAACCAATGCGAAGCGGCCTCGTGTGGCTGCGGCGCTCGCTTCAAAGCGCCCAGGAAGCCGGGGACCTGACGCTCGCCTGCTATGCATGGTTCATGCTGCTCCCGCACAGCCTTTGTGCCGGAGAGCCGCTAGCAGAGGTGCATCAGGAAGGCGAGCGCGCCCTCGAGTTTGCACGCAAACACGGCAGCTACATGCTCGATCTGATTACTCCACAGATGGCGTTTGTACGCGCGCTACGCGGCGGCACCGCCGCACTGTCCTCTTTGACGACCGCAGACTTCGATGAAGGCAACTATGAGAAGCGCCTCGGGGAGCAGCCTGCCCTGGACGATCGAGTGACCTGGTATTGGATTCGCAAACTACAGCTGTACTTCCACGCTGATGACTACCCCGCAGCACTCAAAGCCGCGTCGCACATCAGTCTGCATCTGTGGAGGGCGCTGACCCTCTTTGAGATAAGCAGCGATTACCACTTCTACACGGCCCTCTCGCGCGCGGCATATTCCAGTGATCTCTGCGGCGCGGAGCTGCGGCAGCAGCTTGATGCGATTGTGGTTCACCTTCAATCATTAGAGGCCATGGCCGCGGGCAGCGCCGCCAATTTTCGCTCGCGTGCGAGTTTAGTCGGCGCGGAACTTGCGCGCCTCGAGCGTAGGGACGCAGCCGCGCAGCGGCTCTACGAACAGGCGATCTGCGCCGCGACCGACCATCATCTGATTCATGATGAGGCGGTCGCTCTCGAATCAGCTGCCGGCTTCTATCTCTCGCGTGGCCTGAGCCGGCTGTCGCACGGTTTGCTCACCAGTGCGCGCTCCTGCTATCAGCAGTGGGGAGCGCTTGCAAAAGTCCGACACCTCGACGCAAAACATCCGCATCTTCGCGAGTCGTTTTCGCCACCGGTTGGCGCCCTAGGCGCATTCGCTGGGGAGCTGGAAGCCTCGGCGGTCATCGAGGCCGCGCGCTCCGTTTCGAGCGAAATCGTCCTAGAGAATCTGGTCGAGCTACTGCTGACCCTTGCCATGAAGCAGGCCGGAGCCGACCGCGGCAAGCTGATTCTAGCGCGTGGTGACACCGCGCGCCTGGAAGCCACAGCCACAACGGAGCAGAACACGGTGTCCGTGACAGTGAGGCAGCAGGACCTCACGGCCGAGGAACTGCCACTTACTGTAGTTAATTACGTAATGCGCACGCACGAAAGCGTGATTTTAGACGATGTGGCCACATCAGACTCCTTCCGCGGTGACGACTATCTGCAACGGCGAAGACCGCGGTCCCTGTCATGCCAGTCGCTCACACGCCAGGGTCGTCTGATTGGAGTTTTGTATCTCGAAAACACCATAGCTGCGGGAGCGTTCACTGCCGCGCGCGCGGCAGTGCTGAACGTACTGGGGGCGCAAGCGGCCATTTCACTTGAAAATGCCTACTTATATTCCGACCTGCGGGCAAGTGAAAGTCGTACTCGCAGGTTGATTGATTCCAACATTGTGGGTGTTTTCTTCTGGAGCAGGGATGGTGCCATCACGGATGCCAACGAGGCGTTTCTGCGACTGGTCGGCCATTCGGTCGAGGACCTACGTCGAGGAACCCTGAGCTGGCGGCAGATGAACCCGCCGGAGTACCTCGAGCTCAACCAACTTATAAGTGAGCGGATGTTTTCTCATGGGATGTGCACCCCTCACGAAAGGGAACTCCTGCATCGCAATGGCACCCGCGTTCCGGTGTTGATCGGTGCCACTTTTCTCGAGCGCTCCCGGGAGCACGGCCTGTCATTCGTGCTGGATCTTTCAGCGGCCAAGCGGACGGAAGCGGAGGCCCGCGAAAATGAGCGACGCTACCGCGAAGTTGAGGCCGTACTGGCGCATGCCAATCGCTTGGCTACGATGGGGCAATTCACCGCTTCGATTGCTCATGAGGTAGGCCAGCCGCTCACAGCGATGCGCCTCAATGCTAGCACTGGCATTAAGAGTCTGGAAAGCGAGCCGCCAGATCTATATGAAGCCAGAAATGCACTTAATTGGATCTTGAAAGACTCGTATCGGGCCGGCGATATCGTGAGCCGTATCCGGGAGCACATCAAGAATGCTCCGCCACGAACCGAGACGCTCGATGTGAATGACGCCATCAGCGAAGTGATTGCACTGGCTCGATCGGAGGTGGACAAGCAGGAGGTCCGGGTCGTGACCCGTCTCGCGCCCGATCTGTGTCCGGTGCAGGGGGACCGCGTTCAACTGCAACAAGTCGTTTTGAACCTTATGCTGAACGCGCTCGAAGCGATGAGCGCAGTGGACGCGCACGCACGTGAATTGTCGATAAGCACGGACCGCAGCGCGCGGCAGGAGATCCTAGTTATAGTGCGCGATTCCGGACCCGGCATTCGTTCCGAGGACTTAGAACGTGTCTTTGAGTCGTTCTATACAACGAAAGTCGATGGACTCGGCATCGGTTTGTCGATCTGTCGTTCCATCATCGACGCCCATGGAGGGCGGTTGTGGGCAGAAGCGAACGAATCACAAGGGGCTACATTCAAATTCAGTCTACCGACCCTCGAGCGCCCTGATAACACTTAGCTCGCCGAATTTCCCCGCAGAGCGCTTCGCTCGTGACGCAACCGATCTCTTCGCTTCGTATGCGTACCCTCATGGACGTGAGTGCCGCCACGCGCTACAAAATCGCCTCACGGTACGGCTGTCCCTAACTGCTAATTCGGTTCGTCGGGGTGCCACCCACACCAAGTCTGAATTCTCCGCGTATGGGGGCCGACCGCTCAGCCGTGAGCACGCGGTGAGCCGCGCGACGCTAGCCTTGCGTCCACCACACACACGGCAGCTTGTTCTCCGCGCTCTGGATTGACGGACAACTCACATCGCTTGGAAATTTAGCTCAATACGTTACATGTTAGTGTCTCTGGCCGCCTGCACTCTGCTCGGTGGCACCGTGTACGCCACCGGTGATGGCGATGCCCCGTACCCAGTCGCCAACGACGCCGCAGCCGACGGCACGGGTACCCTGAAAGGCGGCAGTATCGCGGCGGGCATCGGCTATCCCTGGGGGTCACGGTAAGCTCAACTATGGCCGCGGCTCGCATAGCTTTTCGATCCATGGAGTTTGTGTTGTCGATGCGGGTACGACCGATTTCCGCGCGCAGGTCAAGTCTATTATCTGGAGAAGCTCTCCGAATTCGCGGGGAACTACCTCGCCGCCAGTGCCGGTGCCACCGTTGTCGAAGGCCGCAGCGCCATCTCCCTCATGAACGAGCATGGAGTGATCATCAAGCTCGTTGCCACGGAGGTCGGTTTGAAGTTCAACCTATCGACCGATGGGGTCCAAGTGAGTCTGACGGGCTGAGGAGCGTCGCTCGCACGCTCTGCCCGTCTCTAGCTCGGGCAGTGCCGGTCGCTGGGGACTGATGCGATGCGCAATGACGAACACTTCGACCAAGCAGCCCTAGATGCGCTCGCTAGGAAAGCGCACGCGCCGGTTGAATTGGTACGGCGTCTCTACGAAGTGGAGTTCGCCGAATTGCAAGCAAACTCCAAGGTTAAGAGGTTTATCGAAGTAATCGCTAGCAAACGTGTCAAAGAACGGCTCATCGGGTCACATCTCGGCTGACACTGGCCGTCGGAACAGATCGCCAGTTTCTATGTCGCCTGCCGGGAGGTCGGACCAGACTCCAAGCTGAGCTTTCACGCAAGCGGTGCCTGCAACAGTTCCTTTACGGAGGCGACATACGCAAGGTTTGAGCCAGGCAATGCTCCACCTAGCAGGTATACAGATCACTGGCAGCGCCAGCGGAGTTCGTACCAGGCGTCGCCCATGTTTGCAGCATCGTTGTACCCAACGCGGGCGTCACCTGCACAAAACCGTTGGACGACTCTGTGCATGGGGTGTTGGCACCGCCGCAACCCCGCGCAATTGAGTTTGTAGTCTTGACTACGAGCCCGCGACCTTCAGTGTTGGCGGCTTACCGCTACCTAACGGCGAAACGGTTTGGGTTTCCTTTCATGACGTTCATCTAACCCTACCCACTGAATCCCAAACTAGTCGACCACGCTTCTTTGCACGGGGCAAGAATCAGCTCACGCAGGCGAACCTAACACCGCGCAACTTAGAGCTATCGCTGTAGTGTGCGCGAGGACCGAGTGAGAATCCTCGTTGAAACGGCCGTGGTTATCGCTCGAAAGCGCGCCCCACCACCCGCCGAGAGTATGAGCATCCGCTCCCCTAATGGCACGTGATCCGCTAACCACTGAGATCAGTGAAGTTA